>Ga0105046_10015223_pt1 | contig 11830 bp, 6 predicted proteins | sample MAT03_FD_78385 | JGI IMG/M metagenome (GOLD analysis project Ga0105046, IMG submission 78385) | Freshwater microbial communities from Lake Fryxell liftoff mats and glacier meltwater in Antarctica - MAT-03 (megahit assembly) | ecosystem: Environmental > Aquatic > Freshwater > Ice > Liftoff...
CGAAACGCCGCCCTGCTCGAAGACGACGAGAACGGACTTCGCCACGGCACGTTTCCCCGCCGCAAACGCTGGCCGCCACCCAGGTAGTGAGATCAGCCCGGCGGCACCGAAGGCCAGGAAACTGCGGCGGGAAACGTCGGAATGGTGGGCACGCATTGGGGACTCGTTTGAGGCAAGGCCATTCCGCGATTGAAGATAAGACGATTTTCACCGGTAGAGTAGGGGAGGACGCAGAGAGAAAACCGGAGAGAAGGCAAGAATCCACTCCTTTTCTCTGTCTTCTCTCTGCGGACTCCGCGTTCTCTGCGGTGAATACTGCTTCTATTTTGAAACACGGAATGGCCCTGCGCGTTGAGGCAGGCTACTTACAACCTATTGTGCAGCCTCGCACCCCAAAGGGGAACCGGGAAACCGACACACTTCGCCATGTTAGCGCAGGTTGCCAACTTGTCGCCGCTTGCCGACGTCGTATCATCTGCGAGAGCAAGAAAAGGCGTCCCGTCACGCGAGCAACCCCCGGTTTCCCAACTATGGCAGCGCCCGCGATCCACGTCGAACACCTGACCAAAAACTACGGCACCGTTCTCGCCGTGGACGACATTTCGTTCCAGGTGCAGCCCGGCGAACTTGTTGGGCTTCTCGGGCCAAACGGTGCCGGCAAGTCCACCTGCATGCGGATTCTCACGACCTGGCAGCCCGCCTCCAGTGGCTACGCCCGGCTCGCGGGCTTCGACGTGATGTATCAGTCGATGGAAGTTCGCCGCCGCATCGGCTACCTGCCCGAAAGCGTGCCACTTTACCCCGAAATGCGGGTCCGCGAGTACCTGACGTATCGCGCCAAGCTCAAGGGTGTGGATCGCCACGGCCGCACGGCGCGTATCGACCACTGCCTGGAAAAGTGCCGCATCAAGGAAGTGCAGAACCGCCTCTTGGCCACGCTCTCGAAGGGCTATCGGCAGCGCGTCGGGCTGGCCGACGCCATGCTCGCCGACCCGCCCATTCTGATCCTCGACGAACCGACCAGCGGCCTCGACCCCGTGCAGATCACCGAAACGCTTGCCGCCATCAAGGAATTCGGCGGCCAGCACACGGTGCTGCTTTCCACGCACATTCTGAGCGAAGTCGAGAAGGTGTGCGAGCGGGTCATCATCATCAACAAGGGCCGCATCAAGTTCGACGACACAATGAAATCGATTGCCGCCCGCGAACCGACGCACGTTGTCGAAGTGCGTGGCCCGGCCGAAGCCGTCACGCGGTTCTTGCGCGAGCAACCCGAGTTGGCGAGCGTCGTGGCGACGGCGACCGACGGCGACCTGACCGCGTTCGAGCTTAAAACTCGTGATCGCAAGGATTTGCGCGAAGAATTGTCCCGCCGGATCGCGGTGAAGGGGTGGGGCATCCGCCGAATCGATTTGCGGCGCGAGAGCCTCGAAGACCTGTTCACCGCGGTCGTGAAGCAATCGGAATCGACGCCAATCCCAGTGGCCCCGGTGGACGACGTGCCCCCCGTATCTCTTGAACCGACATCGACCCCGGCGGCGTAATCTCGGTAGGCACCCGGCCGGGCTGCGGGCCACCCCGTTGCCCGGTTCCCGCTGAAACTTCCCAGTATCCGACACCATATATGAGCACGACGACACCCGAAACGAGCCAGCCGGACCCGAAAGCGGCACCCATGCTGCTCGGTGTGCCAATTGGCAGCCCGGTCGAAACTGCCCCGTCGGCGGTTCTCGTCGAAGGGCCAACGTTCGCCCGTGCCGTGGGCTTCCTCGGGCTGTTCCTGCTTACACTCGGCGGCGTCGTGATTATCTCGACGCGGGCGCTCGGGCCGCGCTGGGTGCCCGAAGGCTGGGGCTTCCTTTTCGGTTCGTTCGGCTTGGCGCTCATGCTTTACTGGGCAAGCAGCGACAACGACCAGGAGATTCGCCGGGCGTTCGGCGGGTTCGCGGCGTTCTGGCTGCTCTTCGCGGTCGTCGCCGCGTTCGTGCCCGGCCCATTCAATGTCGTCGAAAAGACCGCAGGCTTTTACCTGCTCCCGTGGGGAATCGGGGCGGCGATCATCAGCCTGCTGTTCCTCGTGCCATTCTGTCGGCATGAAACGGATGAACTTTACCGCAACGCGGCGGTCTCGACGCTTCTGGGCACGGGCGGCTTACTCTGCGTGGCGAGCGTGGCGGCGGGCGTCTTCCGTCCCGACTTCCTCGCCGGACCTGGGCTAACGCTCGCGCTCCTCGGCCTCGCATTCTTGTGTGCTTATCTGGGCCAAGTGGACACCTCGGACGGCATCGGTTACACGGTGGCTTTTGCCCTCGGGGCCTTCGGCGCGGTGGTCGTGGCTTACGCCGTGGGTCGGGCAGCGTTTCCCACGCTGCTTTATGAAGGCCCGAGTACGTTGCGGAACCCGAACGGTTCGCTCGACGTGTGGAAGACGGGTTTCCGGCTGCTGGGCGGCTTGGTGTTCGTCGTCCCCGCGATTTTGGCTTTGGTGAGTCGGTCGCCGATGTGGCTGAAGGCCGCGACCGGTGTCGTGGGGTTAGCCGGTGCGGGCGTGGTCGTCACGTCGCTGTTCACGAACCCCGTCCTCACGTCGCCGAAGCCGTTCCTGGTGCCCAACGGCCTGATCTTCATCGCTATCGGCTTGCTGTACATGGCCGTCTCGCTCGGCGTCTGCTCGGACAACCAGTTCGTCACGCTAACACGCCGCGAACTCTCGGCGTATTTCTTCTCGCCCATCGGCTACTTGGTTTTAGGCGGCATGGCCTTTGTGCAGTGGAACCAATACCGCCTGTTCCTGTCCACGTTGGCGGAAGCCGGGCAGCAAAGCCAGGCCGTACCCGAGCCGATTGTGCGAATGATGTTCCTCGATTTCTTGCCGGTGATCGCGTTACTTCTGCAAGTGCCCGCGCTCACGATGCGGCTTCTCGCGGAGGAACGGCGAACCGGCAGCCTTGAAGTGCTGCTGACTGCCCCTGTGAACGAATGGCCCGTCGTTTTGAGTAAGTTCCTGGCGACGTGGGTGTTCTTCATGCTCACCTGGCTCCCGGCTGGTTTGTACCTCGTTGCCCTGCGGATGGAAACCGGAGTTCCGTTCGACTACCGCCCGTTGCTAAGTTACTACTTGTGCGTTGCGGCTCAGGGGTTGGCGTTCATCGGGATGGGACTGTTCTTCTCGACAATTACCAAAGACCAGATTGTCGCGGCGGTTCTCGCGTTCGTGGGAATGCTCATCTTCTTCCTGTTCTACTTGATGCGGCGGGACCAACTTGCCTTGGGTCTTCCGCCAGTCGTCCAAACGGCGATTGGCCGTCTCTCGTTCATTCACATGTGGGTCGAGTCCCTCTCGGGTCGATTGCCGCTCCGGGACACGTTGCTGTTCGCGTCCATCGGGGCGTTCTGGGTGTTCCTGTCCGTTAAGGTGTTGGAAGCCCGCAAGTGGACCTGACCGCCGTGAGTCCGCCGTCGTCGGACAGCGGTAGCCAATAACCGTCCGGCACTGCCGGACTTCCCAGACCCGGCCGGCCCGCGCGAAGAGCATACCATGGAACCGAACTCGCAGACCCCGCCCGGCCCGCACGCCATCGGCCAATCGCTGGTTGAGTACGTCCGCCTGAACCGGCAGAACGCTGGGATTCTTCTAAGCGGGTTGTCCATCCTTCTCCTCGCCGTCGCCGTGTTCCTCGCTCTCAAGGCGTTCCGGACACCCGACACCGGCCCGCCCGACAAGCCCCTGACCGCTGACCCGCTGCAAGACCCGGACAAGCCCGAGTTGCCGAAGCTCGCGCCGAAGAACCCCGCGCAGGGCGACTACACGGTCGGTTGGATCGGGGCCTTGATGGGGTGCCTCGTCGCGCTTGCCGCCGGGGCCTGGTTGATGGTCACCCCCGGCCCCGCGAAGGACACCGCCCAAAGGTCCGAAGCACGACAACTCCTCCTCGCCGTAGGCGGGTTGCTCGGCGCATTGCTGATCGTTTTGGGAGTCGCGTACTTCTACCTCTGGAGCGAGAGCCTCACAAAATGGCTCGATACCTCGGAAACCCGTGAACTCCGCTGGGTGCTGATTCCTTTGATGATGGTGATTCTCGGTGCTGGGATCGTCTTTTTGGCGATCCAACCAGCGCGAGCCGAGGAACGGAACAATGCTACCGTCCGCCGGCTCGTGTACGGTTCAAACTTTGCCCTGACGATCCTGCTCCTTTTGGTCGTCCTTGTCGTGTCCAACATCCTGATCGCCATTCGGGTGCCTAACAAACTCGATGCCACGGCTACCGGGTTCTATGAATTTTCCGAGCCGACAACTCGGCTGCTTTCCAACATGAAGGAACCGGTAACGGCGTATGCGGTGCTGCCGGAAGAGGCAAGCCGGGATATCAGCGATATGCGGCAACTCCTGATGGCTTTCCAGGATGCAAGCCTCGGCAAGTTCCGGGTCAAGTTCCTGAGCGAAACCACGAACCGAACCGACCTCAACACGTTGAGAGCCAAGTACCCCCAACTCGATCTCACGCTGTCGCAACGCACGGTGGCCGGTGCGATTCTCCTGACCGCCGGGGAGGACGAGAAGCGGCACGCGGTGATCCCCGATACCGAATTCGCCGCGGTTCAGGGCAACAAGCAGGTGTTCCAGGGTGAAGCCCGCATGTTCCGCGAACTCGTGATTCTAGCCGACACCGACACCAAGCCCGTCGTCTACTTCACACAATCGAACGGGGAATTCAGCATCTCGGCCACGGACGAAGCGCCCGACGACCGCAAAGCCACCCGGCTGAAGGCGTACCTCGAAAAGAACTACCTGGACGTGCGGCCGTTGACCTTCGCGCGGGAGAACCCCACGGTTCCGACAGACGCCGCCGTAGTCGTAATCGTTGAGCCGCAGACCCCAATTTCCCCCGAGGTTGCCGCTGCTATCCGGAAATATATCGCCGAACGCAAAGGCAAACTCCTCGTGCTCGCGGGGATCGTCCCTGGACCGGGCAACGCCGGTGTGATGAAGACTGGCCTGGAAGACATGCTCAAGGAGTTGAACGTTCTCCTGGGAAATCGCTTCGTGTACAACTTCCCCGTGGATCGGGAAAGCCGCCCGCTTCAGACCATCGCGGGCTTCACCGAGGCATCCGCGAAAGCCCGAAACGAAGTCGCTCTCTCCATCGCCAAAGCGGTGCGGTCGTTGCCAATGCGATTGCCACGTGAAGTGGCCACCACCACGGCCAACCCCGCGTTCCAGGCCATGCCGCTGCTCGCCTCGCTCGGCGTAACATGGGTCGAAGACGACCGCATTCCCGATGCGAAACTCGTCGAAACCATTCGGCAAATAACGCGAGACCAGAAGTACGCATTCTCGCGGGACTTGACCGACGGGAACCGGTCGCTGGCGGTTCTGGTCTCCGAGAAAACCACCCCTGTCGCAGCGGTGTACGGCAACGCCTCCTTCGTCAGTGACGTCGTCGGCAAACAAGGCTCGCCGGACTCCGCGCCGATCACGTTCGACCTGATCGGGGTGACCATCGACTGGCTTCGCGGTCGGCCGTCGATTGCCGCAAGCGGGATCGAAGCCAAGAAGTACTCGGAATACCAGTTCCCGCAGCCGTCTACCGTGGACACGACCCGGCTCGTTTGGCTCCCGCTTGGGCTAACTTTCTTGGTCGTCGTCGGCTTTGGAATGGGCGTTTGGATCGTGCGCAGGAAGTGACGCCGGGCCGTTGCTCCCCAGGGCGGAAGCCCTGGGGCCTTTCTCGACAACACTTCCGGGGACGCGATTCGCCGGATCGGTTCTTCACCGAGACTTGCAGCCATGAACTTCCGACTCACCGCGATCTTGTTCGGCACCATCTTCGTCCTCGGCGCGGTGCTGCTTGTGATGTCGTTCACCGGTGGCGATGCGCCGCCGACCGATCTCCTCGCCGAAGAACTCGCGGGTGCCAAACCCAACGAGATCGATGCCCTCGAACTCGAACGCGAGGGCGGCGGGAAACTCCGCCTCGTCCGCACCGACAAGGACAAGAATCGCTGGGAAGTGGCCGAGCCATTCATCGCCAAAGCTGATCCCAACGCCATCGGCGAAATCATCGCAGCGCTGCTCAAGGCCAAGCCGACCACCTACCCGGGGTTGAGCGGCAACCCCGCCGTTCACGGGCTTCAACCGGTCGGCCTCAAGGTCACGCTCCGCAAGGGCGCGGCGGCCAGCACCATTAACTTCGGGGATGTCACGCTTGGCGGAAATAAGGCCGTCGTGTTCGTCACCACGTCGGCGCGTTCCAGCCGGCCGATGGCCGTGCCGCGGGCGAGCGTGGAATCGCTGTTCCGCGATGTCGGCGGCGCGAAGGACGGAAAGGCCGGCGACCTCACCAAGTGGGCCAACGACTTCCGCGTGAAGTCCGTGTTCGCCGCCGACACCCGCGGAGCCGGCGATGACGTGACCGCGCTGACGCTTTCCCTCAAGGACAAGAAACTCTCGCTCGTTCGCGGTGGTGGCGGCTGGGTGTTCGTCGAACCCGCCGGTTGGGCCGAAGCCGACTCGGCCGGCGACCCTGGGGCGCTCCCCGGCACACTCACGGGGGTGCGGCAGATTTTGGGCGAACTCACGAGCCTGCAAGCTCTCAGCGGTGCCGACTTCCTCGATAACCCCACCCCGCAAGACCTCGAAAAGTACGGCGTGAACGTCGGTAACCCCGACGCCATCCGCGTCGAAATCCTCAACAAGGAAAACGAGAAAACCGTTGCCTTCATCGGCAAGAAGGACGTTCCGGCGGTGCCCGCCGTGCCGACCGCCGGCCCACAACCGCCCAGCAAGTGGTGGGTGCGCGTGGAAGGGCAACCGGGCATTCTTCGCGCCAACGCTGGCAACCTTGGCGGCCTTACCACCATCATCCAGAACCCCGACCCGCTCCGCGACCGCAACTTGCTCACACTCGATAAGAACCGCATTGATGGCGTGGACTTGGCGAACGGAGCCGTGAAACTTCGCAAGGTCGGAGCCGGCCAGATGGCGGGGTGGAAACTGTTCGGCAGCCCCGGCGACCCGCAAACGGCCGTTGGCGTGGACCCGTTCCTCGCCGCGCTCACCGAACGCCGCATCATCAAGTCCTTCCCTGCCCCGAACGCGGCCAACTTCGGACCTGGCGAAGTCACCATCAAGGTGTGGACCGACGGCTTCGAGCCAAGCACCGATCCCAAAGCCGATCCCAAGGCTGAGCCGAAGCAAAAGACCGCGCCCATCACCATCACATTCGGCAAGAAGCAGGGCGACGAGATTAACGTTCGCCGCGTCTCGGCTGATGGCAAAACCACCGACTACTTCCTGCTTCCCGAGAAGGTGAAGCCGCCGGCCGGGGGTGAACCCGTCGATCTGCTCGCCGCCGCCACCAAGCCCCGGCTCGATTACATGGACCGCGACTTGAAGATGTTCTCTTCCACAATGGCGGGGAAACTCACCGTCAGCGGCGGCCTGAACTTCGACCTCGACCGCGACGATAAGATTGCCGACAAGTGGACGTTCGCAGCCCCCGCCGACCAAAAAGGGCGCACCGCTGATGCCGCGACCGTCGTCGGCTTGCTTGACATCCTCGCTACCACGCCGAGCGCGACCCGGATCATCGACGAGAACCCGACGCCCGAGAAGTTGGCCGAGTTCGGCCTTGGGCCGGTCGTCGGTCGCGCTCCCATGCCGGGCGACCTGCCCGCGCCGCGGTTCAAGGTCGTCGTGGCGCTTCGTGGCGGCGACCCGACCGACAAGGACCGGGTATACGAGTTCGGCAAGGACGCGGACGCCAACTCCGTGTACGCCCGACAAGCCGGCCGCCCGGCCGTGTTCACCCTCCCGAAGTTCGTGGCCGAAAAGTTCACCACCGCCGACCTGCGGGACAAAGTCATCTTCACCTTCGACCCCACTCAGGTTACCAGCATGGACGCGGGCGGTTGGGCCGGCACCAATGGCTTCCGCATCGATCTGAAGTTCGTGAAGAAAGACGGCGTCTGGTCAACCGTGGCCCCCACACCCGCGGGCTACACCCTTGACCCCGCGAAAGTCGAAGCGTTCCTGATGACCCTGAGCCGCACGCGGGTGAAGACGTTCAAGAATGACAAAAGCTCTGGGGATTACGGCATTCTCGACCCGAACCATTCACTCGGCTTCAAGGTCGAGTTCGCCAACCGGCCAGGGATCATCTTCACCCTCGGCAAGCCAACCGACGGCGACGCCTCATACTTTGGATGGACATCCATCATCCCCGACGCCGACGCCAAGGGCGTCATCACCGTGGACGCCTTCCCGTTCAAGATCTACAAGGAAAAGCCCGGAGCGTTTGCGAAGTAGTTCGTTGTGGGTTGTTCGTGGTGAGTTGTGTGTAGTGGGTAGTGGGTTGTGGGTTATGACTCATCACACCTTCTCGAACGTCGGTTGCACCGTTTGCGGGTGCGTGTGCGACGATCTGCGTATCACGGTGGAAGCCGGCCGCATCACACACACCGTGGGTGCGTGTTCGCTGGCTGAACCGTGGTTCCGGTCGCAGAACACAACCTCGCCGCCGGTCGCGGAAATTGCTGGTGTTCCCGCTGAATCCGAAGTGGCGTTCGCGCGTGCCAGCACACTTCTTACGTCCGCCAAATACCCGCTGATTTACGGCCTTTCCCGCAGCACTACCGAGGGGCAGCGGGCTGCCGTCGCCCTTGCCGACCGGCTTGGCGCGAACATCGACACGACCGCCAGCACGGGCCACGCACCGAGTATCGTCGCGCTTCAACAAGTCGGGGAATCGACCTGTACGCTCGGCGAAGTGAAGAACCGCGCGGACCTCGTCATCTTCTGGGGTTCGGACCCCGTCACCACGCACCCGCGCCATCTCGAACGTTACTCGCTTGAGCCAAAGGGCCGGTGGATTCCCAACGGCCGCGCGGATCGGTTTCTCGTGGTCGTGGATGAGGAAGAAACCGCGACGGCAAAGCTTGCGGACCTGTTCATTCGCGTGCCTCCTGACAAACACTGGGAAACACTGTGGGAACTGCGGATGCTGTGTCGTGGCGGGTTGGCGGCGCAAGGTTCGCAACTTGACGCATCACCAGCGCTGCGTGACCTCTCCGTCCGCATGAAGTCTTGCCGGTGTGGCGTGGTGTTCTTCGGGTCGGGCCTCACTGCGGGAAAGATGGCTCACCGCACCGTTGAAGCGCTGTTGCAACTCGTCACGGACCTGAACGACCACACGCGGTTCTATGCCCGGCGGATGCGGCGCTATGGCGATGTGGCCGGTGCCGATTCCGTGCTGACGTGGCAAACAGGCTACCCATTCGGCGTGAACCTCAGTCGTGGTTCGCCGCGTTACAACCCCGGCGAGTTTACCGGCCCGGATATGCTAGCCCGTGGTGAAGTTGACGCATGTTTGCTTGTGGGCAGCGAAACCGTCGCCGACTTCCCACCCGCGGCGCTCGCTCACCTTCGCACCATCCCCGTGATCGTGCTGGATTCGCCAGGTACAGTGTCCCCCGTGGTTGCGGAGGTGAAGTTCACCACAGCCGTGTACGGCGTCCATCGGCCCGGCACCGCTTACCGCATGGACGAAGTGCCCATTCCCCTGCGTGTCCTGCTCCCGACCGACTACCCATCCGACGCCGACGTGCTGAACGAGCTTTTGAAACGTGTCAATGAGCCATGAGTTGTTCTTGGTTGGTTCTGGCAGATATTCCTGCAACTTGAAATCAACCCCAACATCGAACACAGGGCTTCCCGCACCAAGCCAGTGAAGCTACGAAAGGCGGCCCCTATTCGGGGCGAAGACAAGACGGTGCTTTTCGCCCCGAATAGGGGCCGGCGTCTGTAGCACAGGGCGGAAGCCCTGTGCTGATAGCCAAAAACTGATAGCTCCGAGGCGCAGCGGAGAACGCATATACTCCGCGCGGCCGGGATTGATACATTTGTCGAGCCGGCGACATCAGCCCCACGCCAGGGGTTGCGCGAAGCGCTCCACCCCTGGCTACCATCCGACGCCCATCCGGGCTAAAACAGGCTGAATTGGTCGCGGTCTTTGTAGCCCGAATGGGCGACCGGCGAGTAGCCTGGGGTGAAGCGCAGCGCAACCCCAGGCGGGCCGCGTACAATCCAGGTATGACCGACGAAGACGCACTCCTGAGCGCAATCGCGGCGGCTCCTGACGAGAACACGCCGCGCCTCGCCTTTGCCGACTGGCTCCAGGAACACGACCGGCCCATCCGCGCGGAGTTCATCCGTGTGCAGGTCGAAATTAGCCGGGTGGAGACGTTGCCGCGTGTCCTGGTGAACCGCTACGTCGATGTCTTCAAGCGAAGTCAGGATTTGATCGACGACCACCGCGACGAACTACTCGGCCCACTCGCGGCGCTTCCCGCCAATTCCACACGAATCGAGTTTCGCCGCGGCTTCGTTTCGCAAATAGAACTTGGTGTCGATCAGTTCCTGGAACACGCCGGGAATCTCTATTTGGCGATGCCGCAACCATCAGTTCGCGTCGCCGGCGTTGCGGCGCGCCTCGGTGACTTCTGCGCCTCGGAATTCCTGGGGTGCGTGACGCACATCGCGGGCTATTTCCCGGATATCATTGAGACCTCGCCCGCGTTACCCGCATTGGAAATCGTTCACAATGCGGTGAATCGGCTGACCAGGCTCGAATCGCTTGATCTGGAAGGTTGTGGCGTCACCGATGACTTGTTGGGGGTAATCGGTAACCGGTATATTCCAACCGTGACGGACTTTGATCTGTCGAACAACCTCATCACGGACGCGGGCGTGATTGCTTTCGCCCACTCGCAGTACGCTCGCACGCTTCGGCGGCTCATCCTGGGCGGGAATCCCATTACCGATGACGGCGCGGTCGCACTCGCGGAGCAGTGGCCCGCCGACAGCCCGCTGCAACACCTGAACTTGCGGTTCACGGACATCGGCCCACGCGGCCATCACGCCTTGCTCACCCGCTTCGGCGGCCGCGTCGATTTGTTCTGAGCGATGTGTTTCCAAGGAAGTGACAACCGCACCGATGTAAGCCTTATTTCCATTTTGCACATAAAAGCATGATTCACCGCAGAGAGCGCAGAGCGAAGATCGAGAGAAGCAGAGAGATTTTGCATTTACTCTCTGGTTTGCTCTCTTGTTTTCTCTCGCGTGCTCTGCGATCTCTGCGGTGAATCATGCTTTTATCTGGCCCCAACACCGCGGTTGCACCCGCCATCGACTGTTGCTATAGCCGGCGCGTCCCTCAGTCTCTGGACAGGAGCCGCCGATGCGTTCCCGCAGGCTCGTTCTCGCGGTCGTCGCCATCGTCGCCCTGGCTGTCGGGTTCGCCGTGGTGCCCGTGCAAGCGGAGCAGATTCACCGCAACGGCTTCAACGGCAAGAATACCGTGCTCGTCCGCAGCGACGCCAACGTGAAGGTGGACGAAGCCGAACACGACATCTCGACGGTCTCGTTCCGCAGTCAGCCATCGAGCGAACACATCAAGTTCACCGCCGAGGCAGCAACCGGCGACGCGGCGTTCATCCACTACTACTACGAGACACCGCCGGCTCCCATCTCGGATGTGCTGTCGGCTGGGGTCGCCGTGAAGTCCACGAAAGCCGGCGTGCAGTTGCGGGCGCGAGTCGTGTTCCCGAAGGAACCGGACCCCACGAATCCGCAAGCCCCGCTCACCATGCTCATTCTGGGCAAGACTTCGGAGAAGTCCCGCAGTTGGGATCGGCTCACCTTGGAGAACGTTCCCGAATTGCTCGGCAAACATTTGCCCGTGGTTCAGGCGAAGATCGGCCGGGCGGTGAACACGGCCGGCGCGTACATCGACCGACTCGTGCTGAACGTCTACACTGGCCCAGGCACAAC
>Ga0105046_10015225_pt1 | contig 11830 bp, 9 predicted proteins | sample MAT03_FD_78385 | JGI IMG/M metagenome (GOLD analysis project Ga0105046, IMG submission 78385) | Freshwater microbial communities from Lake Fryxell liftoff mats and glacier meltwater in Antarctica - MAT-03 (megahit assembly) | ecosystem: Environmental > Aquatic > Freshwater > Ice > Liftoff...
CCCCCGCAACCCTTTCACTAAGCGGCCCACGTTCCACTCCACTAACTGATCGTGTATTTTTGGAGACAACCAGTTGATAGGCAGCATATTGGGTGGGTGCCACACATACACTTCACTGTCTTTTTTGCCCGGCTTTTTCACCAGCCGACTAGCCATATGCATCATTGTTCTGATGGGTATACCGGGCTGTCCGGCTACACCCATCACGAGGTCTTTGTAGGTGTGCTGATAGTCGACGTAAAGCACTCGATGCCGCACCGAAAACTCGCACATCAGTTGTACAACAGCTTTCTGAAAGTCGCCTTCCCAAGTTGTCTGACCAACACAAATGATACTATCGAAAGGCTCCATGAATGGGGTAGGAAGGGACTTTTTGAGAGAACGAATCAGTTACGGGTGGGGGGGGAAGTGTAGTATCCCAACGATTGGCCGTTGAAAACAGCATGGAGGTAATATACAGAATAGTGCTGGTTGGAAACTGCCCCAAAATAGGGTTTGAATAACTTACTACGGAAATGCCGATGAACTCCGACAGTAGCACAACCATCATGGTGAACACCCAGGGGTCTTTTAGTTGCCACAGTCTATAAATGCCACATAAAATCATCCCGGCCAGCATTAGCAAATAAATACTGACCCCAACAATTCCTGTCTCGATCCAGAGTTGCACATACCAACTATCGGGCGGAATTTGCGCGGCCCAGTGATTGGGTGAAAATCGCACTCCCGCCCCCGACGACGACCCAATGCCTACTCCAAAAGGCAGATCTTTCATGTAGGTCCGAATCCGTTTCTGGTTTTCTAAACGCACCAGAAACGACTCATCTGTAGTTGGTTTGAGAGCCGTTCGGATTCGGTATATTTGGTAAATGCCATTGCCGTAGTTGGTAAACAGCAGCATAGCCAGTATGGGTGTAGCCATCGCTATACCCTGTACGATAGAGCCAAATTTGCGCTGAAGTACCAAATAGGCCGGATAGCCAGCTAAAATCACGAACAACGATGAGCGCGTCCCAGAAACAGCAAAGCCCCAGAACAACACCAGCACCAGCACTAAGTAAATGACTTTACTGGCGACGCTTTTTATTCTAAAGAACAGGATAATGGCAACTAAGGTGGTTCCGGCCATCTCGGAGCCAAACTGTCCGGCATCCGAATAAAACGAGAAGCTCCGCAACTGTCCCCACAAAATGTGCGTTCGGTCGGCACCCGATGCCAGCCAGGCTACCTCCGACGGAGTAAGGCCAATATACTGTTGTTTAAACGCCCACAACGCGGCCAGAAAAGACCAGACCAGCCAGGTTCGAATCATCAGCCAAACATTTTCCTTTGTAATGGGTGCCACTGAAACAATGATCGCCAGCAAAAACCAACTTAGCGAAAACGAGCGCGCGTGGTAAAACCAGGCCGGGCCATAGGGGGCGTTGGGATTAAAATATTCCAGAATGGTATAGCAAAGCCACACTATAAGCAAGTAAAAAGCAGGATTCTGCAACCGCTTCCAGTTCATGCGTTTTCCGTTTAGGAAGGTACTCACCAACGTCAATACCAACAATCCATCAAGGCCGGTACCGACCGGTGTCTCTCCTTCTAGAAAACGTGTTGCTCCAACTAAAAAACTAAGGTTAAGATAGATATATAAACCAATGCGAGGCTCCAACAAAACGACCAAAGCTACGACCAAAACAATAGGTAAACCGGCTGTAATGAGTGCGCCCTTCACGCCCATAGTACCAATCAGCCACCCCCCGGCAATAGCCATTACAATTCCCAATAGACCAACCAACCAACCCCTGTTCAGGAGCCGGTCTGTTAATGATTCGGTAAAGTAATAGTCATTAGACATTGGCAAGTCAATGGTTATGGTGATTCATCTGCGCTGTAAGTTATTATACGAATGATAATCAGAATAGTAACTATTAGATTGCTCGTTTCGATTTTTCCCACACTCCAGACAAGTTACCCCGGTTGAACCTGACAAACCCTAGCAAGACACACCAGTTCATAAATACGAAGTAAAATGGCACAAAGGTAAGCTTCCACCGTGTCTGGCGATTCTCCAACACATATCCTGCATAAGCTGCTGTATAAAAGATGCTTTGTCCCAGTAAAACAAGCCACCACGTTAATTCGGCTGCTGGGTGAGTTGCTTCCAAACGGATAACAATCAAAATAAGCGCATTCAGCACCACTAAAAGCGGCAAACAAAAGGGTGTCACTGCCCAACGCAATACTCGATGCGAGACATACTGAAAACTAAGCCAGCCGTATTTTGATACATTTAGTAAATAAGCCAGCCGCTTCATTGCCTGAAACCCTCCAGTTGCAATACGAACTTTACGTTTTTTCTCCTCCCCTACAGAATGCGACGGACGTTCGAGGGCATAGGCATCCGGTGCATACTCAACCCGGTAGCCCCGCCCGGCAATCCGCAGCGAGATAATAAAATCATCGAGTAAGGTGTCAGGCTCAGCAGGTTCGTACAACTCAGTTCGGATGGCAAACAACTCTCCCGCAGCTCCGACAATGGTGTGCAGTTCGGCATCCAGTTTTTTCAAAAACGATTCATACCGCCAGTACAGCCCTTCTCCACTGCCCGCTGCCGACTCCGCATTGTCTACCTGAATGCGCTTTTCGCCCGTTACGGCCCCAACGCCTTCCGTAAAGCGGCTCACTAACCGGCTCACGGCCTCCCGATTCAGTTGCGTATTCGCATCCGTAAAAATCGTGATCGGCGTTTCCACCTGTTGCATGGCCCGGTTCATGGCTGCAATCTTACCCAAACGTTCCGTTCCTGATAAAATACCCAGACTGGGCAAGTTCTGTTGCGCCAAAAACTCCGCCGAGTCATCAGTCGATCCTTCAATCACAAACAACAGATGAAGTCGGTCAGCCGGGTAGTCCTGGTCGAGACAGTTCTTCAGTTTTCCCAGTAAATAATCGCGTTCGTTATAGGCTGGCACAATCATGGTCACATGGGGCAGATCGGTCAGCGCGGCACCCGCCCTACGCTTCCCCCGAAGTTTCACCAAGAGCCATGCCACAATACCATAACCTATGTAGGTATATAAAATTAACAGACTCAAGCCCACAAATAAACTAACCAGCAGGTAGTAGAACATTGTCATCAGCAAAAAGCAATAGGTAGGTTAAATCGGCGAAGTACTGGTTGATTTTAAATTCCACAGTATACCAAGTGCAAATGCTTTAGCATGAGCTAGTTGTCCTTTCACAAGATAACTAAACAGATGCTTGGGTAGTACTGCCCCCACAAAATACCCATAAAAAAACAGTCGCTGAATCGGTGTACAATGTCGACGCATATACAAAATCCGGTTGCGGGTCATGTAATACGTTTTAAGTGTACTTTGCCGCCCAACCGACACCGATTCCTTGTGCAGAATCATGGCCGATGGCTGGTAGTATATCTGAAAATGCGCATCCTTGATGCGCTGTGACCAGTCAAGTTCTTCGTAATAGAGAAAAAAACGTTCGGCAAACCGCCCTACCTGCTCAACAACCCTGCGGCTTACCATCATGGCGCACCCATGCGCAAAGTGCGTTGGTCCTGGTATGTCAAACTGACCCTTATCGAGTTGATCAAAACCAATAATATGCGCTGTTCCTGTCAGCATGTTCATCGGATTATAGCCGGCATACTGTACTAACGTTGGGTGATCAAAATACTTAATTTTTGGGCATACAACCCCAATTTGAGGGTTCTCGGCAAAAGGACGTAGCAGTTCGTCCAATAGAGTAGGTGTAAGCTCCGTGTCGTTGTTAACAATAAAAAAATAGTCGCCACGTGCCTTTTGCATGCCCAAATTATTGCCTCCGGTAAAGCCAAGGTTGTTATCGCTCCGCACAAATTGAGCTTTGGGATACTGACTCTGATCAATCTGCGTATCGAGCTTCGATTCAGAAGCATTATCAACAATAATGATCTCGTAATTCGTATATAGCAAGCTCCGCGACGAATCCAGAAACTGCCGTGTCGTCTCAGCCTGATTATAGTTGATCGTGATAAGCGATACTAATGGTTGGCTGAAATTCACTATACGTTCTCCTTCTGCCATAAGCTGAACAAAGTCTTCCAGATAATATACAGATCTGTTTTGAACGAAAAAGTCCGGGCATACGTGATATCTAGCTCCGTCCGCTCTTTGTCCGACATAGGCCCCTGTCCTTTAGCTCGCTTTTTAACCTGCCACAGTCCCGTTAGGCCCGCCGGTCCGGTAAACCGTTCGGCAAACTCATTGGTTGTCAGTTTTTCTGCTTCATACAAAGGCAACGGACGATTACCAACCAGCGACATATCACCCAGCAAAATATTCAGCAATTGTGGTAATTCATCAATGCTGCTATTCCGGAGAAATTTCCCTAGCCGGGTTACGCGAGGATCATTACGAAACTTCATAAACTTGGCTTCCTCTTCATTCTCCCGTAGATATAGCTTCTCACAAACAGGCTGATATTCATCGAAAAGTGGCCGTTGGCAGGCTACGCCCTTCTCCCGGCATGCTGAACATAAAAAAGTGGCACCGTCTACAATCTCAGCGTCTACCTTCGAAGGCTTCTCATCTTTGGCATAGATATTGTGAAGGGCCAAATCTTTCAATTGTTGGTCTGCTCGCACCTTCATTGTTCTGAATTTCAACATACCGAACACATAAAAGTTAGTTCCAGCACGGGGAGACCTATAAAAAATTGGCCCTTTCGAATCCAGTACAATTAGTACCGCGACTACAATCAAAATGGGCAATAACACCACTAAGGCACATAACGAAACAACAATATCGATGCTCCTCTTCCACCAGGGAAGCCTAAATATATAGTCAGCATCAGGCTTTTTATCCTGTTCGAACGAATGCAATTCGAAACTAAGATTCATATAATATTGAAGTTTTGCCTGGATAGTATCAACATCTTCATTCATATCAATGACATCAATGATTTTAGCAGTTAAAATGGTCTTTTGAGACTGTAGAACACTATTTTCGAGCATAACAAGGATAGGGACAAACTGGTAATTATCTTTTTCACTTATCAGTTTAACCAAGTCTTTTATACTACTTTGATTAACAATGATCAGGTCAGCTTGTGCATCGCCTTCAAGCCATACCTCAGCACTTTTGGTATTCCGGAACCGACTGATTGAATATTCATTGCCGGTTAGGGCAGTCAGCCATGAGACAATCGAATCATCATCGTCTATCAGCAAAAGGCGAAGCGCATGGGTACTATCCACAAGACAAGGTCAAGAAAATAAAAAGAGATGAAAATACTGTCTTGTTCTTGGCACAGAATTTGCTCATTCTCTTACCTAACTATCTTAGTTAATGTGTCCTTTTAGATGTCCAGTTTTTTTAACTAGCTCTTTAGGCATTCTGAGATACGCTATAACCCCTGAAAAGCATAGACAAAATGCGCGACTTTCCTTGCCATAACGGTTTACTTTCTTTGAAAGGTTGCTGGGAGACCAATCGCTCCTCAATCGTTTCTACAGGGGTAGCCACGCGACGCAACAACGCATGTAATTTAGCTTTGACTTCAAGGGGATTAAACGGTTTAGCAATATACCCGTCAACGCCCTGTTCTAAGCACTCGATCCGAGTGTCGCTGTCAGTAGCGTTAGACAGTACAATGACAGGTACTTTGGCCTGCAACTTACTCATCCGAATGAGTTTTGTGAGGTCAAGTCCACTAAAGAAGGGAAGGTTGAGTTCAGTAAGAACACAGTCGAAGCGGTGGCCTTTTATAAGCATTCTGGCTGCATCCTGACCACTATTCGCTACTGTGACGTCGAAGTCTTTCTTGAGCGTTTGCACAAGGATCCCAACCACATAGGGATTTTCATCCACTATGAGCAAGTGAAACTTTAATTTCATTTTGTTTATGTTTAGAGATGGGTTAGATCTACCCCGTTTAGACTCCCTATTTGCTTTCCGGTAACGACATATGTAATGCAAAGTCTTATAATTACCTCAATGAAGAGTTAAGATATGGCTAATTATATATAAAATCGTCTATTTGCTGGATTTAATCAACAGTAATATACCATATTTTGATTTAATTTAAGGAGTCTTTATCTATTTTAATTTCCTGTTTTGTTAAATCTTCTACATCTTCGCCCTGAAATACATGCTTAAACAGTGTTCTGCTGACTTTTTCTCGTAACGCAAAACCCCGATAAACAGGCTGCTTATCGGGATTTTACGTTGTGTAATCCTAATACTTGTTTCCTGGCTTTTAGCTTACAGTTCCACCGTTCCAGACAGGCTTACCTGGCGGTAGCAGCGCCAGAGTCCCATCACGATCTTCTGCCATCAGAATCATACCCTGCGATTCCATACCCATCATTTTACGCGGGGCCAGATTGGCTAAAAACGTAACCTGCTTCCCAACTAACTCTTCAGGAGTAAAGTGTTTGGCAATACCACTCAGGATTTGTCGTCCACCCATACCGTCATCAACGCGAAGTTTAAGAAGTTTATCGCTTTTCGGGACGCGCTCGGCTTCAGTGATGGTACCAATACGGATATCCATCTTCACAAAGTCGTCGTAAGAAATTTCACCCTTTGGCTCCGGTATTTCTTTTGCCGGGAGGCCGGACCCTGCTAACTCGTTCATTCGCTTGGCGTCGTGTAGCTTTTTTATTTGTCTGTTTATTACGTCGTCTTCCAATTTTTCAAACAGCAGACTACTTTGTCCGAGTGTATGCCCTTCGGTGAGGAGATCGGGTTTGCCCGCATTGAGCCAGGTCAAAACATCCTTATCCAACGCATCGGCGTTGAGTTGACGCCGGAGCTTTTGTGCTGTAAATGGCAAAAATGGCTCACACAATACGCTGAGGTTTGCCGTGATCTGCAAAGCAATATGCAGGATAGTATTGGCCCGTATCGGATCGGTCTTCACAACCTTCCAAGGCTCGTTCTCGGCCAAATATTTGTTTCCTAATCGAGCTAGGTCAATAAGATGCATTAACCCCTCACGGAAACGATATTGCCTAATAGATTGGCCGATACGGTCGGGGAACTGCGCCAGATCGTTGAGCACTTCCCGGTCGTAATCAGTTGTGTCGCTGAGCGCTGGTACCCGATTATCGCAAAACTTTTGGGTCAGCACTACGGCCCTGTTCACGAAGTTGCCAAAAATTCCCACCAGCTCGGCGTTGTTACGAGTCTGAAAATCTTTCCAGGTGAACTCCGAATCCTTTGTTTCGGGAGCGTTAGCCGCTAACACGTACCGCAACACATCCTGCTTGTCGGGCATTTCTTCCAGGTATTCATGCAACCACACCGCCCAGTTACGCGAAGTGCTGATTTTATCACCTTCGAGATTCATAAATTCGTTGGCGGGCACGTTATCGGGCAGAATATAACCACTGCTATCATACATCAGCATCGCGGGGAAAATAATGCAGTGAAACACAATGTTATCCTTACCAATGAAGTGTACCAGTTTTGTATTCTGGTCGCGCCAATACAATTCCCAATCACGGCCCTGCTCAGCAGCCCACTCTTTGGTCATTGAAATATAGCCGATGGGTGCGTCGAACCAAACATAGAGTACCTTGCCTTCGGTATCGGGCAAGGGGACACTAATGCCCCAATCGAGGTCACGGGTCATGGCACGGGGTCGAAGGCCCTCTTTAAGCCACGATTGACACTGCCCAAATACGTTAGTTTTCCACTCAGGGTGGCTGTTTACATATTCCTCAATGCGCGGTTGCATCCGGTCGAGGGGCAAGTACCAGTTTTTAGTAGCCTTCAATACAGGCTTGGAGCCGGATAGCATCGAGCGCAGTGGCTCTCGGAGTTCAGTGGGGCTGAGTGTAGAGCCGCATCGTTCACACTGGTCACCGTAGGCGTTTTCGTTGCCGCAGACAGGGCATACCCCCACAATATAGCGATCGGCCAGAAACTGCCCGGCCGTTTCGTCATAATACTGCTCAGTTACTTCTTCAGTAAAATTACCGCCCTTGTTCAGATTGAGGAAAATTTCCTGAGAAGTCTCGTGGTGTACCTTGTTTGATGTCCGCGAGTATATATCGAACGAGATACCAAAATCCTCGAACGACTGCTTTATCTGGCTATAATATTTATCAACAACCTGTTGGGGTGTAATACCTTCTTTCTGAGCGCGAATAGTAATAGGTACGCCGTGTTCATCGGTACCGCTGATAAAGGCCACATCTTTGCCCGTTGCACGGAGGTAGCGCACGTAAATATCAGCGGGAATATAGCAGCCCGCTAAATGCCCGATATGAATTGGACCGTTGGCATAAATAAGGGCAGCAGTGACGGTATATCGTTGGGGGTTTTCTAACATAGTCTGGAGTGTCAGCAACTGATTTTGGCACAAAATTAGCAATTCAGGCCCTAGGATTGTTAAGTTTACATAAACAGGGTTGCATTACTATGGATAACACGAAAGAGGATACCAGTAATTTCCTCAACTGGGTTGAAATCAAAAACTTTAAGTCTATTAAGGATCTCCGGCTCGATTGCAAGCGGGTTAATATCTTCATTGGCAGGCCAAACGTAGGCAAATCAAATATTCTGGAGGGGTTGGGAATGTTGGGGCCTGTTTTTGGCTACGGTCAACATCGCTATCTTTCCAACCTATTTAGATACAATGAATTAGTTGAAGCGTTTCGTGACAATGATACTCAACAACCTATTCAAATCAAGTCTGATAAAACGGTCAGCATTTTACGGTCATTTTCTGTAATTGATTTTCCTTTCGCGTTTATTAGTGGGAAAACCCAATGGTTTAACAGTAATCGTCAGCTTATTTTAGAGAATACTAACCATCTGTATGGGGGAGGAAAATGGATAGATGGTATCAAGAATATAGAAACCAGTAGCTACTACCCAATATATTTTCCCTTAAAGAAACAAGGTGATAATGATACCGTTCAATTTCAATTATCTAAAACATTTTTTGATGGCTTCACTGACCAATTCATGGTGAGGAAGTATGATTACAAGTATTTGCCAGAGTACACAGATATTGGAATTGAGTATCTACTGCCCCCCAATGGTGCAAACTTGTTTAGTGTAATTGATCGCAATCGCGAACTAAGGCAGGAAATAGGAAAACTGTTTGAAAAAGATAAACTTGATTTTGTTTTATCAAAAAAAGACAGAAAATTTTATTTACAGCGAAAAGAAGACGATTACGTCTATTTGTACCCTTACTCAAACGTTGCGGATACATTTCAGAGATTCGTGTTTTATATCGCAGCTGTTGAATCTAACAAAAACTCGGTGATCATTTTTGAGGAGCCGGAGGTGCATTCATTTCCTCCTTATACCAAAGCCTTAGCTCATCGGATTGTCTATAGCGAACAGAATCAGTTTTTTATTTCTACGCACAGCCCCTACCTACTGCAAACGCTAATTGGAGAGTTAGACGATTCAGAATTAGCTGTTTATATTACTTACTACAAGGATTATCAAACTCATGTTCGGTTACTGACTGCCGATGAGTTACAGGAGGCTCAAGACCTGGGTATCGACTTATTTTACAACCTCAGTCGCTACGAGCCAAATGCCTAATCGCCCCGTGCAGTTTTTACCCGAATGTCATGCGGATACGGCTTTGATTCGCTTTCTAGTTCCAGATCCGCTGTTGAGCATTCATGCATTGGGTTGCACTGAAGTGGCTAAAATTATGATGTCCCCTCGCGCCAGTAATTATTCATTGATTGGCATTGTTGATAATGACAAAAAGCTAGATATACACTGTAAAGGATTTTTTAGGGCATTTGGTATTGTTGAGCACTACGACAAACTGTTCGTCAGAAAGCATCCCCTCACGAATCAGCACATAATTATTGTAGATAAAGCCATTGAGAGTTTTCTGCTGTGGAATGCAGAATCCGTTGGTATAGACGTGCGACAGTACGGTTTTGATAGGTCAGTAAAGCATTTTGGCTTACAACTTAAAACACCGTCGATCGAAACCGACCCAACTTATCTTCAACTTCTCGCCGACCTCCGAACCAAACAGGCTCCCGGTCTATTAACCCTCGAACGCCTATTGCATGAATTCATACTTGTCCAATAAAACCGTTTTTATCACCGGAGCCACGGGCTTCATTGGTTCTCATGTTGCCCGGCGCTATCTGGCGGCTGGTTACCGGGTAGAGGCCCTAACCCGTTCTCTTGGCAATACTGGCTTGCTAGCCGACGTAGCCGATCAAATTAACTGGCATGAAGGCGATATTATGGATATTCCGTCGCTGGAAGTAGCCATTGGGTTTAATCGCGGCACCGCAGGTATCGACGTGATCCATGCGGCTGCCATAGTGTCGTTTGTTCCTAAAGACCACGAGCGCATGGGGCACGTCAATGCCGAAGGGACAGCCAATGTGGTGAATGTTTGTTTGAAAGCAGGTGTCCGGAAACTCGGCTATGTAAGTTCGGTAGCCGCGCTGGGCCGACCAGCTAATAAAGGAACCACTTCCGAACCGATCCGCATCGATACAAATCAGAAATGGGAAGACTCGCCTAACAATTCGGAGTATGCCAAGAGCAAGTACCGGGCAGAGTTAGAGGTTTGGCGGGGTGCGGCCGAAGGGCTTTCTACAGTAATGGTAAATCCGACTATCGTGCTGGGCGAAGGTGACTGGAATCGGAGCAGTGTACAGCTTTTTAAATATGTGTTCGATGAAAAGCCATTTTATCCAGCGGGTTTGGTCAATTATGTTGACGTACTCGACGTATCGGAATGCCTTTTCCAGCTCATGGAGGCCGATTCTGTTACCAACGAACGCTTCATCCTGAACGCTGGCACCATTCCATACAAAGAATTGTTTGAGAAAATGGCGACTGTATTGCATAAACAGCCGCCCAAAAAGCGGCTAGCACCCGCACTTACTCACTTGCTTTGGCCGGTAGAGGCTGTGCGGGCCTGGCTCACGGGTAGTAACCCACTCATTACGCGCGAAACGGCACAGTCGTCGAGTTCGCGATATACGTATGATGGACACGAGATCACGGAGACGATTGATTTTCAGTATCGACCGCTTTCTCAGACACTCGCGCGCTCAGCCCGTGCTTATGTCGGGTCGTAATTTTTTAGGCCGACGCGTTGGGAGTGTCAAATTTGTGCTTATATTTCTTACAGTTTTTGGATAGTTCGCGCCTGTGGTGCGGCCCCTATCCTAGCAACATAACCCATTGAGGACTCAACATGGAGCAAGAGTTTGACGAACGAGAAGGTGATATAAACGATTCTCTCCAGCGGTTTGAACAAATGCTGGTTCGGCAAGAGCGTCAATTTTTCGACCTCGATGTCTATGAGCGTTTCGTTGAGCATTATTTGGGCGAGGGAAACCTCGAAAAAGCATTTCAGGCGGCTGAAGCTGGACTTGAAAACTTTCCCTACGCGCTGGAGCTGATGCTCGACAAGGCTCAGATTCTGGCCAATTTCAATCGCTTCGACGAATCGCTTGAACTGCTCGACCGGGCGGGATTATTTAACCCCGGCGATCTTGATGTGCAGTACATGCAGGGAACGGTGTTGAGTATGGCCGGGCGATTTGAAGAGTCGGTTCAGGTGCTGGAGGAAATGCTCGATAACACCGACGACAAAGACGATATTTATTTCCAGATCGGCCAGAGTTACCAGAATTGGGGCAAATACGATGAGGCTATAGGCCAGTATAAAAAGGCTATTGCGCTCAATATGGACAACGAGAACGCGCTGTACGAACTGTCGTTCTGTTATGATGTAACTGGTGAACTGGAAACGAGCCTGCCGTATTACCAACAATTAATCGACAAAGATCCGTACTCCTACAATGCCTGGTACAACCTCG
>Ga0105046_10015227_pt1 | contig 11829 bp, 10 predicted proteins | sample MAT03_FD_78385 | JGI IMG/M metagenome (GOLD analysis project Ga0105046, IMG submission 78385) | Freshwater microbial communities from Lake Fryxell liftoff mats and glacier meltwater in Antarctica - MAT-03 (megahit assembly) | ecosystem: Environmental > Aquatic > Freshwater > Ice > Liftoff...
AGAGACATCATCTCAATTCGCGGGAGATTCCAGGCAGTTTCGATCAAATCGGTGGGCATTCAATCCTCCCCTATGCGGGCACGATGCATGGGCGAGCCGTTCGCCCCTCCCCACGAGGATAGTGCATGCGCGAAGAATCCGCAAGCAAGAGCGACATGAGGGAAACACAAGACAGCGCAAAGAACACACAGGATACAAAAGAACGCAAAGAAACGGTGAAAGATGAACCCCAGAGCCCATGGAGAACACAGAGAATGAACGTCGATCATCTCGATGCCACACATCAGGAGTTGGCTGCTGTCCCTGAATCGTTCAGGGACTATGCCCATCTTAAAACAGTGCGCCTGGATGGAAATCAGCTCACCTCGTTACCGGCATGGATCGACCAATGGCACGATCTTGAAGCGCTGCATGTGGATCATAATGCACTTGAATCGCTCCCTGAATCCATCGGGCATTTGACAGCTCTTATGCATCTCTCAGTCCATCACAACCGCATCACCCATTTCCCTGACTTACTGTGGAAAATACCTTTGCGCGTGCTGGTCATTGGGGATAATCCGGTGGGGATGCTGCCGGATGCGATTGCCAATCTCACGAGCCTGCGCGAACTGTATATCCACAATATGAATCTCACATCACTCCCTGAGACACTTGGCAATTTGCGAGACCTGCGTACCCTGGATGCGGCACACAATGCCTTGACGGAACTGCCTGAATCCATCGGCAATCTGACGAGTTTGAGATATTTTCTCTATCTTAGCAATAACCGCCTCTCGACTCTGCCTGACTCGATGGGGAATCTCAAGCAGCTGAAGTATCTGAATCTCACGGACAATCGCTTTACAAGTCTGCCGCCCTGGTTGGGCCAGATTACAAGCCTGCGCGAGCTGCGTCTGTATAACAATCAGATCGCCGCACTGCCTGAGTCAATCGGCCAGCTCACCAAATTGCGCGAACTCTATCTAAACAATAATTATCTTACCGTGCTGCCGGAGTCGATTGGGAGCTGCGTGGCCCTGACGCATCTCGATGTGCGCAATAATCGCCTTGTGGCGCTGCCCGATTCCATGAGCCGCCTGCAACATCTCACGTTTCTCGATTTGCGGGCGAATCGTTTGACCATGCTGCCCTCGTGGGTGCGCGATCTGCCCAAATTGCAAAAATTAGATCTGCGCTGGACGAAACTTGCCACATATCCTGCGTGGCTGGAGGAGTTGGAGGCGCGGGGCTGTCTGGTGTATCGATAGGGGTGTTTTGCAGATGAATACGGGTCTGTAGGGCGATGCGCTGGGTCGCCCAGGCAAGGCACAATTTATGCTTTGCGGGCGCTGCGTCCGAGCAGTGACCAGACATAGCCTTTGTTCGGAGCGAAGAAGAACGCAAGCGCAAACGTGCCTGTCATCAGCATCACAATCGTGGCACTGGGCGCGACTCCGGTATGCCATGAAAGATACATGCCAATCACGCCGCATGTACTGCCAATCGCTGCGGACAAGAGCATCATGCGCCACAATTGATTGGTAAAGAGGCGCGATGTTGCAGCAGGCGTCACAAGTGTGGCTGAGATCATGGCGATCCCGACGGCCTGCACCCCAATGACAATTGTCACCGCCATCAGCACGAGAAGCAGCATACGCAGGGTTTCAGCAGGCAGGCGCAAGGTCTGGGCCAGGCCAGGATCAAAGGCGATGAGCAGGAATTCCTTATAGAGCAGCGTGACAATCGCCAATACGACCACGCTCATAATCACCATCAAGACCAGCTCATCGCCTGTGACTGCCAGAATATTGCCGATGAGCACATGCTGTAAATCCGTCGCAAAGCTGCGCGAACTGGAAATAATGCCAATCCCCAACGCCAACATACCCGCAAAGACAATCCCAATGGCCGTATCCTCCTGCATGCGACGCCCACGCGTGAGAACACCAATGCCAAGCGCCGAGACAATGCCAGCCGCCAGACCGCCGAGAATCTGGAGGGACGATGTGCTATCACTGCGCAGGGCCGCCAGAGCGACACCGGGCAAAATGCTGTGCGAGAGGGCATCTCCCAGGAAGGCAAGGCCGCGTGTCACAATGTACGCGCCCATCACGCCGCTGACAATGCCAATGAGGATGGCTGCAAACATGGCGCGCTGCATGAACGAAGGTTCCAGGGGAAGGATGAATTGGGTATAAAGGGTACTGATCAAAGAATCCATGTGAGGATACATTTCACTGTGATGAGGCGACACAATAATGCCACGCATATTTCTAAAAAACAGTGTTGAGAGCGCCCCAATCCAACTATTGAGAATAATTAAGAAAATGGAGGACGAAAGTCACTCTTGAGAGTCAATAAATAAGGTGTTTGTGCTGACAATGTTAGTTCTTTGTCTGAAAAAAAACATGTCAAAATATTACACAACTCTTTGAAAACCCTTCGTACCATAAGGAAGAATTGAATTCTCAATTCTTCTTACAATTTTTTCATCTATAATGTGAGGAAAGAACAACGTAGAAATACGCCAGGGATGGATCACATGTCGATTTTGTATATCGAAGACAACCCCCACAATATGCGGCTCGTCCGCAAGCTGCTTCAGACCATGGGCTTTACGATGATTGAGGCCATGGATGGCCTGCGTGGCCTGCGTATGGCGGCGGAACATCGCCCTGATCTCATCCTTGTTGACATCAACTTGCCCGATATTGATGGTCTTGAGGTCGTTCGTCGGCTCAAGTCCGATCCGGCCCTGGCCCACATCCCAGCGGTGGCACTGACTGCCAACGCGATGCATGGGGATCGTGAAAACTGTCTCGCAAGCGGCTGCGATGGTTATCTAGCCAAGCCGATTGCCCGTATGGAACTCAAAAACGTCATGAGCCACTTTCTGGGTGAAGTCTCCCAGGCGGCCATCTAAACACGCATTCTCCCATACGATAGCCCAACGATCTCCTCAGTTGGCGATTCTTTTAAGAAGGGGTTCACGAGTGACAACCTCTTCTTTTTTTGATTCCTGGAATTTGCTGTCAAATATTGAAACAAGTCCAAATTCAAAATCAGGAGCGTAGGGGCGGAGTCTGCTGGCTGATGTCATGATCGCGTGGTGTGCCCCTACACCTCTGTGATTTTGTAGGATTGTGACCCCCACATGATCGTCATTGCCCCCAACAGAAAACGACATCCCCGACCAACATTTGCGATTCTTGAACCCACCGTTCATCTCTCCCCGTTCCCCGGCTAAAATAGAACACGTTTTGAGACAAGAGATGAGGTTTAACAATGCGCCTGGGGATTATCGGCTTACCCAACAGCGGCAAGACCACCCTTTTTAATGCGATCACACGCGGCAGTTATGAAACAAGCGCGGTGGGCGGCAGCCAATTTCATGTGAACACCGCCGTTGTCAACGTGCCTGATGCTCGCCTGGATGTGCTGGAAAAGATGTACAGTGCCAAGAAGAAGGTTTATACCACGATCACATTCAGCGATATTGGCGGGCTGGACAAAGGCATCGGCGAAGGCGGCCTGACAGGACAATTCCGCAACGAACTCTCGCAGGTGGATGGCTTTGTGCATGTAATCCGCGCCTTTCGCAGCGATGTTGTGCCGCATCCCTATGAGAGTGTGAATCCGCAGCGTGATTTGGAAACGATTGATGGCGAATTTTTGCTGATCGATCTGGTGGCGGTGGAAAAGCGCCTGGAGCGCGTGCAAAACGAGCTGCGCGTCAAGGGCAAGCGGGCCGAGCGCAATATTGAGGATGAACTGCCCATCCTTGAGAAAATTAAGGCGCATCTTGAGCAGAACAAGGCCCTGCGTGATATGGACTTCAAACCGGAAGAACTGCGTATGATTGGCGGCTTTGGCTTTTTGACGCTCAAGCCCGCGCTGATCGTGTTGAATCAGGGCGATGATGTGCGAGATGAAGACCGTCAGGTCAAGTACGACTACGGCCATGCCACGCAGATTGAGCTGCGAGCAGCCTTAGAAGCTGAGTTGGCACAGCTTCCGCCCGAAGATGCTGAGATGTTCATGGAAGAGTACGGCGTCACCGAATTGAGCGCGGCCCGTGTCATTGAAGAGGCGTATCAGCTGGTGGGGATTCACTCGTTCCTCACGGCAGGTGATAAAGAAGTTCGCGCCTGGACGATCCCACGCGGGGCAACGGCTGTTGAAGCCGCTGGAGCCATTCACACCGATCTTCAGCAGGGGTTCATTCGCGCCGAAGTGACCGCCTATGATGATCTGATTGAGGCCGGGAGCGAGAAGGCTGTGAAAGCTGTCGGCAAGATGCGCCTGGAAAGCCGCGATTATGTCGTCAAAGATGGCGATGTGATGGTGTTCCGCCACAATGGGTAGCGAGATTTAATGGAGGGGCGATCCATGGGTTGCCCTTTGTTTTGCAATGCTTTGGGCGACCCAGCGGGTCGCCCCTCCACACCCATTTTTGAATTCGGGTTTATTTAAGGGACAGAGCAACCATACACGCAGCGGTATAAATATCGCGACCACAAGTTCTATCTAACCTGAGTTTTGGATAGCCTTTCTCCTTTACCCCTCACCTCCCGGCCTCCTCTCCTACAAGGAGCGAGGAGGTGCAGAGCGGGTCGCAAAAGACTGTCGCCTTTTTGTTTTTGTAAGGCACAGACAGCCCTTACAAGCACAAAAAATCTATCCAAAACTCAGGTTATCTGATCACAGTCCCCGCTACAAGCGGTGTCTCCCCTACTCGCCAGATACGCATAACATACACAGGCCGATCAATAATGCGGCGCTTGTACATGGCGATTTCCTCGTAAGCAGCCCCATCAATTTTGTCCCAGAACGGTTTGTAATCCGTCACCGTGAGAAGAAAATAGCCATTCGTGGGCAGGTGATTCACAAGGGTACTGAGCTGCGCGACTGGGCCATCATTTTCAAGACAGTTCACAGTGCGATCTGTGTAGTAATAGATCATATGACACAGATTCCAGGTGGCATACAGCGGCGCATCAGGCGCGAGCTCCGTGATTTTTGCGGCGGCGCTTTGCACGGCGTCATCGGCCAGGAAAAAGGCAACCACAAACTCGGTGCGATTGACCGCGTGAAAGGGATAGTTGTGCGGATCGATCATGATGCGCGTGGCAAAATCGCGTACATGGGTGACACCCCAAAAGAGCACGCCGATAATGCCGACGACGCCAAGTGGACGCCAGAGCCATCTCCCCCATCCCATCCCTGTAAGCAGGCATACAATCCCGATCATGAGAACGATTCCAAGCGTCACGAGGGACAATCCCCATGCCAGGATCACAACGATGCCTAAGGCTGCCAGCGGCTGCCAGAATCGCCGCCCCTGCCCTGGCAGCATCAACACTCCGACAATGACCGCCGCAAGAATGAGCACAATCGGTACAGAGGCTGGCATGAGATAGCGGGTGGTTTGGACGCGAGCAATCAATGCTGAGGGCAGCACAGCAAGCGACATTGCAATGGTGATATAGAGAAAGCCACGCGACCAGCGATGATTTATGAAGGGAAACCACATCAGACCAAAGAGGAGGGCCACAACCCACCCGATGGTTAAGCCATGTGTCCAGTAATCGAGCAGCGCAGGCCCAATGCGCGTAAGATAGTCGATGGGTTTGAAGAGAAAATCTTCACCGCGAGCGATGTTGGTGTCGTTCACGAGGATAAAATGTTCCTGGGTGTCGTGCATGAAGGCCGCCGGAATCAGCACAGGCAGCCAGATTGCCACACCGACAACACAGGCCAGGATGAAATTAGGCGCATAGCGGCGTATCAGACTTGTGGTCGTCGAAACAGCATCTCGTATCGCGATAGAACTCGTTTTGGGTTTTTCCAGATTGGATGGAGAAAGCCGATGTCGCTCCAGCACAATCGCCACCAGGGGCAGCAGCACGATCAGCCCCATTGTCATCTTCGCCATGACAGCAAGACTCAATATGAGGCCCATGATGATGGCCTGGGTGCGGGTGGGACGCCGTGCAAATACCAGACAACGCCAGATGCTCAATGTCATCATGCCAGCGGCCAGCGGATCGGCAAAGGCGAGGCGCTCATAGAAAAAGGCAAAGGGCAAAATCGCATACAGGGCCAGCGCAAGCAAGCCCACATAGGGATGGAACAGCCAGCGCCCAAGCAGATAAATGCTTGCGGCGGTGATGACGGAAAAGAGCGCCATCGCCAGGCGTGCCGCTGGGAAAATGGGCGGCGGTAAATGGGTTACGGGGTCTTCGTTGATCGCCGCACATGGAATCGTCCTGGAATGAACGGCACAGCGTGTGGGGCTATCCTGCCGCTCAAACAGGCCCAACCAGAAATACAGCAGCATCTTGCCATGAGCAAAGCGGCCTGGATTAACATCAAAATTCCAGACGGTCATGGCGCGGCTGAGATGAAAGCCCTCGTCAAGATGCGCCTGCTGCACATCGACATTGTGGGTGCGCAGCGCAAAATGGCACAACAGCAGCAAAAGGATGGGCGCAAGGCTGGTGAGAAATCGGCGCATGAGTGACTTTCTACGATGACGTGACATGGTGTGAGCGATGAGCAGGTTTGCACCGAATGACAGAATTTAATGCTTTAGGACTCTCGCTTGACCCCTCCCCCAACCCCTTCCCCCTGCGTAGAGAGGGGCGTCAAGTCCCCTCCTTGCGGAGCGGGGAGGGCGGAGGGTGGGGTTATTATCCTTGCGGAGCGAAAGTCCTGGCTTCAAAATTAAAGACAACGATACTCTCTATGGATTGAAGAGTAGGGGCGAGGCGTGCCTCGCCCGATATGAACCATGTTATTTTAAGGGCGTGGATCGCCCCATCCCTTTGATCTATGGTCTTACAGTCGCCTGTGGCATGGATACGGTGCCAGAGGCCGCAGGCATAAGATCCATCGGGGTGGCGACGCCCGGTGTGGCCGTGACGACTTCCGATACGCGCAGAACCACCGTATCAAGAATGTCTTGCAGTTCCTGTTTGGCGGAGCCGTTCATAGCTGTAATGGGGTCTGCGAAGGCATAGAAGACAAAGCCAATTTGCATATCCTCGCGGGCGACGTACCAACCGCGTGTATCCGGCAGATCAGCGGGGCAGGTGACAGCGCTCCAAAAACGCCCGGTGGCAGGCAGTCCACCTAGCGTGAGATCGGTGCGGGCGGGCTCAAGACCCACGTTGCAGCCAATTTCAATCACGAGCTGGCGCAAAAGACGCTCACCATCTGAGAGCAAATTGACCTTTTGAAACTCTTCGCTGAAAGGATTGGCGCTGGCGATACTGCGGAAGTTCCATACCAGTGCAATCGTGCCCGTGCCACCTGTGACAGGCCCCTTATAGACGGCAATCGGCACATAATTCAATTCACCAATTTCATTGATGAGCGCTGTGTCATACAGAGTTGTCCAGCCTTCAGGCAGCGTGATGGTGAGAGGCGGCTCAATCACAAGGCCCGTAAAGGTATCAACTTTGACAGCAGTGGCCGAAGGCGTGACAGGCACAGGCGTCTCTGAAGGTTGAACTGTGGGCATGACAAAGGGTGTGCGTGTCGCGGCGGGTGTGGCGGTTGGGCTGGGCGGCGGTGTCAGTGTGGGCACAGCCGGTTGGCAAGCCGCCAGCATCAGTGCCGCGATCAAACAGATGAGTCCATACCGCATAGAGTTCCCTTTATGTCATGAGATGCCTTGTAGGTCTTGCGGAGAACATTATAGACAGGGATGCGCAAAAGCGGAACATAGAGGACTAAGCAAAGCGAGAGGAGAGGCTAAAAACACAATAGGGGTTTGGCGTGCTAACAATGTCAGCGAAGCAAAACCCCTACACAGTCTGTGTGTGGCAATTGAATAGTGATCTAGCCGTGTTTGCCGTCGCCCCGTATGCTGTGTTCTGGGGCGGGTGCACCGCTGAGGGCCAGACGCACCAGCTTCTCAATCTCATCGGGGGTGAAAGGCTTGAGCAGATAGCTGTAAATGCCTTGCAGCTTCCCAATCAGACGGTTGGCCGGGTCACCATAGGCGGTGATCACAATGATGGCAGGCATTTTCGCGTCCGGTGTGGCCGCATAATGCTCTTTAATGTTGTCGAGCATCTTCCAGCCTGTGATGTCAGGCAGGCCAATATCCATCAACAACAGAGTTGGATTTAACTCCTTGAGTTTTTCCAGGCCCGTTTTGCCATGCGTTGCATAGACAGTATCGATGCCCATGCCCTCCAGAGTGGCCTGAATGACCTCACCGAGTTCAACTGTATCTTCGACAACCAGCGCCAACGGTTTAACATCCGTCACGGGAACGGCCTCTTCAATTTTGGGGGCAGGCTTAACCGGGGACCTGGCTGTAACGGCCTCATCCTTCGTCAGCACGGAATCTTGCTTCTCTGTGGCGTCTTTACCTTCGGGCGATTGCGCTTTCACCATGATCCCCGTATCCCCGTTCCGCATTGTCGCGGACATGTGGATGCGAACCATCGGTTGCTGCGCGTGGCGCGCCGAGGGTACAGCGAGTTCGGGATGATGGCCTTCGGCCTGATCATCAACCGAATGAGGGAGGCGGGTTGCCGGTTGAGGCATAAAAGCATCCTGAAAGACTGGTCAAACTTGTCGAGAGTATAACATAGGGTCTGTTCAAAAACCCTAAAGATTGCCAATTTAGAGAGTTTGTGAGGGGATTCATATGTCTCTCGATGCGATGTGACTCGCATATCTTGAGATATATGAATATGAAACGTTTCATACTCGACGAAACATTGATTTCGTCATTTTTTGATAGGAAAATTAATGATTTGTTAATCTGATATTTTTAATCAAAACCCCAATCCACCGCCATCCACGACGAGCGTTTGACCAGTGATGAAGCGAGCCCCTTCGCTGCACAGGAACATCACGGCATGGGCCACATCCTGCGGATCGCCCATGCGATTGAGCATATTGTGCGGCTCGGTGGGCATATCCGGCTCGGAGATGGAGCCCGCGCACACGGCATTGACACGCACCTCCACCGGAGCCAGTTCACGCGCCGCCTGCTGTGTCAGGGCAATTAATCCGGCCTTGCTGGCGACATAGCCTGCCCCCTGCGGCAGTGTATGCGTGTATCCGGCAGTCGAGGCCAGATGCACAATGATACCGCCGCCCTCATCAGCCATGACCCGCCCCATCAACTGTGTGCAGAAGAAGGCCCCTGTGAGATTGACCTCGATCTGACGCCGCCAATCCCATTCATCGATGCGCCCGATGGGCTCGGCTTTGTAGATGCCCGCTGCGTTGATGAAGATATTGACGCGCTCATAGGTGTCGCGGGCTGTCTCGATAAGAGCCGCCGCCTGGAAGCGATTGCCAATATCGCCCTGAAAGGCAACAGCCTTGCCGCCTTCGGCTTTGATGGCCTCCGCCACACGCTCAACACGATCTGGGTTCATATCATTGGCGACCACGTTGGCCCCGGCACGGGCAAAGGCCATCGCAATGGCTTCGCCGATACCCGCCCCCGCTCCGGTCACGATCACCGTGCGGCCTGTGAAATCGAGGGAAAAAGGAACAACACTCATTTTTGGATCGTCCTGAAGAATTTCGATATTGGGGATCAATACGTAAGGGCCTAGTACGCCAACCAAGTCAGCGCAGCTATGACCCTACAGAGCATTCAGCAAAATTGATGTGTGTTAATCCTGCTTGGGCGGCAGATGGCAGGAGGGACACAAACGACAAATCCACTCCTGAATGCTGGTTTCTGCGCCACGATGAAAGGCGTTGCTGTGGTTGTACATCAAACGGCGATCCGTATTAGGAGCAACGTAAAAAGTTGCGGCCATCCGATGCGTCCGATTGTGGGCTTTGGCAGCGGATTCGGCATAGGTCTGCCAGGGATTCCAGTCGTTCTTGCTCACCACAAGATGCACAGGCGCTTTGACGAGGATCACCTGTTTCTCATCGAGCATGTTGCCTGCCAGGACAACGCCTGTCGGTTTTAGTAGCGCCGCAAAAAGATCGAATGATTCTCCGAGAAGACTCGTGCCTTCATTCTGGGCATAGATAATGACCTGTGCCTTGTCGATCTCAGGTTGAGCGAGAGAGGTCTCGTAGGCTTTGACGGCATCCTGTAAGACTGATCCAGCGCCGCCTGCCCCACTGCCACCTGTGCCACGTTTATCCCAGCGGAAAACCGCTGCCCCGCATTCTGTTCCCATCCGTGAGATGTGGTCGTACTGCTGACGGTTGGTGCTGGTGGCATGCGGAAGAACGAAAATCAGGGGATAGCCAGATGCTGGCGCGGGAAGAGAAGGATAATCAATCTGTCCTTCCAGATGCACCTGGTCGCCTGCAAAGAGAACGTTCTGCGAGCCTCCCCACGAGGAGAGTGGCCCATTATTTGCTGGCTGTTCCATACCCATCCGCCCTGCTTTGTCTGGGTAACGCCTTGTATAAATCGGGCGTTACACGTTAGTTATCATTCAACTGGCAAATAAACAGGATTTTTTGGGTAAAAAGCTGGCATTTTGTCTACGATATTACACAATCACACCCAAAGCCGAAAGATGTCTGAGAGATTGAAGAGTGAATCGCCAGCGAGTTTGTTCATTTTGCACTTATACAGGATCGCGTTTTTATTGATTTTTGACTGGTACCGGCCCGATTCCCGCCTGTGAGTCAGGGGTGCCATCAGCCTGCATGACGGACAGCCCATCCATCGGGTTTTCCAAATCTTCAAAGACGCGCACGCTAAACCACCAATCGCCTTTGATGAGCGTTTCGGAGGCATTCATCGTCACCTGCTCCCCGATGATCTGATCAGGCTGCCAGCAGGTCGTCGGGTACGTGGTGGGATGCGGCTGCCAGACGAGCGCAGCAATCGGCGTGCTGCCATCCGGCGCAACAGGCAAGATCGAAATGTTATAGGGACGATCCAACTGGCGCAGCGATTGAAAGGCAAAATCAAACGTGATGGCTTTGCCGTTGGGTGTTCCCTTCCATCCTACCATACGAAATGCGTCGCCAAATTGAACATTGGTTGGCGTGAGGCCTTCGACAGCAACGGGGGGCGGCGGCGTGGCATGAATATCGGGTGCGAACATCATATCCCAGGTGGGGGCAAGGGCCAGCAAAATCGCAGCTTGTGCGATGAGCAAAGGCACAAAGATGGCTGTGAGTCGTTCTGAGTGTGTCTTTGTCGAATCAAAGGCCCAGGGCGCAATCGTGCGCATTGTTATTGGCCTGAATAACGACCAGATACGCCCTGTCTCGGGATTCGCCGGGGCACTTTTAAAGTCAGCCACCTGCTCTGCAAAAATACACTCATGCACCCACAACAGGGCACTGAGCATGGCAAACGGCGTGAAGAACAGCCACACGCGCCCTGTCTCGCCGCGTGCCGTGTTGCTCAGGAGCAGGATGATCATGGTGAGCAGCAGCGCCAGCGGCAGCACATTGCGCCTGTGCAAGGGCTTGAAGGCTTGCATCAGCCAGACAAAGGCCAGCGGCAGCGAACCAAGCAAAATCCATTCCCAGAAATGCATGTAGAGCCAGGGAATAAACGGGCGCTCCAAGTCAAAATGGGCATCAAAGGCCCGATGCAGAATATCGAGCGGCGTTGTGCCCGTGATGAGGACATAAGGCGTCCACACCGTGAGTACGCCCAGGCCAAACATCAGCCCCAGGGTGACGGGCCGCGCAAAGCTGAAGAAGGGACGCTCATGGACGAACCAATGCAGCAGGACATACAGGCCGCACAGCAAAATAAATGGCACTAAAGACAGATTTGCGAACGTCAAAACGCTGGCGATGACGCCTGCTGCATAGAACGGCATCCATGCAGAGCGGCCGCGCTTTGACAACCCGATGAGGATCAACCAGAAGGCAAAC
>Ga0105046_10015228_pt1 | contig 11829 bp, 5 predicted proteins | sample MAT03_FD_78385 | JGI IMG/M metagenome (GOLD analysis project Ga0105046, IMG submission 78385) | Freshwater microbial communities from Lake Fryxell liftoff mats and glacier meltwater in Antarctica - MAT-03 (megahit assembly) | ecosystem: Environmental > Aquatic > Freshwater > Ice > Liftoff...
GCAAATTGGTTTAGGGCTTCATAATTACCACAGCGCCTACAGACAGTTTCCACTCCATGGTGCTGGCACGCGCACACCGGCAGGTGCTTGGTGGTGGCACAGCCAGGCCAGTGGAAGTCAGCACCGATTGAGCATCCTGGTTGGACTGACACCGTTTATCGAGCAACAGGCTATTTGGGAGATTCTCCAGTCACCGAGCGTGCTCCGAACAAGTGGTGGTACTCAATCACCCCCATGGCCTGCAATGGGGCCGGCACCAGACCAGATTCAATACATACCGTGGGCGACCCAGCTTTCCACGCTTCGTTGCCCCAGTGATCCTGGTAATGGCTTGCCCGCTTTGGGGCGGACGAATTATGCAGCTTGTTTGGGCGATTCGTTCCATTGGTCGGAGCGTGGGGTAATCAATCGCGAAGGCTCGGGTGCAACGTATGCCTACGATCAAACCCATGCAACCAACGCGCGCGGTTCTTGTCGCGGTGTCTTTGTGCAGTCGTTGGCGATGAATTTCCGAGACATTCTCGATGGCACCTCGAACACGATTGCGATCGGCGAAATTGCTACCGATTTGGGTGATAATGACAATCGAACGATTCTGATTAGGGGTGCTGGTGGAGTCGGCGTTGCCACTGAAACTGCTTTGCGCGACAACCCTTCAGCATGTGCCGACAGCGCGACGCCGCTTATCGACCCACTCAATCCTCGCTTTTGGTCGAATGATGCTGCGGTCATTGCGAGAAGGGACAGCGTTAATCATGGGAGAGGTTATCGCTGGGGCGATGCGTTGCCTGGTCAGTCGGGTTGTTTTACGATCTTGCCGCCCAACCGAGAAAGTTGTGCCCATGACGCTAATACGGCCAATTGGTCAGGGGGCGTATTTGGGATGTCCAGTCGGCATCAAGGCGGTGCCCACGTGGTCATGGCCGATGGCGCGGTGAAATTTGTCACGGACTCCATAGAGGCCGGCAATTCTCGTGCTGGGATGGTTTGGGTAGCTGGCACCGGCGCGCGCTCTCAGGGATCCAGAAGTCCTTATGGTCTATGGGGCGCCTTGGGGACCCGAGCCAGCAGGGAAACCAATACCCTTGAGTAATCGATATTTTCCATAAGCCACTTGTAGGTAGTATCTGATGAAACCATCTTTGATCGCGCCAACTCGGCTTGGCTGTGCTGACTTTCGTGCCATGATGTCACGACGAAACGCAGTGCAAGCTGGGCTATTTGGCGCCCTTGGACTGTCGCTCGGCGATATGTTGACGTTGGAGGCGCGAGCCAAGGAGGCGACGACACAAGCCTTTTCGGCGACCGGGGGAGCTGATGGAAAGTTGCCTGCGAAGGCGTTAAGTGTCATTCAATTGCACTTGGGTGGAGGCCTGCCACAACAGGAATCGTTTGACCCTAAGCCAGAAGCGCCGGTGGAGTACCGTGGCTCATTCGGCGTTACAAAGACGAAACTAGGCGATTATTTTAGCGATAACTTTCCAAAAACGGCGGCGATTGCAGACAAGTTGACGGTGATCCGCAGCATGGTGGGGCGGATCCCGGACCATCAGCAAGCAACCTATCATCTGTTCACCGGTTATACGCCGACTGCGGTGATTGATTATCCGCAGATGGGAGCGATTGTTTCGCACGAGTTGGGCGGGCGAGGTGAGTTGCCGCCTTACATTGCCGTTCCTAACAACCACAGTTTTGCCGGCAGCACGGGATTTTTGAGCAGTACATTCGGAGCTTTTGAACTCAACGCAGATCCTGGCCAAGCAGGATTTAAAGTGCGTGACTTTTCCATCCCTGAAGGCGTCACAGCAGAACGATTGAATCGTCGGCGCACCGCCAAGGATATTGTGGAACAACGCATTCGTCAGCTCGAAGCCGATCCCGCTACGCTCGACACGATGGACGACTTTTACAAGCGAGCGTACACACTGCTCACTTCGTCGCAGGCTCAGGCAGCATTTTCGCTTGAAGGCGAAACGGCAGAAACGATGCAACTTTATGGTCGTGATGTCGTCGGGCTACGTGGCCCCGATAATCGATATCACCCCAAAGGGCTTGCGGAGCGATTGATTCTTGCCAGGCGACTTGTGGAAGCAGGGACGCGATTTGTGACTGTCACTTATGGGGCCTGGGATTCCCATGTTGACGTCAAAAAGGATTGCCTCGACCAGATGCCAGCGCTTGATCATGCGATTGCGGGCTTAGTCACTGATCTGGATCAGCGCGGAATGCTCGATTCAACACTATTCTGGGTCACGACGGAGTTTGGACGTACGCCTAAGGTCAACTCTACCAATGGTCGCGATCACTGGGCACGCTGTTATTCAAACCTGCTGGCCGGTGGTGGATTTGCTCGCGGATTGATCTACGGTGCCAGTGACGCCACCGCTGCTGAACCAGCCCGCGATGCCGTGCCACTCGAAGACCTGCTCTATACCATCTATCACCAACTTGGAATCGATGCGGATAAAGAGCTGGTCGCATTCGGCACGCGGCCGATTGAGATCGTCAAGAACGGCAAGCTGGTGAAGGGGCTGGTCTAGTCAATTAGCATTCTCATGAATTTTAATCCTTTGATCTTGGTTTTGCAGATTCTGCGTATCGAGCAGCGACCGAGCCATCTCTTGGCGGCACTGATTGTTATGCCGCTGCTGGTGCTGACCAGCGCCACCTGCGCAACGGCCATGCTATTGCATATCGGCTCGACGACACCGCGAGTCGGGCAGCAGGGTACGACGGTAGAAATGACTATTCAAGGCATGTGCATTAAGGATGCGCAGGAGATCGTCTTTTATCACCCTGGCATTAAAGCCGTCCACATTGAGCCGCTTCCAGACTTACAGTACCCGATTGGCTTAGCCCATGGCGGGCGGATTAAAGAACAAATTCGCTGTCAATTTGAGATCGCACCGAACTGTCTTCCCGGCGAGTATCCGTTTCGAATTCGCACCGCAACAGAGCTATCATCGCTCGGTACCTTCCATGTCACACGCTTTCCGATCATTGATGAGAACGAAGAACCTGCCAATTCGAACGATACCATTCAAACCGCTCTCAAAGTTACGCCGAACGTGACGGTCCGAGGTCGTATGGGTTCAAGCAACCGTGGAGATGTTGATCTCTACTGCGTTCCCGCCGTTGCTGGACAACCGTTATCCGTCGAAGTCGATTCCGTACGAATCGCGGATGTCCATTATGCAGATTCGGAATACGATCTCGCCGTTCGTATTCTCGATGAGGCGGGGCACGAACTGGCGTCAAACGATGACAATGCGTTGCACCTTCAAGATCCCATGGTCGCGTTGAAGCTGACCAAAGATGGATTTGTGTATGTCGAAGTCACGCGTTCGGTGTTCGCTCCATCGGATCGAGCTTACAGTCTCCATATTGGGACCAATCGGCGACCGTTAGTGGCGTTTCCACTTGGTGGACAAGCTGGGACCAACCAAACGTTTCGCATGCTCGGCGATCCACTGGGTGAATTTGATAAAACGTTTGCTGTCCCGAAAGACGTTAGATATTTTGAGTACTTTGGTGATGCACCGTCGCCGGTTTCGCTACGTTCCAGCGATTACCCAAATGTGCTAGAAGATGTAGCTGCTGGCGTCACCAAAGTGGATCGTTTGCCGGTAGCGCTCAACGGCATCATTGCCCGGCGCGGTGAGACCGATTCGTATCGAGTCAGTGTTAGAAAAGGTGATCGCTGGCGTCTTCGCCTATTCGCTGCGACGCTTGGTTCGCCCGTCGATACCACCTTGCGAATTCGTCCGATCGATAGTACCGGTTTGACAGGGATGGTAGAGCTTGAGATCGACGATGCGTCTACCAATGATCGCGATGTCTACGGTGTATTGGGTCGCGCCGGTGGGTTAAAAGACATTCTCGATCCATCGGTGATCTGGGAGGCAAAGGCTGACAGCGATTACCTGATTGAAGTTAGCGATCCCAGCGGTGCGGGCGGCCCTACAGGCGTCTACCGCATTGAAATGGAACCTGTTGTTGATGCTGTGCACACGTTGCTGGCCAGTACCGCGAATGATTGGCAAGAATGCCCTCGGACGAGTGGCATGGTCATTCCGAAAGGAAATCGCTGGACGGTCAACGTGAGTTTGCCCCAAGGTCAAGGAAGCAAGTTCGATGGTGAACTAGAACTCATTGCCCATGGACTTCCCGCAGGCGTTCGCTTGGCCGCACCACGCGTACCCGCTGGAAAAACTCGCTGGCCAGTACAGTTTATCGCAGGGCCCGAATCCAATCCCGGCACCGCCTTGATAACTCTCGAGGCCAAGCCGGTCGATGCAAGCAAGAAGATAGAAAGTCGATCATATCAGAGCATCCCTTTCATTAACCATTCTGGCGGTGATGCTTGGCGAACCGTGAGGCTCGACCAATTTGTCTTGGCCGTGACCGAGCCAGCTCCATTTTCCATCGAAATTCAACGACCTCCTGCTGCGCTTGTTCGAGGCGGTGAATTGGCCATCCCGATCAAGGTTTTGCGCAGCAAAGGCTTTGAGGGACCCATCGAATTTCAGTGCGACTGGGTTTCGCAGGGCGTGGGTGTTCAACCGACCTCGATCATCCCGGCAGGTGAAAACCAGGGTGTGTTGCATATCTCAGGTGAAATGAAGGCTCCGCTAGGCTTGTGCCCGTTAGTCGTTACAGCGAGTACAATGCGTGAAGACTTGGATCCTTACCTTGGCACCGGTCGCGTACGCGTCTCCTCGTCCATTGTCGAGCTGATGATCGCCGAGCCGTTTGTCGAACTTGCTAGTGAGCCCGCAAGCGTTCGTCGTGGCGAGCGGAAACGTTACCAGTGGACTGTCAAGCCCAAGAGTCCGTTTGAGGGACAGGCCACGGTTAAATTGTTGGGTCTGCCCAAGGGCGTTAGCATGGTGGAGCCGCTACCGATACTAACAAAAGATTCGCAAGCGATTGAGTTCCAGATTGAAGCCACTGACGAGGCTCTCCTGGGCAGTGTCCGCGACATCACTTGCGAGGTCAGGGTGCAGGTGGCTGGACAACAAATTCATCAACGTACCGGCAATGGCACGCTACGGATCGACCCGCTGCTTGAGTGATATTGTCATCCGCAGCATACGACTTTGGACCTTCTTGGTAATGGCAAATCAAATAAGCAAAGCAATCTGGCTCGGTTGCATCTTCTGGTTAATGGTTGCAAGCACACCCGCTCGTTTGCAAGCCGACGAACCAAGTTTCCGTCGTGATGTCATGCCAGTCTTTTTTAGAGCGGGCTGCAACTCAGGAACGTGTCATGGATCAGCGCGAGGCAAGGATGGTTTTATGCTTTCCTTGTTTGGATATGATGCGAAGGGTGATTATGAGCGTGTCATCACTGAAATGGTTGGACGCCGCGTCAATACGTCGGTACCGGACAAAAGCTTGTTACTTCTCAAAGCGACCGGTGCCGTCCCGCATACCGGCGGGAAGCTGTTCTCAAGCGATAGTGAGTATTACAAAAAATTGCTGAGTTGGATTGAAGCGGGAGCGCCGGACGATAGCGATGAGGTGCCGTCGACGACCGATGTGGTCCTTTCTAATACGAGGCTTGTCTTCGAAAAAACGGGGGTTACGGAAAATCTTACCGTGACGGCGAATGCGAGTGATGGCACATCGCGAGACGTCACCAAATTAGCGCGATACTTTTCAAACAATGAAAGTGTGGCAACGATTGATGCCGACGGCCAAGTGACGGTTGTTGGCTCCGGTGATACCGATGTATTCGCGCGATTCAGTCGATTCACCGTTGGCGCGGAGGTTATTGTCCTGCCAAAATCCGATGGTTTCTCCTGGCCCAATCCGCCTGTGGTCAATTTCATCGACGAGCATGTATTCGAACGATTACAGAAACTCCGCATTGCACCTTCCGAGCTTTGCGACGATGAAACATTCCTTCGTCGCGTTACGCTAGACCTAGCCGCGCGACCGCCGACTGTTCAAGAGTACGAGCAGTTCATGACGGATACCCATTCAGATAAACGGAAGAACAAGATTGATGAGTTGTTGTCTGCTGATGCGTTCGCAGATTTTTGGACTGCGATATGGGCAGAGCAATTGCGCGTCATTGGTGGAAACTACGCTCCCCAAGGCACCCATGTCAAAGCGGCTGATGCTTTTTACAAATGGATTCGCAAACAGATGCGCACCAACCGCCCGCTGAATGAATTCGTCTCCGAGATGGTCGATTCATCGGGCAGCAATCTCAGTAATGGACCGGTCAACCTGTACACCATGATGGTGCAAAAGCCGCAACTGGATCCGAAGGCGTTAGCGGCTGATTTCTCGCAGGTGTTTCTCGGCGTTCAGATTCAATGTGCGGAGTGTCACAATCATCCGTTTGATCGTTGGACTCAGGATGATTACTACGGCTTTGTGAGCTTCTTTACGGGCATCAAGCGCAAGGAGGGGGTTGAACCACGTGAACGTCGCATCTACTGTGACGTCAACGCGCCACCGGCCAAGCACGTCGTTGATGGTCGTCCTATGCCTGCCAAGGTTCTAGGAGGCATTGACCCAGTGCCGACCGGCGGTGACCCGCGCACGGAACTTGCTCAATGGCTAACTTCGCCCGATAACGAACTCTTCAGCCGCAACCTTGCGAACCGAATTTGGGCTCAATTGATGGGTCGAGGTGTGATTGAGCCTGTCGATGATGTACGGGCCAGCAATCCACCGGTCAACGGTCCGTTATTGGATGCGCTTTCCAAACGATTGGTGGACGTGAATTTTGATTTAAGAAGTTTGGTGCGAGATATTTGTAACTCGCGAGTCTATCAATTGAGCAGCCAGCCCAATCCATCGAATATCGGCGATACGCGCCAGTTTTCCCATGCACACTTACGACGTCTGCGAGCGGATGTATTGCTAGATTCGGTGGTGGCGGTGACGGGCGTTGCGCGTCCGTTCAGAGGATTTCCTCAAGGCACTCGCGCCATCGATTATTACCCAAGAGAATCCGGCGATACCGGCGGGCCCCATTTCGGCGATCCGTTTTTCGCAACCTTCGGCCGCTCAAGTCGGGCCACGATCTGTGCCTGTGAAACGAAGAAAGAACCGACACTCTCACAAGCGTTGCACATGGCCGTCGGAGACACGGTGGAGCCGCGTCTGGGCGTTAATGGTGAGTTAAAGCGTCTGCTGGCAAGTGAAGCAACGCCCGAAAAGGTGATTGATGAGCTTTACGTCCGCACGCTCAGCCGTCGCCCAACACCATCCGAGGCATCCTCAATACGCACGCTGATTGGTAACGAGACCAAAAACCAAGCCGTCTACGAAGACATTTTATGGAGTCTGCTGAATTCCTCCGAATTTGTGTTCAACCATTGAAGCTGCCAACTCACTGTCAAATCTGCAACTATGCGTCATTCGTTCCCCTGCTTCTTTATTGTCATCGCTGTGCTTTGTGTTCCTCTGGCTGCTGAGGCCCAAGACGCGAAAGCAATCAACTATGATGAACATGTCGCAGCCATTTTTAAACGACACTGCCTGCAGTGCCACGGCGAATCGAAGCAAGAGGCTGGGCTAAACCTCATCAGTTTTGCGAGCGTCATCAAGGGCGGCAGTGGCGGAGAAGTCGTGGTCGCGGGTCGATCCAGTGCCAGTTTGCTCTTTAACGCGATCACCGCCGAAGACCCGGCCGAGCGCATGCCACCGGAGAACGATCCACTGCCCGCTGAGCAGATCGCGATGATGAAAGCCTGGATCGATAATGGCCTGAGAGAGAATGCAGGTAGTGAAGTTGCGGCACCGCGCACCATGAAATTCACCCCATCCAAGGTCGCCGAGCTGGATGGTCCGCCGGTGTTGCCCACGGACCTGCCAGTATTTAAACGCACAGAGACAACGCGTCCCTTTCCTATTCTGGCGTTGGCATCCAGCCCTCGAGCGCCATTACTAGCGGTCGCCTCATACGAATGCATTGACTTCGTAAATCCGCTGTCTCAGGATGTGATCGGTTCGGTTCCGTTTCCCGAAGGCGAACCGCACGTGCTCAAGTTTAACCAATCCGGGGCGCTATTGTTGGCGGCTGGTGGGCTGCCTGTGCAAAACGGTAAAGCGGTGTTGTTTGATGTGTCATCGGGCAAGCGTTTGGCGGAAATCGGTGATGAAACGGACGTCGTCATCGCAGCGGATGTAGCAGCCGACGAACGTTTCGTTTCGATCGGAGGTGCGGGCCGTACCGTCAAAGTCTTTTCGACCCAGGACGGCTCGTTGGTTCATACCCTTGTGAAACATACCGACTGGATTACTGCGATCGCATACAGTCCCGATGGCAAACTGCTGGCAACCGGAGATCGCGCCGGAAACATTCATCTTTGGGATACGATTACCGGCGGCACCGTCTTGCCACTTGCTGAACACAAGGGATCAATCACTTCACTGGGATGGCGTTCGGACAGCATGGTTCTCGCGTCCTGCGGTGAAGACGGATTGATCGTCTGGTGGGATGTCTCAAAAGGCTGGCCAGCGAATTCGAAAGCCGGTGCCCATGTTCCGCAACGCCCAGCGGGAGTTTATGGCAACCTGGCTGGCGGTGTACTTCATGGGGCGTTCGGACCGGACGGTGAACTACTCACTTGCGGACGTGACCAAACGGCAAAACTGTGGTCCAGTGAAGGCAACCTGTTAGCGACGTTTCCCTTGAAACCAGCGCGAGACGTGGCCCCGACCGGCGTTCCCATCCTGCCTTTACAAACGGCATTGACCTTTGATGGTATGATCGCTGTTGTAGGTGATTCCGCGGGCCATTTGCATTTCTTCCCCGTTAAACCAACAAAGTAAATCGCTTGATCGAACGTAGAGCTATTCTGGCATCGGGAATCACGGGGCTGCTAGCAGTTGTAGCATCTGATGGTCAGGCGTTTGACTCCGCCGCCCCACTCGAAATCATCGATTGCCATACGCACTTTTACGATCCGAGTCGTCCCGAAAGCGTACCTTGGCCCGGGAAAGGGACGTCGCTTTATCGAACGGTACTTCCTGAGCATTTGCGGGCACTCAAGCAGTTCCGCCGCGTCACAGGCACCGTGATCGTTGAGGCGAGTCCACTGGTTGAAGACAATGCTTGGTTACTTGATCTCGCCAAAGATGACCCATTCGTCGTGGGGATCGTGGGAAATCTGGTGCCCGGCAAAGCCGAGTTTTCCAGTCATTTAAAACGCTTTGCAGCGAATCCATTGTTCCGTGGCATTCGCATTTCCGCAACGTTGTTGGAAGAGTTGCTCGCACAAGATTCATTGAAAGACCTACAAGCACTGGCTGATTTTGATCTCGCCTTGGATGTCAATGGCGGACCAAACACACCAAGCGTCATTGCAAAATTAGCTTCCCGACTTCCCCACCTTCGGATCGTTCTGAATCATATTGGCAACGTTCGAATCACAGCCGAAAAGCCGCCACAACCTTGGCTCCAAGGTATTCAAGCAGCGGCGCAGCACGCAAATGTTTATTGCAAGATTTCGGCACTCGTAGAAGGTGCCGCGTTTGAGGAAAGAGTTGCACCCAAGGACCTGGCGTTTTATCAGCCCTATATTGATGTCGTCTGGCAGGCGTTTGGTGATCATCGCGTCATTTATGGTAGCAATTGGCCAGTGTCCGAACGAGCGGCCGACTACGAGACGCTCCAACGAATCGCAATGGAATATGCTTTGCAAAAAGGCAACGAAGCAACGGCAAAATTCTGCTCACAAAACGCTATGCTCGCATACAAGTGGGTTGATCGTCCCGGTCGTTTATAGTGATCGCAACGCCTCGTTGTCGCTCTTTGGAATTGAGCAATGTGTAGCGAGATTTGGCCGAATGGCAATTGCGGTAATTTCGTGTTCCACGTTCGATGTGCGGCAGTCCGAGTTGCTATTTGTTTTGACTTTTTTAACAATGACTTCACCGTAGCACGCGGGTAATGGTTTGGCAGCGCCCAACGAAACCCACCTTGGGCGAATGGAAATATCGGAAAGCACTCCAATGACGCGTCGTTCTGGCCTCGGTGAAATGGCGGCGTCTCGGTTTGCCTGCGTTGCTTTTTTAGCCAGCCTATGGACGCTGGCCTGCCTGTTACCGGGGTGTTATTCCGCATCAGACTCTGAGCCTGCTGCGTCGGTGGCACCGTCCTCCGAAGCCATTCGCTCGGCTGCGACACCGCAACAAGATCTCCCCGCCGCGTTATTTGATCGGGTAGCCGAGTTGCGGCGCAGTGAGCGATTGTTCGAATCCGAACGGTACGCCGAAGCTGCCGATGGGTTGCAACGCGTGATGCTGGCAGACCCCAGTGATGTGGAGGTGATTTTTCTCTTTGCGAATGCCCAGGCAAGGCTTGGTCATTTGGGTGACGCGATCTCGCTTCTCGAATCGATTCCCCCAGATCATCCCCAAGCCGGTTTGCCAGCCATCGGACAAGCGGCCGATTGGTGTTTTCAAGCCGAACGCTATTTCGACGCGGAACAGAAGTACTTGCGAATTTTACAATCGGTTCCCGAGGCCGCGATCGCACGTCGGCAGCTCGCCTATTTGTACAATCGTCAGGGACGTCGTCATGAAGCGGCGATGCAGATCCAACAACTTTGCCGAATGGGCGATGTGCGTGAACATGAATTGCACGCGTTGCTCTCACTCTGTGACGCAATCTTTGATGATCCTCGGTCGCCGCCGCCGGTGGGGCGACCGCCCTATTTTCTGATTGGCCCTGAGGGCGAAGCGAGAAGGCGATTCACCAATCGGCAATACATTGAAGCCGCTTCACTGCTCGCTTCCCCCGTCGCTGAAAATCAGTCGGCGGCTTCGGTCAGTGCTCTCTATGGTCGGTGCCTCGCTGAATCGCAACAGGAAGAACGCTTCCTCGTCTGGCTTGATGCCTGTGATTCACACGTTTCAGAGTTCTCCGAGTACTGGGCCGCCTGGGGAACCTACCTTGTCGATCAACATCGCTTTGAAGAAGCAGTTCGCGCACTCGGGGAATCACTGCGTCGCGATCCCACCGATATGCGGACGATGCGAAGGATCATCCAGGCGCTCGTCGCCTTGGGTAAACAAGACGAAACCCAAATTTGGACGACACGAATTGAGAATCTGCAAACGGTGATCACCGCCGGAAATGCGATCGCAGAATCAAAGACGCCCGATCCTAAGACCTTTGACTCGCTGGGCGACGGCCTCATTGAACTAAGTAGGCCGCTTGAAGCAATCATCTGGAAAACCTTTGGGGCCTTCCTTCATCAGCAACCCACGGTCGAGGAGTCAAAGGACGAACTTGGGCAGTTGAACCAAATGCGTGCGGAGCTGGCCAAATCGGACACCGCGTTTGGCAGCGAATTGCAGCGTTTAAGCGGGTTGGATCTCGATCACTATCCACTGCCGAAGCGGATCAAAACCGCGAGTCTCGCGTCGCCGAAGCCGCCAGCCCACGACGTTGTGATGGAGTCTCTGAGTCCGCCGCGGTTTGAAAACATCGCAGCGGAAATCGGACTGGACCATCAATATCTTATCGCTGCTAAACCACAGGACAAAGGCTTTGCGATCTACCAACAGTTCGGCGGGGGCGTGGCCGTCATCGACTATGACATGGATGGATTTGCCGATCTCTATTTTGCCCAAGGCGGATCAGATCCACCAGGCTATCGAGGTACCCAATCGAATCTGCTGTATCGGATGACCAATCCCCAGTTACGTGATGTGACCGAAGCAGCGGGTGCGGCCGATTATCGATACTCGATTGGGGTGACCTCAGGCGATTGGAACCAAGACGGTTTTCCCGATTTGGTGGTTGGCAACTTGGGAGCCAATGCCTTAATGATTAATAATGGTGATGGAACGTTTCGC
>Ga0105046_10015229_pt1 | contig 11827 bp, 7 predicted proteins | sample MAT03_FD_78385 | JGI IMG/M metagenome (GOLD analysis project Ga0105046, IMG submission 78385) | Freshwater microbial communities from Lake Fryxell liftoff mats and glacier meltwater in Antarctica - MAT-03 (megahit assembly) | ecosystem: Environmental > Aquatic > Freshwater > Ice > Liftoff...
GTGCCATGCATAAAATATTTTTTATAAGCAGGCATTGAAGCCGGCGCATTTTTTGCTTCGTCCATTGTAATAAGTGAAAGATCGACCAATTCTTTCGTCATCAATTCACCTACTTGTTTATGGTATTCATGAAGAAATACTCCTGGTTTCAACATACTTTTTGCGCCCTTCATAACTCGCAACACCGCGTTGTAAACATCCCTTTGGTATGACGAAAATTTACCATTCACCGGAATACAACGCGTCATGTCAGCGTTGTAATTTCCATACTCTGCGCCTACATCCATCAACAGCAAATCACCATCATTGCATACTTTATCATTGTCGATGTAGTGCAACACACATGCACTTGCTCCTGAAGCGATGATAGGCGTATAAGCAAATCCGCGTGAGCCATTGCTCAAAAACTCATGCATAAATTCTGCTTCAATTTCATATTCTAATACGCCGGGCTTCACAAACTTCATTACGCGCTGAAATGATGCGTTCGTAAGGTCAATGGCTCTCTGTAATTGATTAATTTCTTCGTTGCTTTTTACTGCGCGTAAAGTGTATAATATTGGCGCGCATCGCTCGATGCTATAGTTCGGAGATTTCTCTCTGAACCATTTTGAAAATCTAGCTTCACGCGTCTCAACCTCAATAGATGCGCGTGAGTGTGGATTATCGTTGAGATATACACATGAAGCCTCTGCGAGGAGCCCGCGCAATACCGTTTGAAACTCTTTGATCCAATAGATTGTTTGCACACCTGTGTGCTCACGCGCTTGTTCTTTGGTGAGTTTTGCGCCTTCCCAAATTGCAATGTGCTCACTCGTTTCTTTCAGAAAAAGTATTTCGCAATGATGCGTATGAAACGAATCAGGAAAAATGATTAGCATAGATTCTTCCTGATCCACGCCGCTCAAATAAAAAATATCTGAAGCTTGTTTGAATGGCATGTGTCCATCGGCACTAGTTGGATAGATATCACTGCTGCATAAAATTGCAAGTCCACCCTTCTTCAGTTGTGAAGCAAAACGTGCTCTGTTTTCAGTGTAGAGAGATGAAGGGAGTTGTGTGTAGCGCATACTGCGTTTATTGATTTTTTAAATTACAAAATTCCACTTCATCACTTCATCTTCCTCAATATCTCTCAGCGCCTTTTTACCAAGTACCTGTTGAATATCGCGCGGAGAAATACCGCTGGCAGGGCGTTTCCAAGTTAGGTCACTCATCTCAATTGTTTTACCTTCAGGAATATTTTTTGCGGCTACCAAACTTCGTCTTGCGTTTGCGCGCGCTGGAGCTTCGCTTTCCAACGCCTTCATTTCGAAAGTGCCCATCAACTCAAAAGTGCGATCCATTCGACTCCAAAAATGCTTGAGATCTTCTTTGTCCATTGCGTGGTAGTGGTCATTGCCCGGCAATGTTTTGTCGTGCGAAAAGTGTTTTTCCAAAACTGCTGCACCCAATATCGTAGCTATTTCTAATGTGTGCATATCCTTTGGCAATGTGTGATCACTATATCCCGGAACGGCATTTGGGAACAATCGAATCATGTCCTTTATCATTCCAAGATTTGCATTCTCATCCATTGTTGGATAGTTGAGTACGCAATGCATAAGACAAAGTTTATTGCCAAATTTTTCAATCGTTTCTACTGCTTGCATCACCTCCCATTTGAAGGCCGCTCCGGTTGAAAGAATGATTGGCTTACCAAACGAGCATTGATATTCGATGAAAGGCAAGTTGGTGATATCACTGCTACTGATTTTAAAAACAGGCATAATATCATTGAGAAAAGTCGCGCTTTCCACATCAAAAGGAGTGCTCATGAATTCGATGCCTGCCGTTTCGCAATGGCGTGCTAATTCTTCATATTCCTTCTTCCAGAATTTGTCATACTTCTTAAAAAGTTCGAATTGCGATCTCGTAGGTTCTTTGGTAATATCCCAATAGTAAGGAGAGTCCTTGCTTGCGATTGTTTCAGCTTTGTAAGTTTGAAACTTTATGGTTTGTGCGCCACCCTCAGCCGCTTCATCGATAAGTCTTTTTGCAAGATCCATGGAGCCTTCATGATTAACGCCGGCTTCTGCAATTACATAAGGTCTATTGATAATTTTCGGGTTGTAATCCGCCAAATATTGAACTAATTTCATGTGGCCAAATTAACAAACTATTGGCTCTCGTGGAAGGAAGATTGATTGAGATTTTACTGGACGCCTATCATTCAACTCCATCCATACAATTGCAGGGAGGCGAGAAAATTATTCTGCATTGTGGCAGGGCCGTTCTCAGTCGTTCCTGAGTGGTTGCGTTCATCTGATTATTGAGCAAATCGAGGTACTTCAAACCCGTCATTTCGTTCATCGCTAGTGGATAATAATTGATCGGATTATCCCATAAAATTAAATATTCCAATTTTTTTAGGTCATCAATTTGATCTGGAATTTTTTCAAGGAGGTTATCTGCAAAATTGAGATTATACAGATTTTTAAGTGTTGTAATTTTTGTGTTAAAATCTTCAATTTCATTTCGTTCCACACTAAGAATCTGAAGGTTTTTTAAAAGACTTATTGAATCTGGAATTTCCCTTATTTTATTTTTATCCAAAATTAGTTCATTCAAATTTATAAGCCGAAAAATTTCATTTGGAAATTCTTTAATTTTTTGTTTACTTAAATCCAATCTATATACTTGATCCGGATTTTTTAAAGCTTTCTCCAAGTTCCGAAATACGGGCATGGAGTCAATTTGAGTACGCTCCAAAAGTTGCGCATTCATGCTTTGTAAGACAGCCAAAAAAAACAATATTACTAGTGTTGGTTTGATCATAAAACAACAGATGCTTCAAGTGCATCTTTTTCTATTTGTGTTTTTAATGCATCAATCGAACCAAACTTCATTTCATCTCTCAATTTCTTTTTGAAAATGACCGTAATCTTTTGGTCGTATATTTCTTCGTCAAAGTTTAATAAATGTACTTCAATTGTCTCCAAACCATTTTGATGTACAGTAGGTCTGACACCTATGTTTAACACTCCTTTATACTGGATATTGTTGTGTAAAACATCAACCGCATAAACTCCTTTTGAGGGAATAAATTTAAAATCGTAATCAACGCGCAAATTTGCTGTGGGAAACCCAAAGGTTTTTCCTTTGCCATCGCCTTTAGTGACTATCCCCGTCAAGGTATATCGGTAACCCAAATAGCGCGCTGCTTCTGCAACATCGCCGTGCCTCAAAGTCTCTCTAATTTTTGTTGAACTCACATTCATTTCATCGATCACATAGGCAGGTATTTCTTCTACGAGAAAACCGAATAATTCGGAGAGTTCAACTAATGTGTTGTGTGATCCTTCGCGGTTTCTTCCAAATCGATGGTCGTAACCCACAACAACGGTATGCGCATGCAGTCCGTGTACCAACAAATCTCTCACATAATCGAATGCTGAAAGTCTCGAGAAATCTATCGAGAAAGGCACAATTACCAAGTGTTCGATCCCTGCTTGTTCAAGAAGTTGTGCTTTCTCCTCTGGGCTGTTTAGCAATTGAAGGTTATGATCATCAGGATACAAAACCATTCTTGGATGAGGATAAAACGTAAGTAGCACTGTTTCACCACCAATCTCCTTAGCGGCTTCTTTGAGTCGCTCCAGTATTGTTCTATGACCAGTATGCATACCATCGAAAGTCCCGATCGTAACAACGGGAGCCTTTACATCGGAAAGTGTTGCAAAATCAGTGTGAATTTTCACTTGGATATAACTCTGTAAAGAAACAAATGTAAGCATACGCCGCAAGTAGATTGGTGACGCGATTTGAGTGCTGTGAAATCGGGTCAAAAAAAAGCCTGCTCGTTATCAATGAGCAGGCTTCTCAATAATATTTTATAGTGCTATTATCTAGTCACATTCATCTGTTGAGAGTAGATTCTTTCGCCGTCGATTACCAAGTTAACTAGGTAATTTCCTACTGCATACTTAGCAACATCGAGAGCAATTGTATTTTGACCTGGAACAAATTGTCCGGCATTTTTCCACTCGATCAATTTTCCTGACATGTCACGCACTTCGTAAGTAACATATCTTGAACCCTGTAATGAGAAGTTGATTCTTGCTTCAAGATTAGCCGGATTAGGACTAACAACGAAGTTTTGAATTTCAGACTGAGCGTTCAATTCGCTTACACCGACTCTTTCAGAAACTATAAGTCTGATTGCAGGACTGTGATCAGTAAGATCCCCTTGACCAAAAAACCATAACCATTCATCGTTGGTGTTTCTGCCCCAAATACCGGTAGAGAAGTCTCTATCAATTTCCGGGGTGGATTGAATTGCAAGCTCTAAAAGACCCTCGTCTTGAACTTGAACACCTGCAAAGTAAAGATTACCCGCATCAAGCTCTCCGGCAACCTCAAATGGAAGGTACTCAGGGAAAGATTGAATTCCGTTTGGTGTCCATGCATTGTCAACGTCATACTCTCTACCAGCCACAAATTCCGCGTCAGTAAGATTATAATCTACATTTCTGGCCAAAAGCAATACACTAACAGGTGCATTGGTGTCTGTAGTGTTATCAAATCTAACAGACAAACCATAAGCAACCGACCCGTCCACATTAACACTGTAATAAGAACCGTATCCATGAGGACCAAAAGGAACTTCTGGCGTACCCTCACCATCGAAAGGTCTCATATTGCCATTGTTGATCGTTGGATCGTTGTGTCCATACTCATCTAAAGTAACAGCGAATTTTTTCTGTGCAGTATTGTTAGCTGGTGTATCGTCTATTCCATCATAAGAAATTGTAGTTCTTACCCAATAGTCTCCAATTTCGGTTGGAACCCAGTTTGTAGCTATAAAAAGCGTATCTACAATATCCGTAGGATTCAATTGATTTGCGTTATTCACAATTGTAAATACTTCTGAGGCTGTCCCTAATACTGTAGTTTGGTCAGCAGCGAGTACTTCAACTGTGAAAGTTGCAACTTGAGAATTTACACCGATGTTTTGGAAAATTGTGCCAACCACCATTCCACCAAGATCAGCAGGATTAGCTAATTCTAACGGTATCGCTCTATATTCAAAATCATTAAAAATGTCACCCGTTGAAACATATGAAATTTGAATGTCATTTTGAATAGGATTTTCATAGATTAAAATATCGTCAATACCCCAATAATAAGTAAAGTGAGTAGAATTGCCAATAGGCTGCCATCCCCAACGAATAATTACGTTTTCTTGACCGGCCGCTGAGCCCGAAATGTCGATTCTAGTTACTGATGGATTTGCTGCGGCATCGTTTGCACCGCCGGTAAAGTCCGGAGCAGCGTTGTAAACAACCCAATTCACACCACCATCGTTACTAACTTCCACTACGAGTGGGAAATCGTTGAAACAGCAATAACGAAATGCTTGTTGAAACTCAAGGATAACACTTCCAAGAGAACTTAGATTAACTGTTGGTGAGATCAAATATCCTGATACTGCTTCTGCCGGGTTAGTTGCATTAATTTCTCCTCCCTGAAAAAGGTCAGCGTCAAAAATCACCCAGCCATTGGCCGCAGTAGTTGACTCAAGGGCTTCACTAGAATTAGAATAAAAACCGGCAGGACTTTCTGCAGTTGCCATCATCCAAATCGTGTTATTGCCGCTGTCTTCGAAAGTAAACGGCCCAATCAAATTGTTGCCTGCAAATCCATTGGCAAAATTTTCAAAAAACACAACTCCGCCGCCACGCTCGATCTGGGCAGCTTGCTCTAAATTCGCTCTTCCTTGTTCAGCAGAAATGTTTCGCTGAGACTCTGTGGTTGCCATTGGCTTCGACATACGTTGGTTATTTCCATTGGGATTAACTTTACTTTGAGCCATGGCAGACGCCATAAAACCAAAAGACAATGCTAGGGTAAATAATTTTTTCATGCTTGGTTTATTACTTTTTTAAATTAATGAGTTGCAATGCAAGGTCAATATTACTGCGAAGTATTTAAACTCCCTACTGCGAAATAAAAAAAGCCCACCAAAAAGTGGGCTTTTTTTATTCTTTCAATGACAGTTATTTTATCATCATTTGTTTGGTCAACTGTGTTTCACCTGCGATAAGTGTGTAGCTGTATAAGCCTGTGCTGTATTGATTGGTGTTAACTTGAATTGTGTGCATGCCTGAAGCTCTTGTTCCAAAAGACTCAGAGCTTACAATTCTTCCAGCCATGTCTCTAACAATAAACTGAACGTTTGAAGGCGAAGTCAAAGTGTAGTTTACTGTGGTATTAGCGTTTGCCGGGTTTGGCATGTTTTGCGAAAGTTCAACTCCATTGTTCGAAATAACTTCGTCAACATTAATTGTTCCGTCAAGAATCAACTTAATAGCGGGAGCAAAACCCCATCTGCTATACCAGTTAACTGCATCATTCGTTCCGAAAGGACCATAACATACGGTAGAGAAATCTTCGTCAAAACCATCGGCTACTAAATATACTCTGTTTGTACTTTCATATTTGCGAAGCTCTACTACGTAAGATTCTCCCGCCTCAAGATTCACAGCACCAGACACATCAAATGGGATTGTAATATAATCATCAGAATCAATTTGAGCCTGAGTGATGCTGAAAGGCGAGCTATTTCCTAGATATTGCATATCCTGAATGCTTGTAATTACAGTGTAGATAAAAGCCTCAACTTCTGTGTTAGGGTCTGTCAAAGAACCAAGCCACACTTTGATACCACCGGCTTCTACAGTCTCATTGATAATAAAAAGACATCCGAATGACACTTCTCCATCGTAATTGAACGTGCGCTGAATATTAGGGGCTGCTGAAACGTGAGAATATTCATCTTGAGTAATTTGAAATGTTTTCGAAACTGAGTTTCCCGAAACATCATCATCAGCCGGAAGAGTAACAGTTAACGTTTTTGGACCAACAACTGCGGGAACTGTGATTGGCGGAGACCAGAATGTGTCGAAGCTTGAAGGCAAAATATCGTCAGCAATTGTTATGTATTCTGTTCCGTCTAGATCAAAAGTTACTGCAACACTCGCTTGGTTTAAGTAACCATAATTTGCTAAGACAGCGCCGCCAACTATTTCAGTCACTTGCGATACAGGAATCTCAGTATACTCGTAGTCCAAGAGAATATCTCCATTGTAAACAGTATTTATGGTGAGATCATTTTCTGGAGTAACAAATAACTCAACGTCATCAATCATCCAAGCATAACCATATGTTCCTTTCCAACGGAAACGGAGGTATACATTTTGCTGATTTGCTGCAATTTCTGAAATGTCAAAAATAAATGTTGTTGGGTTATTCACTGGATCTTGAGTTTCCATTGTAGGCCATAGCTCGAATCTAGTGCCTGAAGGAGCCTCAGAAACTTCGAAGGTATTTACATCTGGCCAGTTAACGCCATCTGATGAAACCTCAAGCAAACAAACCTCATTTCCATCACTTGCACCACCATCCCACATGCGGTAGAATGTTTGAAAGCGTATGCTCACATAATCTCTGCTTAAGCAATTAATTGCCGTCGTGTTTTGAAACCAGCAGTTCTCCACTGCCGTGGCTGTTTCAGAGCCAAAAATATCAGAATCAACCAACATATAGCCATTGGCTGCACTTGTTGAGATAATTGGAGCAATTGCTGCGGGTCCGGCTGGAACAGCGGTTCCGCATTGGAAGTTGATTCCGGTTACAAATGCTGGGTTGCCTTCGTCAAATGCATTGTATAAGTCCCAATCGTTGCAATTGGAAAAATCATTTGTGTAAAAAATGTCGAGATCACGAGTGTCAGCGACTTCCGCATTTTGCTGTGGACGCGGCGCCTCTAATGATTTTATGGCTTCGCGCCCTAAAGCGGCCGGAGAGTACTTGTACTGAGCCGAAAGGCTCAAAACAGTTAGGAAAGTAAATGTAAGCAAGTAGATTTTTTTCATTTGATAAAATTTAAAAGGGTCTAATTAAAAAGGATGACAAATATAAAATCTATAGGCGTAAATCCTACGAATGAATTTTCTTTTCGTTGGAATCATAAGCAGATTGCTTAACAGAGTCTATACAAATTCTAAAAACTATACCCTACTCAAATCACTTATCAAACTAATGCGGGTATTTTTCTTTTTTCAACTCGTTTGGCAATCAAAATACTAATTTCGTATAAAAGTAATAAAGGCATGGCAACAAGTATCTGACTTGTAACGTCTGGCGGAGTAAGAATCGCCGCAATGACGAGATTAGCAACAAAAGCATGTCTTCTGTATTTCTTAAGCAAGGCCGAAGATGCAAGCCCTATTTTAGTAAGAAAATAAATGAGCACCGGAAGTTGAAACAATAAACCTGTGCCAAATACAAGTGACGTAGTAAGCTTTAGATAAGACAATAGGGTAGGTTCTGCTTTGACGTCTGCAAAGGTGTAGTTTCCTAAAAACTGAATTGAAAGTGGCGCGAGAACAAAATATCCAAAGGCAACTCCAGAGAAAAAAAGAAGCGAAACGTAACCGACAATTCCTCGCACAGATTTTTGCTCTTTCTCCTTAAGACCAGGCTTTATAAATCCCCAAATTTGCCAAAAGACAAAGGGAAATGCCACGACTAAACCTCCAAGTAAACAAACAATGATGTCTGCATTCATGTTACCCCCCATCGTAGTACTTTGCAGTGTCATATTCGGTGGCGCAAGACATAGCTGTTCTGCTAGTCCCAACATATGCGACCAACTACAAAATGCTCTGTATGTTATAAAGTCAGCCCGTCTGGGGCCCATGATAACAACATCAACTACAAAATCATGAAACCAAATTACAAGAATAACTCCCCCCAGCACACCGAGAACGGCTTTCACCAAACGCCCCCTCAGTTCTTCAAGGTGCTGTAAAAAAGACATATCTTTGTTTTCTTCGGCCACAATTTCCTTCTTTTAGTATATGCCTTCTTTCAGTATATCATGTAGGTGAACAATGCCCACATATCGATTTCCATCCATTACAATTAACTGCGTGATATTGTGTTCTTCCATCAATTGAAAACCACTTACGGCCAATTCTTTTGCATCGATAGTTCTCGGGTTTATACCCATAATTTGTTTTGCTTTTGTTTTGTCAAGATTAACCAGCTTATTCTCCAACATTCTACGAATGTCTCCATCAGTAATAACTCCAACAAGCTCTCCTTTGTCAACTACGGCAGTTGCTCCAAGACGTTTAGCTGATATTTCAACGAGCACACTTTTAATGTTTGTATTTGGTGAGACCTCCGGCCTTGAGTCTAGGCCAAGTAGATCCTTCATTTTTACATAAAGTTTTTTTCCCAAAGCCCCTCCTGGATGAAACTTTGCAAAATCCTGCGCACTAAATCCACGACACTCCATGAGTGCAACTGCAAGCGCATCGCCCATTGCCAACTGCGCCGTAGTGCTTGTTGTTGGGGCCAAATTATTTGGGCAAGCTTCTTTTTCAATAGGTACATAAAGAATAAAAGAGCTGTTCTTTGCCAAAAAGCCGTTTTGATTACTAACCATTCCGATTAAGACATTGCCCATACTTTTTAGTAGTGGAACCAGAAACTTTATCTCCGTTGAATCACCACTTTTCGAAATGCAAAGCACAATATCCGTTTTCAGCACATTACCTAGGTCACCGTGTATTGCATCTGCTGCGTGCATAAAAACTGAAGGTTGTCCCGTACTATTCATCGTAGCCACAATCTTTTGAGCAATGTTGGCGCTCTTACCCACGCCTGTCACCACAAGCCTTCCTTTTGATTTGAGTATGATTCTCACGATTCGCTCGAATTGAACGTCGATATGACCTATCAGTCCAGCAACTGCCTCCGACTCAAGCTGAAGTGTTCTGCGTGCCGATTCTAAAATTTTATTTTTTTTGATCGCCAAATGAATGGATATTAATTGGATTTGGCAAAGATGCAAAATTGAATGGTGCATGCAATCAATTCTCTTCGACAATAAACTCGAAGATACCACGTCTTAAGATGTACTCATAAAATCAGTATGTTAACCTCGATTATACCTTTATTTTTTTCTTGCCTGATTCAGTATTATATTCGCGCTCCTTTTTTGATAGGTCATTAATCTTCTTGTTTTATCAAATAAAAACTCAAAGAGTTTGAACATTAAAAAAACGTTAGTTTAATGAGGTCAATTTACCTTACCTTTAAAAACGTTTAAGAATAATTTTATTTCGCATGCAGACCATCGTAGACGTTTCAATACGCGAGGCGCTCAAGCTATTTTTTGGCTTCGACAAATTCAAAGGATTACAAGAGGGAGTTATTAGCTCCGTTCTTGAAGGAAATGACACCTTCGTAATCATGCCCACAGGAGGTGGCAAATCCTTGTGTTACCAACTTCCGGCTCTTATGCTTGAGGGCACGGCAATTGTTGTATCTCCTCTTATTGCACTGATGAAAAATCAGGTTGATGCCATGCGCGGGTTTTCTGAGCAAGATGGCATCGCTCACTTCATCAATTCCTCCCTCAACAAGACCGAAATTGCTCAGGTTAAAACTGACATCCAAAATGGACACTGCAAAATATTGTACGTAGCTCCAGAGTCTCTCAACAAAGACGAAAATGTGGAGTTCTTTAGAAGCGTTAAGATATCTTTTGTAGCAATAGATGAGGCCCACTGTATATCTGAATGGGGACATGATTTTCGCCCTGAATATCGCAGACTAAGGCCAATTATAGAACAAATTGCGAATGTTCCAATCATGGCTCTTACTGCAACGGCAACTCCAAAAGTTCAGCAAGACATCCAGAAAAATCTCGGAATGCTCAATGCAAAATCATTTAAAGCTTCCTTCAACAGGCCGAACCTTTACTATGAAATTCGTGCTAAACACAACATTGGTAAACAGATCATTCATTACATAAAAGCAAACAGTGGTAAAAGCGGAATTATCTATTGCCTCAGCCGCAAGAAGACAGAAGAAATTGCTGAGTTGCTGCAAGTAAATGGCATCAAAGCTTTGCCATACCATGCGGGCATGGATAGTTCGCAACGCAGCAAGGTTCAAGATAAATTTTTGATGCAGGATGTTGATGTCATCGTTGCAACTATTGCATTTGGAATGGGTATCGACAAACCGGATGTTCGCTTTGTAATGCACCACGACATTCCAAAATCATTGGAGAGTTATTACCAAGAAACTGGACGCGCCGGTAGAGATGGTGGCGAAGGAATATGTATCGCATTCTACAGTCCAAAAGATGTTGAAAAACTTGAAAAATTCTTACAGGGCAAACCTGTTGCTGAGCAAGAAGTGGGAATGTTACTGCTAAATGAAGTTGTGGCTTATGCAGAAACTTCAATGAGCCGAAGAAAATATCTATTGCACTATTTTGGCGAAGAGTGGGACGAAATAAACGGTGATGGTGCCGGGATGGACGACAATTTACGCAACCCAAAAGAAAAAATTGAAGGCAAGGAATACGTCAAGGTAATACTTGATGTAATCGAAGAGTTTAAAGAACTTCACAAAGCTGCGTTTGTCTGTAAAGTAATTTGTGGAGAAAAGACATCGGAAGTTACTACCTACAAAGGACATATGAGCCCGCTGTTTGGAGATGGAAAAGATAAAGACGAGAAGTACTGGAATGCTATTGTTCGGCAGATGTTAGTGCGCGGTCTTATAATGAAAGAAATTGAAACTTATGGCACCCTTAAAATTACTGAGGTGGGTCGTGAATTTATGAAGAATCCGCAGAGCTTCATGGTTATCAAAGAAGAAGAAATCGGAGAAACCGACGATTCAGAAATGATAATTGGTAGCCAAAGCGGCGGAGCTCTAGACGATGTGCTCTTCGGGATGTTGAAAGAGTTGCGTCAAA
>Ga0105046_10015230_pt1 | contig 11827 bp, 9 predicted proteins | sample MAT03_FD_78385 | JGI IMG/M metagenome (GOLD analysis project Ga0105046, IMG submission 78385) | Freshwater microbial communities from Lake Fryxell liftoff mats and glacier meltwater in Antarctica - MAT-03 (megahit assembly) | ecosystem: Environmental > Aquatic > Freshwater > Ice > Liftoff...
GCGGCCACGACCCCCTCAAAACTATCCTCTCCGCCACCCAAACCGACCTCCCAACCGGCCAACTGCCCCCCATGCCAGCAAGGCGGACTTCAGACGGCTGATGTGTTACGGCAACAGCGGTTTCTGTTCAGCTGTCGCTGGGCATCGAGTTCCGGACATGCACCGCTCTGACGTTGCATTTGTTACGCTGGCGCTGGGGCTTCCCTGCGCAGCTTTCACTTGAATTGCAGCAGCAGAACCATATCGAGTCCACAGCGAAGTCGTCGAAAGCCCGGATGCGTTTTAATTGAACTGCTGGTCGTCGTCGCAATCATTGCCGTTCTCATTGAACTGCTGTTGCCAGCAGTCAGGCAGGCACGCGAAGCCCGGACAGGCGGTCGGAGGGAAGCTCAGTGAGTGAGAAACCGAAGTCCTCGGGCTCCGAAGTCCTCCGGCTCTTGGGGCAAGGGATCTCTAACTTGGAGATCTCGAAGGCTCTCGACCTGAGTTTCAAGACCGCATCCACTCTCGAAGTTCGGGAACCGGCAGCAGATCGCGAGCGTAGAGCCGGGGGATTGCGATGTGCCCCTGAGCGTGTGCAATTCAAACGTTGGTGGCCACATTCCGGCTCCCTGTCCCCCGCGATCGGCCCGGCGATGAAGGTGGGCATCAATGTCGAGGACAGGGAGCCGAATCCAGCGAGCACCGACGTTCGAGAGGCACACATCGCCTCGGGGACGCGGTCCCCGATCACTTGGCACTCGCCCCTCAATCCCTGATACTGCCGAATCTGGCACCCACTTCCCTCCTGCCCTAGGCCCTAAGCCCTAGGCCCTCCCCCCCCGAGGCCTCCGCTCCTATGGACGCAATTGCCCAACTCGCTCTCTACGAATCCGACGCCTTGCGGGAAATCGCAGCTGCCACTGATGCGGCGGGGATCGAGGCGGTGCGTATTCAGTTTCTGGGGAAGAAGCAGGGTCGGCTCAAGGATTTGCAGAGCCTGTTGGGGCAGGTCGATGTCTCGGAGCGGCCGGCGCTCGGCAAGCGATTCAACGAGGTCAAAGACCGCGTGACAGCTGTTCTGGAAGAGCGACAAGCGATTCTGGCCAAGCCCGCCACGGTCGTGGATGGGCTGGACGTGACGTTGCCGGGGACGCCGTTTCGCGTGGGGCACCGGCACCCGATCTCGCAGACGATCGAGGAGTTTAAGTCGATCATGGTGCGTCTGGGGTTCGATCCGGTCGAGGGGCCGGAGATCGAGGACGAGTTCCACAACTTCGAAGCCTTGAACATCCCGCTCGATCATCCTGCCCGTGACCCGCGCGACAATTTCTATCTGGCCACAGCGGAACGCACCTTCGGCGGCCCGTTGCTGATGCGCAGCCAGACCTCGACCGTTCAAATTCGAGTGATGCAAAAGACCCAGCCGCCCGTGCGGATCGTCTCGATTGGCCGCGTTTACCGACCCGACGAGATGGACGATACGCACTCCTGTATGTTCCATCAGATGGAAGGTCTGATGGTCGACACGCATGTGACCATGGCCGACCTAAAAACGGTGCTGAGCCTCTTCGCGAAAGCTTACTTGGGTGAGGACATTGAGATCCGGTTCCGCCCGTCGTTCTTCCCCTTCACCGAGCCCTCCGTCGAGGTCGACATGAAGTGGGGCGACCGCTGGCTGGAGATCGGCGGAGCGGGCATGGTCGACCCGAACGTGCTAAAAGCGGTCGGATATGACCCCGAAAAAGTCTCCGGCTTCGCCTTCGGCCTGGGCGTTGAGCGCTTCTGCATGCGGCGGCACAACAACAAAGATATCCGGCAATTCTATGCCAGCGACGTCAGGTTCCTGAGTCAGTTTTAAAGAGGCGCTGGATAGCGAAGCAAGTGCCGTAAACAGGGTCGGCCCTCCCCGTGGCGACCTTCGCCAGAAGGTGGGCCAGAGCCAAACAGCGAAAATTTCTGCTCGGCTCTTCGCGTCGCGGAGGTTCAAGTGGGCGTCGGTTTCGAATTCGAAGTCTGCCGCCACGCTCCCACGTTCTGGCGAACTTAGCTACGGTGCCGGCGACACAATCAGCGAGGGCCGCTTATAGAACGGCAGGGCACAGACGACAGCCGCTTCCTGGCGGCCTCGAATCTCGATGTGGAGTTCGGTGCCGGGGGCGGCGAGTTCGACGGGGACGTACCCCATCGCGATCGGGTGGCCGAGAGTGGGCGATTGTGTGCCCGAGGTCACGTGGCCGACCGGCTGACTGTTGTGAAGGATCGTCATCTTTTCGCGCGGGATGCGTTTTCCCACCAGTTTCAGGCCGACGCGTTTTTTTCCGAGCGGGGCGGATTTGATGCGGTCCAGCGCCCCCCGACCAAGGAAGTCCGCGCTCTTCGCCAGGCGGACACCGAACGACAACCCGGCTGTCAACGGATCAATGGTGTCGTCCATCTCATGCCCATAGAGCGGCATCGCCGCTTCGAGCCGTAACGTGTCGCGCGCCCCTAGACCGCACGCCGCGATCCCCAGCGAAGCTCCCTGCCGCATCAACGCCTCCCAGAGGGCGGCACCGTCTTCCTCGGGGCAGACCAACTCGAATCCGTCTTCGCCCGTGTAGCCCGTCCGGCTGACGACGCAGGGGATGTCTGCGACTGTCGCATCGATGACGGTGTAGTACTTCAGTTGCAGCACAGCCGCCGCCGTGAGCGCGCCCATCAGTTCAACACTCCGCGGCCCTTGGACCGCGATCATGCAGGTGCCTGGCGTCTCATCGATCAGCCCGATATCGCGACCGGCGACGTGCTGGCCGAACCACGCGAGCAGCTTCTCGCGGTTGCTGGCGTTGACGACCAGCTGCCAGAAGTTCTCTCGACGGTAGAGCAGTACGTCGTCGAGGATGCCGCCGTCTGGCTGGCAGACCAGAGAGTACTTCACATCTCCTACTGTCAGCTTTCCACAATCGGTCGTGAGCATCTGTTCCAGGAACGGCAAGGCCTCTGGACCATCGAATCGCAGCCGTCCCATGTGAGCCACATCGAACAGTCCGACCCTCTGCCGCACCGCGTTGTGCTCCTCGACGAGCGACGTGTACAGCACTGGCATGTGCCAGCCCGCGAAGTCGACCAGCTTGGCCCCGTGCGAGGCGTGCCAGTCATGAAGAGAGGTGTGAAGCATGGCGATTCCCGAATTGCTGCTGGCTCGCCAGACACGCGGAGTATGCGTCCAGACGATAATCAACCGCTTGCAGAAGGAACAGAGTGAGTCTGAATAAGTGGCTCAACCTCGCAGTTCCCTTGGCTGCTCCCCAACCCAGACCCACACAGCAGGGACTCGGAGAGTTCGTCTAAGAGCGGGGCAGGCCGGGTTCGATGACACGCCACACGGCCTCGGCCATTAGAAGGTGACCAGATCGGGACAAGTGCAGCGTGTCGACCGTGGCCCCGGGGGCGGCAAGAACTTGAACGAGGAGTCGCTTCGGGATCAAGGGGCAGCTGAATCTGTCTGCCAGTTGACGCTGTACAACTCCCCATTGATTCTTTCCGGGCAGCAATGGAAGTTCCACCATGACCACGGAACGATTCTGCTGTCGCAAGTGAGCGAGGATGCCTTGGAGATCGCGTTCAAAGTCTGCGAGTGGCCGACCTCCCAGAAGGTCATTGCCGCCCAGTTCGATGACGACCAATCCGGGAAAGTGATCGGTCGCACTGATTGTCCGGAAAGCATCCTCTGTCGTGGCTCCGGCCTCCGAGAGGTTGTACACCTGGACGTGGTGCTGGTCTCGTAACTGGGATGGCCAAGGGGCACCTTCGCCCTCGCCCAGCCCGGCGGAGAGCGAGTCGCCGAGGACGACGACTGACCGATCGGTGACGGGAGTGACTGCCGGTCGAATGATCCAAGCGGATTCGACGATCAGCATTCCCAAGGCAGTCACAATTGGACCCGCCATACAGATTCGCTGGAGTGACTTCCGGTCTGGCAACCAAGTTCGAGAGGACCAGAGTCCCAATGTGGCGACCAGCAACCCAATCGCCCACACGGGTGCGGCAGCTGTGCTGACGCCCAGTAACCCGAGATTCCAAGCCATGACCGTCACCAGTCGCCGGAGATCGGGCCGTGTGACCGCGTCACAGAGAAGCAACATCGCAACCATCAACGGCAGGGCTGTGAACAGCACCTGCCCGCTGACGAGATGTGCGACGACGGAGTTCATGCGTGGGGGCCTCGGCGGTCGATTGGGGTGGGTTGTCCCGTGGCCTTCTCAAGTTATGATCACCAATTGGCAGCGAATTGAAAAGGGACACTAACCCGCTGCTTTGACAATCATGCGAGCGGATGGGCGGAAGCCACCGGATCGGTGATTCATTCGCCTTGCCAATCCTCACAGACCAACCCCGGAACGCGACTGGACTTGAGAGTGATGTGAGTCACCAGAATCAAACCGCGCTGCATCGCGATGGCTGCAATTTGAAGATCGTGAGGGCCGATCACAGTCCCGCAACGCTCAAGAGTATGACGAATTTCCGCACACCGCCTGGCACACGAATCGACAAACGGCAGCGGTGCCAAGGGTGCGAGGAACAGATCGAGCTTGGCCTGCTCACGAGTCGGATCTGAACTCCTTTGAGCTCCGTGACACAGTTCGTAAACGATGATGGAACAGAGGGCCATTTCACTGGCCTTGGTTGCCTTCCCACGAGCCACCAGCTGGCGATTCAAACTGGCGGAGCAGAACGATACCAGCGTTGGTGTCAGCCAAGTCGGTCATTCGAGGGTCAGCCTCTCCTCGAACTGGCCTTGATAGGTTCGCTCCAACTCAGGCATCGACCCAGAAACCGTTTCAAAGAACGCGATTGGCCAGCCATTCTCATCGACTTCTGCGGAGGGCGTGAGCGGCTTCACTCGCATCACTACGGAGTCAGCGGCATCGACTCGCCCGACCTGGAGGATCAAGTTTAGCACACCGTCCGATGTGGTATGCCCGCGAGCTTAGATCGTCTCGGTCAACATCGTGACAGCCTCCAATTCAGGAATGGGGCGGCGAGGCAGTCAGAGTCAGGCCTCCCAGCGACACGATTCGATCTGACCCTGACCACCAGAGGATTCCAAATCGAAGAAGCGGCCTGTTGGTGAATTTACCCGCCCACCGGGCCTTCCGCAAAGCCTCCAGACCCGGCCACCCGTCGCCTCATCGGACGGACGGGCAAACGTGCCCGTCCTACGGAGGAAAATGAGCGGAATGGCGCTAGCCACCGGCTGGGCGGGTCATTCTGCGTGGGACTGGAGCCTTGAGTGGCAGCGGCGGGACGACGGGCGGCTCTTTCCCAACCACCTCGCGGGCTGCGGTCAGCTGCAACGCTCCGGTGATGAACTCCTCGATTTTCTGGTGTTTTGCATAGGTCGTCTCAATCGCCAGGCAGTCGCCCAATGAGGTGATCTGAAGATAACCCTGATCACCTTCCAAACTCTTCATGGCGTAGGCCTCAACAGCCTGGGCCAGATTCTCGATGTCCCCGGAGAGGTCGTAGAATCTCAACTTATCCTCACCTTCCATCCTGTCGGAAGTCGTGATAAACAGAATGCCACGATCGACGTAGTACCCGAGTTTCGTGCCATTTACGTTCTCCAGTAGCAGGGTGAGCGACGTACTGAGCGGGACTTCGTTGATCACCAGATTGACACGAGACTCCGTATCGAGTCCAGCGTCCGTGAGGGCCTGCTCGTCGAGGCGAATTCGGAGTTGATGTTGCTGCTGAAGAAAATCCACGATCTCTTGGAGTGTGTTGTCTGGAAATTCCAGAGAGGTGTTCTGATCGAGCGCCTCGTAGACCTTGCGATCCGCCGCACTCAGATGCCGGAAGGAGGCCACGATTACGGATAGGTGCTCGCCGTTGACGCGACGTGGAAAAACCGCCGCACTCAGATGCCGGAAGGAGGCCACGATTGGGCTCGGATGTTCGGCATTCTCATCGCCCTCCTCGTCCGGTTGGTCCTCGGACGCATGCTCCATCTCTTCTGAGGACTCAGACTCTTCATTGGACGCGGGAGCGTCGTCGTCCTTCTCGGCAGGCGTCTCTGGCTGGTCGTCATCTGGCCGGTCGTGATCTGGCTGGTCGTCATCTGGCGCTTCAGGGGCCTCTTCCGGCTTGTCGCCCTCATCCGGTGCCTCGTCCGGTTGGTCCTCGGACGGCTGCTCCATCTCTTCTGAGGACTCGGACTCTTCATTGGACGCGGGAGCGTCGTCGTCCTTCTCGGCAGGCGCATCAGGCTGGTCGTCATCTGGCTCTTCAGAGGCCTCTTCCGGCTTGTCGCCCTCATCCGGTGCCTCGTCCGCCATGGCCAGAAGCCATGTGCGCGGCTCCTCCTCGAACCCACCCAGCCCGGTGTCAGTCCCGGTCACTGCGAAGGGATCACCCGACACCGGCCCCGCCCCGCTCCGGGTCTCTCCGAAACCGCCGAAACCGGCTCCGAACAACACCGCTCCCCCGACGGTCAGGGTTCCGGCGGCTCCGACGAACAATGCGGTGGCTTGACTTCCAGCTGACATGGCGGCCAGCTCCTTTCCTGCGAGTTGAATGGCGGTCGAGGCAGTGGCCGCTGTCAGCGAAGTGCTCACAACAGTCCCCGTCGCGGCCAGGGAAATGGTGGATGTGACAAGCGCGGCCGGAGGGGCCGCCGAAGCGACCGAGGTGGCCGCATTGAAAGCAGCCACCGCCAACGACAGAGTGATTCCGCGCCGCACTAAGCGGACTCGCAGCTCCTGCTTCGCCCGCTTCAGCCGACTTTCGACGGCGGCCACTGTGATGCCGAGCAGTTGCGAAATCTCCTGGTGCGAACGCTCCTCCAAGTAGTGCAGCACGAGCGGGGCTCGGTGCTGATCGGGGAGTTTTTGCAGCTCCTCGTCGAGGAGTTGCCGTTCGTGGGAGCGGATCATTTCGGAGAACGGATCGTCTTCGACCGCAGTGACCATCTCGACTCCCGAATCGTTCCCCGATCGAACTGCGTATTTCTGAGCCAGGGCCCGGCGACCAATGTTGCGTGCCGTGCCATGCAGCCACGACGCGAGTGACGCCGACCGTTGAATCTTGCGAGCCGACTGCGCCAGCACCAAGAATGTCGCCTGGAACACGTCGTCGGCCAGAGAGCGGTCGTTGACCATCATCCGCTGGGCGACTTGGTAGACCAGCGCCCCGTGCCGCTCGACAATGCGGGAGAGGACGGCTGCAGCGGCCACCGTCCCGACTGGGGCTTCGACAAACGCCCGAAGCAGATCCGCATCCGAGATCAGTTCGACTTCATCAACTGGTGAGGGTTGCACCCGTACGGACCGATCCGTGGGACAGTCTCCTGAGCGGAGACCGCCAGGATGGGACCAGAGGAGTGAAGCGGAGGGAGCTGGCACCGACATGAGCCGTCCCGAGAACAGAAGAGTGTCTTTCACCAATCGTTTGAATCGCATCCGAGCTGGGAAGTCGGACGCGATGTGTATCTTAGTCCATCGAACTGACAAAACCGGTCGGGAAATTTAGGGAGAATTTGGAGGAATTGAAAACTCGCAGTGGCACTTTGAAGCACGCTTCGCTCATAAACATGAACGATGCAAGACGCTCTTCAGTGGCGAAGCGCTGATAGCACGTAGCCGCAGGCGGCAGCCCAATGGCACTTGGTTTAGATAAACAACCAGACGCCTGAGCGTTAAAAAATAGAGAACGTCTTGCTTGGCTCGCCCTCGCCTACGCTTCGGGTGAGTAAACCAAGCACTATTGGGCGCTCGCCTGCGGAACCGAGCCCACCGCAAATCCCCAAAGCCTCGAAGAGGCGACAGCGAGCGTGAATGCGGAGTCAGCCGTTCCTGGCTGAGGAGATGGTCAAGAATAAATTCCCGACATCACTCTCTGGACCCCCACGGGGTCACGTCTCGTGGGCTCGCGCCCAAGGTTATCTGCTGCTACCGCTTCGCGGTTTAGAGGCCGGTCCTAATGCCGAGGATTGCCCTGCAGGGCGGTATGGCTTTAGGATGTGGTTCATGGAGAGAAGATGTCACTCGCGGTGTTCCGTCGAGCCCCTGGATGGAGTCAACCCGTTGAATCTGGCTTTGAAGAATTTGGCGACCACCGCGCCCCGCGACTGGATCGATGTGGATTCGACCGTGGCGGATCTCGATCACGTCATCGAGTTTCTGACGCAGCAGGGGACATTTCGGTTCCCTGCGCTGTCCAATGGCCTCTTCTCCGCAGCCTTGGGGGAGGGCGGGGAATTCGCGCTCACGGGGTATGCCAACATCTGGGTGCGGGACAATATCCATATCGCTCATGCTCATTGGGTCATCGGGGAGAAGGCCTTAGCTGTCAAAACCGTGCGGGCGATTCTCGACTTCTACCGGAAGCATCAGAACCGATTTGTTGACATCATTGAGGGACGAGCCGCTGCGAGTGATCCCATGCAGCGGCCGCATGTCCGATTCCGTGGGGCTGACCTGACCGAGTTGCCCGAGAAATGGTCGCATGCCCAGAACGATGCACTGGGGTACTGGCTCTGGCTGACCAGCAAGCTGGCGATTGCCGGGGATCTGGTGCTTGATCGAGACGATGTGTCAGTGCTGATCGACCTGCTGCGGTATTGGAAAACGATTCGGTATTGGGAAGACGAGGACAGCGGGCACTGGGAGGAGACTCGCAAGATCTCGATGAGCAGCGTCGGGGTCGCGGTTGGCGGGCTGAGGGAGTTTCGGGCATGGCTCGCCACTCCCGCAGGAGAAGTCGCGCGGTCGATTGATCCCGAGGTCGACACGCTGAGCGAAGAACTCTGGTATGAGGGGATCATGGCCATCGGCACGAACTTGCCGCATGAGAGTGGTCCCTTCGGACGGAAAACGGATCGCCATCACGATTCAGCATTACTCTTCTTGATGTATCCCCTCGACTTGTGGGAGGGCGAGGTACGGGAAGAAGTCCTCGACAATGTTCGCCAGCATCTGTTGGGTGAGTTCGGCATCCGTCGGTATCTCGAGGACTCCTATTGGTGTGCCGACTACAAGACGCTACTCGCAGCTGACGCCCGCACCGCCGATTTCAGCGACAATCTGGGGGCGAGAGATCGCTTACTAAAGCCCGGACTGGAAGCTCAGTGGTGCATCTTTGACCCGATCCTGTCTGTGATCTATGGTCAGCGGAGCCAACCGACCGACGACGATTTCGATCTCCAGCTGTGGCACCTGCGGCGGTCGCTTTCGCAGCTGACGACCGCAGAGTCTCGCTTTGGGGCGTACCGCTGCCCGGAGTCGTACTTCTGCGAGAACGGGAAGTGGGTGCCGAACGACATTACGCCGCTGCTATGGACGCAGGCGAATTTGCGGCTGGCGCTGCATTTCATGCGGGAGACACTGGATGCTTAAGTCCCCGTGTCGGGTGGGACAAGGTCGCCTTGGACCGCAGGCCCACCGGAACACGCGTCATCCACAGCGTGGTGGGCATGCGCCCAGAGCGGCTGCTCCCAAGCTACGGGCACGACACACAGGTGGCTTGTGAGCTGGGACTTCGACGCGATCCTCGCCGCCGGTTGGATTCAGACGGTCGACTTCTACGACGAGTTGGGATCGACGAACGACCATGCGATTCGGACAGCGGGCGACGCGCGGCCCCATCCCCGGCTGGTGGTTTGTGATCGTCAGCAAGCGGGTCGCGGGCGAGGGGCGAACCGCTGGTGGGCGAGTGCGGGGGCGCTGACGTTCTCGGTGGTCATCGAGCCGCTGGCCATCGGGATTCCGATGGAGCGTTGGCCGACACTTTCGGTCGCTGTCGGGGGGGCGATCTGCGAAGCGATTGCGTCCTGCATCCCGTCCTCCGATGTGAGATTGAAATGGCCGAATGATGTCTATGCCGATGGGCGAAAGCTCGGTGGAATCTTAGTCGAGGTGCCCCCGGTGGCCCCCCAGAGACTCGTCATTGGGATCGGGATCAATGTCGCGAACAGTGCGAGAAACGCACCGCCCGAAGTGCAGGCTCGGATGACCTCGCTGGTCGATTTAGCGGGGTCACCGCCTGCGAGAGATGAAGTCCTGAAGCGGGTCCTGGCACAGTTACGGATCGATCTGGTCTATCTGGCCACCGACCCCGTATCGCTCGCCCGTGGATGGCGGCAACGTTGCCTGCTCACTGGCCGGACCGTCACATTGAACGATGGCGTTCGGACAATCTCGGGGGCTTGTCAAGGGATTGATGACGATGGAGCGCTCCGGATTTACTCCGAATTTGGCCCCCAAAGATGCTTTGGCGGGACGGTGGAGGCGTTCGAATGACTTGACAATTTGTGTTCCAAGTGTCCAGTCAATGTGAAAATAGTGAAACAAAGTCGAGTTTTCCTGAGAAAAAACGATCGCGAGCATTAAATTTGCGTAATGTCAAGAGATTCCCTCAAGAATACCAATTGACGCTGGATCAACCGAGTCTAACATTGCAATAGTCTTTTGGGCAGATTGTGGCTCTCCGCCGAACGTCAAGGAAACCGTCGAGGAGATTTCGCCAGATCGTTGGCCCCGCCGACCCATGAAGGGGGTGTCGCATGTTGGTTCTTTCTCGCCGTCCGAACGAAAGCATTGTGATCAACGACAAGATCGTGATCACCGTGATTGAGATCCGTGGAGACAAGGTTCGCCTCGGCATTGAAGCCCCGCGCGATGTCCCCGTACATCGCAGCGAGATCTACAACGCGATTCAGCGGGCAGAGTCCGAAGTCCCGACGCCTGACGACTCGGTCTCCCCCTGACGCAATTGAACTCCAACGGCCCGCGATTCGATTCGAAAGAACTCGGACCGCGGGCTTTTTTTCTGCGCCCCGCCAGACCGTAGCGAACCGACGTAAGTCCGCTTCACGATTTGTCCCGTGGGTTCGTTGCCGTCCGGCCCCCGACGGCAGATTCAGAAACGGTCCTCACGCAGAGCAGACAGGCATGTCTGCTCTGCGGAAGTAGGACAGACATGCCTGTCTGTCTCGCGTGAAAACAGATTCTAAATCTGCTCCAGGTCCGGACCGAACGAACGCAGACAGCCGTTCTACATCGGCACTGATCAGCGCTTCTACCGGACCACTGGCCGCCTCTTAAACTCCGGACGTGGCAAGCTGCCATTCGGGACCGCAATCAGCTCTGGAAGGAACGCCAGGCGCTGGGTCATCTGACGCTCCATCCGGTTCTGAAGTTGATCAAGTGCCACGCGATTACGGTCGACTTCCTGAGTGACTTCGAACTCAATTTGCAACTGCAGCATCGCTTGGCGCTGGACGACGGACAATCGGAACTCGGTAATCTCGGGAAAATCGCGGAGTACCGCTTCGACGCTGCTGGGGAAGACGTTGTTGCCGCGGATGATCAGCATATCGTCCGATCGCCCGAGGACTCCGCCCTCCAAACGCAACACACCCGCACCGCCGGAACTGGTGTCGAGGGTGGCTTTCACGAGGCCGCCGGTACGATAGCGCAGGACAGGTTGACCGACTCGACCGAGGTTCGTCATCACCAGTTCCCCGATCTCGCCGGGCAGCGAGGGGCCGCCGGTCTGTGGATCGATCACTTCGGCAATCGACTCGGTCTCAAGAACGATCAAGCTGCCGGGGTGGCTTTCCGATTCGATCCCCAGTGATCCGAGATCGGTCATCCCCCAATGGTCAAAGACTCGGGCTCCCCATTCCGCTTCAATTCGGGAACGGATTCCAGAGACCGCACCGCCGGGTTCCCCCGCCACGATCAGCGCTCGCACTGCGGAACCTGCGAGATCGATCCCCTCGCTCTTCGCGACCTCGGCCAGCCGCAAGGCATACGTCGGCGTGCAGCAGACGACCGTACACTGATGGTCGACGATCTGCCGCAGC
>Ga0105046_10015231_pt1 | contig 11827 bp, 10 predicted proteins | sample MAT03_FD_78385 | JGI IMG/M metagenome (GOLD analysis project Ga0105046, IMG submission 78385) | Freshwater microbial communities from Lake Fryxell liftoff mats and glacier meltwater in Antarctica - MAT-03 (megahit assembly) | ecosystem: Environmental > Aquatic > Freshwater > Ice > Liftoff...
ATATCTGAGATCCATCCGCGGCCACGCGGCGCGAAATTACTTCAGGGACTGACCCGCCAAGCCCTGCTGCAAACCGCGTTCATCGGCGCCGTTGCCGCGCTTGCCTGGCAATCGACGCCCGCCGCGGCCCAGTCGGCGAAAGAGACGCTCATCGTCGCCGGGCCGCGCACGCCGGAATCGCTTGATCAGGAATATCCGCCGACCGAGGCAGTGCACGAGCTTCGCCGCAACGTCTACGAGCGCCTCCTCGCCTACGAGATGCACGAGGGCGAAGACGGCGTCGCTTACGAGGATTTCTCGACGATCACCGGGGCCCTCGCCGAAAGCTGGGAAGTGGCGCCGGACTTTACGTCGATCACCTTCAATCTGCGGCCGGGCGTAACGAGCTCTGCCGGCAACCCGCTCGACGCCGACGATGTGATGTGGTCCTTCGAGCGCGGCTGGAATCTCAAGTCGAACTTCCACTGGTACATGACGCAGATCCTCAACATCGAGGATCCGGCGACTGCCTTCGCGAAGGTTGACGACATGACGGTGAAGGTGACGATTCCGGAGCCTTCGCCCCTGCTCGAGAAGCTCTGGATCAACAGCGACATCGGCATCCTCGATTCCGATGTGATGAAGACGCATGTCACCGAGGACGATCCCTGGGGCGCGCGATGGCTCGCCGGAAACTCGGCCTCCTTCGGCCCCTACAGCGTGACCAAGTACGCCCCCGGCCAGGAAGTTATCTACGAGGCCAACGAACAGTATTACCGCGGAGCGCCGGCACTGAAGAAGGTCATATTCCGTGAGATGCCGACCTCCGCGAACCGGGTCGCGGCGCTGCAGGCCGGGGCGATCGACGTCGCCGAATACCTGTCCCCTCGCGAGCTCGCCATGGTCGAGAAGATGCCGGGCGTCTCGGTTCACAAGGTGTTCGGCAACTATATCCACCGTGTCGAGATGCAGAACGAGATGAAGCCCTTCGACGACCAGAGAGTTCGTCAGGCGCTGAACTATCTCGTGCCCCGCGATGAAATCGCCCAGGCGGTCTATTTCGACACCGCCCGTCCGACGAAGAGCCCGATCTCCGAGATCTACCCAGCCTTCACCGACGCCCACTTCCCCTATGCGTACAACCTGGAGACGGCCAAGGCGCTGCTCGCGGAGGCGGGTTATCCGGACGGCTTCACCACCGAGCTCGGGTACCGCACCGGTGACCAGCTGGAGGAGGAACTTGCCGTCATCCTGAAGACGGCCTTCGCCCAGGCGGGCGTCGAGCTCACGCTCTCGAAGCTGCCAGCATCCACCCTTGTCGAGCGCTATTCGAAGGGTGAGATCCCCATGTACTTCTTCCGCGACATGGCGATCGTCCCCGACGCGGCCTATGTCGCCAATCTCTGGCTGAACGGCGACTCGCTGATCAACTATTCGCGCTTCAACAGCGAGGAAGTCGACACGCTCATCAACAGTGCGCTGACGAGCACGGACGAGCCGAGCCGCATTGAAGACATGCAGCGCGTGCAGCAGATCACCATGGAGAACGCGCCGTGGGTCTTCCTGTTCAACCCGGGATACCAGCTCGCAACCCGGTCGAACGTGTCCGGCTACTCCTGGTACACGCCGAACGGCAACGCCTGGTTCGACTTCCGCAAGGAATGAGCCCGTCGTGATGCAGCGCGACTCGGCCGGGTGTCGATCCGGCCGAGCCCTATCCGATCAGGCCAGGGTCTTCACATGACGCTTCCCGCCTTCTGGCGCCGCCTGCCCAGGCCGCTCCGCATCATCTTCTCCCGACTGCCGATGGTGATCCCGCAGATGTTCGGGGTGATCTTCGTCACCTTCATGCTGGTGCGCCTCCTGCCCGGAGATCCTGTCCTCGTCATGCTGGGCAACATGGCAACCGAGGAGAGCATCGCCAATCTCCGCGAGCAGCTTGGCCTCGACCAGTCGCTTTGGGCCCAGTTCGTCCATTACATAAGCCAGGTGCTGCAGGGCGATCTCGGCGTTTCCCTCCTCACCTCGAACCCGGTCGCGACCGATCTTTTGGAGCGCGCGCCCGCAACGCTGGAACTCATCTTCTACAGCATGCTGCTGAGCGTGCTCGTCGCGGTCTCGATCTCGGTCATCGCCGTGGTGCGGCCCGGAGGGATCGCGGACCATTTCAGCCGGGTTTACGGCCTGGCTGCCGGCGCGATCCCCGATTTCTGGGTCGGGCTGTTGCTGATATTCTTCCTGTTCAGCACGCTCGGCATCGCCGCCGCGCCGTTCGGACGCATCGATCCGATGATCTCGCCACCGCCGGCAGTGACCGGATTCTACACCTTCGATGCGCTCATCGCCGGAGACTTCGCGGCGCTGAAGTCGTCGATGGGCCGCCTCGCGCTGCCGGTTCTCACGCTCACGATCGTCAACGCCGGCGCGCTCATGAAGATGACCAAGACCACGTTCGCCGAGATCTGGCGCAGCGACTTCATCCGCCACCAGAGGGCGAGCGGGCTGCCCGAGCGCTGGCTGGTTCGCAGCGCGCTCCGCAACAGCCTGCCGCCGATCATCACGCTCGTCGGCTTTCTGTCAGGCTTCCTGCTCGGCGCCGCGGTCCTGGTGGAAACGATCTTTTCATGGGGCGGGCTTGGACAATACGCCGTGCAATCGGTGACCTATTCCGACTATCCGGCCCTGCAAGGCTTCGTGCTCGTGGCGTCGGCCTTCATTCTCATCGTCTATCTCGTCGTCGACATCCTCTACGAGCTGGCCGATCCGCGGATCGAGACCTGAGGGCGGATCGTGAAAACCATCACCGATTTCTTTGCCTTCGTGCTGCGCCGACCCGCAGCCCTGTTTGGCCTCGTGCTCTTGTTCATCCAGGCCGCCGCGATCGTGCTCGCGCCGCTGCTTGCCACGCATTCCCCCGTCGACGCCAACCCGCTCGCCTCCCTTCAGCCGCCGTCGGCAGAGCACTGGCTCGGCACCGACGTCTCGGGCATGGACATCTATTCGCGCATCATATTCGCGACGCGGATAAACCTGCTGATCTCGGTCGTCGCGGTGACGGTCGCCTTCATCGTGGGCGTGCCGATCGGCCTGCTGGTCGGCTATTACCGAAGCTGGGCGAGCACGCTCGTGATGCGGATCCTCGACTTCATCCAGTCGTTCCCGGTCTTCGTCCTCGGCATGGCCCTCGTCTCGGTCATGGGCCAGGAAATCTGGAACGTCGCGATCGTGCTCGCCGTCTTGTTCATCCCGATCTTCGCGCGGTTGATCCGGGCGGAGGCCCTGTCGTTGCGTGATCGGCCCTTCATCGCTGCGGCGCGGTGCTCGGGGGCCACGGATCGCGTGATCATGTTCCGGCACATCCTGCCGAACGCACTAAGTCCGGCGATCGTGCAGATCTCCATCTCGATCGGTATGGCGATCCTGCTGACCGCAGGGCTTTCGTTCATCGGCGCCGGCGTCCGGATGCCGACCCCGGAATGGGGGCTTATGGTTTCGGGCGGATCGCAGCAAATGATCCTTGGCGTCTGGTGGGTGGCGTTGTTCCCCGGACTGGCCATCGTCTTTTCGGTCCTGAGCTTCGCCGTCATGGCCGATGCGGTCCGCGACTATATCGACCCCCGCGGAGATAGACTGCGATGACCCCCGATACGCCACTTCTCGAGGTCGACAACCTCTCGATTGCGTATGGCGAGGACACGGTCCTCCACGGCGTCACGCTCTCCCTCGCGCGCGACGAGGTGCTCGGCATCGTCGGCGAAACCGGGGCGGGCAAGTCCGTCCTCGCCCGCGCGATGCTGGATCTGCTGCCCGGCGGAGGCCGCGTTGTTTCGGGCAGCATCCGCGTGGCGGGCCAGGATCTCGCTGACATGTCGGAAGCGGCGCGCCGGAAGCTGCGCGGCGGAACCGTGGCGCTGATCGGGACGGATGCGAAATCCCTGCTCGATCCGGTGCGGACGGTGGGGGTCCAGGTGGCTGACGTCATGCGCGCGCACCGAAAGCTCGGCGCGGCCGACGCCCGAGACGCGGCGATCGATCTCTTCCGCAAGGTCGGGATCGTCGATCCCGAAAAGCGTGCGGACGCCTATCCCCACCAGCTGTCCGGAGGGATGGCGCAGCGGATCGTCATTGCGATGGCCCTGATAACCGGGCCCCGAGTGATCCTCGCCGATGACGCGACCCTCGGGCTCGACGCCACGATCCAGGTCCAGGTGCTCGATCTGCTCGTCGCGCGTTGCCGCGAATTCGGGATGGGCGCGATGATCATCACCCATGACCTCGGCATCGTCGCCCGTTACTGCGATCGGGTCGAAATCATGCGGGAGGGGCGCATCGTCGAGAAGGCGGCCACGCCGGACTTCCTGCGCGCACCTGGAACACCCTATGGCGTCGAACTTCTCGGCGCCGCCCGGGCTCGGCCCGCCCCGATGGCGCGCCCGGCGACCACGGTCGAGGCACGCCGGCCGCTCGTGGAGGTCGTCGGCCTCGTCAAGCATTTCAAGACCTCCTCAGGCCATGTAATCCGGGCGGTCGACGACGTATCCTTCAGGGTCTCCCCCGGGGAGACCCTCGCGCTGGTCGGCGAAAGCGGTTCCGGCAAGACGACGGTCGGGCAGTGCATCGTGCGACTGCTGGCCTCCGACAGTGGCGCCGTGCTGTTCAAGAACCAGAACGTGCTCGGCATCCCGGACCGGGCCTTCCGCACCCTTCGGCGCGACATCCAGATGGTGTTCCAGGAGCCTTATGTCGCGCTCAATCCGCGCTGGACGGTGGAACGGCTTGTCGCCGAGCCGCTGGGTCTCGACCCGGACATGGTCAGCCCTGGCGCCAGGCGGGCACGGGTGCGCGAGATGCTCGATCTGGTGCGGCTGCCGGCCCGGGTGGCGACCTCCTTCCCGCACGAACTGACTGCGGGGGAGCAGAAGCGCGTGGGAATGGCGCGGGCGCTCGCGACACGGCCCGCCTTCGTCGTCTTCGATGAACCGACGACAGCGCTCGACATCCGGGTCCGGGCGCAGATCATCGACCTCGTCCGTGACCTGCAACGCGAGATGCAGCTCGCGACGCTGTTCATCACGCATGATCTGAACTCGGTCCGCTCGCTCGCCCACAACGTCGCCGTCATGCGCAACGGCAAGATCGTCGAGACGGGCGAGACGGAGCGGATTTTCGCCGCGCCGTCCCATGACTACACGCGGATGCTGCTCGGGGCGGAATTGCCGATCGAGCGCTTCACGGCCTGACGGCGCCGGGGGAATCGGGGGAAACGGATGATCGAAAACCATGTGCTGGTGACTGGCGCGATCGGCCTGATCGGCAATGCGGTGCGTCGAAGACTGGAAGATCGCGGGACGCCGGTGATCGCCATCGACCGCATGGCGGCCACCGTCGACGGTCGCGACGTGCTGGAGTGCGACGTGACCGACGTCCACGGCCTGCATTCGATCGCGCGGCGGTGGCGGATCGGGGGCATCGTTCACTGTGGCGCCTTTTCGGGTCCGATGGTGTCGCCCGACCATCCGATCCAGATGATCCGGGTCAATATTGGCGGCGCCGGCAACATCGGTGAACTCGCGCGGTTGATCGGCGGGGTGCGGGTCGTCTTCGCCTCGACCGCGACGGCCTACGGCCCGACACCACCGGGTCCGGTTCCGGAGAACACGGTGCTGGCGCCCGACACGATGTACGGCGCGTCGAAGGCCGCCTCCGAGCATGTCATGAACGCCTACAAGTTGCAGTTCGGCGTCGACACGGTGAGCCTGCGGATCAGCTGGGTCTACGGGCCGCGGCGCACGACGGCCTGCCTCATCAGGCAGATGCTGACCGACGCCGCGGCCGGTCGGGTGACCACCATCCCCTATGGCCGCAATTTCCCGCGCCAGTATGTCCATGTCGATGACGTGACCAATGCGATGATCGACGCGCTTGACCGGCCGAACCTGCCGCAGCAGACCTATAACATCACCGGCGGCAATTGGCTGACCCTCGCCGAGGTCGCGGACACCGTGATGCGCGTCATCCCCGACGCCCGTGTCGAGGTGGCGCCCGGCGACGATCCCGGGGACATGCGACAGGAGCGTTTCGACATAACTGCCGCGGCGCGCGACCTCGGCTATGTACCCCGGCTGTCGCTCGAGGTGGGGGTGAGAAGTTACAGCGATTGGCTCAAGCATCAGGGAGAAGTCCAATGACCTCAGCCGCAGGGGCGTTGACGATGGAGACGCCCTTCTCGCTCGCCGGGCGTCGGGCGCTTGTCACCGGCGGCAGCCGGGGGATCGGGGCCGCGATTGCGCGCCTCTTCGCGCGTTCCGGCGCCCAGGTCGCGATCTGCCATTTCGGGGACAACGACGGGGCCGAGAGCCTTCGCGCCGAATTCGGGGACGCGGGGCACACGCTACGATCCATCGAATGCGATGTCGCCGACGAGACCGCGGTGACGGCGCTGGCGGACTGGACCGCCGGGGCGCTGGGGGAGGTCGATATCCTGATTAACTGCGCGGGCATCGGCGGGAGGGACAAGCCCTTTGGCGAGTTGACCGTCGCCGAATGGGACCGGATGATCGGAGTGAACCTGCGCGGCGTATTTCTCGTCACCCGCGCGTTCTTCCCGGGCATGGTGGCCCGCCGCTATGGCCGGGTCGTGAACGTCGCCTCGCAGCTCGCCTACAAGGGCGCCCCTGGCCTCAGCGCCTATGTCGCGGCCAAGGCCGGGGTCGTCGGGCTCACCCGGGCGCTTTGCTACGAAGGCGCGCCCTTCAATGTCATGGTGAACGGCATCGCGCCGGGGCCGGTGGAGACGCCGCTGCTCAACCAGCTCTCCGAAGAGTGGCGTGCGATGAAGAAGGAGCAGCTGCCGGTCGGCCGCTTCGGCGAGCCCGAGGAGATCGCCCCGACGGCGCTCCTGCTTGCCTCCGAGGTGGGCGCCTCCTTCTATTGTGGCCAGACGCTGTCGCCCAACGGCGGCGACGTCATGGTGTGACCTCGGCGACAGATCGGGTAGGGAAGATGGATAATTTTGATCTGGTGATCCGCGGCGGTACTGTGGTCACAGCGACCGACACCTTCCGCGCCGACGTGGGCATACGGCAGGGCCGGATCGCGGCGGTTGGCCTCAATCTGCCGAGTGGCGCGCGGAATATCGACGCCGATGGGCTTCTCGTCATGCCGGGCGGCATCGACAGCCACGTGCATCTGGCGCAGCCGGCCTTCGGTGGACCAGCCATGGCCGACGGCTTCGAGAGCGGGACGCGCTCGGCGATCGCGGGCGGCAACACCACGGTGCTACCCTTCGCGCTGCAGTCCCGAGGAATGACCCTGCGCGAGGCGGTGGCCGCCTATCATGTCGAGGCCGATGGCCAGTCTTACTGCGACTATGGTTTCCATCTCATCGTCACTGACCCGACGCCCTCGGCGCTCGGACAGGAACTTCCGGCGCTCGTCGAGGACGGATACACCTCGCTCAAGGTGTTCATGACCTATGACGATATGGTTCTGAACGACCGCCAGCTGCTCGAAGTTTTCGACGCCGCCGGCGACTGCGGCGCGCTCGTGATGGTGCATTGCGAGGGCTACGATGCGATCCGCTTCATGACCGAGCGGCTGGAGCGGGCGGGTCGCACCGCGCCTTACTACCACGCGGTCTCGCGGCCCGAGCCGGTCGAGCGCGAGGCGGCACATCGTGCGATCAGCCATTCCGAGGTGACGGGCGTGCCGATAATGATCGTCCATGTCTCTGGACGCGAGGCTATGGAGCAGATTCGCTGGGCGCGCGGCCGCGGTCTGAAGATCTTCGGCGAAACCTGCACGCAGTACATTTCGCTCACGGCCGATGACCTGAAGGGCGTGAACATGGACGAGAGCGGCGCCAAATACGTCTGCTCACCGCCACCGCGCGACCATGCAAGCTGGGATGCGATCTGGAACGGCATCGAGACGGGCGTGTTTCAGACGTTTTCTTCGGATCATTGCCCGTTCTACTTCGAAGGCCCGGTGGGCAAGAAGAATCCCAAGGCGCGCACATCTTTCCGCTGGGTGCCGAATGGAATTCCCGGCGTGGAGGTCCGTATGCCGATCCTCTTCTCCGAAGGTGTCCGGAAGGGGCGGATCAGCCTTCAGGATTTCGTGGCTCTGACCTCCACCAATCATGCGCGGATATATGGCCTTGAGGGAACAAAGGGCTCGATCGCACCGGGCCAAGACGCCGATATCGTGCTCTGGAATCCGGACCGCCAGGTCACGATCCGGCAGGAGATCATGCATCACGGCGCGGACTACACGCCCTGGGAGGGGTTCGAGGTGACTGGCTGGCCCCAGGCGACGATCCTGCGCGGCGAGGTCGTCATGCGCGACGGGGAAATCCTCGGTCGCAAGGGCCTGGGCGCCTTCCTCAGGCGCGACCGATCGCCCGCTGCCCGCCGCGGCGCCGGAGTTCCGCTTTGATCCTGCCCCGCGTCGAGGTGATTGCCCTGGGCGGCACCATCGCCTGTGTGCCCGGCGTCACCGGCGAAGGCGTCGCCCCCGGGCTTTCTGCCGAGGATCTTCTGGCGGCGGCGCCGGGGGTCGCAGACCTCGCCCGGATCGGCGGCCGCAATCTCGCCAATGTGCCGAGCACCGAGATCGACCTTGCCATGCTTTTCGCGCTTGACGCCGCCATCCAGGCCCACGAGGCCGAGGGCGTGGCAGGGGTGGTGGTGACGCAGGGCACCGACACGATCGAAGAGACGAGCTTCGTGCTCGACCTGCTTCATGCGGGCGAGATGCCGGTGGTCTTCACCGGGGCGATGCGCAATCCGAGCCTGCCGGGACCGGACGGAGCGGCCAATCTCCACACCGCGATCGCCTGCGCCGCCGACCCCGCCTTTCGCAACCAGGGCGCCCTCGTCGCCTTCGACGACGTGATCCATGCCGCGGCCTGGGTGCAGAAACGCGATACCTCCGCCACCGGCGCATTCCAGTCGCCGGCGCCCGTCGGCTGGATGGCCGAGGGCCGGCCCGTGCTGCGCGCGCCGGTCTCCCGGCGGCCGGCCATCGCGGTTCCCGCCGACGCCCCGTTTCCGTTCGTCCCGGTCCTGAAGCCGGGACTGGGCGACGATCCGCGGATCGTCCCTGCGGTGCTCGACCTCGGCGCGGCGGGGCTCGTCCTCGAACTCGCGGGGGGTGGTCACGCGGCCGCCTGCTGGCTCGACGCGCTGTCCCTCGCCGCCGAGCGGGTTCCGGTGGTTTTTGCAAGCCGGACGCGCGGCGGCCGCGTCCTGTCGCGGACCTATGGACAGCGCGGCGCCGAGATCGACCTCCTGCGCCGCAAGCTCCGCGGCGCGGGCGATCTCGACGCCCTGAAGGCGCGACTGCTGCTCATTCTCCTCCTGATGGCGGGTACGCCCGATCGGTTCGAAGAATTCTGCGACCTCGCATGGCGACCGGACCGCCGAGGACCAACTCACACTTCGGCGGCGACGAGCCGCGCATGACCAGGGAGAGAGATCATGGCCAAGAAGATCTATTGCGCCTTCGGGACCGACATCGATTCGGTTGCCGGCTGGATTGGCTCCTATGGTGGCGGTGACAGCCCCTCGGACATTCAGCGCGGCATCTTCGCGAGCGAGGTGGGGGTGCCGCGCCTGCTGCGGCTGTTCAGGAAGTACGGGATCCAGACCAGCTTTTTCATCCCCGGCCATTCGCTCGAAACCTTTCCCGACCAGATGAAGGCGATCGTCGACGAGGGCCACGAGATCGGGGCCCATGGCTATCTGCACGAGAACCCCGTTGCGATGACACCGCGGCAGGAGGAGGACGTGCTCGTCCGCTCGATCGAGCTCATCGAGAAGCTCAGCGGCAAGGCCCCGCGCGGCTATGTGGCCCCGTGGTGGGAGATGTCGGAATCAACGGCGGCACTTCTGAAGAAGTACGATTTCGAGTACGACCACAGCCAGGGCTACCGCGATTTCCAGCCCTTCTATGCCCGCGTGGGCGATGCCTGGAACGTCATCGACTACACGAAGGAAGCGAAGGAGTGGATGCACCCTCTCAAGCATGGCCAGGAAATCGATCTCGTCGACATCGCCGCCAACTGGTATGTCGACGACCTGCCGCCGATGATGTTCATGAAGAAGGCGCCGAACAGCCATGGGTTCGTCAACCCGCGCGACATCGAGCAGATGTGGCGCGACCAGTTCGACTGGGTCTATCGCGAAATGGACTACGCGGTCTTTGCCTTCACGATCCATCCCGACGTATCCGGCAGGCCGCAAGTGCTCCTGATGCTGGAGCGGCTGATCGAGTACATCAACGGCCACGACGGGATCGAATGGGCGACGTTCGAAGCCATCGCCGCCGATTTCCGCCTCCGCTACCCGTTCGAGGGCGAGCCGAGACCCGAGGTCATCTGAGGACGACCGCATGTGCAGCGCCTGCGGCTTTCCCGCCGTGCCGGGACACTGGACCGATGCGGGGGCGAAGACCCCGGGCGATCGCCTGCGGCTGCGCTTTATCCGTCTCGCCAGCGTCAACCGGCTGCTCGCCCCTTTCGGCCTGACCGCGCACGACGACGGTGCGACGCCCGGGTTGCAGCTCATCGCCCCCGACGGCCGGCGCGAGCTCGTGCCCGACCTCGAGGCGCTCTGGAGCGCAGCGGCCCGTCTCGGCGGTCAGGCCGTCGACCCGCTGTCGCCCCGGGCGCTCGGCAAGGCCGTCCATGACCGCTCGCAGTGATGGACGGCTGCCGCTGACCGTCGTCGGCGGCTTCCTCGGAGCGGGCAAGAGCACCTGGCTGCGGCATCAGCTGCACGAGGGCGCCTTCGCGCGTCACCACGTTCTGGTGAACGAGGCGGCGGAGACCCCGGTGGACAACCTGCTGTTCGCCCGGGCCTGGCGGCTCGACACCCTCGCGGCGGGCTGTGCCTGCTGCGAGGGAAGGGCGGCCCTGGTGGCGATCTTGCGGCGGATCTGCGACGAGGCGACGACGAGCGGCATCGACGGGATCGTGCTCGAGACCAGCGGGCTCGCGGACCCGGCCGCCATCGCCACGGCGGTGGCGACCGACCCGATCCTCGTCCGCCGCATAACCATTGCGCGCACGATCACCCTCGTCGACGCCGTATCGGGCGCGCTCCAGATCGCCGCCGAACCGCTCGCCCGCGCGCAGGCGGAGGCGGCCGACGTCTTCGTCATCACCAAGGTCGCGGCCGCGGACACGCACGGGCTCGCGCGCCTGGCCGCGACCCTCCGCACGCTGAACCCCGGCGCGGTGATCATGGCGGCCGAGCGCGGCGAGACGGCGGTCCTCCCGGATCAGCCGGCCACGCCCTGGGACCTGCCGCCCCTGGTCACGCTGACGCCGATCCGGCCACACCGCGTGCGGGTTGGCGATGCGGGCGGATGGGCCGCGCTCTCGACGTGGCTGTCGGCGCTGCTCTTTGCCCGGGGCGACGACGTCGTGCGGGTGAAAGGGGTCGTCGAGACACCCGCCGGGCTCCTGCTGCTTCAGTCGGTCCGCCATCTGGTCCAGCCGCCGGAGATCTTGCCGGCCCATGGCATCGGTCTCGCCGGCCCGCCGCCGGAGCGCGGCGTCGTTGTACTGATCGGTCGCGACATCGACCCTGACGCCCTGGCCCTGTCCTGGGAACGCTTCGGCGGGTAGGGCAATCCTTGGGGCGCCAGACCTGCTGCTCGCAAATCCGCGTTCGGCTCAAGCTTGGTCAGAAGGAGATCCGGGCCTTCATGGACCTTCTGCGTAAGCGGCGGCTGGGGGGCACTGGCTTCTCAGCTTGACGGCATGAAGTTCCATGGCAGGAGGTCGTCGAGGCGACTTTGCGGGTGACCTTTGGCGATCGCAGTCAGGGTGTCCTTGAGGTAG
>Ga0105046_10015234_pt1 | contig 11826 bp, 9 predicted proteins | sample MAT03_FD_78385 | JGI IMG/M metagenome (GOLD analysis project Ga0105046, IMG submission 78385) | Freshwater microbial communities from Lake Fryxell liftoff mats and glacier meltwater in Antarctica - MAT-03 (megahit assembly) | ecosystem: Environmental > Aquatic > Freshwater > Ice > Liftoff...
ACTTTCGCAGAGTTTGCAGAGTCAGTACCGCGATGATCACGGCGCATTGCAGCACCGTCTTCAACTTCCCGAACCAGTCGGCGCCGAATTTCTGCCCGGTCGCTTCGACGATGCCGCGCAACCCCGTGATCAGCAACTCCCGGCCGATGATGACCGTCACGATCCACGGATCGATGTGTACCCCCGGCACCGGGATCAAGAAGATGAACGCCCCGCCGATCAGCACCTTATCGGTGAGCGGATCGAGGTTGCGGCCGATGGCCGTGCCGCAGTTGTAGCGCCGTGCCCACCAACCGTCGAGCCAGTCGGTGAGCGCCGCGATAGCGAAGACGATGAGGCCCGCCAGCCAAGCGTCGTGGGCGATGCAAATGAAGAGCACGACGCCCAGCGGCAACCGACTGAGCGAAAGGAGATTCGGGATGTTGGATAACAAGATGGTTCACCACAAGGTCACTTGGTGCCGATGGCCCAGAGGTAGTTCCAGCCGCGCAGGTAAATCCGCCCGCCGCTGATGGCCGGGGAACCGGTGAATGTGTCGTTCAGTTTGTTCTTGATCGGCGCGGGGTCGGCGGTGGTTCCCGGTTTGATCACGACCATGTTCCCTTCGCGGCCCACCAGCAGAATCTTGCCGTCGAAGTAGGCCGGGTTGGCCCGGTGGCGTTCGTTCGTGATGCGCAGGCCGTAGAGTTCCTTGCCGGTCTTTGCGTCCACGGCCGTGAGCTGGCCGTTTGCGCCCATCAAGTAGACCACGCCATCGACCAGCAGCGGCGAAGGCACATCGGGCGTGCTTTTGAAGCGCCATTTTTCGAGCGAGGCACCCGGCGCGATTTCCCCCGCGGCTCCGTTCGGGTCGATGGCGACTGTCGGGTGCTGCTTGCACGACGGCACGACGATCAAATCCGGCGTCACCAGTGGGGACGACACCGCCCGCCAAGCGTTGTTGTAATTCTTCTTCGGGTTCAACTCGGTGACGCGCCACACTTCCTTGCCGTCGGCGAGTTCGTGCGCCGTGCAATAGTCGTTGCCGTGGACGATCAACAGTGCCTTGTCCCCTTTTTCCCAGACGAACGGCGAACTGTACACGTCCGGAGATTCGCCTTTGCCATCGCTGGTGCGTGGGGTCTTCCAATCTTCTTTTCCGCTCGCGGCGTCGAAGCAGACGATCGTCTGGAGTTTCTGGTGCAGCAGCGTGACGTAAAGCTTGCCCTTGTGCAGGACCGGCGTCCAGTGGCCGCCGAACTGGATCTGGTACTTGCCATAGGTTTTGACGGTATCCACCTTCCAAGCTTCTTTGCCGTCGAAGTCGTAGGCGACGAGTTCGCCGCTGCCGACGAAGGCGTAGACTTGTTTGCCGTCGGTGCTGCACGACGCCGAGGCGAGGTTACCTTCGTCGCCGCGGGCTTTGCCGGTACCGGCGCTCAGTTGTTTCTTCCACTTCTCTTGGCCATCGGTGCCGATGCAAATGAGGCTGAGGCCGGAGTCTTCTTGGGCCGTGACGAAGATGTGCTCTCCCCAGATGCAGGGCGTGCTGGCGCCTGGCCCCGGCAGCTTCGTCTTCCAAACGATGTTCTCGGGCTTGGTGTCCGAGGCGATCGGCTTCCCGGCTTCAAAGCCCCATTTGCCCGGCAGATTCTTCTCCGTGGACATGCCGTCGTTTTTCGGCCCCCGCCACTGAGGCCAGTTCTCGGCGAAAGCGGGCGAACTCAGTACGGCGAAGGCGACGAAGGAGGAAAGCAGCCGAACCATGGATGTGCCTCGTGCGGGTGGGATGAGCAAATCGTAAGTGAATGGGCGAACAAAGGCAATGCGGGCGCTATCCTACATGCCTACAACTTAAGGAATTCGCCGCGCGCTTGCGGAATTTAAAGTGAGGCGCGGTCGATCTGCAATCAGCGGAGCATCGTCGGTGCGGCGGGCAATGGCGCTAAGTACACCGGACGGACGAATCCGCCGATCAGCGGAGTGTGCTTCACCGCGTGGCTATCGCCGACGCGGCCGTTGTAATTGGGCGGCGCATAGGGGGCGAGCACCGGTTTGATCCAGCGGGCGAAGCCGGGGAACATCTTGACGGCGGTGCTCTTGCTGTGGTGGCCGCCTTCCACTTTCAGCACGGTCGGCTCGAACCCCTTCTTGCGGGCCGCATCGATGAAATGCTCGGCTTGCGCGTCGAGGTTGAACTCGTCCTTCTCCGCATAGCCAATGAACAGGTTGTAGTCGTTCGGCTGAATCGCTTTGGTATCGAGCAATTCGATGGGGTTGTTCGCCGAGAGGATGGCGAGCACGTCCGGATTGTTGCGGCCGAAAAGCGGGTCGATCATGCGGCGCTGGCGAATCAAGATAACGCCGTAATAGCGGGCGATGATTTCGTTCCGCGGAAATGAGTCGCGCATCATCACGCAGCTCGGGTTGTAGTTACTGTTGTAATTTCCGTGGCAATCGATGTAGCGCATGTTCAACGGCGGCATGATGCCGGCGATGCTACCGAATAGTTCCTTGTGTTTGAAGCCCAAGCTGTAGGCGCCATAGCCGCCCATGCTGGCCCCGGCGATGACGTGGGCTTCCCGCTCCGGCCGCAGGGCGAACTTTTTGAAAGCGAAGCAGACGACGTCGTCGATGATGAAGTCTTCGAACCGGCCCGCCTTGGAATTCAAATAGAAACTGCCGGTGTTGAAGAGCGAAGGTTTGCCCTTCACGCTGGCATCGGGAGCGACGATGACCAGCGGCGGGATCGCGCCGGTGCGGATGCCTTCGTCCAAGAACGGCACGAAATCGAGGAAGTTCTTTTCGTCGTGGCCGAAGCCATGCAGCCACAGCATGAAGGGGAATTGCGTTTTGCCGTCGTAACCCGGCGGTGTGTAAACGTACAACTCGCGTTTTTCGCCGAGGGCCTTGGAGCAGATGCGGTAGTCGACCCCGTGGTTCTCGGTGAAGTCGTGGACGCGGCCGCCGATTTTCTCGTTGATGCGCTCCAGTTTATTCGGGCCGAAGTTCTTGAAGATGCTCCAGAAGGCATCGGAGCGGGTCGGCGCGAAACCGATCGCCGCCAGCGACACGAGCAACAGCAGTCGGAATCGAGTGGTGGACATCGTGGCTCTGGTACTCCGTTCCATCTGCTTGTTATCGACACCGGAAAGGAACCGAGTTGAACCGAGAACCTCGCACGCCGGTCTCGCATACGATCCGCATTCCGCAGAGGCGGATCAACGGGCCGAATCGACTGTGCCGGTTGTAGCGACCGATTCGACCACGTCGCAAAGGGCGGGCGTGAACGGCACAGCGGCGCCGGGCGAGGGGACGACGGGGACGAGCATCTTCACGATGGCCGCGATGAGTTCCGGCAAGCCATCACCGCGCGTCGCCGAGACCGGAATCAGTTTGGAAGAATCGATCCGTACGAGGGCCGCATCGATCTTGTTACCGACGATGATCTCCGGTTCCGGGTCGAGCTTCGGCCATTCCGGCGATTCGACCGTGAGATCGATCACCCACACACGCAGGTCGGCCTTGGCATACTCGGCGCGGGCCTTGGCGATGCCGGCTGATTCGAGTTCATCCGCTCCGGTACGCAATCCGGCGGTGTCGGAGAGTTCCACGGGCCAGCCGTCGAGGGCGAGGTGCACCCGAACCACGTCTCGCGTTGTGCCGGGGATCGGGGCGACGACGCTGCGTTGGAACCCGGCCAAGGCGTTGATGAGCGAACTCTTGCCGGCGTTGGGCGGCCCGGCGATGACGACTTTCAATGGGGTCACGAGGTGTCGTCCGAGCGAAGCGTATCGAGCGGATAACGTCGGATCGCCCCGAAGAAAGGCACCGTGGAATTGATCGAGCAGGATCGCGGCGGTTCGCACCGTCGTCGCCTGCGTCAGCGGTTCCAAAGCGCGCGGATCGACACCCGCTTCGCTGAAAGTGAACGCAGCCGTTTCGACGCAGCCGGCCTCGACCAACTGCCCGACGATCCAGCGCACGACGCGAATGCCGCCGTGGCAGTGGATCTCGAATACATCCGGCCCCTTCGCTGCGAGGATCACTTCGTCGCCAGTGCCTGAGCCGAAGTTGCCGAACCAGACGCGGCCGAGATCGGCTATATCCGGCAGCATCCCCTTCGCCGGGCGGAAGGACTGCGTCACCAATTCCCACGCCATTCGGCCGCGCACGGCGACGGTGGCGATGGCCCCCGATCCCGGCGGAGTGAGGACTGACACCTCGGTGTCACCGGTCATGGCATCGCCTTAGAAGCTAAGAGAATGCCTTCGAGGACGAGATCCGGCACATGAATGACCGGTGCGGGGAGGACATCCAGAAAGAGGTGAGCATCGCCCCCGGTCAAAATGGTCGCACGATCGCCGCTCTCATCTTCGGCGCACCGCAGCATGATTATGGCCCCGACACAGGCCCAATAGGTACCGACCTGAATCGCACGTTCCGGTGTTGTCCCCTCATCCGTCCTCATGAGTTCTTCAGCAGGCGCGAACGGCAATAGCGCTGTACTTTCGTGGAGAGACTTGGCCATCAATCGCAAGCCGGGAAGGATGGCGCCCCCGAGAAACTCTCCCGCGGCATTCATTCTGTTGATGACGATGGCAGTTCCGGCTTGCACGACGACAATATCGGCATGGGGGTATGCGGCCGACTTCGCCGCCAAACACGCGAGTAAACGATCCAAGCCGACGCGCTCCGGTTGATCGAGCCGAATCGCGAGAGGAATTTCCAGATGCGATTCGATGACGCGGAAACTCGAACCCGTCGAACGGAGCCAGTTCGTGAATGCGGCGGTCGCAGGAGGATTGACACTGGCGATCACCCACATTGCGGAGGCATCGATGCCCGCGACCAACGTGTTCGTGAACCATTCCATCGGATCGTCGTTGGACAGCGAAATCGAATCGGCGATCCGTCCAGAATCGACGATGCCCCACTTCATCCGGCTATTGCCGATGTCGACCACCACGTCCGGCGTCACGGCGTCGCCTCCTCGGGAACCTCGCTGCGGATCGCTTTTTCGGTGGCGAAGACCACTTGCTTCGATTTCTTGCCGGCGTCCGCTTTCCGCAGCTCGGTGATCAGCTTCGTCGCTTGGCCCACGACCTTCGACAACCCTTCGCCGGTGACGGACGACATCAGGAACACTTCCCGGCAGAGGTCGTGCTCGAGTTGATCTTTCACTTCCGCGGCACCGGTCAGCTCCGCTTTGCTGATGCAGATGATCTCGGACTTCTCTGCGAGTTCTTGGCTGTAGGTGCCGAGCTCCCGGCGGATGGTGTGGTAGTTCTCGATGGGGCTGGATTCGTCGAGTGGGAACGGTTCGATCAAGTGAATCAGCACCCGCGTCCGTTCGACATGGCGGAGGAATTCATGCCCCAAGCCGACGCCCTGCGACGCGCCTTCGATCAGACCCGGAAGGTCGGCAAGCACGAAGGTTGAGTCACCGCCGAGCGAGACGATGCCGAGGTTCGGGTGCTTGGTCGTGAAGGGGTAGTCGGCGATTTCCGGCGTCGCCCGGCTGAGCCGCGAGAGCATCGTCGACTTGCCGGCGTTGGGGAAGCCGATAAGCCCGGCGTCGGCGATGACCTTCAATTCGAGGATGATGTGCCGCTCTTCGCCTTCTTCGCCCGGTTCGAATTCGCGTGGCGTGCGGTTTGTCGCGGTGGCGAAGTGCTTGTTCCCGCGGCCGCCGTGGCCCCCCTTGCCGACGACGACTTCATCGCCGATTTCGACGAGGTCCTTCAATAAGTTGCCGCGTTCGCGGTCGCGCACAATTGTGCCCGGCGGCACGGGGATGATGAGGTCGGCGGCGTGCGAGCCGGTGCACTGGTAGGTGCCGCCCGACTCCCCGGCCTTGGCACGCCAGTGTTTCTTGTGCAGCAGCGGCGACAGGTTGTCGGCGTTGCCGACGGCTCGGACGATGACAGAGCCACCCCGGCCACCATCGCCGCCGTCCGGCCCGCCGCGCGGCACGTATTTCTCGCGGCGGAAGGAGCACATGCCCCGCCCACCGTTGCCACCGCGGACATAGATTTCGATGCGATCGACGAACATGACGTAGCTTTGTGTTGAGGGTGTCTGAACTGTCATCTGTCAACTGATCACTGACAACTCATTGTTATTATAAGACAGTTGTCAGTGATCAGATCACAGTTGTCAGTTTCAATCACATCCGTTCCACCGTCTGGATACCCAACAAACTCAACGCGTGTTGAATCGTTCGGCCGGTCAAATCGACCAGTAGCAAGCGGCTGGCTTTCAGTTCCGGGGTCTCGGCCGTTAGCACGGGGCACGCTTCGTAGAAGGTGCTGAGTGCCTTGGCCAAGTCCCAGAGATAGCCCGCAATTAGGTGCGGAAGATACTCATCGCCGGCGGCGACCAGGGTCTCTTCGAACTTCAGCAATTGCAGGGCCAAGTTGCGCTCGGCCAGTTCGCCCAAGTGCAGCTTCGCTGCGGACCGTAGATATTCCGCCTTCCGCAGTATGCTCCGGCAACGGGCGTAGGCGTACTGCATGTACGTCGCGGTGTTCCCTTCGGTCGCCAGCATCTTGTCGTAGTCGAAGATGTAGTCCGTCGTTCGGTGGTTGCTCAGGTCGGCGTACTTCACCGCACCGATACCCACTACGTTGGCGAGGTTCGCCATTTCAGTTGCGGTCAATTCGGGAACGTCTTGCCCGCGTTCGCGGCGCTCGGCGCTGTTGACTTCGTACTTTTGCTTGGCTCGGTTCGTCGCTTCGTCGAGCAATACGTCGAGTTCGATGGTCCCGCCGTCGCGCGTCTTCAGCGGCCGCTTGTCTTTGCCGAGGATCGACCCGAACTGCACGTGTTCGAGCTCCACGTCGTAACCCCAACGGCGGGCGTTGGCGTAAAGCGTCTTAAAGTGCAACGCTTGTCGGGCATCCACGACGTAGAGCATCGCGTCGGGCTTCCACGTCTCCATTCGGTATTTGATGGTGGCGAGGTCGGTCGTCGTATAGGTGAAAGCCCCGTCGCGCTTGCGGATCAGCGCCGGCGGTTCTTCCTTGGCCATCTCCGTTTCTTTGGGCACCACGCCCTTCGCGTTGGGCACCACGATGGCCCCGTTGCTTTCGACCGCGACGCCCTTGTTCAACAGGTCTTCGACCACCCCGGCGAGCATCGGGTTGTAGAAGCTCTCGCCGTGGGCGACGTCGATCTTGACCCCGAGCCGCTCGTAGATCGGCCGGAGCATTTCCAGGCACGAGGGCATGAACTCATTCCAGAGCGCCGTGTTCTCCGCGTCCCCGGCGTGCAGCTTGGCCGTCTCGCGCCGGCACGCTTCCATGATCTCGCCGGTGCCTTCGTCTTCGTCGTCGGAAGCTTTCGCCATCTGCCGAATGAGCACGTACAACCGCGCGAGCTCGCGCACTGAGTCCTTATGATACGCTGCGTCGTCGCGGAGGTGCTTGTAGCCGTGGATGAGGATTCCGAACTGCGTGCCCCAGTCGCCGAGGTGGTTGTCGCCGATGACGGTGTGCCCGAGGAATCGCAAGATGCGCACGAGCGAATCGCCGATGATCGTGCTGCGCAGGTGGCCGACATGCAACGGCTTGGCGACATTCGGCCCGCTGAGATCGATGACGAAGGTTCGCGGCGTCGTGACCGGCGCCACGCCGAGGCGTTCATCCCCGGCGATGGCTTGCACTTGTTCCGCGAGCCAACTCGCCTTCAACTTCAAATTGATGAAGCCCGGCCCGGCGACAACGGCCGACTCGAGCATCTCGTTCGGCAGCACGCGGTCGACAATGGCCTTCGCTAACTCCTGCGGTTTTTGCCCCAACACTTTGGCCAGCGGCATGGCGAAGTTGGCTTGGTAGTCGCCGTTCTTCGCATCCGCGACGGCTTTCACCATCGCGGCGTACTCCGGCACCTTGGCCGCATCGGGGGCGATGGACTGCAGTACTGGCTCGAACAGGTTGCGGAGTTCGTTGAGGAGATTCATTTCAATTTCGGATTTGAGATTGCGGATTTGAGATTGAAGAATTCGATTTCAAATGCGAAATCCGCAATCCCAAATCGCCAACTCAGTCGATTTCCTGTTCCCAGTCGAGCTTCTCGGCGTCGGCCCACAGTTCTTCGAGGTTGTAATAGCCGCGGGTTTCGGCGTCGAACACGTGGACGAGCACGTCGCCGTAGTCTTGCACTACCCACTTGCTCGACTCGTAACCCTCGACGCCGGTGCGGGTATCGCCGGCGCGGCGAAGGGTCGCGTCGATTTCTTCGACGATGGTGTGAATCTGCCGCCGGCTGGTACCGGTGGCGATCACGAAGAAGTCGAAGATCGGGGTGACTTTCCGGAGATCCAAGATGACGATCTCTTGGCCTTTGTTGTCGGCCGCGGTTTGTGCCGCCAGACAGGCCCTTTGGAGGGCGTCCGGGATTTCGCGGAGGCGGAGGGTCGGGGTCGAAGCAGATACGCCGACCGACTCGGATCGAGAAAGCAGGGTGGCGACGCTGTTCAAGTGATCTCCCTTTAGGCTTGGCCTCCGGGAGATCGACAATGCATAAAGCCGAACAGCTTGCGGTGCTGGTTCGCCTTCGTGATCGACCCCTCCGAAAGGTGCAGTCCATTCGTGGCTCGCCGGCAATCCCGTTGCCGGCCTATGTACTATCATCGGCTTCATTGGCCCAATGTCAATAGCTCCGTCGGGAACAGGACGCGCCGATGGGGCTCCGGGTTCGCTAAAATCGGCGGAAATTCCGTCGCCGGCGCCGGCACCTCCTCGAAACGCCCGGGCGTAATATGTTTGAATCATCTCCAACCACCCCCGCACCGGTCACTTTCATGAAGCTGGCGAAGTTCCGCACCCCCCTCGGCCGCGTCGGCGTGGCCGTCGTCGAAGATTCCACCGCCTACCCGCTCGAACTCGGGCGGGTGCCGGGCGTCGTGACACTCGCCGATATCTTGCACGCCGCGAACCCACGCGAACTCGTCGCCGAGCTCCATCCCGGCGGCGCGGGTCTGCCCATCGCCGATGTCACATTCCTCGCGCCGGTCGATCGCCAAGAAATCTGGGCCGCGGGCGTCACGTACAAACGCAGCAAAGTGGCCCGCGAGGAAGAATCGGCCGGGGCGGCGCAGTTCTACGACAAGGTCTACAGTGCCGCCCGGCCGGAGCTGTTCATGAAAGCGACACCCGAACGCGTCACGAACCCCGGCGAGCCGATCCGCGTGCGCGCCGACAGCAAATGGAACGTCCCTGAGCCGGAACTGACGCTCGTGATCACGCCCGGTTTGAAGATCGTCGGCTACACCGTCGGCAACGACGTGAGTTCGCGGGACATCGAAGGGGAGAATCCTCTGTATCTGCCGCAGGCGAAAATCTACACGGGTTCGTGCGCCGTCGGCCCGTGGGTGACCCTCGCCGATGCCATCGCGGAATTGACCGCGTGCGAAATCCGCTTGGTCATCCACCGTGGCGGCGCGGTCGCCTTCGATGGCAGTACGAGCATCGCGCAGATGAACCGCACGCCGGAGTATTTGGTCGAATGGCTCGGCAAAGAAAACGCCTTCCCGCACGGCGTCCTACTGATGACCGGCACCGGCATCGTCCCACCGGATGCGTTTTCGCTATCCACCGGCGACAGTGTGGACATCACCATCGGCGGCATCGGTACGCTGACGAACCCGGTGGGGTGAGGCTGAAGAACGGGCCGACATCGGGGAGTGTTGAAGCAACTCGCGCTGCCAGCGACTGATCCGGCTCGAGAAAACTCACCAACGCCCCGTCGTCTCCGTCGTTGAGGAGTGCATCCCACACGCTCCTCGGGACGCCACTCCGATGTACCGCCTCTTCCTCGGCTTCGCGTTTCTGATTGTGACCAACGCGCCGGCGATTGCGGACGAGGGCGAGACGACCGTGCCGGAGCGTGACCGCACGTACCCGAATACGGCCATCGGCGCGGTGATCGACGCGAACAAGGGCCGAGTTCCCGCCAGTGGGGTCGAACTCGTCGCCGCCCTGAAAAAACTGGGGGACTTCCTCCAACTGGCCATCCCTTTTTCCGCGGTCGATCCGCATTCGGGCCTCGCGCATCCCCGCGTCGTCCTCGCGATGCGGCCTTCGACACATCCGGCACCGCTCCCGACGATCTCGAATTTCACCACGGGATTCTCCGGCGGTGGTTGGGGCGGTTCTAGGCCGCGTCCCGCGCCGAAACCGGTGACACCGACCGTCGTCGCGGCCCCGTCGCACCTCGGGCAGGCGGACACGAATCGACCGCAGTTGGAAGGACGGTTGTTCCTCGCGGCCAACATGGAAATGAAATCGCCGGGCCGGCCAGTGGTGAAAACCGTCGAGTTTATTTCGTGGAATACGCAAACCCAGAAGTTCGATTTCGGCGTCATGGAAGGCCTCGGTGGCGGCACACCCGCACTGAAACTGCTCGACGGCAAGCGTTGCTTCAGTTGCCATAAGACTCGCGGGCCGATTCTCGGCGAAGCCCCGTGGTCCAACAGCGTGCACAACCCCGCCGTGCGGGCTGCGGCGCAAGCCCTTTTGAAGTTCCCGCGCAGGCTCGACCCAGTAGGCCGGGAAGACCCGAACGCCCCGGTGCTCGACCACATGGACGGGATGAAATTGCTGGAATCGCACGCGGTCGAAATCGACGCGGCGATTCGCCAATGCGGGGAACGGATGCGTGATCGCGCGGCGATCGAGCGCCTCGTGCGCAGCGAAAACGGCCGGCATGTTTTCGCACAAATGCTCGCGGCGATTCCGACTTCGAAACCGATCGGCGATGACAAAACCGTACGTTACGATTTGAACCGCCTCGATTTGGTGAAGTTCCTCCACGACGAAGTTGCCGCGCGGAAAGAGGCACCGTCGAACCGCTTGCTGGATTACACTCCCGGGTCGACAAATGGCGGCTCGGCGAAATCGACTCTCAAATACGACGCGGCCCGCGCCCGCGACGATGTCCCACTGCCGAGCGCTTTCCAACCGAGCAACCCAAAAGCGTTCACTCGGGTCGGGATGAAATCGCCGGCGCAACCGTCGGATGCGGTGTCGGTGATGTCGGTCGCCCGCGCCATCGGGCTGAGTGAAACCGACCGCCGCTTCCTCACCCGGATTCTCGGAGCGGTCGCGCAGAAACCGGACACGCCCGCGTCGCTCGCCGCACAGATTTTCGCCGGGCCGAACTTCGCCGACGTGTTCAAATCCGGTGTGTTGCCCGACCGCGATGATTTCAAAGATCGCTTCGTCGCGGGACTACGGGAGGTCGTCAATCAATCGGCGTCATTGGGGCTCGACCGCAAAGAATACGCGAGCGCCCCCGTACGCGACCCGCATGCCAAGGCGGACGCGGAGAGTGCGCTCGCGCCTTCGCACGCCTGCATGGCTTGCCACGATATTCGCGGTAGGAACTCAGCCGGCTTCAGTCCGATTCCGGCGCTCACCTTCGACCCGTTCGACACCTTGGCCCGCGCCAACTGGGTCAAGGCCGCCGACCGTCCGAAGCGGATCCAAGTGCTGACGCGGATGGTGCAGCGGATGGCGACCGACCGCGACATGCCGCCGGAGGACTCCCGCGAAGCCGAGCTTTTTAGAGGCAAAGATTTCGACGCCGCGAAGGATTGGCTCGTCGCGGAATTGAAGAAGGCGAAAGGGTGACACCGCCGGGCCCCTCGAGGGGTGTAACAACGCTTCATGGAGGTTTATCGTAGGTCACGCTCTGCGTGACGCCACACCACTACCGGATGCGCACCGGCGTCACGCACAGCGTGACCTACGAAAACTGCTATCTGCAACACACCTCTTAGAATCGTTTCTACACACAATGAGAAGTTGCCGCGCGGAGCACCGCCCGCTTCCGTGTATGCTG
>Ga0105046_10015237_pt1 | contig 11825 bp, 6 predicted proteins | sample MAT03_FD_78385 | JGI IMG/M metagenome (GOLD analysis project Ga0105046, IMG submission 78385) | Freshwater microbial communities from Lake Fryxell liftoff mats and glacier meltwater in Antarctica - MAT-03 (megahit assembly) | ecosystem: Environmental > Aquatic > Freshwater > Ice > Liftoff...
ACCTGAACCTCCGGTGCTGCTACTTCCCGGAAAACCGGGAAGTCCACGGACTAGTTTATTGCAAGCAGTTTTACAAACTGCTTTCCCCATTTTGACAAATCGTTACTAAAACTTTGGTACTAACGTATTTTATTTAGACATGTGAAAAGTTTTCCTTAAAAATATAAGATTGAAGAATAATTATTCTTCAATCCACTCAGAATAAAGAACTTGTTTGATAATAATAAAATTCTTGGTTAAATCTCCGGTATAAGCAAAGCCACTTGCTTTAGCATGGCCGCCGCCGCCAAAAAGTTCTGAAAATTTATTACTCGGATAATCTCTGGAGCGAGCAGAAAATTTATAATTGTTTGAGAAATCTGAATAGTATACCAAAACAAGATCGATATTTGGGTTTTTTAACAATTTTTCAGAGATTTCATTGGGATAAACGGTTGTATTGCAAAAAGCTATTGTTAACTGGGATTTGATTTTCAACGGATCTTCACAATCGATGATCATACTTCTATTGGTATGTCTTTCGACATGTGTTTGTTGAACATTTTGCATAATTTTACCAACTTTTAATAATTTTTTAATAGTCGCTTTATTATGTAAACAATCGATGAAAATTTCCAACATAGCTTCTGTTCCATCCCCTGAATAACCAACTAAATCAGAAAGAACAAGATTAAAAGATTTCCAATCAAGTTGAGAATTTAATTTCCAAAGATCGTAAGCTTCGATATAATCAAGAAATTCTGGTTGTTTCACTGTTGGGAAAAAATATTTCCACGCAAGGGTTGCTCCGCAATATGTCTTATCAAAAAGTTTATATTTCTCCGGTATATTTTTAAGATTATCTTCAGATGTTTGATGATGATCGATGATGAGAAGACCATCTTTTGTTTTTAAAATAAGATCGTTAATTGTTTTTTCATCGAAAGAAAAGTCAACTATAAGAACATTTTTATTTTCACAGTCAATATCAGGGAAAGGTTCTCCGTACCGAACGGCTTTAAACTGTGGCATGTCGAGATCATTTTCATGATAATAATGTTTTACTACACAGGCTGCTGATAAGCCGTCCGCGCACCGACTTCCATGGTACAAAACCACGTGTATATTATCTTTATCAAACATTTTAAGATACTGAGTTGATAAAAATTTTTATTTACCACAATTTTTATTTGCAATATTTTTTCATTTAGAACTGTTTACCATCTATAAAAATATAAGAAGTTTAATTAAACTTCTCTTATAATTTCCTTTCAACATCCACGAGCAGCTCTTAATCCATAATATAATTCAACACCATTACCGGTATTACGATATGCAACTGGTCTTGCATAACTTACATTATCATTTGGAACTATCAAAGACTCGCAAGTATTGAAATCTTCATCGGTGTCGGCCGACATACAAACAAGAGATGCAACGTTTGGAGTTGGAGATACAACCATTCCCAAAGATTCCACAAAAAATTGATTATCTACATCGGAACATGGAATTAATTCGTCTAAATTTACAAGCTTTGAAAGATCAATTTGCGGTACAGGATCCGGTGGGGGAAATTTACGCCAAAAATATATTATTACGACAACAATTATGATGATTATCGCTATAATTCCTAATAACCAAACCCATTTCGTCATTTTTTCGTTTCGCCAATCTTTAGAAGAACACTGTACTTTATTCGGGATGTTTTCTTACTTTTATCTTCTTCCAGAATTGGGAGTTTAGAGGAGGGTCTTGTTTTTCCGATTGTTGATTGTAATTCTTCCCTTGTTAATATTAATGTCACAGGATTAGGTGCGACCATTTGATCCCCGTATTGTCGGTCGTTTGAATTAATTTTATCAGATCTCCACCTCTGACCCCGAATCTGAGCTTCTTCCTTGTTAGAAACTGGATATACAATACTGATATCGGTATACGGTCCTTTAATCACTTCGACTGGTTGAAGATTTTTGATCTCCTCGAGATATTGACGAGCTGGATTATCAATTCCAATATAAACTTTATTCCCGGGATAATTAGAAAAATCGCTAGAATATTCATAAAAATCTGCTATCTCATCAAATTGAATTTGATGGATATCGTATAGAAGTCGATTTGTCATCCAACGCTTTAATAATAAAATAAAACGATCAATTACAATTTGATCTGGAAATGCTATAAAATAAAAATCTTCATCCTCGTCATAAAATGTAAGATTTGTATCTCTTAATTCTAGAAGTGCATCCTTGTAATTTTCAACTACTGGAAATATCCCTTGCAGGCTAGAAAAATCGTAAGAAACGTCGGGTAAAATTTTGAATTGGTTTTTAAAATCTGCAAGTTGATCTTCTATTTCAGACGTGTTGTAAAATATTGTGACTGATTCTCGGCAAAACATAACAAATAAGTAAATTATTAGCTTTTCCAGTCTCTTAGCGGTTCTTTTAAGATCGATATATGAATTAATATTAGCGGTCGAATAACTTTCGTATTCTTCAACTTCTTCCTCGATGTTTTTCTTACCTAACTCTTGTTTTAAAGTATTGATAGCCTTAACAATACTTTTTTGATCAATATTTTTTGTAAATATATATTCGATGGAATATGAAGAATTTCCCCACGAACATTTCCAAATTTTATCTTCTGTATCTTTTATAAATTTTGGTAGAGTTTTAAATAGTCTTGCGATAGTTAACAATCCGTTAACGTTATCATTGTCTAGAGGTTTGTTAACTATTTTTGCATCAAGAGGACTTACCGGAGATATTTTAATAACAAAAGAATTTCCTTTATCCTCCATATAAATTCCGCGGCATTTACCGATCGAATCCAGGTATTGGCCTGTTATCATACTATGATCAACACTTTCTCCTTTTTTATTAGTTACTTTATAGGTAAAAAGTTTATTGATAAGAAGTAAATTATTAAAACCGATTCCTTGTTCAATATATAAATTGTTTTGACTGAAACTTAATTGAGAAGTTTTAAATGTATTTATTAAGAAATTTGCTACCAAATTGGCTTCCGGCGCTGTCAATTGATATCCGATGGGTATTTTTTCACCTGTTCTCAGGGTTCCTTGACTTTTAGGTCTCCATAGCATTAGTTCCCATTGAATTTTTGTATCTGTTTCTTGTCCTATACAAACGATCATTGGCAACTGAAGGGTAGATACTGGTAGCGTGCTTGGTGAAATTAAATAGTTTTCCCGAATATATGTTAATTTATCCCTACTATACAGAAAAGCAACAATTCTAAGGTTAAATACGTTTTCTAACATTCTTAGGAAAATCTTTGGATCAAAGTATGATTTTTCCATCAAAATTTTATTAACGATTTCCGGAGTAAAATCATTCATTGTATCGGCGACCATATTTATTTGTGTCAATGTTGAATTGTTTGTGAAATTAAAACGTTTGAGAATATGTTCTTCTAATATTTCTTTTTGATTAATATCATAACGTTTAAAAAGATTTTGGTAAGTACTCTCGACGGCCAAAAAACAACAATGTAAAAATGACAAATTTGAATTGGGGACGCCGATTTTACCAAACTCTCGATTTGGAAATAAACTCCGCATAAAACTTTCAATAGATGCAGGCAATAAAGATTCCTGACCAACTTGTGCTAAATTAGAATTTGACAGAATATTTTTAGATTTCTGTAGCAAATTTCCCAGAGTTTGACTATGAAGATATTTGTATAAAGTTTTCCCTTTAACGTTCTGATCTTCTGAGTATGCACATGGTATTAACTTGTTATCATTCGTTTGTTTTAATCCGATAAAGGGGAATCTGTTACTTGGCGCCCCAAGATATACAAGTGGTTCAAGTGGATTGGGGAATGGCAGAGCTAATCGGGAATGTTTAACACCGGCAACGGTAAAAGATTGTTCTTGCCATTCTTCTATTTTATTTGGATCAAGAACTCGTGGTTGTTGGACTACAGCACATTTGTTGGTATAATCTTTTGGCAAACTTGGCAAATACGATTTTAAACTTTTTGTTGGGTTCTTATTTCCGAGTGGAACGAAATATTGATTTAAATCAACCACTTCTGCCGAAAAATTCTTTACGGAATACCGAGAAGCAAGACTTGAAACTCGAGAACCTCCTGCACTGGATGCTGAACGACGTGATTGTGCAGCTCTGGCGCTCGCCTTAGCAACTGGTGTCGGAATGTTAATTTCTGAATAGTCCCTGAGTAATTGATCAAATGGATCTTGCAAATGTTCCAAATAATATTGTAAAATGAGAGCTATAGTTGGAATGAAATCTGCAACAACTTCTGAATTTTTAGCTTGAATTCGAATTTCCAAAACATTACTATCTTCTTCTTCATCAGTTGGAAATGAAGAAGATACAGAAGGAGTTTCGGAAGATATTAAACTTTGATATTTGGGGGCGAATATCTGGTTACCCTGTAGACGAAAATTGATTTTTTCACGACCAGCATAATCAAAAGGAAAAAGATATTGGAGGCGAATAGAGTCGCGAGTCGACGACCTTCCACTTTCTCGAATTGTGAAGTATCGGGCTAAAGTTCCGGATATTGTCGCAGCAGTAACAAAACTTTCTAAATTTAAAATAGTTACAAGACTTGTATAACGAATTGGAAAAGTAAAAATAGCGCTAGTAGCCTCCGGATTTGAAAGTTCGAATGGGAAAAATTCGAGTGTTTTCTTTAAATTTTCTACTTTGCCAAGTTTGGATATGTTAACTTGCATCTTAAAAATATAATCCCCCTCCTCATTTTCCTCTTGGAATATTTCACCGATAACATTGGACGAATCTGTAAGAGAAATAGAAACATATATAATATCTTTTGAAATGTGTTTATCTGTAAATTTGACATCCGGATCTGTTGCCGGATAAATTTTGATGTAAGATTTGCCATCCTTCAATTGTGCCGGAATCCATAAAACCGGAAAGTAGGGAGATGTTGGAAAAGCATCGAAAAATGATAATTTATTTTTAAAGTCAACTTTAATTTCAGTTTCGAAACTTATAGTATCACCCTTTACGGCATCAATTGTAAACTCTGGGTTAGCGAATTTTTTCAAATCCTTCTCAAGAAGTTTTTTTCTCGCTTCATCTCGGAGTAGGATTTCATCATACGTTTCCAGAATTTCATCATATTTTAATTCTAGATCTTGAATTCGAGAAAAGGAACTAAAAACTGCATCATCTGGATTTTCTTCGATATATTGAAGAAGTATATCCCAGTAACTATCTTTTTTACTTTCGAAATTGTCTTTATTTTTCTCGGTATCGAACAAAAGGTGATACAAAAAGTATTTTAATCGGACTGAATCGTCATAATCTTTTAACTCATCAAGAAAATTAGATAAATCTTGATCTTGAGAACTTAAGAAGATGATATCATTAGCAAGTTCAATAGGGATTCCATTTTCTATCGATTCGAAATATGTTCGAAACTCCTGGTAGGGGTCCATCTTTCATTTAGTATAAGGTATAAACCGCGATATTGTGATTGATATTATTGGCGAGGCTGGATACCCAAGCGGAATGATAATTATCATTCAGTCGGTACGGATCAATAAGCACAAGATGACGGGAAAAACATAAACAGAAGGAAAATAATTAACCAAACCAGCAGAAAACCGATGAAAGGGTTCATACCAAAAATGCTAAACAGAATTATAGCTATTAATAATAAGATTATGATAATTACAATAAACGATTTGATGAAAGCCCCGACGGCTCTCCATCCTAAGGACATTTTCTTCTAGCGTATCTTTAGGAAGTTTGTTTAGAAAGATCATGAAAACTTTTGAATTTCTGGACAGAACCATACAGTCCTCTTACCCTTATCAACAAATGATTCAATAATATTTTCACTAGAGTCTCGTTTTTTTCCGTAACATATATGTTCATACTTTCCATAATTACCATTTAAATCTGTGTAATCTCCTTCAGCACCCCCTTCTTCATAACATTTAACAATAATATATCGAGAACTATCATAAAGTCTTTTTAATTCTTCAGATGTTAGAGTACCAACTATTTTTTTCGGATTTATTTTAGCGTGATACATAATATTAGCTCTTAAATGGTTACCTATCCCCGATATATATTTCTGTTCCATTAATACCTCGCAAATTTGCGACTTTTTACCTCGTAAGAGAGCTTTTTTCCATTCTTCGTAAAAATTGATATTTTCAATCGATTTTTGTAGTAAATCAAGCCCTAAATCAAGTCTTGTATTAAGTTCTTCCTCAGTTGCAAAGTATTCTAAGTGTCCAAAATGTCTTTGGTCAGCATACGATAGAATTCTTTCGAGCTGAAAAAAATTATTGCTAGGGTTTTCTATTTTATCACCCCAAACTCCGCGAAATAGAGTTGAAGGTTTTAATTTAATACTAGATTCTAAGGACCAACTTCCTACCATGCCGAGAGATGATATTAAAAATCCATTTTCAAATTGAAATATAATTTTCTTTCCAATAGAATAACAACGAATTAAACGTTGGGGTAGATCAACTAGACTAAGGTTTTTAAAATGATTAAAGTTTGGATCAAACCAAATTGAAATTAAATATTTATTTTGAAATACAGAATTGATTGAATCGGAAAGAACGCGGATCTCCGGTCCTTCGGGCATTCTCGTTAGATCTAGATATCTTTTCAAAAAGAAAAGTATTGTTTTTTATTGATAAATAAATAAAACCTGCCTGCCCAAAAAATATCCACGATTTTATTTACAAAAATGAAACATAACAAATATTCTTTTTGCTCATACGTTCATATTTTAAAGGGAGTTATTCACACAAGAAGGATAAGATTATTTGATTAAAATAAGAAGAACAATTGTTCTTCTTTTATACATTTACCTCTTCTTGAAAAATTATTTAAATCTCTCCCTGGAAGTAAGCCGGTGGCTTCTTATCCTCAATAAAACTACCATCAACAATCAAGGTGATCACACCATTTGAGGGTATACAATCTTCAAACAAATTTATTCCAATCTCTTCTAAAGATTGCGTTTGATGAACATGGAATACTCTCTTGAAGATTTCATTCCGACAATACCAGATCCCGAAGATGATCAGTTTGCTTTCCAGATAGCCCAACAGGCACAGTTTGCCCTCAATGGATCTCTCGCGAAGGAATCAAAACCCACACGGGGTGGTGCATATAAACATCAAGAGTTTGCAGGATTGTATTATCAGCTATATTCAGACGGTTTAATAGTTCACAGTGCCGGAACCGGAAAAACATGTTTAGCATCTAAAATAGCTGAAACTCTCAAAACTCTTTTACTAAATGGTGACACTTTAAATTATTCGCCTCTTATTCAAAAGTTTTATATCATCGGTAAAGGATCGGTTTTGACAGAAAATTTTAAACAAGAAATTGTATGTATATGTACGAAAGATGTTTATTTTCAGCGCGCTTGGGCCAACGAGGCTCCGGAACAACAAACTCGAAAAGTAAACAAAGCTCTTTCTGAATATTATGCTTTTCTCAGTTATGGAGCGTTTCGCGATTCTGTTGATAAACTTACAGATGAAGAACTGAAAGAAAAATTTGCTAATTCTGGAATTATAGTTGACGAGGCTCATAACTTAATCTTGGGAAGTGGAGATTTTGGTTCCAAGGTTGATAAAAATGGAGTCCTTGGAAAATATAATGCGATTTGGAAGGTTTTTCATACGGTTCCCGGGTTGAAGAAGATTTTGTTAACAGCTACCCCTATGAGAAATTCCAGCTATGAATTAGCTAAACTAATCAATCTCTTAAATCCGGAGGATATGCAATTAGAATCGGTTGCTGATAAATCATATGAGGAATTATTCCCATATTTTCGGGGAAAGGTGAGTTATCTGAGGGAAATGACCAGAGAAATCAAGGTAACTGCGGAAGGAGTTCCTTTACGTGAATATATCGGAGGTAATTATCATACTATAGTTTATGGTTGCCCAATGAAAGGATTTCAAGAAAAAGTTTACCGTGAAACATGTTATACAGAAAATAAAACTGGTGTTTATTTAAGAACAAGACAGGCTGCTAACTTCGTTTTTCCAGATGGTAGTTTCGGTAACGCTGGATTTAATCGTTATGTTGAAAAGACCGAAAATTTTTATAAATTTACCGATGAATTTAAAAGTTTTTTCAGCCAAGAGGCCCTTGATGGAGACGAAGAATTATTTATCGACGAACTTTCCGAATTGAGTTCAAAAGAAGCTGAAAGATTGACACTGATTCGAAACAATCCTGATGACAAGGGAATCATTTATCGAGAATTTAAAACTGGTTCCGGTGGTTTTTTAACAGTTTTGTTGTGTGAACTGGGTCTCGGGTATGAAATTATTACCCCGGCTTTTCTTAAACAATTTGCTACTGATAACAGTTATTGCTCAATCGAAAATGTATCGTTAAAAAATATTAAAAAGAAAAAAAGAATAGCATGGCTGACACCGGAACTCAGTTCTGCTAACCGGCGAGCTCTTCTTAATATTTTTAACTCTCCTGAAAATCTCGGTGAATATATTCGATGGTGTATGTACACACCTGTCGGACGAGAAGGATTGAGTTTTAAAAATATCACGATGATTATTCGAGATGAAGCATGGAGTTACGCAACCGGAAAACAGTCAGAAAGACGAGGAATTCGTTCTAATTCTCATCAGGAAATATTAGAACTGTTGGATGGAGATGTTAACGTTCGAATTTATCGAATGATGATTCTATTAACAGATACCGATATTCAGCCATTACCGGTTAGTACTGATGAAGAAACTTCGGGAATGATATTAAATTCTAGAAGTTATAAATCAAGGGAATCAAATAATGACGAGGATGTTGATGACGAAAATGATGACGAGGATGTTGATGACGAAAATGATGACAAGGAAGTCGATGATCAAATTATGGAAGAAGAACCTCTCCAAGGATTGAGATCAGATGAAGAATATAATATTGATGCATACATTTTTAAGAAAGAGGAAGACAAAGAAAATGAAATTCGACCAGCATCTATTATGTTGAAAAAGATGGATTATAGCGGTTTTGTTCATCGTAGAAGAAATCAACAGGACGATTTCGCAGATTTTAGCGCCGATTGTGATTATGAAAAATGTAAATACAAACTATATATTGGTGAAGATATTAACGCTGAAAATCAAGATTATATTTTAGATTATGCGTGGTATAGACGTAATCCGCCAACAAATGTAATTTCAAAATTACTTGAATTGTTAAAATCTTTATTTTATGATATTTTCGTCGTTGATTTGATATATGTTTATGAAAATATTGACGAACCGAAGGAACTTGTTGATATTTGTCTTTATGAAATAATAATGAGAAAGATAACAGTTCCAAATCGATTTGGGAATAAATGTTTTATTTCAATGTCTGAGACATCTATTTCTCTCGTTCCTCAAAGTTCAAGTAAATTTATTGAATATGAATATTATACAAAATACCTTTTTGTTATTGAACCGGAAAATTTCACGGATACCATGGAAGTATACACGCTAAGTAGGATTAAAGATCAATTGGATCAAAAATTCGAAAAAACTGTCTTTGCCGAACAATTTTTACAAGAAACAATGAACATGCCGATACTTCTTAAAAATTATATGTTAGAAAAAGCATACACTTTTCCAAAAGTCAATGGCAGAATAGAAAATCACCTTGGTCAAATGCTTGTTGAGCATTATTTACCGAGAACATTTCCATTCATGGATCAGGGTATTATTGTTTCCACATTATTATCAACTAAAAAATATGAGAGGTCAAAACATACAACAACTTCAGGATTATTAAATCCTGAAGTTTTACGAATATATAGTTTGGCAACCAACTCATGGAGGGATCCAACGCCGGAGGAACGGGATAGATATTCTAAAACTATAGAAGCAACAATATCGACAAGAAATAACAGAATTCTTGACAATATTTATGGATTTAAGATACTTGATGATGATGAATTAAGACTTGCTGACCCATCCACATTTGAGAATATTGACCGCCGAACACATCAAACGGGTCATGTCTGTAAAACTCTAGAACCATGGGTTCGGGTAAATTACTTCTGGCGATTAGGTATAGATGTCCCGGAACCAAAAGTGCGAAAAACACTTGAAGAAAAGATGGCCGTTCTTGATGATGCTAAATTTGATTACGTTTCTAGTAATCGGGATGAAATAAATTATAAATACGCTTGGTACATCGATTCAAAGGAAAAGAAAAAGACAAGTACTGATCATTGTTCAGAGATAGAGAATAAGTTGATTGAAGATGGGAGGTTAATCGTCTACTGAGGGTACTCTACCCAGAAGTTTTTTTAGGAGATGTGGTCGGTTATTGTTCGCCTCCGAACCTTGAAGATAATTTTTAACCTCATCCGACATTTCTGAAAGATGGATCTTGCTCTTCTGCTCGAGAACAATTACATAACTCGTTACAAACATTAACAGATGATGAATATCAACAAGTAGTTACAAGGTAAAAGAACACCACAATTTTATTAATTAATATTCATTAGATACATTCATCAGATGTTTTGACCTGTTAATCTTTGATATAAAATTGACAATCTTAAAAACAATTGTTGTTGAACTAAAAAGAATAAAACTCCAAAAATGGTTAATCCAAAATAAGTATCTGAATCAATACCAAAAATCGATTCAAAAGATTGATCTATATAGTAAATTATCAAAGTTCCTAAAATTATTTGAAATGTTATACGAATAATTAATTCACATGTCGATTCGGTACCTTGAGGATTGCTAAATATAAAATCAATAACGAAACCTAAAAGAACGGCCAAAAATCCAAAAATGACAGCTGTCAAAATTATTCGGAAAAAATGTTTTGCCATTCTCCAGTCTTTAAGATATATAAAGAATCCATTTCAATTGAAATGGAAAAACGTTTTTTACTTCCAAAGACCCAATCTTTACATTGACAACCGAAAAGTTGCTCCTTTGACATCCAAAAAATTATTGAAAGCGCCTATTATCTTCTTTTCGTTGTCGACACCCCAGTCTGTTTTGCCACCATTGACTTTAATGGCAATATAAGCTGCTAAATTTGCCATATCTCCCGCTTGATTATTGAATACTTTCTTCTGATCAGAATTGAGATATTTGACCAACGCAAATATAAGATCAACTTCACTCTGACCAAACTTCCCCGGAAATCTTTCGTTAAGATTTGTAATTAAAATTCTATATAAATCTTCAGTTGTATATCCAGTTAAAATAATTTGAAATGGAAAGCGGCGAGGCATTCCTTCATTTGACCCAAGAAAATTTGTTTTCATTTCTTTTTCATATCCAGCAGCAAATATTCGCGAAAGGCCGACATACTTATCAGCAAAATTGACAATTTCTGTTATCGATTCATTTCCAAAATCGTTACCAGAATTCGGGCGTGAAAGTTGATAAGCTTCATCGATAAATAATATTCCATCAAGAGAACTCATCAGCTGGGAACGTGTTTTTACAGCGGTTTGACCGATATATTCTGCGACTAGATCCGCGCGTGTAACAACCAAAACATTATTCGTTGCCATTACACCACAAACAGAAAAAACATAGGCGAGAACCTGGGCAGTTAGCGTTTTTCCAACACCGGCTCCGCCCATGATAATCCAATTAAGGAAACTATTAATAAAAACGTCCGGACCCTTTGTCAGTGAATACAGCTGGTCGGAGATCGCATCCCTGATATTTTTTCTCGATACTCCTTGTAAAGCAGCCAATCCTTTTTTTCTATTTTGAACAGCTTCGATAAAATTATCACGAATGAGAGAAGTAGCATTTCTATTTTGATATGTTCTTAATTGTTCCTCGACCTTTTTGATAATATTAT
>Ga0105046_10015238_pt1 | contig 11825 bp, 8 predicted proteins | sample MAT03_FD_78385 | JGI IMG/M metagenome (GOLD analysis project Ga0105046, IMG submission 78385) | Freshwater microbial communities from Lake Fryxell liftoff mats and glacier meltwater in Antarctica - MAT-03 (megahit assembly) | ecosystem: Environmental > Aquatic > Freshwater > Ice > Liftoff...
AAGACCTTGATGGACGACAAATCCAATCCGGTATATGACAAAGAAATGCATGCGGAGCTCTTCAGTCAAGGGACGCTCATGTTGCGACTGGTCATTCAATTGAGCATGGTCCTCGCGATTCCGCTGATGGCCGTCCTGCTTTTTCTAATGCCTAATTTGGCTTCTTATTACGTCGGTTATGTATTAGTCTTTAACGTATTGGCTGCACCGGTTTTTACGGCGGGTAGTATCACGAGCGAACGCGAAAGACAAACATTGGATCTTTTGCTGACGACCACCATTTCCTCTTGGGAAATAATGTGGGGCAAGCTACTGGCCGGCTACCGTGTCTCCTTTGTGCTCACATCGTTCTTGATGTTTCCATTGCTGCTTTCGTTCTTGAATCCTGAGTTGTTCAAGAATTGGAGCACGATGTTGGTTTATCTGGCTATTTGCATTGTCGCTTCGATATTCAATGCCATTTTGGCTTTGTTTCTGTCAACGCTTCTGCGTAAGACCAGCAGTGCGATGATGATCAGCTACATCGTTTTGATGTTTTTGTATTGCTTGCCGATCGCAATTTATTTCTTGTTTTGGAGTTTCGCTCCAGAAGGGGATTCAATCGAAAGTAAGCTAGCCCGACAGCAAGTTGAGAGTTTACGATTTCTAGGAGTTGCGAGCCCATTGATGGCAGCCGATAGCACTCCAATGACCGAAGTCGCATCGGGCATCGGGTCCGCGCGGGCGAAACGCGGATCTTGGCCTTTAGTTGGATTGTACTTTGTTGTGACGTTGAGTTCGAGCGTCATACTTTTGGCAATCAATACTTGGCTGTTCCGGCAGCGTTGGCGACTCACGGGCCGTGGCTGATGAGTGGCTAAGAATACATACCTGTAAATTGGGCGGCATACCCTGAGGGCGTGTGAGTCGCTAGAAATCTATGCCATGATTTCCACGCCCATCGCTATCGCTCTGAGAGGCTGTGATTTTTTGAAGCAGAAAAAAGTACCCATCACACTCCGTGTGATGTTGCCTCAAAAACGAAAGGTTTTTTAACTGCGGAAATCACACGGAGTGTGATTGGTACTATAAAATCGCAGCCTCTCGGCGTGCCACCCCATGGCCATTGACCTTTCGGTCTGCCCTTCGCCTAAAGAAAAGCGATGGATGTTTAAGCTTCGGAAAATTGAGGAATAGGTATTTGCATGCAGGCATCCCCGTCATAGGCGTTAAAACCCTTTTCAGTTATTACGATTGACTTTGCGTCGTCTAAAAATCTGCCTAACTTTGTCAGAAAAGCTAAACTTTCAAACCATAAAATTTGACTCTCCTTAGAAGTGTCCTAAGTTTCCTCTGACGATTCAACTGTCGAAACGTCGGCTGTAACAACAGCTTTGCTGCCCTGGGATTTCCTGAAGTCATGGCGATGAATTCAGCTAAATTCCAACGGCATGTTGATCCATTGTTTTTGCTCGGCTATGACCGGGCTACCTGTCGGAGGGTTACCCAAATGAAAAATCTCGCCATGAAATTGAAGCGTTTTCTGAAGAGCGAAGACGGACCAACTGCGGTTGAGTACGCTGTTATGTTGTCGCTTATCGTCGTTGTTTGCTTGACTGCTGTTAGATCTATCGGCACGAACGCATCCTCAACTTTCAGTACCGTTGCCGCTCAACTAGCCCCAGCATCCTAGTTTGTATGGGTGCTCGGGTTCCCCGTGGCATCAACAAATGAACGCTCGATTGATTTCATTGATCAATCGAAAAGTCATACAGAACCGGCGGTCGACTACCTCTCTATGGTCGATTCGCCGGATTCTTTTGTTTCAATTCATGCTGTCGTAGTCCTGCGGCCTACTTAGCTCTCAAACCAATTACATCAACCCAACAATTGATTCCGCCACGCAACTGCAAGGACCGACGCTGATGATTTCGACTTCTCTTTTGGACGGCATTGTAAACCATTGGCACATTTGGTTTGTATCTGCCGTGCTTGTCGTCGCGGCAGTGATCGATGGTTGGAAGCTAAAGGTACCGAATTGGCTTACCTTTCCAATGATCATGAGCGGATGGGTATACAGTTTCGCATCAGGTGGTTTACCGGGCCTGGGCTGGAGCGTGCTCGCCACATTTTTTGGCTTAGCATTGCTTTATGGAATCTACATGATCGGTGGAATGGGCGCCGGCGACGTTAAACTGCTCGCGGGTATTGGCGCCTGGGTCCATGCCGAACACACTTGGAATATCTTTGCGACCACTGCAGTTGTAGGAGGCATCATGGCTATCTTGATGATCGCTTACTCCGGTCGATGGAAAAAACACTTTCAACAATTCAGCATGCTCATCGGTGAATTTGTCGAAGTGCGAGATCCTGAGGCACTATTTCAAAAAGCCGCCGAACGCAAGCCACGAATGTACTTGCTCCCCTACGGAGTCCCAATGACAATCGCAGCACTAGGTTACTTTGCCTTCCAGGGTATGTACCTCTAGACCGCAGTCACACGAATCTGCTCCATCGCGTTCCAACCGTATCCGCCCGGGTTCCAAAACAACCCACCATCGATAGGTTGGGTTCGCCCCACAGCGTCCACTGCACGTACCCAAACCGAGTGCTCTCCTTTTACAAGTGTCATGTCTGTTTGCCACTCGCGGAATGCGTAGGGGCCAGCTGAATCACCCAGTCGCGTTGCCACCCAAGTCGCCCCTCGATCCTTCGAAATTTCAACTGCGACCAATTCTGCCGTGCCATCGTTCCAAGCGACTCCTCGTACGTCCGTTTGCTGGCCAGCTTGAACCGTCGCTCCGTCGACAGGAGAAAATATCCGACTGTTGATCTTCATGTCAAAGTTCGGGTCACTATTGTCAAATGTATACTCGACCGCTGCGCCCGGCTCGATGCGTTGCTTCGGTGTTCGATAGTCTGGAATCTGAAAGAAGTTCGAAGTCTCCTTGGCCTCGAATCGCAAGCGTGTCAGCCACTTTACCTGAACGTTGCCGTAGTAGCCGGGAATAACCAATCGAAGCGGGCCGCCATGGACCGCAGGCAATCCCGATCCGTTGAGTTCCGTTGCAAGGATTCCACGCGACATTGCAACATCCAGCGGAATGCTCTTTTCGTAATCGATCTGCCCCTCTTTTTCAGGCTGGTCCGCTCCCTCAGCTGTTAAGAATTTGGCGTCCCTGTTCACCGTTACGCCCGCAGCCTTCAGTACCTCTGAGATGCGAACCCCTGCAAAGCGAACATTTCCGATGCCGCCCTTGTTCCATGGCGTTCCCTTGATGGGCGAGAGCTTACTGAATTGAAATCGGAAGTTTCCAGAGCACTGCAACACCATCTCCACTTCGGTCTTAGGCAGCTTCGCAATCGAAGCCAGAGGATAACTCGTTGGCTTGTCGATTAACCCCGACAGCAAAAGCTCGCCCGTCATTTCCCGCGGCTCCATACCCTCAAGGTGTTTTGCGCCATGATGGTTGCGAACAAACAACGACGAAGCAGGAGTGATCCGACTTGCCGATAACAGACGGTCAGGTGTCTCCAGTACCAACGGATCAGCAGTGATGAGCTTGAGCCCTACGTCCTTGCCCGTCGCTATCGCATTAGGTTGATTTGCCACCACGTTTGACACATGACCCAGCGCCATACCCGAGGCCCCTGTCACAAGAAAACTTCGTCGATCCACTCGATGCTCCTAATCTACTGAGATGCTCTTGGAATGACTCGCTATTTGCTGAGAGGCCAAGCGTCGAGCCACTCTGTTTTGGTTTGCGAAGCCTTGTAGTCTCGAATTAGGCGTTGATGCATGTCGAGTAAGTGCGCGGCACCGTAGAAAATGGCAAGGTTCTTCTTGCCCGCCCTGAGCTCCTGCTCCATGACTTGAAGTGCTTTTGTGTTGCGCTCCGTCAGCAGCGTACTCTTGCCATTCTTGTCGGCCATCGCGGCCATCTGAGCATCCATCGATTCGAATTGATCGGCCATAACGCGTCGCAATTTGAAGGTGTCTTTGGACACTGCAGCCGCAAACATTTCGGTCTGCTGCGCGGAACCTTTTTTGCTGTTTTGTGCTGCCAAGCCAGCTCCCCACATTCGAGCAACCATGCCGATCACACTGTCGCCCCGACGAGACATGTCATCCACGAAGTCGTCTGGGCTCATATCTGCATGCACAAAATTCGCGGGGCTGTAGTCGACTTCATCCAATTGAAACTTTAGGTCGAGCACGTCCTTCATGCCGGTTTGCAAAGCCCCTATGGGATTGAAGCCGCCCCTTTCTGCTCGTTTGTCCGGCTTGTTTGCAGATGGGTCGGCAACCAATTCATAGAGCATCGCATCGTAAGTCTTGAATCGCTTGTTCAATTCCTGATAGTACTCCTTGGTCGCAACGTGGACGGCACCGATGAGATCCACCCTAGCGCCCTTGAATTCACCCTCGTCGAAAACATAACGAGCCACTGCCACTTGCAACGACTCCGCCTCCCCCTTGTCCGATTTCTTGATTCGCAAAAAACTTGCTCGCTCCTCTTTAGCGAGATCTTTGCTCACTTCAGAATTCGTCGATGCCTTTGCGGCGGCCCCCTTTTCTTGCCCCATCGCAAACGGTGATAGCGTGGAGAAACAGGTTGCTGCAAAAACGGTAAAGAGTCGGAACATTCCGCGTGTTTTCATCATTACTCAGCTGTTTTATAGGTTGGAAATAGAGACACTCCTCGCTCGCGCTGAGGGGTCGATCAAGCAAAATATATCCGAAATTCAAGAATCCTGCGGAAAAAGTCGACATTCCTCTTGCACTTTCTGACTACGCGCCAATAATTGACACCATGGTTGAACTTACCCGGAAACAACGTGAAATGGAGCAGCGAACTACGGAGATACTCCGTATCGCTCGTCCTATTTTGATCGCGGAGGGGTTTCAAGCACTCAGTATGGGACGCGTCGCCTCGAAAATGGAGTACGCCAAAGGAACCATCTACAATCACTTCCCCAACAAAGAAGACATCGTTCTGGCTCTCGCCGTGGAGTCGATGGAGCTGCGGCGAAGTCTTTTCGAGCAATCGGGGACCGTCATCGGTCCTGCCCGATTTCGGATGATGGCCCTCGGAGCCGCCTGCGAGTTTTTTACACAACATTGCACTGATGATTTTCTTGTCGAACAGTGCATTCGAAACCAAAACATTTGGGACAAATCCTCCGAACAACGACAGGTCCTCATTCGGCAATGCGAGGGGCGATGCATGGGAATCGTAGCCGGTATTGTTCGCGATGCCATGGCACGCGACGAACTGGTCATTCCCGAAAGCCTCACTCCAGAAGAGTTCGTTTTCGGATTCTGGGCCATCAACTATGGCAGCCAAATCCTGACCTACTCCAGTCCCTCGTTGCCCGCCATAGGTATCAACGATCCATTCAACGCAATACGCGTGCACTGCTGCACACTCCTAAATGGCTTCGGTTGGCAGCCGACTATGATGCTCAATGAATACAACGAATCCATGCTGAAGCTAAACGAAACGCTTCAACCCAAATTCTGGTCCCTCAAAAAGGCATCCTCATTCCACTAACCCTATCACAGGCTGCCCCGCAGCCTCTGAAATCCGTTCGCATGCCGCTCAGCGGCTTTTTCAATCGATGAAAATTGGCGCGGCGTCAATAGATGACGAAGCGACAAACATTGCATCAAAATTGCGAGTCAACAAATCATGAAATTTTCAAAACGAAGAATCTTGTTGGTGGCAGCCGTTGTCGTGGCCACTTCGATTGGAGCGGCGTTTGCCTACCACAACCTTCAATCCGAAGCGGTACCAACGTCCACCGTTCGATCCGTCTCATCGACCGCGCGGGCATTGAACCCGAACGGGGCCGAGATTGTCGTTCGCGCCTTCACCGTTCAAACCAGCTGGGGCGCTTCGCGAGCCAAACATGCTTTCACCGGAACCTTACAACCTCGCTATCAAGCTGCCGTCGCGTTTCGCGTTGCCGGTAAATTGTCGGAGCGCAAGGTCGAAGTTGGGCAACGCGTAAAGAAGGGGGACATACTCTTTCGTTTGGACCCCGAGGATACTGAATTGCAGCTTCGAGTGGCCATAGCGGACCAAGTCTCTGCACTCTCGACACTTCGACAATCCGTCGCTGAAGAGAAAAGGCTCCAACAACTGCGAGCCACCGGCTCAGTCAGCCAATCCGAAAGCGATGTGGCGTTGGCCAATCGCGAGGTTGCCAAGGCACGCCTCGATGCTGCCGAGCGTCGATTGACGTTGGCCGCGAACCAACGCACCTATTGCGATTTGCTCGCAGATTCAGATGGTCTCGTGACCTCCATCCAAGCCGAAGCGGGACAAGTTGTAAACGTCGGCCAATCGGTTCTTCAGCTCATGCAATCCAACGAACTCGAAGCCACTGTCAGCCTCCCGGAGAACATGGTCGCGGACGTCAGGAAACTGCGAGCCACAGCAACGTTTTGGTCGCGAGCAGGCTTGGAATTGCAAGCCGAACTGCGCGAGCTTTCACCGATGGCGGACCCCACCACACGAACCTACGACGCACGTTTCACGATCAAAGACGCCACGCCAGAACTGGCGATCGGCATGACAGTTTCTATCTTGCTGAGCGACTCCGGTGAAGAAGGCATCTGCTTGCCGATCACCTCGATTGCAAGCCGAAACGACCAGCCCATCGTCTGGCGTATCGCGCACGACTCAGGTCGTGTCGACGCTGTACCAGTGAACATCGTCCAATATCGAACAGAAACCGTCATTGTGCGTGGGCCCATTCGCTCCGGAGACCAAATCATAAGTGCCGGTGTTCAACGTATCGACGAAAATTCGACCGTCCGCGTTTGGGAAGCCAAGAACTAAAAGCTTCATCCCATGAACAACCAACTCAACAAAACGTCCCCGTCCAACACAGACAACCATGCGTTCAACTTGTCACGATGGGCTGTAACCCATCCAGCATTTGTAACGTTTCTTATCTTTGCATTTAGTATTGCCGGCCTCCAAGCGTACTTCCAAATGGGACGCGCCGAGGACCCTTCCTTTACGATCAAGACCGGTATCGTATCCGCTGTTTGGCCCGGTGCCACCGCCGAGGAAATGCAACAGCAAGTGGCCGATGTGGTGGAGGTCAAGCTCCGCGAAACGCCCTCTTTGGATTTCCTCCAAACCTATTGCTTGCCCGATCGTATGCTGACTTTGGTGCAACTCAAAGACACCACACCATCGCGCCAAGTCGCTGACATCTGGTACCAAGTTCGCAAGAAACTCGGCGACATCAAGAACGACATTCCTGATGGCGTAATCGGGCCAAATGTGAATGACGAATACGGCGATGTCTATTCTGCTCTGTACGCTTTTCGAGGTGATGGATTCTCGCCAGCCGAACTAAAGCGGATGTGCGAGGCTGCCCGAACTCGCTTGCTGCGTTTAGCTGACGTAGAAAAAGTAGACATCATTGGGGAACAATCGGAACGGATCTACATCGAGTTCTCGCACCAAAAGCTCGCAACCTTAGGTATCACCCCAACGCAAATTTTCGAAAGCGTTCAAAAGCAAAACGTGCTCGTCCGATCCGGCAGTATCGATACCGCGACAGACCGAATCCATGTTCGAGTCTCCCGCGACTTCGGTGGACTCGAGCAGATCCAGGCCGTCCCTGTGCAAGCCAACGGTCGTGTCTTTCGCTTGGATGATATCGCGGTGGTAAAGCGGGGTTATGAGGATCCTACCCGCTACATGGTTCGATACAACGCAGAACCGGCCGTCGTGTTGGGAGTGGTTATGAACAAGGGGGGCAACGTCTTGGCGCTTGGCACAAGTCTTGATCGCGAGCTCGAGATCATTCGCGAACAAGTGCCTGCGGGAGTCTGCATCGGCAACATCGCATTCCAACCACACGTCGTCGAGGAATCGGTCGGCGAGTTCATCCGTTCGTTCATCGAAGCACTGATCATCGTACTGGTCGTTAGTTTCTTGAGTCTAGGTTTCAGGACAGGCTTTGTTGTGGCCTTGAGCGTTCCTATGGTCCTCTCTATTTCACTCGTCGTCATGAACGCGATCGGCATGAACCTGGATCGCATATCCCTGGGGGCATTGATCCTCGCGTTGGGGTTACTCGTCGACGATGCGATCATCGCGGTTGAGATGATGGCGGTAAAGATGGAAGAGGGCTGGAGTCGAGTCGATGCGGCCACATTTGCCTGGACGTCGACCGCGTTTCCAATGCTTTCGGGAACCTTAATTACGGTAGTCGGTTTTCTGCCTGTAGGTTTTGCTCGCTCCGCGGCGGGTGAGTATGCGGGCGGAATTTTCTGGGTCGTCGGGATCACACTCATTGCATCCTGGTTCGTGGCTGTTGTATTCACTCCGCATTTAGGAGTTCTGCTGCTACCGGACTTCGATGCAAAGAAAGGGGAGGAACAGCACGTCCCTTTCCAGTCGACTTTTCATCGTACTCTTCGTTCGATTGTAGGTGTTTGTGTTCGTCACCCGCTCTACGTAGTCGGTTTGACGATTGCGATGTTTGCCGGATCTCTTTTCGGCCTTATGAAGTTGCAGCAACAGTTCTTCCCGCTGTCATCGCGGCCGGAATTAATTGTGGACGTTCGAATGAACGAGGGGGCGTCGATCGAAGCCACGAATCGGATGATGAAACAAGTTGAGGAAGTCGTTCGTCCCCATCTGAAAGCCCAGGCCGGCGAAGCGAAGCCACCCGTCGAGCACTTTACGAGCTACGTCGGTGCCGGCTCGGCTCGATTTTTTCTCGCGCTCAATCCCGATTTGCCAAACCCCAGTTTTGCTAAGCTTATTATTCAGACAACGGGAGTCCCTGCCCGCGAAGCACTTCGAAAGGAGCTGAAAACGCGGTTCGAACAGGATCCGCTTTTCTCCGATGCATCGCTCCGCGTGTTGCGTCTGGACTTCGGGCCACCGGTCGGATTTCCCGTTCAGTTCCGAGTGATTGGCCCCGAAGCGAAAGTGGTTCGGAGCATTGCCGATCGTGTGCGTGAAGTGATGCGCCAGGAACCAGCAGCCCGCGACGTCAACCTGGAATGGGATGAAGCTGCTAAGAGTATCCACGTCGATATCGACCAGGACCGAGCGAGATTGATGGGACTGGCTCCACAGGAAATCGAACTTGCATTGCAAACGCTTTTGAGCGGTACAACAATTTCACAGTACCGCGAGGGAACGGAAAACATTCAGGTGGTCGCGAGAGCCATCGAATCGGAACGATTAAACCTCGAGCAGTTTTCGGACATGACCTTGTTTACAGAAACAGGAAAAGTTGTCCCGCTCAGTCAAGTTGGCAGGATACGGGCGGGTCTTGAGGAACCCATCGTATGGCGTCGCAATCAAGAGCGCTCGCTGTCGGTTCGATGCGATATCGCAGACGGTGCACAAGCACCTGACGTCAGTGTTCGTGTCGAGTCTGCACTTGCGCAGGTTTTAGCCGAGCTACCACCGGGCTATCGCATCGAAAAGGGCGGTGCAATCGAGGAAAGCCAGAAGGCGAACACTGCATTGTTTTCGTTGTTTCCATTGATGATTGTGCTGATGTTGACATTGCTCATGTCGCAGGTCCATAGTTTTAAAAAGATGATACTCATATTTGGCATTGCGCCTCTGGGATTGATCGGCGCGGTTGCGTTCCTGCACTTGTTTAACGCACCGTTCGGATTCGTTGCGCTATTGGGGGTCATCGCGCTTGCAGGGATGGATATGCGAAACTCAGTCATCCTCGTTGACCAGATTGAACAAGACATAAAAAGTGGTTTGAGTGAATGGGAAGCAGTCATAGAATCCTCGGTTCGCAGAGCAAGGCCAGTTATCTTAACGGCAGCGACAGCAATCTTTGCGATGGTCCCACTGACCAGGAGCGTATTCTGGGGTCCGATGGCGATGGCGATCATGGGCGGCCTATCGTTGGCGACGTTTCTAACGCTCATCAATTTGCCAGCTCTCTACGTCCTGTTCTTCCGGGTCCGCCCGCCCGCTACCGTTGGGTTCATCCCAGCGGGAGAGTAGAGCGATTGTCCTCAATCGCTTTTCCGGCACCTCAATTCCCTATCGGTAAAACGGCGCTGCATCGATCTGAGCTTCGATCCGTTTGGAGTACTAATTTTTTGAAGCCGATGAAAGTACCCATCACACTCACAGCCTCTAAGCATCCCACACAGCATGCTAAACCGTTTCCTCTTTTCTTAATAAACCGATCGCAAAACCTATCACCCGACGCACCCAACTCGGACCATTAACACCTGCCCGCAATTCTGCTCGCGTTTGTATGGTTCCCTGCTCCTGTTCAAGTCTTGCACAGCAAGCAGAACATTCCCTCCCTCGCCCAGCGTCACCCGCCTCGGGGACTGCGGGCCAGCAGGTGAGGGACCGGGTGCTATCCAAATCCAACTCAGTACGTACATTAGCTGTTTCACCAGCCCGCACGCTAACCGTCTCCTTCACCGCAGGCACATCCAGCCGATCCAATGGGCTAACGACCCGAACATCCGGCCGAGCCAACACGTGCGTATAGATCATCGTCGTCGCAATGTCGCTATGACCAAGCAACTCCTGAATCGTTCGAATGTCAGTACCATCGTGAAGCAAATGAGTCGCAAAGCTGTGTCGAAACGTATGCGAAGTTGCATACTTGGTAAGCTTCGCTTGCTGAACCGCCCGTCTCAAATGCACTGGAAATGTATCGGTGTGCAGGTGATGCCGATGCCTTTTTCCAGTCTTCGGATCTCGCGAGAACTTGGCAGAAGCAAACAGAAACTGCCACTTAAACTCCCTATGAGCGGCAGGGAACTTGCGATCTAACGCAAACGGCAACCAAACAGAAGCTTCACCGTTTGCCAAATCCCGTTCATGCAATTCGAGCCGATTCGCCATCAACCGACGCAGCGGTTCGACCATTTGTCGAGGCAATGGGACGAATCGACTCTTGTCCCCTTTTGAATTGTGGATTTCGATCAACATCTGATCAAAATCAATGTCCTTCACTCGCAGTCGCAAGCATTCGCTGATGCGCATCCCACAACCGTAAAGCAACTGTGCAATGAGCAAGTAAATCCCAGACAAAAAGGACAACACTCGACCCACCTCCGATTTGCTCATAACAGTGGGGATTCGCTTAGCCTTGGTCGAGCGAGTTGCATCGATCTCACCGAGGTGCCGTTTGAGTACGTTCTCAAAAAAGTATTGCAAAGCGAAAAACGCCTGATTTTGAGTCGACGGAGCAACATCACCATCAACAGCTAAATCGGTCAAATGTGCCTCTACCTCCGTTGCCCCGATATCACCAAAATCAGCAAGCGTCTGCAGTCCAAAATCCTCCATGAACGCTTTGACTTTACCCACATAAGCTTTCTCGGAATTGTATGGATTTCCCTTAAGTCGCATGACTCGTTTCAGAGCCTGAATCGCTTCCGGTAGTCTGGGATCGATCTTCCCAACAACCCCCTCAATCGTTGCCTCCGCTGGAGAAACTTTGGCCGCACGTTCTCGCTCGGCCGCTGCCATTTCTCGCAATTTGGACCGAATGGGCTCCAACTCAGGCCGCGCCGACTTCCGAACATTGTTCCGGTACCAAATCAACCCTTGAACAATCTTTAGGCGTTTCCAAGTCGGCATCCTCTCGGAAAGCTTTGAACGAAGAAACTCGATGACATGATCATTATCAAAGTCCCATGTGTGGGAGTTCCTTACTTTGTGGAACCTTGCTAGAGAAGCGAACCAAAGACGCCCGAACTTTTCGTCCGTTTCCTGCTGCCCTGGACTCTGAACATAGACCATTGCACGATTCCTCAGTCAAAAGAACATCATTCCCATCTAGGCTCCGCCTGTAGAAAAAAATTC
>Ga0105046_10015240_pt1 | contig 11823 bp, 10 predicted proteins | sample MAT03_FD_78385 | JGI IMG/M metagenome (GOLD analysis project Ga0105046, IMG submission 78385) | Freshwater microbial communities from Lake Fryxell liftoff mats and glacier meltwater in Antarctica - MAT-03 (megahit assembly) | ecosystem: Environmental > Aquatic > Freshwater > Ice > Liftoff...
AAAACGGGCGTTGGATCACGCTAGTTTTTTGGGTTGGTTCATGGCTTGGGGTTTGGAGGCGTACTAACCGACTTGGGCCTACCCACGTCGATGTTGGCGATCGCACTGCTGGGTTTCAACCTCGGCGTCGAACTTGGGCAAATCATCATGGTCGCAATCTTATTTCCGATTTCGTTTCGATATCGCAGAACCGATTTTTATCGCAGATATGTTTTCCGCTATGCTTGCTACGCGATCGCAGCGATGGGAGTGTTATGGATGATTGAGCGTTGGTTTGGCTTAGCGATCCTCAGTAGCTGACTATTTTTCGGTCCCTCTGGTCGGTAGATGTATGTGGATTCGACTGCCGTTGCCGTTGCTCGCACTGCTGGGGATAGCGGTGTTTCTGTACCCCATCGCAAAGCAGATTTAAGCTCGAACGACAAGAGCGAATTCAACATGCCACCAAACTTGATGCGACAAATCCCATGTTGCAAAAGACATTAGTCGCGATTGACGTCAGTGAAACGAATATGGCAACTGTTACACGCTTAGATGCGAATGGCCGATCCGGGTTCCGCGTTCGGTTTTATTGCGGCGACCGAAGGCGAGAACTTTACTTGCCCGGCGATGGCAAACGCGCCCAACGGCGGGCGGAATTGGTCGCAACCCATTGCGACGAATTGATCAAAGCCAACTCGAACAACGTCACACCCGCTGCTGAGGCGGTGGCGTGGGCCAACGGAACGGAAGGTAGGCTTAGGCAATCGCTCGTCACGTGGGGCTTGGCCGATCCCGTTTCGACAAAGCTGAAAACCGAATCGGGTAGTTTACTTGGCCCCTATCTGACCGCTTACATCGATGGTCGAACCGACGTTAAGCCGGTCACGCGAACCAATTATCGGCAGACCCGCCGATTACTGGTTGAGCATTTCGGCGAACGTATGCCGCTGAAAGCGATCACGGCGGGCGATGCGAAACGGTGGCAACGCAGTTTGCAAGTCCGTATCGTCAAACAGGCGACGGAAACCACACCGGCGGAGACGATGGCCGTTGCTTCAACTTCGAAGCACACCAAGCGAGCCAAGACCATGTTTTCGGAAGCTGTGGCAGACAGGTTGATAACCGAAAGCCCGTTCGCCTCGCTCAAGGGTGGCGACGAATCAAACGCCCTGAGGCAGAGGTTTATCGACCTCAACATCACCGCCAAGGTGTTAGCTGCCTGCCCTGATTCGGATTGGCGGCTGATCTTCTCATTGACACGGTTTACGGGGATGCGTTGCCCGAGCGAAGTCCTTAATTTGAAGTGGACGGACGTTCTGTGGGACGCTGGGCGGTTGCGGATCGATTCGGGCAAAACGGGTTTGCGACATTGCCCCATCTTTCCTGAGGTGCAGGAAGCACTTGGCGAGAGTTTTGACCTGGCACCCGATGGAGCGATTTATTGCGTGGGACGGTATCGCGATGCTGAAGCGAACTTGCGAACACAGTTTGGCCGAATACTTGAAGTCGCGGGGGTGAAGCCCTGGCCTAAGCCGTTCATCAATCTGCGATCGACCCGGCGAACGGAATTGCAAGAAGTTTTTCCCGATCACGTTGTCAACGCTTGGTTGGGGCATTCTGGAGCTGTGGCGGCGAAACATTACCTACAAGTGACCGATGAGCATTGGGGGAACGGCGCGAACTTTGGTTCCCCCATCGCAAGCACCGCCGGACCCATCCCGAGCGATTTACCAACAAAAAAACCCTTGGAAAACACCGTGTTTGATGGTTCCCAAGGGTTCGTGATGACTGTACCTATGACCCCTACGGGAATCGAACCCGTGTTACCGCCGTGAAAGGGCGATGTCCTAGGCCGCTAGACGAAGGGGCCGAAAATTTCTCTGCGTTGAACACGAGGAGCAATTTGCCGCGAAGTAAACCACGCTCAGACGATGCCGTCAAGGGACGTCGCAACAATAAAAAATTGCGAGGTGGTTAGCGACCAAAAAATCCGGTGGTACGACGGGACAGTTGGTCGAGTCTAACCTCGAAAGACGGAAACGCAACTCAATCGCGTTACCCTGGCCGCTGCCTATGACTCGATTGATGCATCACCGGATTCGGTCTGGAGCGAGTTTTGAATCGCCTCGTAGACCTCGTGACGATGCACTGGCACCTCGCGAGGAGCTTCCACTCCGAGTCGCACTTTGTCGCCGCGAATTTCCACAACAACGATGCGGATGTCGTTGTTAATAACGATACTTTCGTTCTTTTTTCGAGATAATACTAACATGGTTCATTCCTTTGCTACCGGCGCCGAATCGGCGGACATTCCGTCGACTGAAGCTGTGGGGTTGGTTCCAACTTTCACGAGTGAAGCGACCGGCCTTACACGACGCATACTTTGCGTCAACGGGGCTGTTCCTTGAAAGCACTCTACGTCCTGCGTTTTGCTCGTCAAGCGCAAGCGACCCCAATTTTGAGAATTTATTGTGAATCTTGTGAAACAGGATGCCGAAGGCCACTTGATTTGAGTCGAAAAGTAAGATTTAACGCCTCCAAGTATCGATTTGGGCGAGGTGAAACGTTACGCTCGGAGCAAATTGTGATCTCGATGCCGGGGCTGCGGTAAACGCTGTAGCATCAACATCGACTTCACTGAGGAACTTTTGACTTAGGCATTAGAAAAACCTTAGCGTGCGGACGAAAATCTGAAAGGTTTGTACGAACCGCGCTGGCCTGCACGTCGTCATATCCTATAACGACTACGTTCTGTTCACCGGTTTTTGAATCACTTATCGCACGACGTGTTGAGAAGTCGCTACAGGTAAAATCATGGTTCAATTTTCCACTAACGATGATCCGCTGGACGCCGCTGGCGGACGCGTCCGACGTCATGCAACCAGCGATGGTTCGGAAACCAATAGGTGGGGAACGTTCACGGTCCAATCAGCCAATCAAATGCTGCCGCTAGTCGAGAGAATTGTTTTGGATCTGATCGGGCTGTCGCGTGAGTTGGAGCAGCAAGGGGCTCAGATTCGCGGCATTGAACATCTGCCCAACCCGTCCAATCTGGCTGCCTTCGCTGATGAGCTGTCGGCGATCAAAGAATCGTTTAGCACCGATCGTCAACGACTTGAATCTTGTTACCGCGAGCTGTCGTCGCTAGGTGTGAAGGTTGATTCGCTGCAGGACGGTGCGATCGACTTCCCTGGATTTCTCAATCGCCGCCCAGTTTTGCTTTGCTGGAAAGTTGGCGAGCCAGCGGTGACGCATTGGCATCACCCCGATGAATGCTTTCCTAGTCGACGCGTGATTGGGGATCACAGTTTTGACGCCGCGCAGTCCTCGGTTGCTCAAGCTCCTTAGGTATGCGGCGAATTTAAATCCACCAAACGATTTGGACAATCGTTCTGCACGACGGAGAACAACTGAGATGATCGTTTCAATCACGGGCCTAATAAAACCTCCAACGTTCGATAACGGTGGACACCAAGCACTAATTAATGCTTAATTTTTGCTCTTGTGAAGCTCGGACACAGAAACGCAGAATCCAGAGTTATTGTACCGGTAGACGGCCGATTGATTAATGCGCCGATAAGCGTCTTGCATAGGCATCATCATTTCAGAATTTAGCAGCTAGTAGTACGGGTGGCGTGGTGGCGGGCTGCTTCGATCCAGGACTTTATCTTGGTCACGCTTGGCGCGGTTTGGCCACGGGAAATTCGCTGTCCGCGGGTGCTGAGAATGAATCGGTGCAGGTCACGTTGCAACGCGACCGGCGATTCCGAGGCCAGCCCGCGAACTGTCCGCCGGTGGACAGCGAACAGCAATCTGGCCTCAGTCGTCGACATTTCGTCGAATCGACGCCTGAACCGCAGCGTGCGGGTTTTCCGTTTTTTCGAACGAGTCGAGGTCGCAGAGCTTGGATCTTTGGGCGGCGATGCGATCGAAATGGCTGCTTCGGAGCGAGAGCCTGAAGTTGGTATGTGCTGCTTCAATGCAACCCGATCCGCTGCCGAATCGTCAATCGATCCGTCCGCGCAAAGGTCGAGACTGACTTTGGCATAAAGAACCGTAGTGGTTGATTTTTCGCAGCTTTGATTGGGCTTTGGAGCAACCAAAAGCGAGTCTTTTCGACTAATTCTGTCAAACAGCCAACGCCACATCTTTGCACCTTATGAACTTGCGCTTTCTCCATCCACTTCGTCAGTGCGGAAGTAGGCAATTTGGCCTCGTGACGTCCATAGCAGTGGGACGGCCCGGGCTAACCCATTTCGAAGTTGCGATTGTGATGTTCTAACGCGGTTTTTGGAAACCCGACGCGTTAGCGAGGACCTAGTCAATATCGCTTCTTCCTCGCTAACGCGTCGGGTCACCAGAAAAACGAAACTTCAAAACTAACACTTCAGGCTCAACTCGACCGTAAAACCTCTTTCGCCGCGCGGATGCCAGAAAGATAGGCACCATGAACAGTCGCAAAATATTCGCGATTGGTGGCTTCTCCCGCGAAGTAAACCCGACCGTTCACGGGCTTCGCTAACTCGTCTCGCATTTTTGGATTTGAGCCGATTGCATTGAATGAGTACGAACCCAGCGAGAACGGGTCTGACGCCCAACGCGTGATCTGAAAATCGATCAGATCCGGGACATTGCTACCGAATATCGTTCGAAGAGTTTGCATGGCACTTTCGACGGTCCGCTCGTCGCTCCACTTCTCCATTTCCTGTCCTGTCGTGGCGGCGTTGAAACCGACCAAGACAGGCTGCTTGATGGGCCTCGCTAGGCTGAACCACGAGACCCAGCGGCTATTGTCCGCTGGAATATACTCCAACCAATCGAACTCGGACGGCCAGAATACTTTTGAAAAACGAAGATTGCACTTATTCAACAGCCCCATCCCAAGCAACTTGATCGCTTGCCGCTTACTCTCTGGCAACGCTGGCGAGAACTTAACCTTGCCTGATTGGAGCACGCCCAACGGTAAAGTTACAACGACACAATCCGCATTGAACATGCCTTTGTCAGTCGTTACTAAAACGCCTTCACCGCTCCAAGAAATGCTCTGGACAATCTGATTGTTCTGAACCGTAATTCCCTTCACCAAGTAGTCTATGATCGGTCCATACCCATCGACAAATATCGCGTCGTCGCCCTTGAATGCTGAGTCATCGTCATACCAATAAGCAGACTGCTTCGCGCAGCTTCCTGCGTACTCGGTTTCAATCGATCCGCTGAGAATGAAATTCACCATTCTCTGATCCTCGACCGGCAGATCATCCCACTCGAGCGCCTCGTGAACAGCGGCGAGCACGGACTGGTCTTGATCGGCGTCCTGAGCTTCGCGGATGCCATCGTCAACCGTCTCTGCTAAATTTTCCAAATGGGATTCTTGGTCATCGCTCAGCGGCTTGCCGTCCGTGTTGTAAGTGATGGCGCTGTCGTAACTGGTTGACGTTGTTTTGGCTCTGGCTAAGCGAGCCAATTGGGTAATCGGATTGCCCACGGTCCCGTGAATCCATGACGCACCCATGTCCAGCGGAATCTTGTCCCATTGATTGCTTGTCCAGGTCCGCCCGCCGATACGGCTTCTGGCTTCGAGCACGGTCACGTCACACCCAGCATCGACAAGTTCTTTGGCCGCAGCTAATCCAGAGATGCCGGCTCCGATCACCAGCACCTTGCGAACATCGTCGCCCGCATTCGCCTTACAAAGCGATGAAGATACTGGCAAAATACTGGCAACTCCAGCTCCTGTTAGCTTCAAGGCGCGACGTCGTGATGGCATGGTTTCGACAAAAAAAGACGGTTGAGAAAAAAACAGCGGTTGAGTTCGCTATGATAGAAGATTATGCCACGCTTTACGTTCGACCCAATTTTTCGCCAACCTAACGAAGTGAGTTCAATCCGTGCAATACCGCTCGATCCAGGCTTTCTGCGTCTTCGTCCTGTGTTGCATTCCTTGGCCTAGCCTCGCTTTTGGCCAAACGGCTGATGAACGATTGGAAACGCTTTTCAAGGCACATCTTGACGAGTCGTTCCAAATGCGACCGTTGGACGCAACGATCCTGGGAGACCATCGATTTGATCATTTGCTTGATGATATTTCGCGGGCGGCTCGCGACCGTTGGCTAAGTCAGCAAAAGCAAAGCCTCGAGACGCTCAGTACAACCATACCGACTTCGGAGCTGTCGGCGAACGGCAAGGTCGACTTTGAAATCCTTCGTGACGAACTGATTCGAAACATTTGGCTGGCTGAGAACACGAAGCCGTTCGAAGAAGACCCGCGAACCTATGGCAGCTATATCAACGACAGCGTTTACTCGTTGCTAACTCAATCGACGCTACCAAAAGAAAAGAACATCGAGAATGCGATTGCAAGAATGAAGCAAGTCCCGCGGATCATTGCGACCGCGAAAGCGACGATTCACAACCCGCCGCGGCCCGTGCTTGATACGGCGATCTTGCAAAATCGAGGCGCGATTTCGTTTTACGAGAAAGGACTGTTTGATCTTGTTGGGGACACGAGCCAGCGAGAGGCGCTGAAGCAAGCGGCGGCTGTGATTGTCGACGAGTTAAAGGCGTACCAGAAGTTCTTAGAGACCGATGCGATTCCCGGAGCCAAAGGCAATTGGCGCTTAGGGAAAGAAAAGTTCTCTCGCAAGCTCGCACTTGTTCTCGATGTCGGTCTCAACGCAGATGAAGTTCTCGTCGAAGCCAACGCGGAGTTTACGCGCGTTCAGCGAGATATGTATGTTGTCGCGCGACAACTTTGGAGTCGTTACTTCCCTGCCGAACCGCTTCCGCCGGATGACGCAGCAGGTCAACGCGAAACGATCGGCTTGGTGATCGCGGCCGTTAGCAAAGAACATGGTCAACCCGAAGCATTGATCTTGGACGCGCGGGCGACGGTGACCAGCATTAAGTCTTTCATTCGTGACCATGATATTCTTCGCTTGCCAGAGCCCGACCGTTGCCAAGTGATCGAAATGCCAGAGTTTCGGCGTGGTAATTCGTTGGCTTATCTCGAGTCAGCGCTGCCGCTGGATCCCAACGGTTCCAGCTACTACGCCGTCAGCCCGCCGCCATCGATTTGGGGCGAGTCCGAGGTACGCAGCTTCCTGGAAGAATACAACCGCCACATGTTACAGATACTGACGATCCATGAAGCCTACCCGGGTCACTACGTTCAACTGGAGTACTCGAATCGAGTCCCGTCGATGATTCGGCGCGTGCTGCAATCGGGCGTCTTCATCGAAGGTTGGGCTGTTTACACCGAACAGATGATGCTCGACCAAGGCTACGGCAACGGTGAGCTTGCGCTTCGACTCAATCAATTAAAGTTTTATTTGCGAGCGGTCGCCAACACGATCCTCGATCACAAAATGCATTGCGCGGATATGACCGACGAACAAGCGCTGAGATTTCTTGTCGACGAAGCGTACCAGTCCGAAGGTGAAGCGAAACTGAAGATTGTTCGGGCGAAGCAGAGCTCTGTGCAATTGAGCACGTACTTTACGGGACGAATGGCGCACTATCGATTGCGACAAGAGATCCAGCGCGAGCTGGGCGATAAATTTGATCTCGGTCGGTTTCACGAAGCGGTCCTCGACCATGGATCTGTCCCTGTAAAATTCTTGCCGCAACTGGTACGAACTAGGCTTGCCCAACCGCGATAACGATTCTAACGTCCAAGTTAATGCCCTTGTCCCTGACGGATTCCAATATGCGTTTGTTCTCCTTGTTGTATGTCTCGATGGTACTTCTTTTGTGTTTGACGAACACGGTCGCGAAATCACAGGAATCGGCTCGCGTCACGCCAACCGTAAAGTTGATTGCAAAGATCGAGCCTTGTTTGGTAACAATCTTTGCTAAGACGGACAACGCGTTTGGAATCGGCAGTGGGTCTTTTATTCATCCCGATGGCTACATCTTGACGAATTTCCATGTGGTCCAGCGGTTCGACGGATTCGTTGTCTTGCCCAATGGTGATGTTGCCGAGTACCGATACATCGGCGGCGTGCCGGAACGAGATATTGCGATTGTGAAGGCGAATCTCAACGAACCTGCCCAGCCTATTTTGCTTGGGCGAAGCCATGACATTCGCAATGGGGAACCGGTCATCTCGGCTGGAAATCCAGGCGGACGAGGAACAGTTTTTTCGAGCGGGATCGTAAGCTCAAAAGGAATCATGACCGATGCAAGCAACGTCTTGATGATGTCACAGTTTCGTGGGAGCGTGCGAGATCTGGCGATCCAGTTTGACGCGGCAAGTAACCGAGGCAATTCCGGTGGACCTTTGGTCAACGCCGATGGCGAACAAATCGGCGTCGTTGCGTCAAAGAATTTCGAGGAGGAGAACATCAATTTTGCAATTCCGATTGATCGCGTAAGAATGGTCGTCGCTACAGCATTAGCGGCCGAACCTCGCCGCGATATCTATGCCGGAGTTACGGTCGACTATCTCGCCGCCACGCCAACGGTCGTTGCTGTCGCTACGGATTCACCTGCGTCTGCGATTGGCCTTCAAGCCGGAGACATCCTAAAGATGTGGAACGATAAGCCGCTAGTTACCGGCATCGATTGGGATCTGATGCTCGTGTCAGCCAACGCCGACGACGCAGTCGAATTGTCCTGGTCAAGAGATTCAGTCATCCATACCGAGACGCTGAAACTTGCTCGCTATCGAACTTCGTGGCCGTCAAGCTCCTTGGAAGTCAAGCCGGATCGCTTGGAAGTTGGGTTGACCTTCCAAACGTATCACCTTGCAAATCCAAGTTCGATGCCGGATTTTTCGACCATTGTGGAGATCCAAAGCGGCAGTGTTGAGGATCTTGACTTAGCGAAATTAAAAGAAGTCCGCAACGATAATTTTGCAGTCGTCTACGAAGGTTACATTCAGATTGAAAAACCCGGAGTGTATCGACTTTCGATATCTAGCGATGATGGCAGCAAGCTGTATTTGAATGGCTCGCTGTTTATCGATCACGATGGCAATCACCCGGCCTATGAACGCGGTCGTATTGAGCGGTTTGTCAGCGGCTATCATCGTGTCCGCATCGAGTATTTCCAAGGCGCCGGTGGCAAGTCGTTATCGCTAGCGTTGGTGGAAACAGAAACGAACAAAACGATGCCGATGAGATTTTATCACGATCGCAAAGATTGAACTGGGTGGAGCGTATCTTCATGACGGACCATCCACGACTTCAAGTTTCGCAACAAGCCGTTACTGGATTCGCTTGGCTGTTGTTACTTGGAATGATTGGAGTGTCTGCATGGTCGTGGTCCACCTCCGGCATCCTTTACGATCTTGTTCGACTTGATTGGGACGCGCCGACAAAGATTCAACGCATCCGAGAATTCTTCTTAGATTTTGGTGCGTTTGCACCTGTCATGTACTTGGCACTCGTGACGGCAGAAGTGGTCATCGCGCCAATTCCTGGACTGCTGCTGTATGCTCCAGGCGGTGCCATCTTTGGGCCATTGCTTGGCGGAGCACTATCGTTAGGTGGGAATGTCATGGGTGCAGGTATCGCATGCCTTTTGGCTAGAAGTCTAAGGCCACGCTGGATTGATCACTATTTTTCCTCGGAAAAGGCGTTAGCAATCCAATCTCAATTGGAACAGAAAGGTGGTTGGTGCATTTTCTTCTTGCGGCTGAATCCGCTGACTTCCTCAGACATTGTGTCGTATGCCGCCGGATTCACGCGAATCCCGATTGCGACGGTGATGCTCGCCACCTGCCTCGGCATGGCACCGCTCTGCTTCGTCCAAGCATGGTTAGCAACTAGCCTTTTGGATGCGTTTCCAAGCTTGCTTTACGCGATGGCTGTTGGACTGCTTCTATACATCGTGGTCGTGGCATTTGTCATCCATCGACTCAAGGTCAACGGATGAAACCACTGTTAGGTTAACACAGACTCGATCGGCTTACCTTCGCTGATTTTCATTGGCCGACCGATGGGAGTTTGCAGGTCCTTCGTGTAGTCAACGCCGACCGCCTTCAGAATCGTGGCATGGACATCGGCGATCGTCACCGGGTCTTTAACTCCCTTTGCAGGATTTTCGCTATCAAGATCTCCATCGCTCGCGGTTTCACCATGGACAACACCCTCTCGAATGCCGCAACCGGCAAGCAGCGTTGAAAAACCATGTGGCCAATGATCGCGACCACCGGCAGGATTAATGCTCGGCGTCCGTCCAAACTCGCCACCGATAACGACCAGCGTCGTTTTTAACAGATCGCGTTCCGCCAGTAATTTGATCAGCGATGCAGCGGCGCTATCGAGTGTCTTGCAACCGATGCTTTGCAATGAGTGATTGTTGATGTGTGAGTCCCAGCCACCAAGCGTTACTTCGACGCAACGGACACCGACAGTGATCAACCTAACCGCAGCCAAGCAACCGCGGCCAAACGGTGAATCGCCAAACGGATCACGAACGCTCGCGGCCTCTTGCTTGACATCAAATGCGTCGAGCTGGTCGCTGGTCATCATTTTTGTCGCACTGTCTGTGGTCGCTGTTTGCAGCGTCCGCAGATTGTCGGAATCCAACAGGCGATGACGAGCAAACTTTTTCTCCGCGATCTCGCGCAGGTCATTCATTCTCGCGTCATGGCGAGACTGGTCGACACGCGGTTTGACATCAGGTACCGAGTTGGCGGTGTCATAGACTTTGAATGCATCGTACTTGGCTCCGAGGTAGCCTCCGCGTCCGGGAGAATTGCCGGGTAGAATCGAAACATGTCGAGGAATATCAGCTCCGATATCGTCACTGCTACAAACAATTGCACCTAGCGATGGATGGATCAACGTTGGATCGGGGCGGTATCCAGTCTTGATGTTGTAGACCGCTCGTTCATGATCTCCTTCTTTCCCAGTAACACTTCGAATGATTGCCGCGCGATGAATTTGTTCCGCTAGTTGTGGCAGAGTATCCGCGATTTCAATTCCTTTTGCAGAGGACGAAATTGCTTTCACTTCGCCACCAATCTTCCCGCCGACATGTGGATCAAACGTTTCTAGCTGGCTTGGTCCGCCCTCCAGCCAAAGCACAATCACCGACTTTGGCCTTGCTGGGTCAGCACCGCGGGATGCTTCGTCGGCTGCCAGCCTAGCAGCAAGCGGACCGAGAAAAAACGAACCGCTGGCAGTCGTCAAAAGCGTTCTGCGCGATAGATGAGCCCGTGTGTCACAAAGGCCGTTTTGATCAAACATTGATTCTTTCCTTATCGGTAATGTCGGGCTTTGTCCTAATTGATCGGGAAACAATGGGGACAATTGTTTTACACTGACAAAGCCTAGTGATTCCAAGCCAATTCGCTGCTATTTAGCAACACCCAAAACAAGTCAACCACCACCGCATTTCGGTCCGTAGCATTCGTCAAACGCTGTTTGTAAATCTGTTTTTCTTCGTTGTCGGGCAACCGGTTCAACACGCACAGGTACGTTGCATCGATTGCGTCTTCATCGTTTTGCGCAAACATCAAGATATGTGAGCTTGAATTAAACAGAGGATTTTCGTCACTATATTCGCCTACCAACTCACCGTTGAGCATGATCAGGCGCTGGGTGATCGTGACGTTCTCTTGATCAAGCTCGTCTTCGCCGGTATCGCCATAGCGGGTCACGAAATCATTGACGCCACCGAACTTCATTAATTGAAGGATCAATGACGACTCACGATCGACCGTCTTTACCCGAGCCGCTTGAATCACGCTTCCGGCAACCTGTTCTGGTCGCAAGCGAACGAGCGGGAAGGCAGCCCAATCTTTCTCGTGACGTTCGGTGATCTCAAAATCTGCTGCACTGTCAAGCTGATACGGCTTCGCCATAACGATCAAGCGAATCAAACGCCGGATGT
>Ga0105046_10015241_pt1 | contig 11822 bp, 11 predicted proteins | sample MAT03_FD_78385 | JGI IMG/M metagenome (GOLD analysis project Ga0105046, IMG submission 78385) | Freshwater microbial communities from Lake Fryxell liftoff mats and glacier meltwater in Antarctica - MAT-03 (megahit assembly) | ecosystem: Environmental > Aquatic > Freshwater > Ice > Liftoff...
CATTAATCTGTTCTGGAGATGATAGTATGCACACCGTTAAAAGAATTGAAATTATTGCTAACTCATTCGAGCTTGGCAAAATTTTGGATAGCTTAGACAAATCAGGCGTTCATGGTCATGCCGTAATTCGCAACGTTGCCGGAAAAGGATTGCGCGAAGGGAACGAAGATCTGGATATGACAATGCTAGACAATGTTTATATCATTGCGTTTTGTATGCCCGACTTGCTTAAGCCTGTAGTTGAAAACATCACCCCCTTGCTCAACAAATTTGGGGGGACTTGTTACATCTCAGAAGCCATGGAAATTCGCTCAATGAGATGTGTCGCCTCTCTGTAGAAGCGGGATGTGTTGAATCTCTTGGATCTGCCCTCTCCCGATTGGAGAAGGAACCGGAAGTACCTAAAAGCCTTTTCCCTAAGAAGAAAGAGTAAAAGTTTATGGCTGCCCTCTCCCATCGGGTTACCGTGTATACATAAGTAATTGAATCTAGCTAAGCCCTCGCCAAACCGCCCCCTAACCCCCAATTCTGGGGGGACAAGAGTTTTAAAAGTCCCCCAGAATTGGGGGATTTAGGGGGCTAGGCAGGGCAAAACGAAGATAGACAGACTTGTGTATGTACCGCAGCCCATCGGGAGACGGGATTAGGGGAGAGGGCATTCTCCAAAACAGCCTGAAGTAAAATAAAAATATGAACGTTAAAAACCATTTTATCGATCGCCGTCACTTTTTAAAATTAAGCGCTATAGGAGCCGTGATGCTGGCAACCGCTAGCAGTTTAGGTTGGGGTGTGAAGTGGGCGGAAGCGGCTGAGTTGCCCACCAATCCTCAACCTAAACCCGATGCAGCCCTGCAAAAGTTGCTTGAAGGCAATCAACGGTTTACTCGACACCAGCCGCAATATCCTCATCAATCTCACGTCCGAATGCTGGAGCTTGCTCAGGTGCAGCATCCCTTTGCTACTGTTTTGAGTTGTGCCGATTCGCGGGTGCCCGTCGAGCTTCTGTTTGACCAAGGCATCGGCGATATTTTTGACATTCGCGTTGCGGGAAATATTGCGACACCGGAAACAGTGGGCAGCATTGAATATGCGGTCGCTCTATTGGGTACGCCAGTGGTGCTGGTGCTGGGTCACGAGCGCTGTGGAGCCGTAACTGCCGCCGTCAAAAATGAACTACTACCGGGCGAGATTGGCAGCTTTATAAAAGCAATTTTACCGGCGGTAGACCAGGTGAAGGGGCTGTCGGGCGATGTGGTGGATAATGCAGTGATTGCCAATGTGCATTATCAAATTGAACGGTTAAAGCGATCGCCCGTTTTAACTGAACGGCTGAGATCGGGCGATCTAAAAATTGTGGGCGGTCGCTATGACTTAGATACTGGCACGGTCAAGATTCTCACCTAATTTGTTAACTTTGCGGCGATCTCCGCCAGCTTCCTACCCAAATTGTGGATATCGGTGCGCTGCTTTTCATCTTTCAGATTGCCTGCTTCATCAAATGCTTGGTAGGCGTTGGAGATGGCTTTTTGGTCAGGCAGCACCAACACGCCGATATTTTGCAAAATCGATCGCACATGGATCAGTCCCCGCAATCCACCCAGTCCGCCCGGTGAAGTTGCCATTAGCACCGCAACTTTATCTCGAAAGCAAACCAGCGGCGCTTCGTCGGGCGCAGGTCGAGATGCCCAATCGATCGCATTTTTGAGCAGCGGCGAAATCGAACTGTTGTATTCTGGGCTAGCGATCAAAAATCCCTGATGCTCTTTTAGCAGCGCTTTGAACTGGATTACGGTCTGGGGCAATCCCTCAGCGGCTTCCAAATCTTCATCATAGAGCGGCATCGGTAGATCTTTGAAATCCACATAAGTCACCTCCGCTCCTGCCGCTTTTGCGCCATCAGCCGCAATTTTCACTAGCTTTTTGTTAAAGGAGTCAGTCCGGGCACTGCCAGCAAAGGCAATAATTTTGATGGTCATGGATTTGATGAATAGACGTATAGGTACAGAAAATTTTAGAAGATTCGATCGCTGGATAACCAGTTTGCTTAAGACGGCTGCACATTAATTGCAATAGTTAACCCTACGATAAACCAAGGTATATCAAAACCTGGCATTGCTGCATCTGGGGATGAAATTTGTAGGGGAAATCCCTTGTGGTTGCCCTCTATCCCCGTCAGGGTAGGCACAAGACCTACCCCTACAGTGAAAAATCATACTTGCATTCAGCAACGCCCGAAACCTTTATGGTGCTTGATACTTCTGGCACTGTTGAAGCAAGCGCTGAATTAGCAGAGGCTTATTGCCAAAGTGGAGATGCAGATAAGAGGCATGAACCTGAAACCGTTGCCAACCTTCAGTTTGATGCAATGTGCCGTCGTAGTTTTGCATAGCAAACACTGGCTGTTCTGGCTCAATGGTCAAGTGAGAGCGATGAAATTCGTGTCCCCAAATGATTTCACCTGTTTCGATAATGGGAGTTGATCGCTGAGCGGTTGCCTGTCGATAGCCCAAAGTCAGCCGTTTACCCATCTGTGCGCCCGTCGGCAAAATTTCCGCCATTGGATGCGCCGTCGCCTCAAAATCAATAATGCGATCGCACAAATACATCAATCCTCCACATTCGGCATAGGTAGGCATTCCTGACGCGATCGCTGCTTTCACTGCCTGACGCGCCGTTTGATTGTCACTTAATTCTGCTGCAAACACCTCTGGAAAGCCGCCCCCAAAGTAGAGACCGTGGATGTTTTCTGGTAGGGCGCGATCGCGAATTGGACTCCATTCCACGAGTTCAAATCCGGCGGCTTGCAGCAAATCTAGATTGTCGGCGTAGTAAAAGCTGAAGGCGCGATCGCGGGCAATGGCAATGCGGGGGGTAGAGGGGCAAGGGGTGGAGGGGTAGAGGGGTGGAGGGGCGGAGGAGGAAGGGGCGTGAAGCAGCGGGGAGAGGATGTCCCAGTTGAAGCAGGTTTCGCCGAGGTGGGCGAGGTGATCGATTACGGTTCTCAGTTGGGGGAGTTCAGCAGTAGGGATCAGTCCGAGATGGCGATCGGGAATGGTGATTTCGTCTTGCCGTCGCAGAACTCCGAGAATCGGCAGGTTGAGCGGTGCGATCGCATCTTGGAGGAGTTCGAGGTGGCGATCGCTGCCGACGCGATTTAAGATCACTCCGGCAAAGGTTAATCGGGGGTCGAAGGTGGTGTAACCATGGGCGATCGCGGCGATCGAGCGGGAGGTGCTGCTGCAATTGAGGACTAGAGCGATCGGTAATCCCAGTAGCCGTGCAATATGCGCCGTGCTTGCCCAATCATCTTTGCCCGTCACCCCATCAAATAATCCCATCACGCCTTCTACCAGGGCATAGTCGGCGGTTTGGCAGTGCTGCTGAAAACATTCAGTGACATAAGATTCAGAAGTGAGAACGGGATCGAGATTGCGACAGGCGCGCCCCGTGACAAACTGATGAAACATCGGGTCGATGTAGTCGGGTCCGACTTTAAACGACTGCACCCGCGCTGGGTCACGCCGACATAGCGCCGCCAACAGCGCCAGCGTGACGGTAGTTTTGCCGACACCACTACGCTCACCTGCAATTACTACTGCCATTGTTGCTCTTTTAATAGTGCCGTGAAATGTAGATCCATTGCTTTCCCAAATCCTGCTCGCGCCAAACGGATATTTCACCGATAAAATTTGACTAAATTGAGCGATCGCCGCTTAAACTGCTGGGTTGCCATTGCGCTAACTCAAGGTGCATATCTGAATACATATCAGACAATTCTAGCGACATCTGGATACAAACCTTCTCAGCTATGGTGATTGGGGCGATCGCATCAGTCTTTCTTTTAGTCTTTTAATCCTTCACCACAACCCATTGTGTGATCGGAGCCATTGCCTTCCAGCCCAAGAATTTGCCAACCGGTTCTGCTCGTTGAATGGCAATTCGGCTGAGTTCGCCGCCTAGCTGACGCTGCCACTGAAATAGCATCTGTTCGCTTTCAACGGTGACGGCATTGGCAACTAGGCGACCTCCCGGACGAAGAGCTTGCCAGCAGGTTTCAAACAATTCTGGTGTGGTCAAGCCACCGCCAATAAAAATCGCATCGGGTTCGGGTAATCCTTTGAGGGAGATCGGGGCGGCTCCGGCAATGATGGTGAGATTGGGAGTTCCGAGGGCGATCGCATTATCAGCAATGTATTGCAGGCGAGTCGGGTGCTGTTCAATGGCGATCGCTCGACAGCGGCGATCGCTCCGCAGCCACTCAATCGCGATCGAGCCGCAGCCTGCGCCCACATCCCAGAGCAATTGTCCGGGTAAGGGAGCAAGCACCGAGAGGGTAATGGCACGAACTTCGCGTTTGGTGAGTTGCCCGTCGTGGTGGTAGGCAATGTCGGGAAGTCCGGGGAGAAGGGTGGACGGGTGGACGGGTGGAGGCGCGGAGTGTGCATGAATCGCGATCGTGTTGAGGTCGGCGAGGTCAGTGGCAGTCCAGGTGGAAGCAATGCCTTCGGTGATGCGTTCTTGGGTGCTGCCCATGCGTTCTAAAACGGTGATTTGACTATCGCCAAAGCCTTTTTGGGTCAACAGTTGGGCAACGGTTGCCGGAGTCGATTGGTCTGCACTTAATACCAATAATCGCGCCTCTGGATAGAGCATCGCACTCAACAGAGCCGGATTGCGACCGCAGAGGCTGAGGGTTTCTGTGTCTGCCAGCGACCAGCCCAAACGGGCACAGGCAAGGCTAAAGGCAGAGGGAGCCGGGACGATTGTGATTTCTGCGATCGCAATCCGACGAGTCAGCGTTACGCCAATGCCGTAGCACATCGGATCACCACTTGCCAACACACACATTGCCTGCCCGCAACGCTGAATGATTTGATTCACTGAGTCTTCAATGGGGGAAGTCCAACGGATGCGCTCTCGTGTATCGTCTGAGGGCAACATTGCCAAATGACGATCGCCACCCACTATGACAGTTGCTTGAGCGAGGAGCGATCGCCCCACCAAGCTCAACCCCTCTAGCCCGTCTTCACCGATGCCAACGATGGCTAGCCATTTTTGCCTGACATCTCTGCTGCTCATGTTTTAAGGCTGCTCATGTTTTAAGAAAGGTTGGAGGAATAAAGGTATCACATCGTCTATGCTATGCTGCTGTGGCTTGAAGGTGGGAAAGTCCGGTGTGATTCCGGTACTGTGCCGCAACTGTAATGCGATTTTAGATTGGCGATTTTAGAGTTTGATTGGAAGTTGCTAGCCCAATTTCGATTCAAGGTTCAAAATCTCAAATCCAAAATTGATTGAGTCAGAATGCCAACCTCAAGCTTGTTTAAAAAACACAAGACTGTCGATTCTCTGCGTCGCACAGAGAAGGAAAAAATGCTGAATTGGTTAGCTGAACCGAATAGTTGTCCGGGTTTGTTCTATGAAACCCCGGCTCAAGATGGATTTTTAGTTCGCATCCGCACACCCGGTGGCTTGCTGAATCAGCAGCAGGGACGGGCGATCGCGGAACTTTTTACAGAACTCGCTACGGTTGTCGATCCGTGGGATAGCGAAACGATTCAAGTCACGAATCGAGCAAACCTGCAAATTCGCTCAACTCATCCGCCGACTCCCGAAGTTTTTCAAACCTTACAAGACCTTGGCTTAGCGGCTCAAAATCCGGGTGTCGATCATCTGCGTAACGTGATGACTAGCCCCACCGCCGGGATTGACCCGCTCGAACTGATTGATACCCGTCCGCTAGTCCAAGCATTAGATACTTACATTCAGAGTCATCCAGAACTGGCTGGATTGCCCGCCAAATTTAGTGTGGGGATTGATGGCGGCGGCGCAGTTGGCGTTGGCACTCGTTCCACTATTTTCTGGGAACACCGCTACAACGAGATTCAGCTATCGGCGGTTTTGGTTGAGCAACCAGCAAATGATTCAATCGTCCCAGCCGATGTATATTTTCGATTGGCATTGGGAGCGGATAAGCAATTGTGTAATACCTCAGTGCTGATTGAGCCAGATGACTGTGTAGCGGTGGTAGCGGCGATCGCAACGGCTTATCTGGACTATGTAAATCAGGCTGCCAAATCGCCGAAAAAACCGCGCATGAAACATCTGCTGCAAGAGTGGGGCGTGGAATACTATCTTCAGCAGGTCAATGGCTATCTTCCGCAGCCGCTTCGTCAGATGACCCACAGCCCAATACTGCCGCCTACTCAACCCCATGGGCATCTAGGCATTCACCCTCAGCAACAACCGGGATTATCTTACATTGGCATTAGTCTGCAATTAGGGCAATTGACGGCGGCTCAACTGTTGGGGCTAGTGCAATTGTCTGAAACATTTGGGAGTGGTGTTCGATTAACTCCCTGGCAAACGGTGCTTCTCCCCGATATTCCCAATGAACGGGTGACTGAGGTAGTGCAAACTCTCTCACTGCTTGGATTGTCTGCATCGAGCGATCGCCCTCACTCAGCGATCGCGGCGTGTGCTGGAAAACCAGGCTGTGCAGCATCGGCGACCCATACTCAGACTGACGCGATCGCTTTGATCAATCATCTAAGCCAACAATTCACACTAAATTGTCCAGTCAACATTCATCTAACAGGCTGCGAAAAATCTTGCGCTCAACCCAGTCCGGCTGAAATCACGCTGTTGGGCACAACATTTGAACAACAGGGCGCGATCGTTGAGGGCTATCACATTTACATTGGCGATGATCAGGAATCATTAAAATATCATCTTGGCGACGCGATCGCTACTGATGTTTCATCCTTGATTGAACAACTATTGCACTTATATCAACAGCATCAAAAAACACCCAAGGAATCGTTTAGAGAATTCGCAAGCCGATATTCAATCTCAGATTTGAAATCACTGACACCTGCCTCAAAACTCGAAAATTCAACCCTTAAAACTGCATGATCGACTACATTCGCAATGGCGATGACATCTACCGAAAATCTTTTTCTATCATTCGTTCAGAAGCCAAACTGGATAGCCTTCCGGCTGATTTAGCGCATGTGGCAGTGCGGCTAATTCATGCTTGCGGCATGACGGATATTGTCCAAGATTTAGTCGCTTCGCCGGATGCAGTCCAGAGCGGACGAGACGCACTGGCATTAGGCGCACCGATTTTTTGTGATTCCCAAATGGTGGCAAATGGGATTACTCGCAAGCGGTTACCCACGAATAATGACATTATTTGTACGCTGAATCATCCTGATGTTCCAGCGATCGCACAGCAGATTGATAATACGCGATCGGCGGCAGCACTTGACCTATGGCAACCTCAGATGGCAGGCGCAGTGATCGCGATCGGCAATGCTCCCACCGCCTTATTTCGTCTGCTAGAACTGCTGGATCAAGGTGCGCCCAACCCGGCGCTGATTCTGGGTTTTCCGGTGGGGTTTGTCGGAGCGGCAGAATCGAAAGCCGAACTTGCAGCCAACAGTCGCGGCATCCCCTTCATCACCTTACAGGGGCGACGAGGCGGCAGCGCGATCGCGGTGGCGGCGGTGAATGCGTTAGCGAAGGAGAATGAGCTATGACTGAATTAGGACGACTATACGGCTTGGGAATTGGTCCAGGCGATCCAGAATTGTTGACCTTGAAGGCACACCGAATTTTGACGACAGTTCCAGTAATCGCCTACCCAACGATGGAAAACGGCAAAGTGCTAGCACGGGCGATCGTGGCTGGGTTCATTCGTCCCGACCAGCTTGAAATTCCGATGCCGTTGCCGTTTAGCGTCGAGCGATCGTCGCAGCCTTACTACGATATTGCCGCCGAAAAAATTGCGGAACACTTGACTGCTGGTCGGGATGTGGCGGTGCTATGTGAGGGTGAGCCAATGCTGTATGGCTCGTTTATGTATCTGTTTCAGCGGTTGGCGGGGCGGTTTCCGACCGAAGTAGTGCCCGGAATTTCTTCCACGATGGCGAGTGCGGCAATGTTGGGTGCGCCCATCACCTTCCGCAATGATGTGTTGAGTATTATGCCTGCCACGTTGGATGCTGCGACTCTACGCGATCGCCTTGCAGTAGTAGATGCAGCGGTGATCATCAAGCTGGGCAGACATTTTGCCAAAGTTCGCACGATTCTCGATGAGCTAGGACTATTGGATCGTGCTCTCTACATCGAACGGGCAACCCAACCCAATCAGCGAATTGTGGCGATCGCCGAGGTTGACCCAGCCGACGTTCCCTACTGGTCATTGATTCTAATCCCTAGCCAAACTCAACCTACATGAACCCGCCTGCGATCGTTATTTTAGGAGAAGCTAGCATTCCCATTTCCCGTCAGATCCAGGCTGCACTGCCTGAAGCGCTAGTGTATGGCTTAGCAGATCGCGTTCAGTCTATAGTGATTACTTATGACAACTTTGGCGAAACTGTGCGGGAATTATTTCAGGCTGGAACGCCCATTATTGGGGTTTGTGCAGCAGGAATTCTAATCCGTACGATCGCCCCACTACTCAGCAACAAATGGCAGGAACCGCCTGTGTTGGCGATCGCGGAAGATGGTAGTGCCGTAGTGCCATTGTTGGGTGGGTTGCAGGGTGTGAACGATTTGGCGCGTCAGATTGCAGCAGTGTTGCAGGTTGCTCCCGCGATTACGACCACCGGCGATATTCGATTTCGCACCACATTATTATCGCCGCCCCCCGGATACACCCTGGTAAATCCCGATGATGCCAAGACCTTTATTGCAGATTTGCTGGCGGGGGCAACCGTTAAACTCTTTGGTGAAGCACCCTGGCTAGAAAATAGTCGGTTGCCGATTGCAGAAGCCGGAAAACTGACGATTGAGATTATACACAAGAGTCAGTCTCAACCAACATCAACACCGAGCCAAGATTGTTTAGTGTATGAAGTCGATATCGATTGTGTCGAACCAACTCAGGGAAAACTGGCGATCGTGGGCACAGGTCCCGGATCGGCGGTATGGATGTCTCCAGAAGTCAAACAGATCTTAGAATCGGCAACGGATTGGGTCGGTTACAAAACCTATCTCGATTTGGCAGAACCCCTGCGGAAAACCCATACTACCCGCCACGAATCGGATAATCGGGTAGAACTCGATCGCGCTCGGTTCGCGTTAGATTTAGCGGCACAAAAACGAACGGTGGCGATCGTCTCCTCTGGCGATCCGGGAATCTATGCGATGGCAGCCGCCGTGTTTGAAGTGTTGGAGCGAGAGGCAAAATCGGAATGGCAGGAGATTGAGATTCAAGTCTGTCCGGGAATTTCGGCAATGCAGGCAGCCGCAGCCCAGGTAGGCGCACCGCTGGGGCATGATTTTTGCGCGATATCCCTATCTGATATCCTCAAACCTTGGGATGTGATCGCTCAGCGGATTAAAGCAGCAGCACAGGCAGATTTTGCGATCGCCTTCTACAATCCCGTCTCCAAACAGCGCACTTGGCAATTGGAAAAAGCCAAAGCCATTTTGTTAGAATTGCGATCGCCCGAAACGCCTGTTGTGCTAGCGCGCAATCTGGGTAGACCGGGGCAAACAGTGACCGTTAAACCCCTCGCTCAGTTGGCGATCGAGGATGCCGATATGCGAACCGTGATTTTGATTGGCTCCAGCAAAACCCGGATAATACAACAGCGCCCAGGAAAGCAATGGGTGTATACGCCACGGCACTATTAACAGCCATTATTTTGATATCTTATCTCTGAGCCAAGAAAGAGCGCTTTCTACATCTGCTACTTTTTCTCCGGTTGGAATGGGCGGGCGTTGCACCATCACCACTGGAATCTTTTGTTCTCGTGCAGCAATGATCTTGGCGTAGGTCGCATGACCGCCGCTATTTTTGCTGACGATCGCCCCAATCTTATACTGCTGTAACAGCGATCGCTCATTTTCTAGCGAGAAAGGTCCGCGATCGAGCAACAACTCGCCCGGTGGCACTAGGATATCTGGCAATGGTGGATCGATCATCCGCATCAGAAACCAGATATTCAGATGAGCAAAGGTAGAAAGTTCTTGCCGACCAATGGTCAGAAAAACCCGTTGGGCTAATCCCGGCAAAACTGTTGCGGCGGTGGCATTACTATCTACATCAATCCAAACATCTCCCGCTACAGGTTTCCACGCCGGACGAATCAACATCAAATGGGGAATATTTACTGCTGTAGCTGCGATCGCGGCATTAAACGAAATTTGAGCTGCAAATGGATGGGTCGCATCAATCAGTACATCAATAAGCTGTTCTTTTAGATAGTTCACTAGCCCTGAAACTCCTCCAAAGCCACCAATTCGCGTGTCTTTAAATGGCACAATAGGCTGACGAGTTCGACCTGCCAAAGAGGTCATGACTGCCACACCTGAGATTTCAGCGGTTTTAACGACTAGCTCTGTCGCATCACCCGTTCCACCCAAGATCAACACTCGTTTTCGGTTACTCATTTCACAAGCTTCCTCACTCCTTCACTGACTCCAATTGTGTGTACAGCCTACCTTTAATTCCTTTTCCCACTGATAGCGATCCTAAGCCAATGGATCTCCCCGATTGGCTGCATTGGGTTGACAGTTGCCCCAGTACAAACACATGGGCAGCAACGCACGTCGATCACTTGCCTCATGGAGCCGTTGTTTTTACACGCCATCAAACCGCAGGACGAGGACAACATGGGCGGATCTGGCATTCGCCACCGGGTGTATTAACAGCAAGTTTTGTCCTCGATTTTCCAATTGCTCAATTATCAGGGTTAAGTTTGGTCATTGGGTTAGCTGTGATTTATGCTATCGAAGATTTGCTCCCCGATCAGCGCGGCAGATTGCGCTTGAAATGGTCAAATGATGTGTTGATTGCAGGGCGCAAAGTGACAGGAATTTTGTGTGAAGCTTCTGGCGGTCGTTCTAGGCAGACACGGGTTGTCGTAGGCATTGGCATCAACCGCTGTGTTGACTTTGTTCAAGCGGGGCTGTCTTCAGAGCAGGTTGGTAAGGCGATTAGTCTACACGAAATTGCTGGTCTAGTGCCAGAGTTAGCGCTGCTGGAGCGATCGCGACATTATCTAATGCAGGTGCGAGATATTGTTGCTCAAAAATGTGACTCAACTCAATTTTTGGGAATTGTTCCCTTGTTTCCTGAACTGCATCAACGTGATGGCTTACGCGATCACCCGATTACCCTAGAACTAAATGGAGAAGCAGTTTTAGGGCAGGCGATTGGGTTTGATGATCAGGGCAGATTGTTAGTGCGATCGCCCTCAGATATCGTTCGCGCTTTTACATCAGGACGGATCATTCAGTATTGAAGTCCTTTAGATCTGGGTGAGGGCTTCATGGTTTCGGCAGCATACTTTCCAAGGCAATCTGCAAATCTTGGGTTAAGTCTATAACGGCTTGTTTCGCGTTTTTTCGCCCACCTTGATAAGAGTTCCAGCGATCGGAGACCGAAATGGGTTCGCCAATTTTGAGAAATGCTTTCTGTCTCCCTAATTTAGGTCGATCAAATGGATTTCCGCCTTTAATCCGGCAAACCATATCCCAAACCAGCAGCGTTGTTTCGGCAAAGCGGTCTACAGTTGGTTTTTCGTTGACGTAGTTGCCCGTAACTGCCACAAAACTCTCCACCAGCCGCATATGCCATACGCGCAAATCTGCTTCTTCTGCCACGCGATCGGCTAGCCCTCTTTCAAGCGGTGAGCCTGTTTCGAGGTTTATGTCATCTCGATAGATGCAATCCCAACCAGCTTGCTCCAATCGGCGACAGCGATCGATCACACTGCCTCTAGGTTGCAGGTTGAAATGATCTTCTGCAACCTGTAGTGCCGCATTTAACAAAGCATTGAGTCGCGCTGAAAAGGCTTCATAGG
>Ga0105046_10015242_pt1 | contig 11822 bp, 1 predicted proteins | sample MAT03_FD_78385 | JGI IMG/M metagenome (GOLD analysis project Ga0105046, IMG submission 78385) | Freshwater microbial communities from Lake Fryxell liftoff mats and glacier meltwater in Antarctica - MAT-03 (megahit assembly) | ecosystem: Environmental > Aquatic > Freshwater > Ice > Liftoff...
ACGGCCAATTGTCCCATTAATAACGCGGCATCCGGCAATCGTCCCGAAGCGACTAATGCTGAATGTACGCAACACAATCGCTCGACCAGTTGAAACTTCCACACGTTCCGGCCGCAGCAATCCCTGCAATGCCATCTTAATGTGGTCTGTAATTTCATAGATAATTTTGTAACGTCGAATCTCGACGCCATGACGATCCGCAAGTTGCTGTGCGCGATCCTCTGCGACGACATGGAAGGCAATGATGATTGCACCAGCAGCGGCGGCAAGCGAAACGTCGCTTTCGTTGACACCACCAACACCAGAGTGAATGATCTGCACTCTGACTTCAGCATGTTCAAACTTAGTAATTTCGCCACGCAGAGCTTCAATCGATCCCGGTGAATCTCCCTTGAGAATCACAGGTAGAACCTGCACTCCCTCGCCCTCACGTGGAATGCTGAGAATATTTTCCAGCGTTTGTGGGATGATTCGAGAAGACAACGCTTCCGTGCGGCCCTCGTGAAGACGGCTCTCTGCAGTTTCACGAGCTTCTTCAATATCTTTCATCACAAAGAAGTGATCGCCAGCATTCGGTACATCGGAAAGCCCTGATACTTTGACGGGCATTGACGGACCGGCTTCAGTAATCGGCTCATCTCGATCGTTGTACATCGCCCGAATACGGCCGTAGGTGGCACCGCAAAGTACATTGTCGCCAATACGCAAGGTGCCCTTCTGGACAATCAACCAGGCAATCGGACCGCGACCTTCGTCTCGGAATGCCTCTAGACAAACGCCAAGACCTTCGCGGTCCGGATTTGCCTTGAATTCCTGCAGTTCGGCCGTGAGAAGCAGTGTTTCCAAAAGTTTGTCGATGCCCTTGCCGGTCGCTCCTGAAGTACGGACAACTTCAACTTCACCGCCCCATTCGGCTGGCAACAATTCATGTTGAGCCAGTTGTTGCAGAATACGCTGTTCATCAATACCAGGCAGGTCAATCTTATTAAGGGCGACGACAATCGGAACGCCCGCATTCCGAGCGTGGCTGATACATTCTACGGTTTGCGGCATCACACCGTCGTCAGCGGCAACAACCAGGACAACAATGTCGGTCGCATCCGCACCGCGAGAACGCATTTCACCAAACGCAGCATGCCCCGGCGTGTCCACAAATGTCAGATGATGACCTTCATATTCCACTTGGTAGGCGGCGATATGCTGCGTGATTCCACCCGCTTCCCCCGCCGCGACATTGGCACTACGAATACGGTCGACCATTGTGGTCTTGCCATGATCGACGTGGCCAAGAATTGTAATCATTGGTGGACGTTGACGCATGAGTTCCGGTGGATCTTCGTGATCCAGTGACGCAAGAAGCTCTGCTTCGATATCGCGAGATCGCTTGAACGACAGATCGACGCCCAATTCCATCGCGACTTCCATGGACTCTTCTTCGCCCAGTTCGTCGTTGATGGTAACCATTCTGCCCGCTTTGAACAGAATACTCATGATCGACTTCGCTGGACGTCCGATGGCTTCAGACAACGCTCGAACCGTGATCGGAAACGAAATTGACGCCGTCGTTCGCAGATCGATAGGACCAGACCGCTTACGACGTTTCTGCTTCTTGGCTTGACGTTCGGCATCACGAGTCTGCCGCAACTCCATCAGGAGCGAGCCCTTGTTAGCCGATCCCTTTGACTTACGATCGACCGGTGCCGGTCCGCCCGCTTCGTGCTCATCACGCGCTTTACGAAGAGCTTTCAGCTGATCCGCAAGTGGACTGCGGCGATCGACAATTTCCGACAATGACATGTCGGGCTTTTGTGCTTTTTCATCGCGAACTTTTGGCTTCTTCGTGACAGGTGTCGGCAATGATGGAGGCGCTGCCACCATGGGTCGGCCAGGTTGTCGATCCTTGTCTCGGTTGACCTTGATAGGGCCAGAAGGCTTCGCAGCCGCAGCTGCAGCCTGTTGCTCGCGATCTTTGACCGAGCCGATTGGACGCATTTCACGCTGCGACGCCATTCGAGGACGTCGCATCGCATCCGGTGCAGATGTTGACGCGGAGGGCGTGACAGGCAGAGAAACAACCGGAGGCGTTTCAGCTACGGGCGCGAGCGGCGCGACCGTTGGAGCTGTATCAGGCTTCACTTCGATTTCAACGGCAACCGCTGGAACTTCCTCGGCGACAGGCACATCTTCTGCTATAACTTCACCAGGAGTTGCGACTGGTGCAGTTGTCTCCTCAGGCTCCGTAACGTCAGCACCAGACGAAGCATCAGATTCTACTTCTTGGCCAGAATGCTCCTCGGACTCTTCCTGAACGCGATTGATTGTTCGCGACGGAATACCAACGATCGCGCGAACTTTCCCGGCAACCAGCGGCACATCACGAACGGGAGCGATGTCTGCCGCAGGAGCAGTCGGGCTAGCACCTGACGCGGCACCTCCCTTACTGCGAATGTATGCAACGACCGTGTCTCGTTCCTCTTCGCTGATTGTCGCGAGCGCATTGCGCAGCTTAACACCAGCTTGTTCACAGAGATCGATCAACACCTTGCTATCGAGACCAAGGTCCCTGGCAAGGGCAAAGATACGTATCTTCAAAACTTAACCCCTTAGGCCGACGGAGTCTGTTCAGGAATACACTTCAGGAACAGTGTCAGCAATGAAACTCACAAAACAGGTTGGGCACTTCGAACAATGGGCTCGAACGAAACAATGGGCTCGAACGAAACAATGACCGCAGACGATGCCGTCTTTCAACCTGTTTCCGGCGAAAGCCGATGACAGTCAGAACAATGACACACGATTACTTGTAGAATTACTGGATTCGATTACTGAAGACCGTGTCTCCTCTGTTCTGACGCCCGACCCCGCAATGCGAAGATCAAAGCAAAACTCTCAGCCACCAACCTGGTGACCGCTCCAAAGTCTCATCAGGCGTCCTCAGATCCCGCCGAAGATTCATTGATAGTGTCTGAAGGAACTGTTACCGCTCCTGCCTGAGGCAATTCCTCCTCACCAGCAACCAATTCAACTTCCTTTACAGCATCTGATTCACCCTTATCAAACTCACTATCCACTGCTTCTTCAACCACTGCAGGACTTTTATCCTTTGAGGAAGAAGATGCTTCATGGTTTGCAGCGTGCTTGCGTTGCTCGTTAGCTATACGGTCTTCTACTTCTTGACGTGCGCTTTCGACGTCAGCATGTTCAATGATTCGATCACAGTCTTCGGCAGACAAACCGCTCATTTCGACCAGCTGATCTGGCTCAATCACAGAAAGGTCATCGAATGTGAAGAACCCTTGAGAAACCAGGTTTTCAGCCAACTCGGCTGTGACACCGGGCACCACACAGAACGCCTCAATGGACTTGTCGAGCTGCTGATCCAACTGGGCCTGAGTCATCACGTTGATGTCCCAGCCAACCAACTTGGAAGCAAGTCGCACATTCTGGCCAAACTTACCAATCGCGAGCGACAGCTGATCTTCTCGAACGAGCACTATCACTTTCCCCAGCATCTGGCAGAGAATCACGTCTTCGACTTCGGCCGGCTGCATCGCATTCGGCACCAGAATCTGGAGTGAATCATTCCAGCGAACAATGTCGATTCGTTCACCTGCGAGTTCTTCTACAATTCCGCGAATTCTCGCACCGCGAACGCCGACGCAAGCACCAACACAGTCGATGGATGAGTCACTGCACGAAACAGCGACTTTTGATCGATTACCAGCTTCCCGTGCAATCGAGCGAACTTCGATAATCCGATCATTAACTTCCGGGATTTCAACCTCAAACAGCCGACGAACAAACTCGGGGTGTGTCCTTGAAAGAATCACACGTACTCTTGAGCCTGTTTTGCGAACGTCGAGTACGACGGCTCGAACACGGTCACCCGTACGATAATTCTCTTTTCGAATCTGCTCGCTACGTGGCAGAATGGCTTCCACTTTTCCAAGATTCACAATCACAGTGCCGCGATCAACGCGAGTTACCTGACCTGAAACCTGCTGACTGCGAAGCTCAAGAAATTCCTCATAAAGCGTGTCGCGTTCCGCTTCGCGAATCTTCTGGATCATGACCTGCTTAGCAGTTTGAGCGGAAATTCGCCCAAGCAGGTCACCCAGCAATTCAGGATCAAGCATTGCACCATCGCAAATAAGCGCGGGCTCACCCGTTTCGCGGTCGATGCGAACTTCAAGCTTCTCTTCTTCCGAAAAGTGCTTGCGTGCAGCTGAAAGAATAGCCTGTTCGATCCCTTCAAAAACGATTTCGGCATCAATAGCCTTATCGCGATGGATCGCATCGACAATTCTAAGTATTTCGTTTCCGTTCATGACGTAGGAGTCTGATTATGCTGTGGTTAAAAAAAAAGCGGGATCAATGTCCCACTTTACACGTCCGACAAAATGACCCAACCTGAGACATTCCGACGGAGAACTTTCCTGCTTCCGGACGTGGGGCACCTTCAGGTGAGTCACGCCAGGTACAGGGAAATGGAGTCAGACCTACATCTTGTCCATTTCAGGTTCCTTCAACGCAGTTCTGGAGCAAACAAACAGCAAACTTCTTGGAAAAGCTGACCATACCCCGGATATTCTTCGGAATCTTCGCCAGCTTGCCTAAGACGAGTGTGCAAAATACTTCGTTTTTTACGGACTGTCAAGCATTCGGAATGACTCTGTTCGACAGTTCGTTGCGTTTCACTGAGCCATTCGGGATCGCATTGTGGGCTTTCTGTCAATGTTTTAGGCTTGATCAATGGCGAAATGTCCTGGCATTCTTCGCTGCGGGATTTGATTCGCCGCCCTGGAATTGAGACGCTTGGTCTGAAAGATGATTTTGCCTCTCCAGGATTTCGGGCGCTTCGGATCGATTCAGGGCATTTGCGCGAAGAACGGGCAACTTTAATCCAGGACTACTATAATGCCTCGATGCGGTCGCTGTCACAACGAAGGCAGTTAACATTCTCCGCCGTATTCAAAAGCACTTTGTCGGCAATCTGTAATTCATGGCTAGTTCAGATATTGTGATTCGTGGCGCTCGGGAGCATAACCTTCAAAACATCAGCCTCTCGCTGCCCCGCAACAAATTGATTGTCATGACTGGTGTTAGTGGTTCCGGAAAGAGCTCGCTGGCGTTTGATACACTTTACGCCGAGGGACAACGGCGATACGTCGAATCCCTGTCAACTTACGCTCGGCAGTTTCTTGGGCAGATGCCGAAACCGGATGTCGATTCCATCTCCGGCCTCGCGCCCTCGATTTCCATTCAGCAAAAATCCACCAGCAGGAATCCGCGCAGCACAGTCGGGACGATCACAGAAATCTTCGATTACCTTCGCGTCCTCTTTGCAAGAGTCGGTCAAGGCTACTGTTATGTCTCAGGCAAGCCTATTCAAGCTCAGTCCACTGATCAGATCATTGACAGCCTGCTGAACCAACCAGCCGGGACGAAGTATCAGATCCTCGCCCCGATTGTGCAGAATCAGAAGGGGGAGTTTCGAGATCTCTTCGAAGACTTGCTGAAGAAAGGGTATCTTCGAGCGCGTGTCGATGGGGAAGTGATCAACCTTAGTGATGCACCGATACTCCGGAAGCATCATAAACACAACATTGAAGTTGTGATTGATCGTCTCGTTGCCAGCGGAAGTCAGAGAACTCGTGTTGCGGAAGCGGTTGAGCAAGCGTTGAAGCTCGCGGATGGACGGCTGATTTGCAGCACAGACATCGTCGGCACATCGAGCGGTGGGCGTGAGCCCTCCGGTACAACCGCGATTCCAGTAGAAGATCAGGCCTCCACAAAACCGACAAAACGCCGCCGAAACGCAGCGGAAGCAAACATGGTGGCGGAATCTGAAATTGAATTCAACGGCAACGGCGAAGGTACCGGTGGGCTGACGCCCGCCGCTCGCCAAACAAACGACCGCCTCTACAGCGCGCATTATGCCTGTACTGAAAGTGGTATGAGCTATGAGCCGCCAAGTCCGCAGTTGTTCAGCTTCAACAGTCCGCTCGGCATGTGCATGGAGTGCAACGGGCTTGGCATGCGACATGGCTTCCCGATGCATCATCTCATCGTCGATGAAAACAAGTCGATTCAAAAAGGCGCAACATTGCTGCTGTCTGGTTGGACAAAAATCGGTCGCTGGCCGCGACATATTCTTGCAGGGGCCGCGAATGCAATCGAACAGGATTGCGGTATGGAAGTGGATTCACTGCTGAAGCTGAAGTGGAAAGATATCCCGGATCAGGCGAAGCAACTTTGGTTGTACGGCACCGGTGATCGTCACATCACTTTCACGTGGCGGAGTCGCGGCGGCGCATGGAAGCATGGTGGTACGTGGGAAGGCTGGGCAAATCGGCTGCTCGAAAGTTACCGTACGGCAAAGAATCCGATGCGGCGACGGCAGCTTGAGAAGTACATGGAAGTTGTGCCCTGCAATTCCTGCGATGGCGAACGACTGAATAAGCAGGCGAGAAATGTTCGGCTGCGTACGACCAGCAAAAGTTTTGCAGCACGTTTCACCACTCGACCGGAAAATACAGAGAAAAAAACTGTAGGCACATCTGTCCCGGATCGGCAGGATTCAGCTCGGCGGAAAGTGCAGGATCCCGATTTGGGACAAATCGGGCTACAGTCCGAACTCAGCCTCCCGCAAATCTGCGCGTTGTCGATTGAAGAAGCATACGACTTCTTTGAAGCACTCAAGCTTGACGCGACTCAGCAGTTGATCGCAGAAGAGGCATTGAAGGAAATACGCGGCCGCTTGGGATTTCTGCTGCAATGCGGGCTGAATTATCTGTCGCTCGGACGATCCGCACCCACATTGTCCGGTGGTGAATCACAGCGAATTCGGCTCGCTGGACAAATTGGCTGTGGTCTCGTCGGCGTCGTCTACATTCTGGACGAACCGTCGATCGGACTGCATCCGCGCGACAACACGATGTTGCTCGAAAGTCTGCAGCGACTGCGAGACCAGGGAAATACCGTCATCGTTGTTGAACACGACGAAGAAACCATGCGCGCGGCTGATCATGTTGTCGACTTTGGTCCGGGACCAGGCGTTCTCGGTGGTGAAGTTGTCGTCGAGGGAACGGTCGATGATGTGCTGAAGAATGAACGCAGCGTTACCGGAGCTTTCCTGTCCGGCCGTCAAAAGATCGAAGTACCGAAAGTTCGCCGCGCGCCGGATGATCGCGGATCAATCGTTATCCATAATGCAACGCATAACAATCTGAAAGACGTGACTGTTCATTTTCCGCTCGGTCGCCTGATCAGTGTCACCGGCGTCAGTGGCTCAGGAAAAAGCTCCGTCGTTAACGACATCTTGTGGCAGGTCGTGAACCGCGACGTCAACAAGGGCATCGGTGATCCTGGCAAACATAAAAAGATCGATGGTCTGGAACTTATCGACAAGGCCATCGACATCGATCAGTCACCGATCGGTCGCACGCCGCGTTCCAATCCGGCGACGTACGTCAAAGTTTTCGATGAAATCCGAAAGCTGTTTACGCAACTGCCTCAGTCGAAAATGCGAGGCTACAAAGAGGGGCGTTTCAGCTTTAATGTGCAGGATGGTCGTTGCGAAGCCTGCGAAGGTCACGGCGCGACAAAGCTTGAGATGGACTTTCTGGCGGACATCTGGATTCCTTGCACAGTGTGCGAAGGGCGTCGATTTAATCATGAGACGCTGGAAGTTAAATTTCGCGATCACAGCATCGCCGATGTACTGGATCTGGATATTCGCGACGCACTGAATCTGTTCGAAGCCTTCCCGAAAATCAGCCGACTGCTGCAAACGCTCTGTGACGTCGGCTTGGATTACATGAAACTTGGCCAGGCATCGCCGACACTTTCGGGTGGTGAGGCGCAGCGGGTGAAGTTGGCTCGTGAACTGGGCAAACGTTCGACAGGCCGTACGTTGTATCTTCTGGATGAACCAACGACTGGGCTGCATTTTGCGGACGTGAAGAAGCTGATTGAAGTACTTGAGGGATTTGTCGAAGCTGGCAACACCGTGATTGTGATCGAGCACAATCTTGACGTGATCAAGACGTCCGATTGGCTCATTGACATCGGTCCCGAAGGCGGGGCTGGCGGCGGCCATATTGTGATTGAAGGCACTCCGGAGGAAGTTGCAGCCTGCAGCGAATCGTATACGGGCGTGGCGTTGCGCACCGTGCTGCCTGGCTTTAAACGCAAAGTGGGAGCAAAGACAAAGGCTGCGAAGACAAAAGTTGACCCGTTCATTATGAGTCAAACGATTCGCATCACCGGTGCGGCTCAGCACAATTTGCAGGGCTTCGATCTTGAGGTGCCTCGCGAACAGATGAGCGTCTTCTGCGGGCCAAGCGGCAGCGGCAAGACGTCACTCGCCATGGACACGCTTTACGCGGAAGGGCAGCGGCGATACGTCGAAAGTCTTTCCTCTTATGCTCGGCAGTTTCTGGGGCAGATGCCAAAGCCACGCGTTGACAGCATTCAGGGCTTGAGTCCCGCGATCGCGATTGAACAGAAGACCGTTGGTTCAACACCGCGATCAACTGTGGGCACTGTGACGGAAGTCTATGACTATCTGCGTGTTCTTTATGCGCGAATGGGAGTGATGTACTGTCCGAAGTGCCAGATACCCGCTGTGCAGCAGACGACCGATCAAATCGTCGACAGCGTCATGAACCTTGGTGCCGGGGCGAAGCTGTTGTTACTGGCTCCGATCACCGTGGATCGATCCACGCCGTTTACAAAAATGTGGGATCGCCTGCGCGCCAATGGGTTCGCTCGTGTTCGAGTTGACGGGACGACGTATTCGCTGGATGAAGTGCCGGAGATTGATCATCGCAAGTCGCACGATGTTGCAGTGGTTGTGGATCGAATTACCGTCGATACCAAACAACGTTCCCGCATCGCCGATTCCATCGAGGCCGCTTTGGACCTCGGCAAAGGCATTATTCAGGTTGCCGTGGCAGATTCGAAAAAGGAGGAACCACAGTGGAGCATTCATCGATTCAGCCTGCACTTGTCCTGCAGTCAATGCCAGCGTTCGTTTGAACGTCAGACGCCGCAGAAGTTTTCGTTCAACAGTCCGCTCGGCTGGTGTCATGCGTGCGAAGGGCTTGGTACAGAATTCGGCGCGAATCAGGCGTTGCTTGTGACAAGTCCCGAACGATCTCTGCTGGATGGTGCGATCGGTGCCTGGCCCGATCCAAAGACGAACGCACCGTTTCGGATGATGCTCGATGCAATTTCAAAAACGTTTGATCTGCCCCTGGATCAGCCTTGGTATTTGTTGTCGCCTAGGCAGCAGCGGCTGGTATTGTATGGGGACAGTGAGACGTGGGTTGAGGTGAGCCCAGTACACCCGTCGCTCCGCCGACGGGCTGAGCCCGAAGAAATTCCATCGACGGAGAGTCGGGCGTACGGCAATTTTGGTTTCAAATATAAAGGCCTCTATCCAGCTATTGAAGAAGCGTCACGGCTGTCGTTTTCGCATCGCAAGTCACTCATCAACATGGCTGGTGATCGAGATTGCTCAATGTGCAACGGCAGTCGCTTAGAAGCTGAAGCCTCCGCCATGAGATTGCGAAACATCACTCTTCCGCAGTTGTGTCGTATGCCGTTGTCGGAATCACTCGCGTTTCTGACGGGACTGAAACTCACGAAAGACGAAAAGAAAATCGCCGGTGACTTGCTGAATGAGTCGACTCATCGTTTGAACTTCCTTGTCGAAGTTGGATTGGAATATCTAACGCTCGACCGATCCATGCCCACACTCTCCGGTGGAGAATCGCAACGTATCCGTCTCGCAGGCCAGGCAGGACGGTCGCTCACTGGTGTTCTTTACGTGCTGGACGAACCCACGATCGGCCTGCATCCGCGAGACAATGGCCGATTGCTGATCGCTCTGAAGCGGTTGCGTGATCTGGGCAATACCGTGTTGCTTGTCGAGCACGATCGCGAAGTTCTTGACGCTGCAGATCGCCTGTTCGATTTCGGTCCCGGAGCTGGACGTCTGGGCGGCAACGTTGTCGCTCAGGGAACGCCGAAGGAGATGAAGAAGAACAAGGCGTCGCTGACGGGAGCGTATTTGGCCGGGACAAAAGAAATTCCGGTGCCGATGGTGCGACGTGTAGGCGGATCTGTCCCAGATCCGCAACCCTCAGACCTGGCACTGGGGCAAAATTCGCAGTCAGCTAAAACCGTCCCAAACGGAAAGAAGAAGCCGGGCAAACTTATTCTTGCTTCCGCGTTATCAGATTCGTCAAAGTCGATTGGTCCCGACCTGAGACAGGTCGGGCTACAATGGCTCGAACTTCTCGGCGCATCGCAACACAACTTGCGAAGCGTTGACCTGCGAATTCCGTTGAAGACGTTTGTCTGTATCACAGGAGTCAGCGGCTCAGGGAAAAGCTCGCTTATCATGGACACTCTTGCTCCGGCTGTGGCCAGAAGACTCAACATGGCCGCTGAATCGCCGGGGGCGTTTCGAGATCTCAAGGGCGTTGAACACCTCAGCAAGATTGTCCTGGTGAATCAGAATCCTATCGGTTCTACACCGGCTTCAAATCCTGCAACGTATACTGGCATGTTCGACGAAATTCGTGAATTGTTCTGCCGCATGCCGGAAGCGAAAGTTCGAGGCTACCGGCCCGGTCGGTTCAGCTTCAATCGCGCGGGAGGTCGGTGTGAAGACTGCGAAGGCATGGGGCAACAGAAGATTGAAATGCACTTCCTGCCTGATGTTTGGGTCGAATGTCCAACGTGCCGAGGCCGACGATTCAACGCGGAAACGCTGACAGTGAAATTCAATGACTGCAGCATCGCTGACGTACTTGAAATGTCGATCAGCAAGGCGCTGGAACTGTTCTCGAACGTCCCAAAAATTCGCGCACCGCTGGCGACGCTCGATGCGATCGGTCTGGGATATCTGACGCTCGGCCAGTCCGCTCCAACATTGAGCGGCGGTGAAGCTCAACGTATCAAGCTGGCAGCGGAATTGTGTAAGCCGAATCGCGGTCGCACGTTGTACCTGCTGGATGAACCTACAACCGGGCTACATTTCGACGACATTCTAAAATTGCTCAGTGTGTTGAACAGCCTTGTTGAACAGGGCAACACCGTGGTGGTCATTGAACACAATCTGGATGTCATCAAGACGGCCGATTGGATCATCGACCTTGGGCCTGAAGCAGGCTCCGGCGGTGGGCAAATCGTTGTTCAGGGAACGCCGGAAGATGTCGTCGCGTACGCAACCGCAGGCGGATTTGTCCCAAATCCGCAATCTTCAGGACGGTCGATGCGAAAGGCTCCCGATTTGGGACAAATCGGGCTACGACTGCGAAGTTGGACCGGTGAACTCCTTGCCCCTGTGCTCGCTACTTCCACACGCGGCACGATTGAGACCTTCGATGCAGCCGAAGTCGCCGCGAAAAAATCCGGTGACGTGAGTATCGATGAACTCGGCAAGTCGGCAAAACTCCCATGGGAAGTTGATGGTCGTAAATGGCACACTCAGGACCGCATCGCGCACACTGGTCAGCCCTGCCGCTGGGAAGGTCAGGCGTTGCAGCTCGTGATTGATTTGATCGAAAAAGAAAAGGGACTCGCGCCGACCAATTGGAATGACCGCGCCACGATTGAAGTTCGCGCGGATAAAGGGCTTGGCTGGTTTCTGCACGCACGCAGTGGCGGCGAGTGGTTGTTAGCGCTTTGCTTCCGAGTCAAAAAAGGTGAATTCAACACAGAAACTCTCGACGCCAGTCTCGGGCTGAAACCACTGGATGAAATGAACGACGTGGAAGCGTACGGCCGTGAGCCTCGCGTCAAAGCTC
>Ga0105046_10015244_pt1 | contig 11822 bp, 5 predicted proteins | sample MAT03_FD_78385 | JGI IMG/M metagenome (GOLD analysis project Ga0105046, IMG submission 78385) | Freshwater microbial communities from Lake Fryxell liftoff mats and glacier meltwater in Antarctica - MAT-03 (megahit assembly) | ecosystem: Environmental > Aquatic > Freshwater > Ice > Liftoff...
GGTCAGGCGGCGGCTGAAGCGATCCGCCAAGTACCCGCCGACCAGGCTGACGACGGCGTACACCCACTTGAACTGCCCCAGCATGAACCCCCAGTTCTCCTGGGACTCGATACTCGGAATGTCGCGCATGACCGACGCCTGCATGGACGCCAGCATCTGCCGGTCGAGGTAGTTCAGCAGGGCCACGGGCGCGAGGAGCGCGACCACCCGCCAAGCGGTGCCGGATGCCGTCGGGGTCGGGTTGCTCATGCCTACCTCGTCGGGGTGAACCGCCAGATGTCCGGGGACCGCACGCCGGGCCGCGCCTCACCGCCGGGCACCACCCACGCGCCGCGCCACGGCACGCACGGCACCGTCACCCGCGGCGCGGACCACTCGCCGGCGGCGGCCCACTTGTCGGCCTTCGCGTTGTAGTGAAGGAGGCGCTTGTTGAAGCCGGGATGTTTGGCGGGCGCGGTGCCGAGTTGGGAGCCGTCGTCGCCGCCGAGGAGCGTGAAGCCGGTCGCGGAAACGGGGGCCGGGGTCGGAGCCGCCGCGACCGCGTGGGGCAGATCCGCGACCCGCATCCAGCCCTTACCAGGGGTGAAGCGGTAGGCGTCCGTCAGGTACTTTCGCTCGACTTTCCCGCCTTTTCCGAGGACCAAGTCCACACCACCGACGAGCCAGAACGAACCGCCGAAACTCGCCGCCGTGGCCAACATCCGGCCCGCGCCGGGGCAATCGTCGATGGCCGTCCAGTTCGGTGGCTTCGCGGACAGGTCCATCATCCAGGCCGATTTCATCGGCGACGAATCCGGCTTCTCCTGCCCACCGGCGAGGTACAACACGTCGCCCACCAGCGCGCCGCAGCCGTTCGCCAGCGGCTTCGGCAACGACGGCAGTTTCGACGTGAGAAGTTTGCCGTCTTTCCATTCCAACCGAAACACATCCGTGTAATGCCGGTCGGCGTCGCTGCCGCCGACGCACACCACACAGGGGCCGTGGGTGACACTTACGCCGTAGCCGAGCGGCCGGGGCAACTTCCCTGCGACCCGCCACTTTCCGTCGGGCTTTTCCAGGACGAATGCCGTGTCGTACCACTGCTTCTTGCCGCCGTCCCACGGCTTCTTATCGGGAAAGTTGGCCCCGCCCGCGACGACCAGCACACCGCCGCTGACACCCGCGAACGGCCCGGCGAACCCCTCCTTGTCCGGCAGCGGCGGCAACTTGTCCCACTCGCCCGCAACGGCGGAAGCGGCCACGAACAGAGCCAGAAGCGCGGCGACTCTCACGTTGAATCCTCTGGTAACTCTGGCTCGCTCATGCGATTCGGGGGAAGAGTGGCTTCGGCTTGCCGTCGATCAACTCGGCCGTCACCCGCAGGTCGTCCGGTTGGGCCGTCAGCGCGGCGGCGTCGGCGTACTTCACCTGCTCCCACGGGATGGCGAAGTTGAAGCCATTATAAATCGCCTCCGCGCTGCGCGGGATGAACGGCTTCAACAGGATGGCCGCGATGCGGAGCGAATGCACGGCGTTGAACAGCACCTTCGCGGCGGCCGGCTTGTCGGTCTTCACCAACTTCCACGGCGCGTTGGCTTCCAGATACTGGTTCGTCGGCGTCAGGAATTCCAGGATGATCGCTTGCAGCGCGAGGTTGTACGAACAGGTCTCGACGAATCCGCGCACCTTCGCCACGAAGTCGGCCAGATTCAAGTTCGGCACCACGGCATCCGGCACCACACCGGCGGTCCCGGTGAACACGCCATCCAGGTTCTTGTAAGTGATGGTCAACTCGCGGCTGAACAGGTTGCCGAGGTTGTTCGCTAATTCGGAGTTATACACTTCCATGAACCGATCCGGGCTGACATCGCCGTCCGCCGGGTACGGGCAGTCACGGAGGAAGTAATACCGGAACGCCTCCGCGCTAAACTTCTTGATGATCTCCATCGGCTCCAACAGGTATTCCAACCCCTTCGCCTTCAACTCTTCAATGCGCGACTTGCCGGTCTTGTCGCCGAGGAAGTGAACGAACCCGTGGCTGAACACCTTGCGCGGGGCGTCCAGCCCGGCGGCCCACAGCATGGCCGGCCAGATGTGGCAGTGGAAGCGCGTGATGTCCTTGCCGATGAAGTGGATGTCACACGGCCAGTTCTTCTGGAACAGCGCCTCATCGTCGCCGTAGCCGATGCCGGTAATGTACGTTAATAGTGCATCGAACCAGACGTAAATGGTATACTCCGGGTCGAACGGCATCCGGATGCCCCACTCCTCGCCGGCCCGCGAGATGTTCAGGTCTTGCAGCCCCTCCGCCTCGATGAACCCGATCATCTCGTTCCGGCGGCTCTCCGGTTGGACGAAGTCCGGGTTGTCCTTGAGGAACTTCAACAGCCGATCCGAGAACGCGCTCAGCTTGAAGTAGTAACACGGCTCCGACCGGCGGACGAGCGGCCGCTTGTGCGCCGGGCAGTCGCCGTTGTTTTCGGTGTGGAACTTGTCGGACTTGAACTCCTCGCAACCGGGGCAGAACCACCCCTCATACGCGCCCTTATAGATGTGGCCGTTGTCGTACACCTTCTGGATGAACTTGCGGCAACATTCTTTATGCCGGTCGTGGCTGGTCTGGATGAAGACATCGTAACTGATATCCAGCGCGTCCCACACTTCCTTGAACTGACGCGCCATGTCGTCGCAATACGCCTGCGGGTCGAGGCCGAGTTCCTTCGCCTTGTCCGCGACTTTCAGGGTGTTCTCGTCGTTGCCCATCAGGAAGGTGACGGCGTACCCCTCCATCCGCCGGTAGCGGGCCTGCACGTCGGCCCCCAGCTTCTCGAACGCGGTGCCGATGTGCGGGCGGCTGTTCGGGTAGTCGATGGCGGTCGTCTGGAACCAGCGGGGGGCGGTCATGGCAACTCCGGGCGTCGAACCGAGGGCGGAAGCGTCTTTGTAGCGGACGCGCCCGGCCGGAGCGAGGTTCGGCTGGCGGACCCCGCCCCCGGTGTCGGTGAATCACCGACGGCTCACTTCGCTCCCGTCGCCGACGACACGTCCCACACCAGCGCCGCGGTCTCGTGCCCGGTGACGAGCCGCTTGCCGTCCGGGGTGAAGGCGATGGCGCGGGCGTAGATGGTGTTGCCGGTGTCGCACGCCGCCCGGAACACCTCCTTGGCACCGTCCACGTTCCACACCGCGAGTTGACCGTTGCCCATCGTGGCCAGGAATTTCCCGTCGCGGGAGAAGGCGGAGCGGACCACCTTGCCCGTGGTCAACTCCGTAACTTTCGCCTTCTCGGTCACGTCGTACACCACCATCGTGACGTTCTTCTGCTTCTCCGCGAAGGTCTTGCCCAGGGCGCGGGGGAGGGCCACGCGCTTGGAATCCGGCGACCACGACCCGCCGTAGTTCCCGGACTCTTCACGCGGCAGGACGGTGATCGGCTCTTTGTCCTCGCCGAACGCTCGCGTCAGTTTTCCCAACTGGGCGACCCATTCGCCGTCCGGTGATGTGACGAACCCGTTCCGCAACAGGTTCCAATCCTTCTCCACCTGCCCCGTCACCTCACCCTTCGCCACGTCCCACCGCAGCAGGTAGGACTTCCAGGCCGACGACGCGCTCTCGGCGAACGTGGTCAGGGTCTTGCCGTCGGGCGACAGTCGGAGGTCGCGGAGGGACACCTTCTTGACCAACTCCTCGGGCAGCTTGAACCGGCGGAGTTCCTTGCCGGTGCGCGAATCGCAAATGATCGGGATGTAGCGATCCGTCACCGCGATGAAGGTCTTCGAGTCCGGGAGGAACGCCATGCTCGGTGCGTTCCCCCACCCCGACTTCGTCTTGCCCAGTAGCTTGCCGGTGGCGGCGTCCCACAGGTGGATCACGTTCCCCTCGGTGGCGATCACTTTCCCGTTCGGGCTGACGGTGACGCCGAAGACGGTGTCGATGGGACCGACGGCGAGCGACTCCGGGTGCTGCGGCTTCCACGTCTTGGCGTCCACGAAGGCGAGAGTCTTCTCGTTGTGGGTGACGAACCGCTTGCCGTCCGGCGACCACACCGGCGGGTGCCGCCACTCGGTCGGCGCGGTCACTTCGCGCAGCCACTTGCCGGCGACGGGGTCCCACTCGCGGACGGTGTCGGAGAAACTCAGCCACATCGTTTTCGCGCCCGGCACATAGCCCACTTGCGTCACATGCCCCGTCGGGCCGGTCAACCCTTGCGCGTCGCTGCCGTTGTCGGTGGTGAAGAATCGCACCGTCGGCTCCGCGTCGAACAGCCAGCCGGATGGCGCGACCGCCACCGTTTTCCCGTCCGGGCTGACGGCCGCCGCGCGGTGGTTCACGCGCGGGATGGTGACGCTCGTCTGGAACTTGCCGGTCGCGGTTTCGATCACCCGCGTCTCGCCGGAGGTGGTCGCCGCCAGCCACTTCCCGTCCGCCGTGAAGGCGAACTGTTCGACGTAGGAGCCGCGGGCCGGGGTCAGCGGGAACGCCTGCCACTTCTTGTTCGCCACGTCGCACAGCAGGACCGGCAGCGCCTGGTAACGGTCGTTGTCGTGTACGGCCAGCCACCGGCCGTCGGGGGAGAACGCCATCGTGTAGGTGTCGGCCATGTCGCGGGTGAGGTGTTCGACCGGCTTCGCCCCGGAGATGTCCCACACGACCAGCTTCTTCTTGTCGGGCAGGCGCGCCGCGGCGAACCGGGCGTCGGCGGAGATCGTCACGCGGATGAACGTGTACTCCGTCGGCTTCTCCAGCAAGTTCGTCACGGTCGCCTTCGATCCGCCGTCGGCCGGGAAGGTGTGCAGGTCGAGTTTGCTGGTGATCGCGACCAGTTCGCCGGACTTCTTGAAGCCGACGCCAACCAGGTCCGGCACGCGGTACTTCACGGTGCCGAGGCGCAGAACGGCCTTGTCCGGCAGCGGGTCGCCGTGTCGGTCGAGCTTCGGTCCCTTCGGCACGTCGGGCTTCGCCGGCCGCGCGTGGGTTTGCGGTCCACGCGAGCCGGCGTCCGGGGAGACCAGCACCGCCATCGGGACGAGCGCCAGCACCAGCACCGTCAATTTCGCTCGCAGCATTCCCATCGAAGTGACTCCCTGAATGAGTGACAGGACCGAAGCGGGGACCGTCGCCCCTTTGAACCCGACGGTGGCGGCCCGTTCGATTGCCACGGCCGACGGGGTGAGCCAGGCACCCGTGACGCCGACGGTCGTCGCCGCGCCGACACCCCGTGCCGACAGCTTGTCGATCAGCCGTTGCTTCCCCCGGCCGAGGCGGGCGGAAAAGGTGCCGACCGGGAGGCCGAGTTTCGCCGCCGCCGCCGTCACGGAGTTTCCTTCCAGGCAACACAGCACGACGGCCACGCGAAGGGGTTCCGGCAGCCGGGGGATTTCCTCGTGGAGCATCGCCGCGGCCCTCTCCCAGGCGGAGTCGGGCACGGGTCGGCCGGATTCGGGCGTGGCGGCGGCTTTCTCGCGGCGGACCCGCCGGGCGGCGGCGCGGCGGGCGTTCAGGCAGACGCGGTGGGCGACGGAATGGAGCCACGGCCCCAGGCGGTCGGGGTCTCGCACGGATGTGGCCGACTTCGCCAGGGCGAGGAACGTCGCCTGGAAGGCGTCCTCGGCGTCGGAATCGTTCGCCAGCAGATTCCGGCAGACGGTCCACACCAGCCGGGCGTACCGCCCCGCCAGTGCGCCGAACGCCTCCGGGTCCGCCTCCGCCACGAACCGACGGAGCAGGTCGGCGTCCGGCTCGTCGGACGACGTGGCGGCGCGGCGGATCAGGGCGAGCAACTGCGACCGGACCACGGTGGTTTCCCCTCACGGTTCCGAAGACAGACACCGCCGACCGTTCGTTTCCACCAATCGGACGAGGAATTCCGGAAAGCGGGGCGGGTCACACGGCCGCGGGGAGCTGCCAGCCGATGGGGCTTTGGCCGCCGGCTTCCAGGGCGGCGTTCACTTTGCTGAACGGCTTGCTGCCGAAGAACCCGTTAGCCGCCGACATGGGCGACGGGTGGACGCCGGTGATGACCGCGTGCTTGGTCTTGTCCACCAGCACCGCCTTGGACTTCGCGTGGCTGCCCCACAGCAGGAAGGCGACCGGGTGCGGCAGCGCGTTCACCGCCCGGATGGCCGCGTCGGTGAACGTCTCCCAGCCTTTCCCTTTGTGCGAGTTCGGCGACCCGGCCCGCACCGTCAGCACCGTGTTCAGGAGCAGCACCCCGCCCCGCGCCCACGCCTCCAGGTTGCCGTGCTTCACCACCGTAAGGCCCAAATCGTCCTGCAATTCCTTGTAAATGTTCCGCAGCGACGCCGGAATGCCGACGCCAGGGCGGACGCTGAAGCACAGCCCGTGCGCGTGACCGGGCGTCGGGTACGGGTCTTGCCCCAGGATGACGGCGCGGACCTCCGACAGCGGGGTGAAGCGGAAGGCGTTGAACACGTCCGGGGCCGGCGGGTGAATGTCGAACTGCTTCCGCTCGTCGGCGACGAACTTCCGCAACTCGGCGAAGTACGGTTGCGCGAACTCGCCGCCGAGGGCGGCCAGCCAGTCGGCCGGGAAGTTGGCCGGCACCAGCGCGGGATCGACGGCCGGCCCGGGCGGCGGTTCATCGGCGACAACGGCCGGTTCCGGGGTGGGCGCGGCCGGCTCATCGAACAACGTCGGCTGATCGGCGGCGGCTTTCTTCGCGGGGCGCTTCGCCATGACGGTTCCTCGGTGGGGGGTGAGGAAAGTTTACACGACCGCCGACCGGCGGGCGATCTCGGCTCGGCCGCGAAAAAGCCCCGGCCGGGCGGACCCGGTGAGGGGTCCGCCCGGCCGGGGCGAGGGGTTGTTGCGTCGAACTCGTCCGGTCACTTCGCTTCGCCGCCCGGCAGCAGGCGGAGCTTCGGCAGCGGGATGTCGAGGGCCGGGCCGGCGAAGACGACCGTCGTGGCCGCCTCCAGTTTGGTCCGGTCGGCCGACAACTTCGTCGTGTACCGCATCTCCGGGGCGTTCTTGGAGAGCGCCTCGATCTTCTGCTCCCGCCCGATCCGCGAGTTCAGTGGCAAGGCGGCGGACGGGTTCGAGGTCGGGTTGTCGGCGTGAACCAGCATGTTCCCGGCGCTGGTGCCGGACCCGCCGAAGAAGCCGGTCGGGCCGAGGGCCGTCGGCGCGGCCGTCGTCAGCAGCCGGTTCGCCGACATCTCTTCCTTCGGCACGCTGGCCAACTCCGTCCGCCGGCCGCCGTCGAGGGTGATCTCGACGGCCGTCGGGCGGGACAGGTCCACGGCGTGAACCGAGAACTCCTGCTTGGCGGTGCCGGGGAACTTGGTGACGACGACGGTGGCCGAGTTGCCCAGCGCGGTGCCGAGGACCTTCGTCACGTTCACCGTGTACTTGCCGGCGTAGGCCTGAGCGGCGGTGTACCGCTCGGAGCGGTCGCCGTCCTTCTGTTCCAGGATGTCGCACTTCAGCACCCCGCCGCCGCTCGTCACTTTCTGGAGGGCGGAGCAGACCGACCCGTTCGGCTCGGCGACGCTCAGGTCCAGGTCGGCCGGCCCCTGCCACCGCACTTCGATGAGCAGGTCGCGGGCCTGGTCGGCGGCGGTCACGCCGGTCAGCTTGCGGGCCTCGTCGTCCTTGCCGGCGGCCCGGAGCTTCTTGGCCGCCCGCTCGATCCGCACCTTGGCGGCGGCGGCGTAGTCCGCCCCGTCGCCCGTCCAGTCGCGGCGGAGCAGGTTGACGGCCGCCCAGTGCAGGCTGTCGGTTCTCACCTCGCCCTCGCCGGAGTCGGCGTACACCAGGGCGTCGGCGTAGGCGGCGGGCAGGTTCGGCTCCATCGCGGCCGCCCGCTTGCACAGGCCGACGGCGATCTCGGCGCGGTCCAGGTCGAACTCGGCGCGGGCCGCCTTCAGGTACGCCTTCGGGTCGTTCGGGGCCAGGTCCAGGGCGGACAGCGCGGCCCGCTCCACGTCGGACGGCTTGGCCTTCGCCTCTTGCAGCGCGATGGCCAGTGCCTCGTGCGCCCATTCGGCGGTGGCGTGGCCGTGCCGCAGGTTCGCCTTGAGCGCCTCGGCGGTGTGCTTGTACTCCTTCAGTTCGAACAGCACGTCCACCGCGCCCATCACCAGCGACGGGTCGGTGACGGCCTGGCCGAACACCTCGTTCCACGCCTGTTCCGGCGCTTTCTCGTGGCGGGCGACGATGGCCTTCGCCGCCGCTGCGCCCAGCCCGTCGGCGGCGGCCATTTTGCCGCCGTTGCGCGGGGCGGCCGCGCCGAGCCCGCCGCCCGGCTGCACCAACTTGAACGACCGCACCGGGTGGTAGCGGGAGGTCCCGCGGATGACCAGGGAGAACGACGGGTCGTAGTAGCCGATTGAGTTTTTCTTGAAGCCGCCGCCGCCGATGTCATCGACGGGCGGTTGGCCGATGTTGTTCCCCCCCTGACCGGGTACGAAGCCCGGCAAGTTGGAGGTGTCCCACTCGCCCTGCGCGACGAGTTGCGGGATGAGTTGGAGCAAGAGGTTTTGTTGGGTCGCCCCTTGAAGCCCGAATTGGCCGCCGAGGTTTCCGAATTGCCCCTGGCCACCTTGGTTGCCCAACCCCTGGCCGCCAAAGCCGAGTTGGCCAGCGCCGCCGAGTTGGCCAGCGCCGCCGAGTTGGCCCCCGCCGCCGAGTTGGCCACCGCCCTGGAAGCCGCCGCCCCCCTGGAAGCCGCCGCCCCCCTGGAAGCCGCCGCCCCCGCCGATGCCGCCTTGAATGCCCCCTTGGATGCCGCCGCCGCCGATCTGGAAGCCGAAACCGCCGGCGAACTGGGCCTGCCCCTGGGCCTGGCCGAGGTTCTGGTTCACCTGCCCGAAGATCGCGAGGCTCTGGCCGAGGTTCGCTTGGTTGATCGAGTTGGGCAGCGGGATGACCAACTCGGCCACGTTGAACACGCCCACCACTTTATCATCGAGCCGCTGCTTGATGGTGGTGATCTCGATGTAGTCCGGGCGGACGATGAACGACGCCTGAACGTCGAGCAGGGCCACGTCGAGGAAGTCGCCCACCCGCATCCCGTTCGGTCGCAGGTCGAGTTGGAATTTCTTCTGGCTGTAGGCGTCTTGGTCCGGGAACTGGAGCCGGAACAGGTCCTCGCGGATGATGAACTTGAGCTTTGGGAACTCCCGCTCCAATTTGTCCTTCATGGCGGCGAGAGTCATGTCCTTGATGGACGTGGTGCCGAACGACGTGATCTCCCGAGACTCCAGGATGTCCTTCTTCTGCTTCAGACCTTCCGGGTAATCGGCCCCCAGGGACATGATCGAGTACTTGTCCTTGCGTTCGGCGGTCAGTTGACGCCAGACGGCGGCCGGCGGGAAGTGGACGGGCGGCTCGTCCGGGTACGGGACGAACGACTTGTCCACCTGCAACATGCACATCAGGTAGCGGTCCTCGCGGAGTCGCTTCAGTTCATGTAACTCCCGCAGGTTGCTCGCCGACTGGCCGATGCGGTAGGTCGCCAGCACCTCCGGCGGCACCGACAGGCCGTCGTTGATCCGCTCCTGGGTCATCAGTTGGGCTTCCTGGTACGCCAGCTCGTACTTCGCCACGTTCATCAGCTCGTGGAACCGGTCGATGCGGATCTTGGTCTGAAGCTCGCGGGCGGCCGTCCGCTCGTAGTCGTTGATGTTGGTCCGGACGCGATTGATTGCGGCTTGCGAGGCGGCGTTCCGCCGCTTGATCTCGGCCCCTTGCACGGCGATGTCGGTCATCGCGTTCTCCACGTCGGCCAGCAGCCGGGCGCGGACCTTGTCGCTCAGTTGGTCGTTCCCGAAGAGGCCGTCCCGCGTCCGCTTCAGGTCGGCGTAGGCGTTGTCCGGCTCGACGGCCTTCAACCGTAGGGCCGCGCGGACGAGAGCCTCCGTGGTGGCGACCGCCTCCTGGTCGGCGATCTGCTTGGCCGCTTGCGCCCGCTCGATGCCGGTCGGCCCGGCCGGGACCAAGACCGGCGGCTGCCCACCGGGGATCGGCAGGGGCGGCGGTTGAAAGGCCGGCTCCTGCTTGACGAGCAGGGCGCGGCCGGCCTTCTCGGACTCCCGCACCCGCTCGACGATCTTCTCCTTGTTCAACTCGCCGGCCCGCATCCGGCCGACGAGGTCGAGGCCGTTCTTCGCTTCGAGGAAGGCCGGGTCGATCCGCACCGACGCCTCGAACAGCTTCTTCGCGTGGTCCAGCCGGTCGGCGGCGATGGCCCGCAAGCCGAGTTCGAGGAACTCCTCGCGGTACAGTTGGAACTGCACGCTGGCCTGAGCCAAGGCGCGGTCGGCGGCGAGCATGGCCGGGGCGTTTTTGTGCCCGGCGGACTTCCACTGCTCGAACATCGGCCGCAGGAAGTAGTTGTCCGCGTGGGCCGCCGGCACCCGCTCGGCCAGATCGACCGTCGTCGGTTCGCCGGCCACGGTGCCTTCGATCTTGCACGTCAGGTTGACGGCGTCGCCGGCCAACTTGCCGAGGACGAGCGTCGCGCGGTCGGCCCGCAGCGGCGGCAACTTGGCCGGCAGCAGGTCCACCTCGTTCGGCCCGAAGGTGACGCGGGTGGGCCGCAGCACGGGCGCATCCAGCGCGGCGTTCAAGCGGGCAACGAAGTGGTTCCGGCCGGCGTCCACGTCTTCCCGGGCGCGGACGACGGTCCCGCCGGTCAGCACGGCCAGCCCGTGCAGGTTCTCCGGCGACACGCTCAGCCCGATGGGCACGGCGAAGAATTGCACGTCCTGGTCGGCGACCTTCTGGCCGAGTTCGACGCGGACGGATTCGGTGATCGGGGTGCCGACGGAGCTTTCCCCGTCGCCCAAGTAAATCAGCGCCTGTTGGCGACCCGGCTTCCGCGGGAACTGCTTCAGCGCGGCTTCGAGGCCGGCCTTCAGGTCCACCGCCCCGTACCCGCACTCGGTGTCGGCCAACTTGGCGACGGCCGCCGCGACCGACTTGTCGGTCGGCGACCGGAGGCCCTGCGTGAGCGACCGGGTGTGGTCGGCGTTGTCGATGTTGATGGTCCAGATGTCCAACCGGTCCGTCGGGGCGGCGGCCTGAATGAGGGCCGACAGGACGGCGCGGGCCTGCTTGAGCGGCGTTCCGGCCTGGCTGGCGGACGTGTCCACCAGCACCACCAGGTCCCGCGGGCGGGGCTTGGCGGCGGCGAGGGCCGGCTTCACCTGCCAGGCGAAGAGCGTGTCCGCCCCGGACTTGTACGCGACGGTGGCCTGCCCGGAGAACTTGGTCTTGGCCAGTTCGTCGATCAGTTTGACCGCTTCGGGTTTCGCGGGGGTCGGGCCGGCCGGTGTGTCGGTGCGAACGTCGCCGGTCACGGAGTGGGTGATCACCACGCAAAGCGTGGCGGCTCCGAGAACGGCGGTCAGCAGCCGGAGGCGTTTGACGAGTGTCATGGCCTGTGGCGCTCCTGTCAGGGGGAAGGTGAATCGGGTCGGTGTTCGGAGCCGGGTGTGCCGGGGTTCGTCGGTTGTTCGATGGACTCTTTAAAGTACCAAATCGGCCCGGTCGTCCGCTATCGGTTTTTGACGGGGAAACCGGCCGGCGTTCGGGGTCGGACGTGCGACGGCTGGCACAATCGCGCCAACCGTGCCGCCCCAGTGGGCGTTCCTGTTACTCTACCCGACGTAACGGCGGACGGGCCGGAGTGTTGGCGCGAAACCGCCGAACCGCCCCCGCCCGGCCCGGCACAACCGGCGCGAAGGCCGGGAAGATTACGAGTTACGCAGTTGGTGTTGATTCCCCCCACCCGCTCCTCGCCTCCGGCTCGGATCGACCTCCCCCACGAGGGGGGAGGTTGGGGTTGTTCGCGTGAAATCCCTTGTGCGAGAAGGGAA
>Ga0105046_10015249_pt1 | contig 11821 bp, 4 predicted proteins | sample MAT03_FD_78385 | JGI IMG/M metagenome (GOLD analysis project Ga0105046, IMG submission 78385) | Freshwater microbial communities from Lake Fryxell liftoff mats and glacier meltwater in Antarctica - MAT-03 (megahit assembly) | ecosystem: Environmental > Aquatic > Freshwater > Ice > Liftoff...
AAGGAGACCCTACAATGCCCACGATGAAAGCTGCCCTGTATGCCGGTATTCGCCAGATCGGGATTCACGACGTCGAACGTTTATCGCCGCCACCTGGTTTCGTCCAGATCGCAACCACGCAGGTAGGTATTTGTGGCAGCGATCTACATAATTATTTCGGGGAATGGGAAGCATCCGACAGTTTGGCGCTTGGCCACGAAACCTGCGGTGAGGTTGTCGCCCTGGGTGAAGGCGTCACCACGCTTCAGCTGGGTGACAAAGTTGCGATCGAATGTTTTTCGCACTGCGGCCACTGTGTTTACTGTCAGACGGGGCAATATAATCACTGTCTGGAACGCAAATGGGTTTCCGAGCAACAGCATGGTGGCTTTGCCGAATATACCAACGCCCACGCCTCCGGTCTCTTCAAGTTGCCGGCCAGCATGAGTGACGAAGAAGGCGCCTTGGTTGAACCTTTGGCCGTCGCGGTGCGTGCCCTGGCCCAAGCGCGTGCCACCCATCAAGATCGCGTCGCCGTGATCGGCGGCGGCACGATTGGGCAGCTGTGCCTGGCGGTCGCAAAGGCGAACGGGGTTAAGGAGACACTAATCACGGTTAAATATGCCCAGCAGGCTCAACTTGCTAAAGATTTAGGCGCGGACCATGTGATCAATATCAACGACAATGATGTCAGAAGCGCCGTTAAAGAAATGACCCAGGGGCTGGGCATGGATGCAGTGATTGAAACGGTGGGCGGCGCCAGCCAATTTGACGACGCCATGGCTATCGTTCGCAAACGTGGCGCCGTGGTGCTCGTCGGTGGCTATTTCAAACCACTTGAGGTCGATCTGAGTAAGATCGTCTGGTCCGAGGCCATCGTCACTGGCGCCAATTGTTACGGCTACAGCGGCTTACACACCGATTTCCAAGCGGCCATCGATCTGATCACAACGGGCAAAGTAGATGCAACCCAGCTTGTCACCCATCGGTTCCCCTTCAGCCAGATTGTCGAAGCATTTGCCATTGCGGCCGACAAACAGTCGGGCGCAATCAAGGTTCATTTACAGCTATAACAAAAGTGTAAGCAAAAAGATTGGTTTTTCATTTATTGTTAAGATATAATGTGAGCGCCACGAATATGTACAGAGGCTATAATCACTATAGGTAACATGTTTATCACGCCGCATGTCAGTTAATCTCGCCTTATTTGGTCGCTACCAACTTACCGTAGATGGCGCCCTCGCAAAATTTGCCACCGATCATGCCCGCGCGCTGCTGGCCTATTTGGCTGTTGAGACGCGTGGGCATGATCGCACGACACTGGCAACGTTACTCTGGCCAGAACAGCCGGAAACTGCCGCCCGCCAAAATCTGCGCCAAGCACTGGTCTATCTCAAGCAGGCACTGCGCTCGCTACCGGCGTTGGATCAGATCCTGGAAATCACGCCTAAAACTGTCCACTTCCACCCAGAAAACCTGACCATTGACGTGACAGAGTTTCGCCGACTCTGGTCCGCTTGCACCACACATGCGCATTCAGATATGGCGGTTTGCACAGACTGTGTGGCACGGCTGCAACAGGCAGCCGACCTCTACACGGGTGAGTTTCTGCAAGGCTTTTTCATCAAGAATAGCGCGTCGTTTGAAGAATGGGCGCTTTATGTGCGCGAGCAGTTCCATCGCCAGGCCCTACAGATATTCCACACCTTAACCCTCTATTATGAGACCGTGGGCGACTACAGTCAGATGCAGCATTACGCCAGCCACCAATTAACACTGGAACCTTGGCGCGAAGAAGCGCATCGGCAACTGATGCGCGGATTGGCACGCAATGGTCAAGGCACAGCAGCCCTGGCCCACTATGCCGCCTGCCAACGGGTGTTACTCGAAGAGCTGGGCGTGCCGCCGATGCCGGAGACCACGTTGCTCTATGAACAGATCAAAGCTGGCAGTTTTGATAGGATGACAGGATGGCAGGACTTCGGCATCAGCGCCGAGGAGCCCGTGGGTACAAACAAGGACCAAAGAATTTCGGGATCCGATGCTTTGGTCATCAGGCCAGAGTCAATGGGACGCCATCATCCGAACCAACCCTCCTTCCCGCACAATCTATCGGCTAATCTTGCGCCGTTGGTTGGGCGCGAGGAGCAATTGCGCCAGTTGACCACCACCGTGTTAGATCCAGTGCAACGGTTGGTGACGCTGTTAGGGATGGGCGGGATTGGTAAGACGCGACTAGCGCAGGCATTGATTGAACAATTGGTGTTCGAAGCGCCCGCGCAATTAACCCACGGCGCCTGGTTTGTGCCGTTGGTGGGCGTTGTAACAGAGGATGTGACAAATCTACAGCAGGCGTTGGCCGAGGCGATTGTAAAGACACTTGGCATTGCCACCTCAAGCGCAGAGGATGTGCAGACGCATCTATTTCATTATTTGGCACAACGTCAATTGCTGCTGGTGTTAGACAATATCGAGCATCTAGTGGTAGGAGATGAGTCGACGTTGCGCGTCACGAGCTTTGTGCTTGCCTTGCTCGAGGCAGCGCCCGACGTTACAGTGCTGATCACCTCACGAACAGCGTTGCATCTGCCGGGGGAACGGGTGATCCGGCTGGAAGGTTTGGCAGTTCCCGATCGCAAAGCAACCGACGGCGCCAATTATGCGGGTGTGCGTTTATTCGTGCAGCAAGTCCGGCGGCTGTTGCCAGGCTTCAGCATGAGCGATGACAACCTCGACGATGTGATTGAGATCTGCCGGTTGCTCAACGGCATGCCGCTTGGCATCGAATTGGCAGCCTCACTTGCGCCTCACTTCAGCAGTGCAGAAATCAGCCAGGCCATACGCACGAACCTGGCCACGCTCGTCTCGTCGCGACGCGATATTGATGAACGTCATCGCCAATTGACAGCCGTGTTTGCCTATTCGTGGCATTTGCTTTCGACGAGTGAACAGCGCGTGCTGGCCCAAGCCTCGATCTTTATTGGCCGCTTCAGCCGGACAGCGGCGCAGACCATTACCGGCGCGACGCTTCAGGATCTGATCGGCTTGGTCGACAAGTCGTTAGCGCATCAACCTCAAGTCGGTGAGTATGAATTGCATGAATTGGTGCGCCAGTTTGCCCAAGAGCAATTAGCCAGCTTAGAAGTAGACATCAGATCTGCGCTCCAGACGCGTTATGTGCGTTACTATCTCGGTTTTATCGCTGCGCGCACAGATCAGTTGCACACGCGCGAAGTTCAAGCCGTCGTAGCACAGATTCAGCAGCAAAGCGAGAACGGACGCCACGCCTGGCAGATCGCCCTCCGCCAACAATGGATAGAGCCGCTGGCAGCGGCGATACCAGCCTTGCTGCAATATTGGATGGTGACAGGGCGCTATGTCGAGGGCGAAGCGCTCATAAAGGCGGCCTTGCCGACCATCGAAGCCATTGCCAACGGTGTTGACGCCGATTTACAAAGTCAAAAGTTGTTCATCGCACTCTGGCTTGCGTATGCCGAGTGTCTTTATGGGCAGAATCTGTACAAAGCGGCACTTGAAGCCACAGAAAAGGCCGTGTCATTAGCCCTGGCGGCCGCAGATGATCGTCAGTACGCACACGGTCTGATCCTGCTAGCCGAAACTTTAAGTTGGCAAGGCCGTCATGGCGAAGCACAACCTTTTGCCGAGCGAGCCTATCAACTGGCGCAGCAATACGCACTGTGGACAATCGAAGCCCGGGCTTTGATTGCGTTGGCATGGTATAGTGAAACCCTCGAACAGCGTCTGGCCCCGGTGACTAAAGCATTGCAAATTGCCCAGCAACAGGGCGATCCCTATCTCGAATTATTTTGTACCCAAAACCTGGCTGGCTCCTGTGAAAATGAGGGCCATTATGCGCAATCATTACCTTATCGCGTCCAAGCACTCCAATTAGCGCACGAAATTCAGGATCGCTATCAAATTGGTGAAGCCCATTATCTTTATGGACTTGTACATGCACACCTGGGCATGTACGAAAGCGCGCTGGATCATCTTCAGCAAGCGCTGACCATCGCCAGCGAATCCAGTTTTACCTGGTTAGAAAAGCGCTGTTTGAACCGCTTGGCGATGAGCTACTGTTGTTTGGGCAAATTCGACATGGCGTACAGCTTCAGCATAAAAGTGCATCTCCCAAATCGCCGTGATGGGGAGACATCACCGTTCTTTGCGTTCACCCACGCTCAGGTTCTCACCGCGCAGGGTAGATGGGCAAAAGCTAAATCGATTTATCAGCGGCAGCTCACTCTAAAACGGGCCACCCTTGGCATTACATTAACCCGATTATTGCCCGAACTGGCGGAGCTCGCCCAGATCGCCCTCCACGAAGCGGACCCAGCCACGGCATTAACATACGTAGAAGAAATGTTGGAGATTCTAAACAAATATCCGCATTTCTCGATGAGCGATCTCTATTTCAATCGTTTTGCCATCGATCTAGCCTGTTATCAAGTGCTCCAGGCGGCAAATGATGCGCGCGCAATGGGCTGCCTGGAACGCAGCTATCGACAGCTACGCGCTGGGGTCGATCAGATTGAAGATATGACGCTACGCCGTTCGTATCTGGAAAATGTGGCCGCCAATCGTGCCCTGGTGGCTGCTTGGCAATCCTCACAAGCACGCCAGCAGAGCGCCTTGTCATCCGTGGCCGACGATACACTTATCAGCACTTCACTGCCCCACAATCTGCCGGCCCAGATCACCCCCTTTGTCGGGCGCGAGGAAGTACTAGCAGAAATTCTCTCCCAGTTGCAAGATCCGGACATACGTTTGATCACGCTGATCGGCCCCGGCGGTATGGGCAAGACACGGCTGGCGCTGGCCGCCGCCAAAGCCGTCTACGATGCCAGCTTGGCAATGGATAAAGATGAGTCATCGGTTCATCGAGCTGAAAGGGCAAACCGCAAATTCCGCGATGGCATCTTTTTTGTCTCGCTGGCCCCCATCAGCGATCCGAACGCCTTGGCGTCGGCGATTGCCAACGCGCTAGGGCTCAATTTCACGCGCAGTGAACCGCGCCAAACCCTCGGCCATGCCCTGCACAACAAACAGATACTGCTCATTCTTGATAACTTTGAGCACTTGTTGCCCACGGCAGGGCTTACGACCAGCAGCGAAGCGTCGGTAGCCATCGATCTTGTCCTCGAATTGTTGCAGCGGGCGCCAGGGCTAAAGATCATTGCAACTTCGCGACAACGGCTCAATCTGCGGGGTGAGCATCTGTATAGTTTGCCAGGGTTGGCGTTTTCACCCCAGGCCACCTTGGCAGATGCATCCACCTGGGCAGCGGTGCGTCTGTTCGTCCAGAGTGCGCGCCGTGTGCATCCGCCTTTTCGGGTCAGCGCAGCAAACCTACCGGCCTTGCTTCGTATCTGCACATTGGTTGAAGGCATGCCCTTGGCCTTAGAGATGGCCGCCGCCTGGACAGATCAGTTGTCGCCCGCCGAGATTGCGTGCGCCATCGAAAAAAGTGTCGATTTCTTAACCTTCGAGCAACATGATGTGCCCATGCGCCAACGGAGCATGCGCGCCGTTTTCAACTGGTCGTGGTACTTGTTAAGCGCGACGGAACAGCGCGCCCTGCGCCAATTGGCTATCTTTAGCGGTGGCTTCACGCGGGAAGCGGCAGAGCGCGTTACAGAAGTGAAAAGCCCAGCGTTGCTCCAGGTGCTGACCAGCCTTGTCCACAAGTCGTTGGTACAAATCACCCAAAGCGCGCCCGAAACCACGGAGGTTAGCCAGCGTCGCTACGAACTGCACGAATTGATGCGGCAGTTTGCGCAAGAACAGTTGGAGGCCGTGCCAGACGAATGGGTGCGCATCTCCAACCAACATAGCGAATTCTATCTTTCATTCGTGGCCGCGCGCGAGCAGCGCCTGGCGCGCAACCAACCGCGGGAGGCAACGCTAGAAATTGAAGCCGAGCTGAACAATGTCCGCCAAGCGTGGGCATGGGCGGCGAAGCATGGGGTTAGCCTGGCGCTGGATCGGAGTGCCTATAGTTTATGGCAATTGTATCTATTGACCGGGTTATCGGCCGAAGGCGTACAGGCCTTTCGTTTAGCCGCCGATTGCCTACAAATCCCTGGTGAGGAGGCGGCACAAAATCCTGCTCGTCAGCCGGCCATTTTGAGCAAATTGCGGGCCTTCGAGGCGTATATGCTAGTTACACAAGGCAAGTATGAGGTGGTCGCATCGATCGCACAGCAAGCGATTGCGCTGGGCGAAGTATGTCCAGAAGGGGCAGCGCTTGGCTATTTAGCCTGGGGGCAAGCATACTATCATCAGGCCAAATTTAGCGCCGCTCAGGTTCAATGCGAGCAGTCTCTACACTACACAGCTCGCGCCCATCAGCAGAACGCGCCCAGTGAGTTACTCTACGATTTGGAAATGTTAGCGCAGCTTTTTCTGGGCGCGGTGGCCAGAAGTTTGGGCGATTATGTACTGGCAAAGCACCATTTTGGTCAGTGTTTACAGATCTGTCAACGCTTACACAAACTGCGTGGGGAGATACACGCCCACATTAACCTGGGATTTACCCACTGGATGCTACGCGATGATGCCGCGGCGCGCCAGGCATATGACCAATCACTGCGGCTTGCGCGCGACGTGAGCTACCGCTGGGGGGAAGGTGTATCACTATACGAATTGGCCATTGTTGTGCGTGTCAAGGGTGAATACACGTTGGCGGTTGAGTTATGTACGCAGGCGCTGACGATCTTCCGTGAGATCGATGAGCGCCTGCGCCAGATCTACGCCCTTTCAAACCTGATTGAGTTTTATAGTTGTATGGGTAGCTACACAGTGGCCCAGGGGTGGTATCAGCAACTTACCGTCGTACGGCAGAATTTTAATGCGCCGGATGGCGAACGCGTTGGTTTGTTGGCCAGCGCGATGCTCTACCATTATCAGGGCGATGATGAACAGGCGCTTGAGTACGCGCTCCAAGCGTGGCAGAGTGTTGAGGCGACGAGCAGCCGATCCCAACAGGCAGATGTCTTGACCCTATTGGGTAATGTCCAAGTTGGCTTGCATATGCTGGATGTCGCCGCAAGTAGCTATACACAAGCCGTAGCCCGCTATCAAGCACTTGGTTCGGTTGCGCTGGCGGCAGAAGCCCAGGCTGGTTTGGCATCTATCGCCCTCGATCGGGGCGATCTGGCGCAAGCGCAAAAATTGACCGAAGAAATATTAGCCGTTTTGGTTGATTACCCTTATGCAGGGCTCGATGAACCATTTCCAATCTACCTCACCTGTTACCAGGTGCTCGCAACCATGGGGGATGTGCGCGCCAGTACGATCTTGCAGACAGGTTATCGTTTGCTACAAACATACGCGAACCATATCTCAGATCCTGGATTGCGGCGCTCTTTTTTAGAAAACGTAGCTACTCATCGAGCGCTGCAACAAGCATATACAGCGATTGGCTTGCCACACAATGAATTAGTAATGGGGATTGGGTGATTGGAGATTGAGTGCTCAGGTCATCACCCAATCTCCAGTTTGATGGGCCAATCGACTTAGATAGGTTACGTTCTTTAGGCAGCAGAGGCGTGGTTTGGTATGCCCTGGTCGCCTGTGAATCCGGTCTCCAGCGCCTGTTCTGCAACAACGCCGCCATCAGTGCTTACCCACGCAATGGTCTGCGTGGCCAACCGTTGATCGAACAAAGCAATCTGCTCGGTGCTCCCAATCAAACCGAGCATGTCGTTCAATTGTAGCTGAGTGTCCGGTGGTGGGTTGGGCAACAATTCTTGCTTGCGGATCAAGGCAATGACAGAGGCGCCCGTCTGAGCACGTAAGTTCGTGGCAGCCAGCGATTTTCCAATCAGCAGATTATCAGCTTCTAAGCTGCGCCAAGCGATTTCCATGCCGCGCATGGTGTTATGCAATTGTTCAAGCAGTTGATGCTTCGCCGGGCTGGCGACAGCAGCATCATATTGATCGCGACGCACCGCATCGGTATAGTGATGCACCTGACTCACCGGAAAGTCGAGGGCGAGCAGGGTATGGCGCACCACTTCCAAGCCACCCTCCAATTCTGGGTGAATCACATCTTGTGCGCCTAGTTCGTGCAGACGCTGTACACCGGGACTGGTGGTGGCACGAGCAATGATCGGCAGGTGCGGGGCAAGCAGACGGGCAGCAGCAACGACCATTTCGGTGGCGGCTTCGTCGGGCAGCGTTACTACCAAGACGCGCGCATGGTCAAGATCGGCATGGTTGAGGATCTCAGAATTGGCCGCATCGCCATATAACGTGGGGATGCCGCGCTGCTCAAACTCTGCCGCGCGGCGGGCATCGCTCTCCACCACAAGCCGTGGAATCTCCAACTGCTCCAGAACAGTGACCACATGTTCGCCAACCCGCCCAAAACCGACGACTACCACATGGTCGTGTAGGTCGTGATCACCTACGGACGGCACAGTTCCCTGCCGATCCAGGCGACGCCAGAGCGCTGGGCTACGCTGGAGCAGACGTTCCACCACAGGTAGCAGCCGAAAGAGCAGTGGATTTAACACGATCGAGAGCAACGCCCCGGCCAAAATCAGCGAGTATTGATCCTGGCTGAGCACGCCCAGCGCAACGCCAGTTTGACCCACGATAAAGGAAAATTCACCGATCTGGCTCAAACCAGCCGCGACGACCAGCACTGTGTGGGCAGAAGCTGGTAATACGAACCCCATCAGAATCGTGATCAGCGCCTTGCCAAACACAATCATAGCTGTAAGCGCGAGCACATAGCCAGCGTTAGCAAACAGATAAAATGGGTTGACCAACATGCCAACCGAGACAAAAAAGACGACGGCAAAAAGGTCGCGAAAAGGCACAACCTCAGCCCCGATTTGGTGACTGATCGGTGACTCACCCAGGACAACACCGGCCAAGAACGCCCCCAGTGCGAGTGAAACGCCAAACAATTCCGCCGACCCCAAGGCCGTGCCCACCGCCGCGGTGACAACCGCTAAAATAAACAACTCGCGCGAGCGAGCAAAGGCAATGCGCGTGAGCAACCAGGGCAGCAGTCGAGCGCCGGCGATCAGCATCATCCCCACAAAGAAGGCCGCCTTGAGCAAGGCGAACCCGGCATTTTGCCAAGAACTGCCCTCACCACCCGCAAAGAGCGCGGGCAGTAGCACAAGGATTAAGATGGTCGCCAGATCTTCCAACACCAACCAACCCACAGCTACCTGGCCGTGCACCGTATTGAGCAGGCCATTGTCCATTAAGCCGCGCAACAGAACCACCGTGCTGGCAATTGAAATCGCCAACCCCAAGATAAAGCTGGCAGGCATCGACCAGCCCCAGGCTTGGGTGAGAGCAAAGCCGAGGGTTGTGGCGATAATCATTTGCGCCAGCGCGCCGGGAATTGCGATCGAGCGCACTTTCCACAGATCACGCAAAGAGAAGTGCAGCCCGACACCAAACATTAGAAAGATAACACCTAACTCAGCGAGTTGACTAATATCGTCGATATCACCGACAAAGCCAGGCGTAAAGGGCCCAATCGCCATCCCGGCGAGCAGATAGCCGACAATGGTCGGCAGGCGCAGCCGCCGCGCAATCAATCCGCCAGCAAAAGCCGTGACTAAAACAACCGCAATGTTGGTCAGTAAATGTAGGTTATGCAACTCTCTTCTCCTTGTGTGTGGTTCAGGCCTGGTTGGAGCCCAGTATAGCGGCAATGGCTAGCATTGCTACGCCGCTATACTTGTCTGATCGCCATATCGTTACCTTGGATTCCTTGCCTTTCAAGAACCGGTTTTCGTTTGTATCAGCATATGAATAAACCTGCGCCTTATGCGCAGTCTCTACTTTCGCATTCTTTACTATATCTTCTATGGAGTAAATTTGAAAATATTTATCTACGCGAGAAAGTAAGCCTTCTCTCTAAAAACTTTACAAAAACCGACCCGTAAGCGCGAAGGATTTGCCCCAAATTTGCGATTAATAATATAGACGAGTCGTCTACAAAGACGCCCGCTGGCACTGGCGAGAGTGACAACGGGCGTCTTTGGTTTTTCTATGGTAAAAAGCCCTAATCCTTACCGCACAGGCGTAAAATACGCGTTGACACTTGCATTTTTATGTGCTAGGCTGCGCTAGGGTGTAAAGCTCAAGCAGAAAGTGACTATGCGACTCAACCTAGCCCACCAAAGCGGCAAATTACAAGGAACGCACTCTTGAAAATTTTGGAAACTGACCGCCTTATCCTACGTCAGCTTGTCGTAGAAGACGCCACGTTTATCTTTGCGCTGTTGAACGATCCTGGGTGGTTGCGCTTTATCGGGGATCGAGGCATATGTACCTTGGACGATGCACGCAACTATATTTTGCAAGGCCCGGTTGCCATGTATGCGCGGCACGGCTTTGGACTCCATCTGACGGCGCGCAAGCAGGATGGCGTCCCGATTGGGCTCTGTGGGCTGCTTAAGCGAGATGGCCTGGCGGATGTGGACATTGGCTATGCTTTTCTGCCCCAATTCCGCGGCCAAGGCTATGCCGCTGAAGCCGCGGCGGCAGTAATGGCCTATGGAAAAAATGTTTTGGAGCTTGCGCGAATTGTGGCAATTACAGCGCCCGACAATGAGCGCTCGGCCAAAGTGCTGGAGAAGTTGGGCTTAACCTTTACCAAAATGATTACACTGCCTGGCGATGAATCAGCCGTTAAGCTATTCACGCCCATCGCGCATGGTTGATTCTCGAGGTAGAAGGCGTAGCGACTACGCCTTCTACCAATTGACCGATGTAAATAGGGTCGACTGAAGGGTAACACAGCCTATGCAGTGAGGGTAGTTTCAACCTTCAGCCAACGGGTAAGCACCTGACTTAAGGCAGCCATGCCCACTGGTTTGCTCACATAATCATCCATACCCGCCGCGATACAACGCTCGCGATCCCCCTTCAGAGCTTGGGCCGTCATCGCAATGATCGGTATGTGGCCGCCATGCACCTGTTCGCGTTCACGGATGCGACGAGTGGCTTCGAAACCGTCCATTTGTGGCATCTGACAGTCCATCAGCACGAGCTCGTAACCGTGCTGGGGCAGAGCAAGTCTTTCAAGCGCTTCACGGCCATGTGTCGCCAGCGTCGCCTGACAGCCCAGCCGGGCCAGTTGCTGGCGCATAACAATCTGATTCGCCGGGTGGTCTTCGACGAGAAGGATGGATGGTAAGCGAGGTCCCTCGTCCGCCGGCGTTACGGCTGGCAACGCTAGCCCAACATCAGACGGCCGCGCGGACGCAGACAGAGCTTTTACGGTGCCGTTTGCTGGCGGGCAAGCAGATGCCTGGGCAGGCTTTGCCGTCAGGATATGGCTAATCGTCTCTACCAGGCGCGCCTGCCGGATCGGCTTGGTCAGATAGGCAGCATAGCCAGCATCCAGCGCACGCTGACCGCGGGCTTGTTCATCAAACGCCGTCAACATAATCAAGCGCGTTGCTGTCAGCGTAGGCTCGTCACGCACCGTCTGGCCAAGTGTGGTGCCATCCATGCCTGGCATCATCTGATCAATGATCGCAATCGCATAGGGTTGCCCCGCCTCGGCGGCGCGCATCAAGTAGAGTAACCCTTCGGTGCCGCGCGTGGCAACATCGACCATCATCCCCAATGCCCCCAGATAAGTTCGGATTATTTTACGGTGAGTGGCGTTGTCATCAACCACCAGCACACGCAACCCTTCAAGCGCGAGGGAATGGGTCGAGCTGGTTATCGACTCAGCCGGCGCGCGCTCCAGGCAGATGGTGAACCAAAAAGTCGAACCTTGGCCTTCTTCGCTCTCGAGCCCGATCGTACCGTTCATCAAGTGCGCTAGCCGGCTGGCGAT
>Ga0105046_10015250_pt1 | contig 11821 bp, 6 predicted proteins | sample MAT03_FD_78385 | JGI IMG/M metagenome (GOLD analysis project Ga0105046, IMG submission 78385) | Freshwater microbial communities from Lake Fryxell liftoff mats and glacier meltwater in Antarctica - MAT-03 (megahit assembly) | ecosystem: Environmental > Aquatic > Freshwater > Ice > Liftoff...
ATCTGTGCTTCAAATCCCTCCGGAAGCTCAATAAACAAGCCGGTTGGTATCATAGCCCTTTCCAGGGTTCTCAACGATACCGGTTCAGAAAGATTTGCCCTGAGATCCATACCTGCTGAAGAAATGGTTTCATAAGCAGGTAAGGAATGTTGCGATTTATTTACAATCCTGATATGCATAGAAAAAAGAAAAGTGTGTTTATAAAGAAATGTTTGACAGGCGCAAAATTAAGCATTAAAAGGCTTTGTTAACGACCGACCTGAACCTTTGCCGTTCGAAGTAGAAAACATAGCCGGCGAAAGCAAACAGCATCAGCGAGTTTGTAATATACTTCAGCCAGATTATCCCCGGGATGGGTAAAACAGAAACAGAATAAATGGCCAGTGTAATGAGGAAGTATTTTAATGCTCTTTTCAGGTCATAGTTTATTGGATAGTATTTCTGACCTACGACATAGGACATGACCATCATTGATGCATAGCAGATCAGCGTAGCCCATGCAGCGCCCATATAACCCATTACAGGTATCAGAAGAAAATTCAGCAATAGTGTAATTGCTGCACCTGTAATTGAAAGGGCTGCACCGGTTTTTGTGCGGTCGGTAAGTTTAAACCACACGCTGAGATTGTAAAAGACTCCAAGAAAAAGATTTGCCATAAGAAGGATTGGAACCACCCCTGCTCCTTCCCGGTATGATTTTCCCACAAAAAGCATAACCACATCGATATACATCATAATAGCCAGAAAAATGAACAGGCAGATGATGATGAAATAATGCATCATGGCCGAGTAGGTTGCTTTGGCGTTTTGTTTCCGGGCCTGATCGAAAAAGAAAGGTTCGGCTGCATACCTGTATGTCTGAATAAAAAGTGACATGAGAATGGAGACTTTGTAACAGGCGCCGTATATGCCGAGCTGGGCCATCGCATTGACCTTATCGGGTAAAAGATGTTTGAGTATTATCCTGTCGAAGGTTTCATTTACAATGCCTGCAAGGCCAAATATCAGCAGCGGCCAGCTATAACCCAGCATTTGTCTGAGCAGATTTCGGTCTGCTTTCAGGCTCTTAAACGGAATTTCAGGCAACAGCATCAGAAAGGTCAGAATGCTTGCAATCAGGTTTGAAACGAAAATGTATCCAACCCCGGTTTCGGGCCTGTAAAAAGTGTTAATAATCGCTGCAAGTCCGCTTTCAGGGTAGTGGGCCAGCACATAAGGGCAAAAAAGGATAAAAAACAGGTTAAACCCTATATTGGCAACAATATTTACTATTTTAACCAGTGCAAACCGCAGGGGTTTGTTCATAAGCCTGAGGTTGGCAAATGGTATGGTGCTTATGGCATCAGTTGCCAGTATAAGGGCAAACCATTTTACATATTCCGGGTGTCCTTCATACCCCAATTGAATGGAAAAAAAGGGTGCTGCCCCAAAAGTGATCACCAGAAAGAGAAGGGATGTTACTCCCAGTGAGATAATTGATGTTCCGAGTACCTTGTTCCGGAATTCACCCTGGCTGGCGAATCTGAAAAATGCGGTTTCCATCCCATAAGTCAGGAAAATGAACAAAAGGGAAACATAAGCATACATTTCTGTCACAATCCCGTATTCTTCCGGCATAAAGACACGGGTGTAAACCGGAACCAGCAGATAATTCAGTAAACGCCCAAGGATAGTGGGTAATCCATAGATCGCGGTTTGACCGGCTAGTTTTTTAAGTGGGTTCAATTTTGAATCAGTTGTCAGAGTGAAAAACTCAATCTTCCATCGCGGGCAATTCTATAATAAAAGTAGTCCCTGTCTCTTTTCCCGGGGTAAAGGTTATTTCACCGCCGGCCGAATCGATGATGTTTTTCACCATTGCCAGCCCCAGTCCCATTCCCCCTGATTTTGTTGTAAAATTAGGAGAAAAGATCTTCGACTTTTGTACCTCTTCTATTCCTGTTCCATTATCGGTTATTTCTATACGATGCCGATCACCAATATTAATGAGTTTTATTTCCACCAGTCCTTTGTGTTTTGGAGGTATAGCCTGAACCGCGTTGTTGAATAGATTAATAAAAACACGGGATAGTTGTTTTTCATCAGCAAAAACAAAGCAATCCTTATCCGGGAGGGTAAAGCTGAAATTGACGTCAGGATTCTGGTTAAACAAAGAGAGCGTATTTCGCAATATAGCAGTGAGTTCTGTTTTCTTATTCGAAGGGGTAGGTAACTTCGCAAAATCAGAAAAAGCGGTTGCTATGGCTGCCAGGGAATCAATCTGTAGTATAAGTGTTTGGGTCGTTTTTTCCAGACGGTTGCCCCAGTCCGGGGTTTTATCATCCCACGATTTTCGCAGGTGCTGAATACTCAGTTTCATGGGGGTGAGCGGATTTTTAATCTCATGGGCTACCTGACGGGCCATTTCGCGCCAGGCGCTTTCTCTTTCTGACCGGGCAAGTTTTTCGGCACTCTCAGCCAGTTTGTCAACCATCAGGTTATAGTCGTTGATCAGATCGCCGAGTTCATCTTTACGGCTATAACTGATTTTTTCATTGGCCCTGCCAAGGTTCAGGCTGCTAAAGCGGTTCCTGATTAGTTGCAATGGCCGCATCAGGTAATTTCCGGCAAGCAGTGAAATAAATACAGCAAAAACAGTCAGGATTACATAAATATTTATAAAAGCAACCAGAAAAGTGGAAATTTCCTGCCTTAGTTCCTGTTCCCGTGCGAAATACGGAAGATTGATATAAGCAGTCAGCTTGTTCTGTTCATTTCTGAATGGAAGATAAGCCGACAAGTAACGGTAATTGCCGATCTTTTCATTATCAATATAAAGTGTCCGCTTGTTTCGGGCTAATTGAACATACGGCCCGGCACTCATCAATTCTGACTTAAGGCCTTCTTCGAAGATCTGAGGACGCGAAGAGGCAAGCAGCCGCCCGTTGATATCGTAAAGGTTGATATCGGTGAAAAACACCAATGAAAACTTGGTGAGCAGCTCTTCCAGATGGGTTTTCTGCGATTTATCCAATATATCCCTGGCAGCCAGTTTGTGCTCGATTTCAATGAGTACTGAGTGTGCTTTTTCACTCAGCATATCCCGGTTTTTTTTGTCATTAAGGTTCCTGATATTAATCATTGTCGTTAAGCCAACCGATAATGAGGCAAATAATACCAATGCGATAACCATTAGCTGAAGCCGGGTTTTGAAATCAAGATTTCGCTTTTGGCCTGTATAACGTAAATTGTATATGATAAGAATGAAGAACAGGAGGATAACATGAAAGATCAACTGGTAGGTAAATGGAGAAAGCTTATCAAGCAGATTTTCATTTCGTTTGCTGATTACGATACTGGTTTCCTTATTGATGATATGAAACAGATGGTTATACCCCTGCGTGTCAAAGAAAGTAAAGTCTTCGGAAACAGGTACAATTTCTGACTCATTCACGCTGTAATTGTACTCACCCACATTTTTGACAAGTTCATCCCTGAAGAAAAGAGCATACGAGTAGTTAGAAATATCTGCACGCGACGATGACGCTTTATCCATTAATAATTCCGGATAACCAAGCCCTTTAGGGACGTATTTTGGCGTAAGTTCAATAACCAGAATTGCTGGTTGGCCAGTTTTATCATTATTGTTCATAGGAATATTAGCAATATAGCTGCTGGCATCGTATGATTCACGGATAAAATAGAGTGAAGGGCTGGTAGTATTTTCACCAAGCCGGCTGATAATATCGGTGAAGTATTCCCGACAGCCGATAATATAGTTTGATGGTCGTATCTGTAAAGATTTTTCAGGAAATCACAGGGTAACCTGCACATTGTATTTTGTCCAATAGCCTTTGAAATAGTTTTGTTTGAGGTAGTCTGAACATTGGATCTCTTTCAAAGGGTCAACCCACGCTGATGAAAAAAGCTGCTTTAACGTTGTGTCAGTTAATAAACGCTTTTCGATATCCTCAAACAGAAATTCTCCCATTTTATCGCGGTCAGACGAAACTCGTAATGTCAGAAGTTTACGTTCATTCTTTTCCTTTTGGCTTTTACTAATATGAAGGCTATAAGATGAGATCAGGGTGAGGATTAAAACAAGAATACTGATTGATGTGAAATGCGGGTAGCGGATTACATTATTATAAATGAGGATAAGTACTATGAAATAACAAGCCTGAAGTAAAAGAAGCATCGGTTCGGGAAAAAACAGATCGAAGCTCATGGCAAACAAAACCATCAGAATATTGATTAGCAGAAAATACCCTGTGAGGACCTTCCAACCTGTTAGGTGGTAAATCTGTCTGTATAAGGTATATGAGATAAAGAAATACGCTGTCAGCAGGAAAAAGATTATAAAGTAAGCCATGAGACCATAAAGCGAGAATTCCTGTAAATTACTCAGGTCCGTGTTAAAGGCTGAATTATTGATCAGAATAATCAGAAGATAGCAAATAAAATAGAAGAAGAATATGGCAAGAAGAACGAAGATAAATGATAGGATAGTCCGGCCTGCTATTTTCCCACCAGATTTTTTACTGGTTTTTTTCAATGAAAGGTGAACCAGAAAGAAAACCAGTGCAGTTAAAAGGCTATCGGTAAAAAAATCTCCCAGGGAAGGCAGAAAAGAGGAATAGGCAAAACTCAGAGGACTGAATAAATCTGAGCTGTATAGCGAGCCTGGTATCCTGAAATAAATGAGTGTTGCCCTGATTAAAAAAACATCCAATACAAAAACAAAGATGTAATATGGGTAATTATTCAGGGGCGTAAACCTTTGGTATAGTAAATAAATGGCGATGACAAGAATGATCAGAGCCAACAGATACAGGCTGTAAATAATAGAAATTCCTGTATCTGAGATTTTATCCGGTTTTTCAGATTTTAAAGAGAACAAAAAATTACCTGCGGAATCATTGACAGAAAAACCTCCTTTATTGATTGAAATACCGTAATTTGATGGAATGGAATAAGCCGGATTAAAGGATGGGGTCAGGTATTCATTTTCATAACTGTATCTTGTTTTAATGAGATCAGCAAGTATATAGGTCAGTTTCCCTGATTTTTTCCTGACGATCTGGTATATACCATTGCCGGCCTCTACAATCCTTTGATTATGCAATGAGTCCGCGAAAATACTATCGGGATTTATCAGATTATCGGACCAATAATGCAAGGATTGCCCCCGGAAGACATATAGGCTGTAAAATTCATCTGTCCTGTCAGTAAAGTCAACCGGTATTTCGAAAGTTGGATCCGGATTTGATTTGATCAGTTCGTCAAGTATAGAAACCCCTTTTTCATAACGCTCATTCAATACGGTGTTTAATGCGCTTATAACCTTTTCCTGACGATGATTAAATTTATAGATTTTAACATAAAAATAGGCGGCAAGGATTAACAGTACAGAAAGTGAAAGTAAAATCCAATGACTATGACCTTTAAAATTGAAATTCTTTACCATTACTTATAGAATTAGGACCCTTGATATGGCAATATCCAAAAATTTGAGCACAAATGGGGAAGTTGAGATAAGGCATCAACACAAAGCGTTGATAATAAGGAAGATAAAGCCTTGTATTAATGTTATTGAGTTTTATGACACACCATTCCCCGAATCAGCAAGCCCATTTCTGTTGTAAAGATAATAAACGAAGACATCTGTTTTATAACCAATGCCGGTTTACTTATTGTTTTTTCAGAATATAAATAAGGCTCGAATATTCACCAGATCGGGATCGTGCTTTATAATTGGAGAGGAAACCACTCAGAAATGCTTTTACATAGGAAGATTCTCCTGTCATATACTTCTCACTCAAGAGTGAAACGTAATAGGCATCAAAGCGCATTGGAAGAATGGCTGCAACCCGGAATCCATGTTTGTTAGCCAGTGCAGGGAGTGATTTTCGGTCAAAATGAAACAAATGTCGCGGAACATCCCAGGCTGCCCAATAGCGGTAATAATAGGCTGCATCGTAGGAGGCATGGTTGGGTAATGCAATAAACGCTACGCCATCATTGTTTAGCAAGCGAAAGATATCTGACACTCTTTGATTAATATCGGGAACATGCTCCAGCACATGCCACATCGTAATCATATCAAATGACCCGCTTGCAAGTGTATCGATACCCGGCTCATCAATCACTTCCAATTTGTAGGCGGATTCAGCAATTTTTCTTGCTTTCTCATTCGGCTCTATTCCCAAAGTCGTCATTCCCTGGGTAGAACAGTAATTCAGAAATTCACCGGTAGCACATCCAATATCCAGAACAGATTTTCCGGAAGAATACTTTTTTAGTAATTTATACTTCTGCTTGTGTGTGTAATTTCTAACAAAATGATAAACTTTGCTGATTGCATCTGTGCTTTTACTGGAATGTGAGATATAATTTTCAGAAGCATAGTAGCGACCAAGTTTTGATAATTCTGGCATCGGACGGGTTATGAGCAAACCGCATTGGCTACACTTGTAAATAGCAAACTCTTCTCCACTAAGGAAATAGTCTTTGACGTTCATTACAGTTGTAAACGTCTTATTATCACATATTAAGCAATTCTGAGGAGCCGAAATTTGAGTGTGTTCCACGTGAAACAATTTAAAGTAAGCCAGATTTTTAGCGACTCAAAAATACAACTAATACTGATATGTCAGCGGGCGAAACACCGTTAATTCTGGCGGCTTGTCCGATGGTATCGGGTTTTATCTTGCTTAACTTTTCTCTTGCTTCAAATGAAAGAGATGTTAAGGATTTGTAATCGAAATCAGGCTTAAGATGAATATCGTCGAACCTGGAAATTTTTTCAGCGATTTCTTTTTCCTTATCGATATATCCCTGGTATTTGGTCAATATTTCGGTTTCCTCAATAACCTCATCCATTAACGTTTCATAAGAGGAAAAGTGTTCTTTGACCAAAGGTAAGCAATCAATTAAATTCATAAGACTCACTTGTGGACGGAGCAGTAATGATGACAATTTGACCTTCTGGCTAATTGGTGCAGTGTCTGATTTTTCAAGGAACCCGTTTACCTGATCCGGAGATACGCTTAATTCACTTAAAAATCGCAGGGCATTATTCACTGAGGTTAACTTTTTACCTACTCTGTTATAACGATCAAGACTTGCTAAACCCAGTTTGTAAGAGATTGGCGTTAACCTTAAATCAGCATTATCCTGCCTGAGCAAAATTCTGTATTCAGCTCTTGACGTAAACATTCGATACGGTTCATCAATCCCTTTCGTGATCAGATCATCGATTAGGACGCCGATGTAAGCATCAGAACGTCGTAAAATGAAAGGCGATTGTTCATTAACTTTAAGATGTGCGTTAATACCAGCCATTAAGCCCTGGGCTGCAGCTTCTTCATATCCGGTAGTTCCGTTTATCTGACCCGCAAAATAGAGATTTTCAACCAATCGGGTTTCAAGGGTGTAGTGAAGCTGAACAGGTGGAAAATAGTCATACTCTATGGCGTAACCAGGCCTGAAGATTTTTGCATGCTCAAATCCTTGTACTTTCTGAAGAGCTCTAAGCTGAATATGGTCAGGAAGAGAAGATGAAAAGCCATTGACATAGTATTCAACAGTGTCCCAACCTTCGGGCTCAACAAACAACTGGTGCCTGCTTTTATCACTAAAACGATCTATTTTATCTTCAATGGAAGGACAATATCTTGGTCCCCGACCCTCAATTCTACCGGCATACATGGGCGAATCATCGAATCCAAGTCTTAAAATATCATGAACAGCAGGACTCGTGTAGGTTAAATAGCAACTTCTCTGTTCTTTTAAGGAAGGCGTATTGGTGAAAGAGAATTTTGCAGGATTTTCATCACCCTTCTGCTCATCCATTTTACTAAAGTCAATGGATCTACCATCAACCCTGACCGGAGTTCCTGTTTTTAGCCGGGCAGCCTCAAATCCTATGGAAATCAAATTTTCTGTCAATCCATTCGACGCCTTGTCTCCCATTCTACCGCCGCCAAAATTCTTCGTGCCGATGTGGATGATTCCATTCAGGAAGGTGCCATTGGTCAGAATAACAGATTTACCATTGATTTGCTGACCCATTGCGGTGGCTACACCTGTAACCCTTCCATCTTTAACACTCACACCTGTAACCGTATCCTGCCAGAAATCAAGATTGGGCGTTTGTTCTAACATGCGACGCCATTTTTCTGAAAAGCGCATTCGGTCGCTTTGGGCTCTTGGGCTCCACATAGCCGGACCTTTCGATCGGTTCAGCATCCGGAATTGGATCATTGTGGAGTCTGTAACAATGCCGGAGTAACCGCCCATGGCATCAATCTCACGCACAATTTGTCCTTTGGCGATACCACCCATGGCCGGGTTGCACGACATTTGGGCAATGGTATTCATATTCATGGTAATAAGAAGGACAGAAGAGCCCATATTGGCTGCAGCCGCTGCCGCTTCACTACCCGCATGGCCTGCACCCACTACGATAACATCATATTCTTTAAACATTCAAGCAATGTTTCACGTGGAACAATGGTAAAATTTACAGTTCAGGAGACCAAATTTGAGTTACAAAAAATGCAGCCCATCATTGGTAATCAGAAGGGCTGCAAATTTAGTGATTAATCCCGCTTCTTTTAGGCAGAAGCTATGGGGTCCTGAATAAGACCAGATACGCCTCCTCCATCCGACGCATGGTTGCTGTATCTTTCATGGTTTTATCTTTATATCCGCAAAGATGTAGCATTCCATGAATGATTACCCTGTGCAGCTCATCGTTAAAGGATTTTGAAAACAGCCTCGCATTTTCCTTTACCCTTTCTATGCTGATAAAAATGTCTCCGGAAATCAACAGTCCCTCATTGTATTCGAAAGTGATGATATCGGTGAGGGTGTCATGGTTGAGATACCTGATATTCATATCCAGCAGAAAAGAATCGTTGCAAAAAATCACGCTGATCTCTCCGGGTATTTTGCCCTCATTGATAACAGCATCTGAAATCCATGCCCGGATGCTCTTTTTATTTCTTAGACGGAAACTGGTATTTTCATTAAAAAATCTGATTCCCGATTGGCTCATTTCAGAAAAGTTTAGATTGTAAAGGTATATATATTGGAATAATGCTCAGAAAACAAGAATTAAAAAACCGGCTGTAAACCGGTTTTTTAACTTCATTTAATTTGCCAAAGGCATGTTAAGAAAGTACTCATTGACTTTGTTTTTGTAATACAGTCTTAAGGAAGGCGGAACTGTTCTCAACAATTCAGTTTCGCGGGATTGGATTCCCATACTGTTGAAAAAGGTTGCAGGATCTGGTTTAGGCAGTTCGCGACCTTGGGTTGATTCACGCCGTTCTTCCTGCTCACGTTGCATTTCTGCTTTTTCCGACTCGAGCATCCTGGTAAGAATTTCCTGTTGCCTGAGCATGGTTTCCTGATTCAGTATTTTATTCACAAGCTCAGTTTCCGTCTTATCCATTTCTTCAATCATCTTGTTCAGCCCTTTTTGATTTAAGGAACCTTCTTTCTGCAATTGATCACGATATTCCTGAAGCTGCTGACGCAAAGCCTCCTGTTGGGCAGCCATGCGGGCAAGCTGTTCGCTCATCTGGCCCTGTCCGGTTTTCCCCTTTTCTCCCTTCCCCTCCTTCATGCCTTTCTTAATCGCTTCCATCTGCTGGTTCAGCTTCTCTTGCATTTGCCGCATCGATTTCATGGATGAGGGTTTCCCCATGCCTGGATTCGGGCAGCTTTTACCCGATTTTGAAGATGATTTCATTGACTGACTCTGTTGCATCTTCTTCATGGATTCAGCCAGCATCAATGCAAGATTGTTGACAGAGGTCATTACAAACTGTTGTTTACCCCTTGCAGTTGGTATAACACGGTTGTTTAATGCAACCATTACCTGATCAGCATTATCGTTGATTGTTGAGATTTCCCGGTTCACGAACGATTCAATCATCGGCTGGCGTTTGCTAAGTGCATACAGCGAATCCTCAACCATTTCTAAATTATCTTTCAAACCTTTTTGCTGTTCAACAATTCTTGTATATTGCGGATCGTTCCGGCCAATTATTCCAAGCCTGTCAATGAGGCCTTCCTGGTCAAAGGAAATACGCACCAAATTTTCCAAAATGGCCCTGAGTGCTTCAATATCCTCCCCCAACTCCTCTTCTTCCATTTCGTCCTGCATTTCAGATAGCTCGACACTCATTTCCTCCATTTTGTCTGAAGCATCATCCTGCGATTTTGAAGCCTTTTTCATTTGTCCTTCTTTCAGACTTTTTTCAGATTCGTTCAAATCTTTTTGAATATCCTCCTTTTTTTGTTCAGGAATTTTAAAGCTACCTGGCTCTTCCAATTTACTATTGAGGTCTTTCAATTCCTGCAGATCTTTCTTTATTTTATCAAAATCCTGATTTATTTTTTTTTGCTCCTCACGTAGCTTGTCCTCATCTTTCTTTTCAGCATTTTCTGTTTTTTCAGATAGTTTTTTCTGATCTTCAGATAGTTCTTTTAGCTTATCAATGGCATCTGTCAGTTTCTTATCGAACTCCAACTGCTTAAAAAGTTCCAGATTCCGGTCAAGAGATTTTTCAAGATCTTCAGCATTGAATTTCATTTTATCAAGTACCTCATTAAGCTTATCCTTGTCTAAGTTCTCCATCATTTTCTGGAGTTCTTCGAACAGTTTCTTTAAATCATCAGACATAATCTCTTCAAACAGTTTTTCAAGTTGTCGCTGCTTTTCAGAAATGGCCTCATTCATTTCGGTATATTGGGATTCCTTCCTGTTGGCTTTCTCATTGTCCTGCTTCATCTCTTCAACCTGTTTCTGAAGATTCTTCTGCCGGTCAAGAAGCTCTTGCACCTGCTTTTTCTCCTGATAATTCAGGCTCTTTTTATCGAAAAGTTTTTTGTTTAACTGGCTGACATCTTTTTGAATTTTACGCGCTTCGGCAATACTTTTTTCAAGTTCACTTTTAACATTATCCTGATTTTTCTTAACCATCTCCTCTATTTCTGCCCGGGAAGGAATTTTAAGTGCCATTTTCTGCGAACGGGATGATTTACTACCATTCACCCCGTCATTATCCCAAATGATGAAGTAGTATTCAATCTCGTCACCTGGTTCCAAACCGGCTTCTGTTACATCGTAGAAATGATAAAACTGCTGCTGGGTATTATCTTTGGTTATTGGTACCGGTACAGATCGTTCAGCCGAACTTTCCCCATCCTCTGTTTTTCTGGATAAACGGAACTCCATATTTTTAAAACCATAATCATCCTTTATTAAACCCCTGAAATACAATCGGTTATCATAGACAGAATCCCGATATTCTTCAACAGCAATTGAAGGATAAATATCAGGTATTACATTGATAAAGAACGACATAGAATCGGAACTCTTCATGTATTGATTCTCTATGCTGACAGAATATGGAGTCGGAACCATGAGTCGTTTTGATGAGGTGATGGTATTGGAATTTTTCACTTCAATTTTTTCAATGTTTTCGCCGGTTTTCAAAGTCAGAAAGCGGGTATCGCGCGTATAAAACTTCCACAATGCATTGGTTCCCTGGGGTACTGAGATATCTCCCGTATTTGACAGCAATTCAGACTTTTTCCCTGTATAAGCCGGATAGTTAAGTTCAAGATCGAAATTCAGGATGATCGGCTTTGGCAGAACAACAAGTTCATAATCAGTTGTGTAGCGCCCAATGGCCTGAAATTTAAATCGTTGGTTTTTCTGAACTTTCCTGAAAGTGTAGGAATAGTTCAACTTATCCGAGGCATCCATGCGGTATTCCACCCCATCAATTGCGATGAAAACCTGGTCCGGAATTTCTTCACCCTC
>Ga0105046_10015252_pt1 | contig 11820 bp, 13 predicted proteins | sample MAT03_FD_78385 | JGI IMG/M metagenome (GOLD analysis project Ga0105046, IMG submission 78385) | Freshwater microbial communities from Lake Fryxell liftoff mats and glacier meltwater in Antarctica - MAT-03 (megahit assembly) | ecosystem: Environmental > Aquatic > Freshwater > Ice > Liftoff...
GCCTGCGGCGCGAGCGGATCAGGCTGCCGAACATGTCGCGGGCAATGATCTGCTTCATCACTTCCATCGCGCCGCCGGCGATCTTGACAATGCGCGCGTCGGCATAGGCGCGGCACACCGGGTATTCCCACATGTAGCCCCAGCCGCCGTGTAGTTGCAGACATTCGTCGACCACCCGGCAATGCAGATCCGACAACAGGAGTTTGGCCGCGGCGGCGTCGACCGGATCGAGCGCATCGACCAATTGCAGCTCGATGCAGCGATCGACGAACACGCGGGCGGCGACAATCCCCGCCTTCAGCTCGGCCAGCTTCCCGGCTTGCGCGGCTCGGCAAGGCCCGTGTCATGTACATTGTCCCTGCGGCTTGCGACCCGGTTGCGGGCGCCTGGCCCGTACTGACCCAACCCCGGCGCTTGTCGATCGCTGGCAAAAACATGACAACCTCGTGAGAGGCATGTTTTCGTCATGAATAATGCAGTTCTCATCAACCCACGATGCCCCTGAACTCCCGTCAAGCCATGCTCACCGCGCTGATCGCAGCGACGGTGCTGAACCTGCCGTTCGGCACCGTCTATGCGTTCAGCGTGTTCCTGAAGCCGATGGAGGCATTGCTTGCCATCAGCCGCGCCGAGATGACGCTGGTGTTCGCGCTGGCAACCATCAGCCTGACCGCAGGCATGAACCTGGCGCCGCGGCTGTATCGTTCGCTGTCACCGGCATTGCTGGTGCTGGGGTGCGGCGTGGGCAGTGCGGCCGGCCTCCTCCTGACTTCGCGTGCCAGCGGTTTTGCCGAGCTTGCGCTCGGCTATGGCGTGCTGTTCGGCATTGGCGGGGGCATCTGCTTCATCGTCATGCAACAGGCCGTCAACCAGGCGTCACCGAGCACCAGTGGACTGGTCAACGGCTACCTGGTGAGCCTGTATCCGCTGGGAGCGATGATCGGCGCACCGGTGTTCGGCTGGGCCATCCAGGCCCACGGCCTGCGGGTCACCATGGCCGGCCTGGCGGCCACCGTGCTTGTGACTGCCGTGATCGCCGCGTCGATGCTGCGTGGTGCCGGTATCCGCATGCACGATCCGGTTGCACCGCCGGCAAGTGGCGACGCCGGCGAGCGCGGCGTGTTCTGGTGCCTGTTCACGGTGTTTTTCCTGGCCGCCGCGGCCGGCCTGACGGTATTGAGCCAGGCTGCGGGGATCGTGCAGGCCTATGGCGGAAAGACCGCGCTGGCCCTGGGCGCGACTACGCTCATCACCGGTGCGATCGCGGCCATGCGCGTCGGCGGCGGTGCCCTGGTGGACCGCTACGCCGCCCCGCGTGTGGCCTGCGCGGCGCACCTGTGGTCGCTGACCGGGGCGCTGATTCTCACGCTCTGGCCGGGGCCGCTGGTGTCGGTGCTGGGCCTGGCGATGATCGGCATGGGCTACGGCGTGATCTCCGGCCTGACCGTCGGGGTGATTCCGCGCTACTGGCACCGCAACCTGTTCGGCCATATTGCCAGCCGCATGTATATCGCCTGGTGCATCGCGGCGATCAGCCTGCCGGTACTGGCGGGCTGGCTATACGACCGCACGCAAGGTTATGTCGCGGTGGTGATGATCGCGGCGGTCATCAATGTGCTGGGTGCGCTTTTTGCGCTGCGCCTGCCGATGCCGGTGCGCGGCCCTGCGGCGTCGACGCCCTGACCCGCGCATGGCGGGCGATTGCCGTGGCGGCGCCATCCCGGCGCCTGCGCCTGCGGCATTGGCGTTAAGCTTGCGGATGCGGTTCGATCCACAACAAATTGGGAGTCATCATGAGCAATTCGCGAATTGAAGTGCAGCCGACTTCGGGCGCGGTGGGCGCAGAGATTGTCGGCGTCGACTTGTCGCTGCCGTTGACAGACAGCGAACTGGCCGTGATGCGCGCGGCGTTCGACGAACATGGAGTGATTTTCCTGCGCAACCAGAACATCACGCCCGAGCAGCACATCGCGTTCGCCAGTCGCATCGGGGTGATCAACATCAACCGCTTCTTCAAGGCGGTGCCTGGCTATCCGCAAATCGCCGAGGTGCGCAAGGAGCCGGAACAGAAGACCAACATCGGCGGCGCCTGGCATACAGACCACAGCTACGACTTGGTGCCTGCGCTGGGCTCCATCCTGCTGGCGCGCGAAGTGCCGCCCAAGGGCGGCGACACCATGTTCGCCAGCATGGGCCTGGCGTTCGATGCCTTGTCGGACGGCCTCAAGCGCACGCTTGAAGGCATGCGCGCGGTGCATTCCAGCCGCCATGTGTTCGGCGCCGAAGCCGCATATCGCAAGAACGCCGGTGATCGCTTGGGCAATGCCGAGGCAGCCACCCAGGATGCGGTGCACCCGGTGGTGATCCGCCATCCCGAGACCGGCCAGAAGCTGCTGTATGTCAATCCCGGCTTTACCATCCATTTCGAAGGCTGGACCGCAGCCGAGAGCGAGCCTTTGCTCGGCTACCTGTACCAGCACGCGTCCAGGCCGGAATTCCATACGCGCTTTTCGTGGCATGCAGGCTCGATCGCCTTCTGGGACAACCGCGCGACCTGGCATCTGGCGATCAATGATTATCACGGCGAGCGCCGCCTGATGCACCGCATCACACTTGAAGGCGTGCCGATCCATTGACCCCCCGCAGGCGGACGGAGAGCCATGATGGCCGAAGCGAAACGAGCGCGACCGCAGCCCACCCCGGAGACCCGGCATTTCTGGGAGGGAGCGAAGCATGGCGAACTGCGCCTGCAGCGCTGCGATGCCTGCCGGCACGCCTATTTTCCGCCGCGCCCGTTCTGCCCTGCGTGCGCCTCGCGTGAAGTCACCGTGTTCCGCGCCAGCGGCCGCGCCACTCTCTACAGCTATGTCATCAGCCATCGCCCGGCGCCGGGTTTCGTGCCGCCGTACTCGATTGCCGTGGTCGAGTTGGAGGAGGGGCCGCGCATGATGACCAACGTGGTGGGTTGCGCGCAAACGCCCGCGGCGCTGGTGCTCGACATGCCGCTTGAAGTCCGCTTCGAAGCGCTCGACGACGAGATCTCGTTGCCGCTGTTCGCACCCGCCGTAAGGGCGCCATGAAGCCCGGCTCGATTGCCATCGTCGGTGCGGCCGAGTCCACCGAACTCGGTGTGCTGCCGAACATTTCGGAAATCCAGCTGCATGCCGATGCCGCGCTCAACGCCATGCGCGATTGCGGGCTGAAGCCGTCGCACATCGATGGCGTGGCCACGGCAGCGACCCAGCCGCAGGCGATCGCCCATTACCTGGGCATCACGCCGACCTGGGTCGACGGTACTTCGGTGGGCGGCTGCTCGTTCATGCTGCATGTGCGCCATGCGGCGGCGGCGATCGAATCCGGCCTGTGCAAAACGGTCCTCATCACCCATGGTGAAAGCGGGCGCTCCGGCATCGGTTTGACGCGGGCGCCGGTGCTGCCGGCCAGCCTCGCCGGTCAGTTCGAACTGCCGTACGGCACCTTCGGTCCGCCCACCATGTTCACCATTCCCGTGTTGCGCTACATGAAGACCTATGGGCTCACCGAGGAGCACCTGGCGAACGTGGCGGTGATCCAGCGCGAATGGGCGGCCATGAATCCGCGCGCGATGGCGCAAGCGCCGATCACCGTGGCCGACGTGCTGGCGTCGAAAATGATCGCCTGGCCGTTTCGCCTGTTGATGTGCTGCCTGGTCACCGATGGTGGCGGTGCCTTGATCCTGACTTCCGCCGAACGTGCGCGCGACATGCCACAGCGCCCGGTTTACCTGCTGGGCAGCGGCGAAAGCGTGGAGACGCCCATGATCAGCCAGATGGCCGATTTCACCTCGTCGCGAGCTTTTCGCGTTTCCGCAACGAAAGCCTTCGCCGAGGCCGGCATCGACCATGCCGAGGTGGATCATCTGATGATCTACGACGCCTTCGCCCATCTGCCGATCTACGGCCTGGAGGACCTGGGTTTTGTCGGTCGCGGCGAGGCTGGCGCCTTCATCGCCGAACGCAATACCGCGCCGGGCGGGCAGCTGCCGATGAATACCAACGGCGGCGGTCTTTCCTACATGCACTCAGGCATGTATGGCATGTATGCGCTGCAGGAGAGCGTGCGGCAGATGCGCGGCATCGCGCCGGCACAGGTGCCGGCGTCGAAAATATCGGTCTGTCATGGCGTGGGCGGCATGTTCGCCGCCAGCGGCACCATCATCATGGGCAACCAGCGGCCATGAGAAATGACCGTGCGGGTGCCGCAGCGCGCCATCCATGCCCGCGCCCTGGCGCGGTCTAGAATGAATTAGGGCGCCTGCATTCGCAGCGCGCTGCCGGTTCGACTGGAGACACAAGCATGAATGCGCTTTGCAAAAACATCGCGGTCGCCGCAATGTTGTTGGTGGTGCCTGCCGGCCAGGCTCTGGCACAAGCCTTCCCGGGCAAGCCGATCCGCGTGGTCGTGCCCTATGCGCCCGGCGGCGCCACCGACATCATGGGGCGGGTGGTGGCGCAACGGCTGGGCGAGATCCTCGGCCAGCAGGTGCTGGTGGACAATCGTCCGGGGGCCAACACCGGCATCGGCGCCGAGGCGGTGGCCAAGGCGCCGGCCGACGGCTACACTCTGATGTTCACCAACGACGCCACTTTCGTGCTCAACCCGGCGCTGTTCGCCACCCTGCCTTACAACATGGCGCGCGACTTCGTGCCGGTGGCCACCGTGGCCTACCTCAACCTCGCGCTGGTGGTGGCGGCGAACCTGCCGGTCAACAATTTCGCCGAACTGGTGGCCTGGACCAAGGCGAAGTCAGGCAGCATCAGCTACGGTTCGTACGGTGTGGGCAGCCAGGCGCACCTGATGGGCGAGATGTTCAAGAAGCTCTACGCTACCGACATGGTGCATGTGCCCTACAAGGGTTCGGCGCCGGCGGTGGCGGACGTGATCGGTGGCCAGGTGGTGTTTACCTTCCCGGCGATTCCCACCGTGCAGGGCTTCATCAAGTCGGGCCGGGTCAAGGTGTTGGCAATTTCCGGCGACAAGCGTTCGCCCCTGTTGCCCGAGGTGCCGACCTTCACCGAGGTTGGCGCGAAAGACATGGATATCGGCGCATGGTATGGTTTCTTCGCGCCCGCCGGCACGCCGCGTGAAGTGGTGGCACGTCTGAATGCGGCAGTGGCCGGCATGCTCACCAACCAGGAGTTTGTCGACAAGCAACTGGCGCCGCAAGGCATGCTGCCGATGAATCTATCCACCGATCAGGTCGCGGCCTTGATGAAAAGCGAAAGCGAACGCATGACGCGCATCGTCAGGCTGTCGGGCGCGAAGGTCGAGTAGGGCTGCTGTCAGCCAGATCAACGGCGATGCCGACAAGGCCTGCGATGGTGCCGACCGAGACGCCGATGCAGACGCCTGCGACGATGCCAAAGGCGGCGACGATGGCGGCAGCGCCGGCTACCAGGCTTCCGACTGCGATGATGGTCTTTTCGATGTTCATTATGGATCCCCTCAGATCCCGGCACCTGGTGTTTCGATCGCGCTGGCCGGACCTGCGGCGATCACCACATGACGCGTTTATAGGCGCTTGTGACCATAGCCGGAAGGTGAAACAGGGTGACGCCGGTGCGTTTACGCACCTGGCTTTGCGCAACGCAGATAATGTTGTGCGAAAAGTCGCACTTTCGTGGCCCGAACCCCGCTTCGGTGTTTCCCTACGCGGACTTGAGAAGGAGCCTCCCGGAAGGCGACGCCAGCACCAGCACCGGTGCCGGTTCGGCTGCGCGCACGTACTCGCCGCTGCGCAGGTACCAGGTCCCACCGACGCGCTGCGGCTTGCACAAGGACACATAGCGCGGGCAAGCGGCGGCAAACGGTGATGATCGGGAGTCGCGGATCGAGGGCATGCCTTGATTATTGACGCGCATTGCGCTTGTCAATGTCAAGAACGGTGAAAACGTCACCATTTGTAAAGCTTTGGGTGATGCCGGGCCCTCAAGTTTTTCGTGCCAGCGGAAGCGTCCGGGCCGGCGCAAGTGCGCACAATATGGCCTTGCACCGCATCTCACATGAACCACCGACGGCACCCGCCAATGCCGACGGCGCGCATCGACGATACGGGCCGGGTACCGACGGCCTGTCGCGCCGCCCCGAGTGGCGCGGCGTGTCAACAGCCTGCTTTCAGGACAAGCCCTGGTTCGGGTTGATCAGGTATTTCGAGCCGGTGGCGCGCTTGCCATAGGCCGCTATTTCTTCAAGCTTGAGCGCATCGGTGAGCGATATCACGCCTGTGTAATGGCTGGCGAAGGTAGTCTTCAATTCAGCGGCGACACGCTCGCGCAGTTTCTGTGCGGCGGCGAAACCGATCTTCTGCAGGAAAGGTGTCAACAGCCAACCGCCCACGCCCCACGACATGCCGAAACCGCGATTGAAGGTGGTGGGGCCGGTGTCGAGGCCGCCGTAAATGTAGACCTGCTTGTGCACCGATGAGCCGTAGCGGCTGTATTCCTTGGCGCTGCGGTTGATCGCGGTTTCCATGCAGCCCAAAATCTCCCCGGCCAGCTTGCCGCCACCGATGGCGTCGAAGGCGATGCAAGCGCCGCTGGCGACCAGCGCGTCGGTCAGGTCGTCGATGAATGCGGGGCTGCTCGAGTCGCACACGAAGGCGGCGCCGGCGCCGCGCAGCAGTTCGGCCTGGGCGCTGCTGCGCACGATGTTCACCAGCTTGATGCCGTCGGCCAGGCAGATGCGGTTCAACATCCGGCCCAGGTTGGAGGCGGCGGCGGTGTGTACCAGCGCGGTATGCCCTTCGCGCCGCATGGTTTCGGTCATGCAAAGCGAGGTCAGCGGGTTGACGAAACACGATGCGCCTTCGGCCGCCGTAGTGCCCGCCGGCAGCACCAGGCAGGCCTTGGCCTTCATCGCACGGTACTGCGCATACATGGCGCCGCCCAGAATGGCAACAGTCTTGCCCAGCAGGGCCTGCGCTTCTGCCGATTCACCCGCTGCGACCACCGTGCCGGCGCCTTCATTGCCGACCGCCATCGATTCATCGAGCCGCCCGGCCATCGCTTTCATCAAGGCTGCGGGAATGTCGGCCGTCACCACCGTCTGCGCCGCTGTGCCGCTGGCGCGTGCGCTGCCCATGTCGGCGGCGCCGAACAGAAGGCCCAGGTCGGAAGGATTGATCGGCGTGGCCTCGATGCGGATCAGAACCTCGTCCGGTTTGGGGGCAGGCACCGGGACGCTCGCCAGTGAAAGTTCGAGTTGGCCGCTCTTCTTGACCAGGGAGCGCAGTTGCAGTGCGGTATGCGGGATGTCGGGTGCCATGGTGGGGTCAGTCTCCTCGGGTTAAGGCACCAGTATAGGAGCCTGGAGCGGGCGCCCGACAGCCCGGCATCACCGGCGTCCAAGCCGCCGGCGACGATATCGAGATGGATTTTCTCAGCGGATGTATCACCACTGGGCGCTGTCAATCGTTGACCACAATGCTGTCCGACCTGATCACGCGCTGCCAGCGCGCATGAGCTGGTAGCCCTGTGCCGAGTAGAGTGCCAGCCAGTCCTGCATCTTTTCGGGTTTGCAGGTGTAGATGCGCAGGTCGAAGATCATTTCGCAGGGGCTTTCAGTTGGCCAAACGCGGAAACATGGCCAGCGCGTTGCCGTGCTCGACAGCTTTGCGGGCCTCGGGTGTGAAGTCGTGTGCCGCGAGCCCGTCAATGGTCTTCTTCATCATGCCCACTGCAAACGGAAAGTCGCTGCCATACAGAATCTGTGTCTGCGGCACGAACTTCTCCAGTGCTGCCAGCGCGGGTTCGTTGGCAGACAGCGCAGTGTCGTAGAACTGCCGTGTAAGCGCCCGCATGGCCCCTTCGGGGATCAGCTTCGCGAACTCCTCCTGCGCTTCCAGCCGGCACATGCGGTGGCCGATGTAAGGCACCGTTCCGCCGGCATGCGAGAAGATGAAGCGGATGTTCGGGCAGCGCGACAGCGTTCCACTGTAAAGCAGGCTCATCACCGCGCGGGTGGTGTCGAGCACGAATTCCATGGTGGATGCCGGGATACCGGGCAGGAGGGACTTGCTGGTGTCGGATGCGGTCGGGTGCACGAACACCACCGCGTGACGGCGGTTCAGTTCGTCGAACACCGGCGCGAACGCGGCATCGCCGGGGTAGCGATTGGCGTAGGAGCTCACCAGACAGAAGCCGTCCGTATTCAGCTCCTCGCAGGCACGGCGAATTTCCGCCAGGCTGCCATCGACGTCCGGCAAGGCAAGCGAGGCGAACATGCCGAAGCGTCGCGGATGGCTGCGCACCAGATCGGCGTTGAAGTCGTTGCAGGCGCGCGCCAGGTGCGTGGCCTTGGCGTTGTCGCCAAACCAGACCCCCGGGGCGGACACCGAGAGCAGGGCGACGGCGACGCCGTTGGCATCCATTTCATCGATTGACTTCTGCGCCGTCCAGTCGAGCGCTACTGCCGCACGCCGCGGCGCCTGGTCGGTGATCGGCCCGCTGCCGACGGCGTCGATATAAAGGCGCGGCAACAAGTGGTGGTGGACGTCGATGAAGGCGCTCATGGCGATGTTCCGGAAATCACGCTTGAGTTGAAGGTCATTCGCGTTCGATGCGTGCCATTTGCACCACGCGCTCCCACAGGCGACGCTCCTGGGCGATGAAGGCCTCGAATTCCTTTTGCGTGCCGCCCAGTTCGTAGGTGCCCAGGGTACGCATGCGGGCGATCATGTCTGGTCTGGCGAGCACGCTGTTGACGTCGCGATTGACGCGCTCGATCACCTCGCGCGCGGTGCCGGTGGGCGCCAGGAAGCCGGTCCAGCCCGACATCACAAGATCGATGCCCGACTCGGCGGCGGTCGGCACTTGCTCGAAACCCGGTAGCCGGTTCCTGCTGGTGACGGCGACCGCGCGCAGCCGCGAACCCTGCAGCCAAGGCACCATCGGCGGCACCGCGTCGACATACACATTGGTCTGGCCACCGGCGGTATCCTGCGCCGCCTGCTGGCTGCCTTTGTAGGGCACGTGAATCATGCCGAGACCAGCCAGCTGGTTCAGCGTTTCGCCCACCAGGTGTGGAATGTTTTTCGAGCCCGAAGTTGCGAACGACAGCTTGTCGGCGCGGCCTTTGGCATGTGCGATCAGGGCTTTCAAGTCGGTCGCCGCCAATGACGGATTGACCGCGATCATCATCGGGTTCAGGCCGACCCGCACCACCGGCGTGAAATCGCGTTCGGCGTCGAAGCCGGGCGCTTTGAACAGGTACTGGTTCATCACCACCGGCGTGGCGTGGGCGAACCACAGGGTGTAGCCGTCGGCCGGGCCCTTGGCGGCGGCCTGCGCGCCCAGATTGCCGCCGGCGCCGGGGCGGTTGTCGACCACCAGGGCCTTGCCCCATATTTGCGCCAACTGGTCGGTGATGAGTCGCGCCACGATGTCGGGGGCGGAACCAGCGGCGGTGCTGACGTAGACCTTGAGCGGGCGCTCCGGCCAGGACTGGGCAGCGGCCGGCGCCACCGCCAACCAGGCGCAGGCAAGAGCTTGGAGCAACTGTGGCAGGATTCGGGTCACTTTGTCACCTTGGGTAATCGGACTGGCGCCGATATTCGATGCATACATTACGCCTTGGCTAGATATCAGACAATGACATATTGCCAATATGCGGAATCCGATCCATGGATATCAGGAACCTCGATCTGAACCTGCTCCCGGTGCTCGATGCCCTGCTGCGGCACGGCAGCGTCTCAAGCGCGGCGCGCGAACTCGAGATGAGTCAGCCAGCGACCAGCCATGCGCTGAAGCGCCTGCGCGCCCTGTTGGGCGATCCGCTGTTCGTGCGTACCGGGCATGGCGTGGTGCCGACCTCGCGTGCCCAGGTCCTGGCGCTACCGTTGCGCGAGATCCTGGCACGGGTGCGCGACGATGTGCTGGCCGGCGGCGGCTTTAGCGCGCCTAGCGCCGAGCGCGTCTTTACGCTATGCCTGTCGGACGTAGGCAGCTTCGTCCTGTGGCCGCGCATCGTACAGGCCTTGCGCGGTGCCGCACCGCGCGCTGGCCTGCGCTTGCGCACGCTCGATCCCGCGCATATTCCCGCTGCGCTTGAGTCCGGCGAAATCGATCTTGCGATCGGCGCTTATCCGCAATTGCCGGATGCGCTGTTCCAGCAACGCCTTTTTGCACGTGAGTACGTGTGCCTGGTGCGCGAGCAGCATCGCTTTGCCGGGCACCGCCCCAGCCTGCGCCAGTTCGCCGCGGCCGAGCATCTGGTGGTCACGGCACCGTCGCGCATGCACCAGCGGATCGAGGCGGCCCTGGCGGCACGCAAGATCTCCCGCAGGGTGATCATGCAACTGCCGAGCTATCTGATGCTGCCGCCCTTGATCGAGACCGGGGAATACGTCGCGGTGGTGCCGGGCCCGCTGGCGGATGCCTTCGTCGGGCGTGGACGTCTGGCGACAGCAGCGGTGCCATTGACGCTGCCGCCGATGATCGTCCGCCAGCATTGGCACCGGCGCTATCACGAGGATGCGGGCAACCTGTGGTTGCGCTCGCTGGTCTGCGGTCTGTTTGGCGCCGATGCCGCTGGCCCGCAGACGCTGGCCCGGCGCGCGGTCGGGTGCGGCGATTGACGTCCAACCGCACATCCATTACCTTGCATGCAAGAGGACGATACCCAGGGCAAGACAACGCGCGAACTTCCAGGAGAGCGCGCGAAATTCCGCTTCACGCATCGATCGCCCTGGTGCTGAATGGCAGCAATTGCTTTCCACCGGAGTCAGTCCAACGAGTCTCGAAGGCTTCGCCCAACAGGTCGGGCACACCCATTTGGTCCGCTTGTGGGACATCATGCGCGGCATGTTGCCGCCCGAGCCGCGGCCGCAGGCGCTGCCGCATCTCTGGCGCCGCGGCGACTGGCGCCCGCCGCTGCTCGATGCCGCTACCCTGGTCACTGCCGAGGCGGCTGAGCGGCGCGTGTTGCTGCTGGAAAACCCCGCCTTTGCAGGTGAATACCGGGTAGCTGCGACCATGCATGCCGGGCTGCAATTGCTGGCACCCGGAGAAACCGCGAGGCCGCATCGGCATAGCCAGGCGGCGCTGCGCTTCGTGATCGAAGGCGCCGCCGCGCATACCTCGGTGGACGGCGTGCGGCAGGACATGCAGCCCGGCGATTTCATTCTGATCCCGGCGTTCACCTGGCATGAGCATGCCAATCCGGGCACTGCGCCGATGATCTGGCTCGACGGCCTTGACCTGCCGCTGGTGCGTCTGCTCGGTGCCACCTTCGCGCAGTTCTCGGCGACAGAGGATCCGTTCGCCGCGACCGCCAGCGCCAGCGCGACGGCGCGCTTCGGCCCGGGCCTGTTGCCGGCCTTGCGCATCGATCATGCCAAACCGTCGGGGATGGTTCGCTATCCGTATGTCGAGGCGCGTGGCGCGCTCGAAAGCTTGCGCGCAGCCGGCAGCATCGACGCCTGTCACGGTTGCCGCTTGCACTATGCCGATCCGGCCAGTGGCGGGCATGCGATGCCGACGCTTGCGGCTTATCTGCAAATGCTGCCGGCCGGCTTTCACGGGGAGCGTTATCAGTCGACCGAGGCGTTCGTGCACTACGTGGTCGAAGGCAGCGGCAGCACCGGGATTCGCGCCATCGACGGCGCCATGCAATCGATCGCCTGGTCAGGCGGCGACCTGTTTGTGATTCCCGGCTGGCTGGCGCATCGCCATGCCGCGCACGAGGACGCGGTGTTGTTTAATTTGTCCGACGCTGCCGCCCAGCAGAATCTCGGGCTCTGGCGCGAACGCCGCGCCTGATGCGTTTCGAGGCGATCGCGGATAA
>Ga0105046_10015253_pt1 | contig 11820 bp, 9 predicted proteins | sample MAT03_FD_78385 | JGI IMG/M metagenome (GOLD analysis project Ga0105046, IMG submission 78385) | Freshwater microbial communities from Lake Fryxell liftoff mats and glacier meltwater in Antarctica - MAT-03 (megahit assembly) | ecosystem: Environmental > Aquatic > Freshwater > Ice > Liftoff...
ACCCGAGCTGCATGCGCTGTATCGCCGCGTTGCCGTCCGGCGCAACGGCCACCTCGAGCGCTGTGGGTACATCTGGCCGCGGCTGCACGACGTGCGTTTCGGCGTACCGGCGCACGGTCTCGTGTTCCGCGACGAGCACGGTACGGTCGAGGCCTATGTGTATTGGCGACAGAGGACCGGGCAGATGTTCTTCGACGTCGAGGTCACCGACGCGGTGGCCACGACGCCGCGGGGTCTACGAACGATCTGGACGGCGATCGGCGATCTGCGATCGATGGCGAAGAACATCGTCGTCGCGACGGCGCCGACCGATCCGCTGTATTTGATGATCCCCGATCCGCGGTTCGAGCTGCGCTATCAACATTCGTGGATGCTGCGGCTCGTCGATGTCGGCAAGGCGCTCGAAGCCCGTGGTTATCCGAGCTCGATCCGCGCGCGGCTCGAGCTGCGCGTGCACGACGACGTGCTCACGGCGAACGACGGCGCGCTCGTGCTCGACGTCGCGGACGGCGTCGGAACGATCGAGCGCGGCGGAGCGGGAATGATCGAGCTCGACGTGCGCGCGCTCGCGACGCTGTTCAGCGGCTTTGCGGATCCGTGGACGCTCGCGGCGACCGGCGGCTTGCGGGCGGACGAGCGTGCCCTCGCGCGACTGTCGGCGTGCTTCGGCGACGGCGCGCCGTGGATGCCCGAGATGTTCTGAGTGAGTACGTTCGAGGAGCGTCGACTCGCTCGGCAGAATTGGCCGATCCGCGGGTTCGCTCTCGGACAGGAGCCGCTCGTCGACGACCGCGACCCGAGCACGCCGCTGTTGTCAGGACTGCCCTTCCCCGAGTACGCCCGCGCCCAGATGCCTGGCCGCGTCCATCGGCCGACATGACCGCCGCGTGGACTGCGATGGCGCTATCCTTGGTGGTCATGCGCACACGCACCGCCCTGTTGTGGCTCGCGCTCGGCCTCGCCGGCTGCGACACGGACACCGTCGAGCTCGGTGGCAAGTGCAGCGACAACGCGCAGTGCAAGGATCCCTCGGACACCTGCATGTTGGTCGCCGGCGAGCATCGCTGCACGATGGCGTGCTCGAAGGAGCGTCGCTGTCCGAACGGCTACGTCTGCCCGGTGACCGATCCGGCCAACCGCGCGGCCGGGAGTTGTCTGCTCGCGTCGGAGATCGGCCCGAACGTCGTGAAGGTCTACTGAGCGGGCAGACACAAGCGGCTCTGTGTGCGGTCGACGAATGACCTACGGCTCGGCCGTGCTCGGCTCCGCGATCACCCGATCCGCATACCGATACAGCAGCTCGAGCTCGCGCTCGATCGAGTGCAGGTGGGACTCCAGGGCGTCGAACATCTGCTCACGCGTCGCGACGAGATCCGTGTCGTACACGCCACCGTTGCCGTACAAGATCTGCTCCGCAATCGCGCGCCGCGACTCGGGAAGATCGGCGAGGATGTGGCGCCAGTCCTCGAGCAACGCATCGCGCGGGGATGCTCCGCCGTCCGCGGGCGGCTCCGTCAGCATGCGGAAGACGAAGCGCGGGTAGAGCCCGTCGGGATCCTCGGCCGAGAGGATCGGTCGCAACAGGTTGCGCGGGTGGCGATACGTGACCGGCACGCGTGCGCGAGCGAACGCGCCGATGCCGAGGCCTGCAGCTGCGACGCCACCGACGATGCCGATCACGGGGATGCCGATCGCCGCGTGCCCGCGGATCTCGTACAACCCACCGCCGATCGCTGCCGCTGCGCCGAGGATGATCGATGCCGCGGCAAGACTGATCTCCTGTCGGCGTTGCCGGTCGTCGAGCTTCGCGATCGCGGCCTCCATCTGATCGCCGACGCAGTCCGCTTCGAAGAGCAGCGCGCCGAGCTGGATCTCGAGGGACGACAGGCGCGTGAAGAGCTCGAGTCGCTTCTCGACCGAGCGCTCACCCGGCGTCGCGTCGGCGACGAGTATCTCGAGCACGTGCTCGATGCCCGCGGCCCGCGCGGTCCGGAGGATCCCAGGTGGGATCCGACTCTCGGTGGCGGTCGGTCGCGCGGGTCCGACCACGTCGCGATCCTCCTCGAAGCCCGTCGCGAGGCGCAGACAGTGGCGGGTCTCGGTCGGATCGATCTCGAGCGAATTGCGCGGCGGCCGCGACGGGGGCCTCGTCGAGATCGTCGGTGCGCACGCAGTCGCGAGCATCGAGCCGATCGCGAGCGCCAACGACAGCCGTTGCTTCATCACGTGCGTGCGGCGATCGTCGCGTGCGAGAGCCTGCGGCGTCAACGTCCACCGCGATGCACCCGGCCTTGGTACGCAGGACGACAGCGGCAACGCGCGCTCGTGCTCGCCCGCGAGGCACAGGCGGCGTACGCTCGCGACGCGCCGGACGCCGAGGTCGCGAAGGCGATCGCGGCGTGGCTCGCCGACCCGACACTCACCGAAATCGCCGTCATGCGCACGCACTACCTCTGTGGACTCGCGCTCTTCGCCAGCTCCGGTTGTTTCCTCGCCATCAGGACCGCGGTGCAGACGACCGTGAACATGGAGCGGTGGAACGTCTCCAAGGTCACGATCGGCCTGCGCGGTGACGCGATCTGTCCGCGCGCACCGGTGCAGATCGCGATCTTCGCCGACGCGAGTCACGTCAAGCGCGACAAGCAGAAGCGGCTCGAGACGTGGAGCGGCCCGGCGACCGGTGGCATGCGCATCGGCAAGGTCGGCTTCGACGAGTACGTGCTCACGGCGCAGGGCGGACAGCTCGATGCGGAGTCGGGATGGTTCACGCCGGATCCCGACGTGCTCGCGACGGCAGCGAGCGGCTTCACCATCGAAGCGACATACAAGAAGCAGAAGATCGCACCGGCGAAGTCGGAGTTGCCGCCGACATACGCGTGCATCACCGGCGGCGGCAGCTCGGGGCCATCGGGCAACTACGGCGACACGGGACCGTCGGGCAACGCCGGCGACAGCGGACAGTCCGGTGGATCCGATGCGAGTGGTGGATCGGGCGGGCAGGGCACCGGTGGCGGGCAAGGTGGCAACGGCGGCAGTGGCGGTGCCGGCGGCACGATCACCGCGTATGCGACGATGGTGCGCACGCCGCATCACGACAAGCTCGTGCTGATGGTGATCGAAGGCGACGTGAACGACGTCGTCATGTTCGATCCTTCGCTCGGCTTCTCGTTGTTCGCGAGCGGCGGTGCCGGTGGCAGCGGTGGTACCGGAGGCTCGGGTGGCGCCGGTGGATCGGGCGGGAGCGCCGGTGTCGGCGGTGCGGGTGGCAACGGCGGTGCGGGTGGCAACGGCGGCATCGGTGGCGACGGCGGTCCCGGTGGATCGATCACGCTCGTCGTCGATGCGAAGCATCCCGAGCTCGCAGATGCGATCCGACTCGACGTCTCCGGTGGAACAGGCGGCGGCGCCGGATCGGCGGGCAGCGGTGGTCGCGGTGGATCGGGTGGATCGAGCTCGGCCGAAGGCGCGTCGTCCGGCACCGATGGCACCGCGGGCGCATCCGGATCGTCGGGCGGCGGCGGTCGACAAGGTCCACCGGGCGCGGCGCGGGTCGAGAGGTCTGACGTTGCGGCACGCTTCGCCGCGCTGCCCGCCGGCGTCGATCTGCTGTGATCGCGGCGTCGTCCCTCGCCCAAATCGGGCAGTCACCGCTGCCCAGATCGGGCAATCCTCGCGACGCGTGAAGCTGCGCGCGGGCGCTCGCGTCCACGCTGCACCGTGCGCTTCGTTTCGTGCGTCCCCTTTGTCGCCGCGCTCACCACCGCCTCGATTGCCAGGCCCTCGTCGGCGCACTCGAGCGCGAGCTACAGCCGTTCGCTGTTCGTCGAGCGCTACCTCGTGTGCGATGACGAGGATGTCGACGCGCGCTGCGTCGGTCCCGATGCCGCGCGGCCGCAGCTGCTCGCCGCGCTGGAGCTCGCGCCGCTCGTCGTCGATCGCAACAACGACCACATCGTCGATCCGGCGCGCGACGCCGCCGTGCTCGCCGCCTACTTCGAGCTGCAGCACGCGGTGCCTGCGTTGCGCACGATGATCGTGCTGCCGATGCCCGAGGGCGCCCAGAACACGCACACCGAGATGGAGGTGCACGCGCTGCGGGCCGAGGCCGCGTACGCGCTCGCGAAGCTCGGCGATCGCGACAGCATCGCCCCGATGGTCGCGCTGGTCCGCGACCTCGAGACCGAGGGTCACGGCTCGCTGTGGGGCGATACGGTCGCGGCGCTGACCGAGCTGTCGCCGCCCGATGCCTCGAAGTACGCGCGCGAGTTCCTCGGGCGCATGAAGCTATCGGACACGCGGATGAGCATGCCCGGCGGTGGCTCGCAGCTCGCGGTGCTCGAGCCGATCCTCGTCGCGAAGGACAAGACCGCGCTGCCGGTGCTGCGCGCGTTGACCGACGTCGAAGATGCGACGAGCCACGGCGCGCCGAGGCTGCCGCTCACCGACGCGCACACGTGGTGCCGCTTGATGGCGACGCGGCTGAAGCTGGGCGAGACGAAGCTCGTGGACGAGGTCCGCACCGCGTTCGCCGGCAGCTACAGCGGTACGATGGTCGCGACGTGCGATGGCGAGTTCCTGCACGCGTACGGCAGCGATCCGCGCGATGCCGGGATCCTGCTGCGACACACGGGCCGCGACGATCTCGGTTTCGACGCCGGCATGTCGCTCATCGCGTACGATCGGATCATCGCGCTGGTCGCGGCACTGCGCGGGCGCACGGATGCCGCCGCCGGCAAGGCGCGCCGCGAGCTGCTCGCCGGGCTACGGGAGCGCTCGAACTATCCTTACATCGCCGACGATGGACATCGCAACTTCGGGACGCACTTCGTCGCGCTGCATCGTGCTGCACTCGCGGGTCTCGGCGACGCCGAGTCGCGGCGGATCGTGCGAGCGATGATCCTCGACAGCAACGATCTCTCCGGTGTCGCCGATCTCGCCGCGCTGCGCGCCGTGCAGCTCGGCCTCGACGGCGCGCTCGACGACGCGACGATGCGGATGACGATGGACGTCGCGTTCACGAACGACGAGCGATCGGGGATCTTCGACGACGCGCGCGTGCGCCTGCTCGACGCGGTCGTGGCGGCCGCGCCCGCCGATCCGCGATGGACGGTCGCGCTGATCGACGCCGAGCGCGACACCCGCGAGCACGCGCTGTCGATCTTCTCGCGACGCTCGCCATGGGGCGCGTGCAAGTCGGTGCTCGCGGCTGCCGACGTCGCGACGGGACGCGGCATCGACGACGGTTTCCTCGTGCTCACGACGAAGCGCGACGGATGTCGCGCCGACTTCGATGCCACGGCGCGCGACGAAGCTCGACCGGCGAAGGTACGTGGGATGGCATTCGAGGCGCTCGCGATCCTCCGCGCGAGGCTGCCGCGCACGGTGATCGACGCCGCGACGAAGGACGACGACATGCGCGTGCACCTCGAACGCACCGCCGCGATCGCGAGCGTGATCGGCAGCCGCCAGGGCGGCTAGCACTCAGGGCGCGAGCTTCAGCAAGAACATGTCCGGGTCGGTCTGGTTGTCGACCTGGGTGTTCTGCCCCGCGACGAAGATGTCGTCGTCGGCCTCGATCGACACGTCGAACGCCCACGTCCACCGGTTCTGCGGACCGTAGTCGTACGTCCAGATCTCCTGCGCATCGGGATCGTACTTGCGGATCCATCCGCGCCGCTGCGGCGGCTGTCCGTTGTACACGGTGCCCGGCACGTCCTCGTCGACGGCGAGCGTGCCGACGACGATGAAGTTGCCCTGCGAGTCGACCTCGACCTCTTCGGCGATGTCCTCGCCCATCAGCGGTCCGTCGTAGGTGTCTTCCCACTCGAGCACGCCGTCGGTGTCGAACTTGCCCATCCACATGTCCCAGATGACGCCGCCTTGCACGTCGACCAGCACCTGCGTCGCGCCGACGACGATCAGGCCGCCGTCGGGCGTCGCACCGATGCCGAGCCCGGTGTCATTCGTGCCTTGCGGCCCGTCGTGATCGACGACCCAGATCTCGTTGCCGTCGGGATCCCACTTGCCGACCAGGATGTTGTCGTCCTCGCCGTCGACGTCGGTCGTGCCGGCGCCGACGATGTTGCCGTCGACATCGAAGTCGATCGAACCGAGCTCGTCGCCATTGCTCGCAAGGCCGTCGAAGCTCGCGGCCCAGATGAAGTTGCCGCCCGGCGTATACTTGCCGAGCCACGCGTTGCGGCCCTGCTGGGACACGAACTCGTAGCCGCCGACGTAGATGTCGTCGGCATCGTCGATGCGCAGCGCGAAGCCGCGGTCGGTGCTCGACACCGGTCCGGTGTGCCACTCGGACCACTGCAGCACGCCGTCGTCGCTGTATTTCGCGAGCCACAGATCGTAGTTGTCGACGAAGATGCTGCCGGCGATGACGATGTCGTCGTTGGAGTCGATCGCGACGTCGTATGCGTAGTCGGCGAGGAACAGCCCCGCGTCGTACACGACCTGCCAGGTCTGCGCGCCGCTCGGATCGTACTTCGCGATGCGGACGTCGGCGCCCGTGCTGCCGACCATCACGATGTTGCCGGCACCGTCCACCGCGACGCCGTGCGCGGTGTCGTCGACCGCCATGAGGCCGGCGTAGTACGCGTTCCAAATCGCGTTGCCCGGCGTGCCGCAGTCGTTGCTGCAGCCGTCGATGTTGTCGTCGTTCATGTCGTCGCACGACTCGCCCTCTTCGTGCACGCCGTTGCCGCACACGCTCGGGCCGGGATCGGTGGTCGAGGAGCTCTCCTGCGCCGGACCCTCGCTGCTCGATGATTCCGCGGGCTCGGTGGTCGACGAGCTCGAGGTGTCCGCGACCTCGCCGGTCGACGTGGTCGGATCGACCGGCCCCGTCGACGTGGTCGGATCGGGCAGCGGATCCGTCGTCGATGTCGTCGATGGATCGAATACGAGGTCGTCTCGGATGTCGGGACTACATGCGCTGGTGAGCAGCACGAGGGCGATACGACGACGATCCAAAGACATGCACCGAGGATACTCGCGCCGCGCACGAGCTCGAGCGCGATCTCGCGATCGAGCTGGGGATCGCAGGCGAGCCACACGACGCCCATCGCCCCGGCGCCCAGCGGTTCGAGCACGATGCAGCGACCGCCGCTCGGGCCCTCAGGGCCCCGTTCCGAGCAAGACGCCTTCGTCCCCCCGTGCCTCGTCGGCGCGCCGATCGTGCGCGACCAAGCCCGTCGCCGGCCACCACGGAAGCATGAGACCGCGCGAACCAATCGATGCGCATAATGCGCGATGGGACGTCGCCGCTGCCCTCGGGTTACAGTTCCGCTGCCCAAGGCATGAGCGACCCCAACGATCCCAGCCACGCCAGCCCGCTTGGTCGACCTCGGGTCGTCGAGGTCCCGAGCACGATGCCGGTGGCGCCGAGGACCGATCTGACCACACGTCGGATGCTGGTCATTGCGGGGGATCGGGTCAGCACCCACCCGATGCCCGAGCAGGGGCAGATCCGGATCGGCCGGGCCGACGACGCGGAGCTGCGCATCGACGATCCGTCGGTCTCGCGCGAGCACGCGTTGCTCTACTTCGAGAAGGGCAAGCCGGTGCAGGTCGCGGACAACGGCAGCAGCAACGGCACGCGTGTGCGCGGCAAGGCGCTCACGGCCGGGCAGCGCGTGACGATCGCGGCGGGCGAGACGTTCGAGGTCGGCACGGCGCTGCTGATGCTGCAGTCGCCGTTCGAGCTCGAGAACGCCGCGGCTGCACGCGGCGAGGGCGGCTCGATCGTGATCGAGGATCGCACGATGACGGGGCTGTACGCGCTCGCCGAGCGGGTCGCGAAGAGCTCCATCAGCGTGTTGCTCCTCGGTGAGACCGGCGTCGGCAAGGACGTGCTCGCCAGGCGCATCCACGCGATGTCGCCGCGCACCGAGAAGCCGTTTTTGCCGCTCAACTGCGGCGCGCTGTCGGAGCAGCTGCTCGAGAGCGAGCTGTTCGGTCACGAGCGGGGCTCGTTCACCGGTGCGGTCGAGGCGAAACCGGGCCTGCTCGAAGCCGCCGACGGTGGCACCGTGTTCCTCGACGAGGTCGGCGATCTGCCGATGAGCGTGCAGGTGAAGCTGTTGCGCGTGCTCGAGGAGCGTCAGGTGCGTCGCGTCGGTGGTCTGCGTGCGCGGCCGTTCGACATCCGCTTCATCGCGGCGACGAATCGCGATCTCGGCGAGGCGGTGCATGGCGGCACGTTCCGCGCCGATCTGTTCTATCGCTTGAACGGGATCTCGCTCGTGATCCCGCCCCTGCGTCAGCGTGTCGGTGAGATCGAGGAGCTCGCCCGTCGGTTCGTCGAGGATGCGAGCGGCCGTGCCGAGCGAACGCCGGTGCCGACGATCGCCGGCGAGGCGATGCAGTGGCTCAAGACCCACTACTGGCCCGGCAACATCCGCGAGCTACAGAACACGATGGAGCGCGCGGTGCTGCTCTGCACCGAGGACGAGATCACGCTCGAGCACCTGCCGCCCGCGACGGGACCGGGGGGATCGGGGCGCGGCGGCGAGAGTGCCGATGACTCGGATCCCGAGCGGCAGAAGATCCTCGGTGCGCTCGAGCAGTGCGCGGGCAATCAGACCCGTGCGGCGCGGCTGCTCGGCATCTCGCGCAATACGCTGCTCGCACGGCTCGATGCCTACGGCATCTTGCGGCCGCGCAAGCCGGTGAAGTGATCGTCAGCGTCGCTCGTCGTCGAGGTCGGCGCCGCCCCACTCGACCACAGTGAAGCCTGTGCGCTCGCGCTGGAGATCATGCACAGGCGCGCTCGCGCTGGTCGTTAGCCCTCCGGCATGATCTCGTCGCACTGCTTCGCGACGATCTGCGCGAGCGCGTCGCCGACGATGCCCGCGTAGTCCGGCGGCGGCCCGATGCCGAGGCCGATGTCGCCCCAGATCGGCTCCTCGCCGAACGACGACAGGAATGTGTGCGCCGCGTTGTTCGCCGGCGTGCAGAAGGTCGAGAACAGCCCGCCCGACACGATGCAATCGTCGCCGCCGCACTCCGCCTTCGCGGCCACGACGGTGTCGTGGAGGAAATCGAGCTCCTCGACGTCGAGCGACTGATCGGCTTCGTCGCTGAGCACGAACAGCAGCAGCGCCGCACCTTCGTCGCGCAGGAAGCCGTCGTTGGTCGCCGCGTTGTCGGGATGCAGCGCCCAGGCAGCACCTGACGCGTTGAACTCGAACGACGACACACCGCAGCCGACGGCGGTCGCCGCCGCCGAGAACCACGTCTTGAGCTCGGCCATGCCCGCTGCGTCCGCGGTGTCGACGGCGAAGAACGCCTGGCCGTCGTGCTCGAACAGTCGCCCCTGCAGACCGTTACCCGCGACCATCCCTTCGCCGGGACGGACGTAGTACTCGTCGATCGTCTCCGGTGTCTCTTGGGGGATGCAGTTGCTCTCGCTGTGGCTGCCGCCGAGCGCGAAGCCGGAGGTCGTGATGCCGACGTGCAGGTCGGTGCCCGACGGCAGCGCGTTCGCCATCGCATCGACGAAGCCCGGGAACGCGGCCGCGAGGTTCTCCTGCTTGAGACACATCGATCCCGAGTTATCGATCACGAACAGCACGTCGACCGCGGTGCATCCACAGTCTTGGCCCTCGACGCAGTCGCCGAGCGTGTCCATGCCGGCACCGACGTCGAGGACCGGACCGTCGGCGGAGGCGTCGGTGCTGTCGGCGACCGTCGTCGGCGTGTCGGAGGATCCGGCGGTCGCCTCCGCGTCGTCGGTCGCCCCGTTGCTGGATGCCGAGAGCGTCGCCGAAGCCGTGGCCGACATGCCGCCCGTGGTATCGCCGACGTCGAAGACGCCGACGGATCGCGGGTCGGCCCCGCAGCCGAGCATCGCGAGCACGACGGCGTGCACGACCAGGCGAGAGTCGCGTCGCGTACCCACGCTGCCTTGTTGGCCGCCCATCGGCTCGATTGTGTGCCGATTGCATCGCTCGGTTGTGCGCCCCGGCGTAGCATCGCCGAACCGATGCTCGCGGGTGGGTTCGTGGGCTCCTGGCTGTTGCTCGTGCTCGCCACACCGGCAGGGACGCGCGCGCCCGACGACGCCTTGGTCGAGCTGGAGTGGCGGGCGCCGCAGGAGTGTCCGGCGGGCGCGAGCGTTCGCGATCAGATCACGAAGTTCGTCGCCGACGGGGCGCAGACCGGCACGCTCGATCGCGTGAAGGTCGACGCCGTGATCGTGCGCAGCGGCGATCACTACGTGCTCGAGCTCGATCTACAGCTACCGACCGGTGCGTTGCACAAGCGCATCGAGGCCGACGAGTGTGCCGTGCTCGCTTCGGCGACGGCGCTCGTGATGGCGGTGATGTTGGATCCGACCGCCGTCGTCGAGACCGTCGAGCGGCCTGCCGAGCCCACGCTCGTGCCGGTCGTCGTCGCGCCCGTGCCGATGCCGACGCCGACGTCACCACTACCCGCGCGGCCGCGTCGCGTGCAAGGGCTCGTGCGCGTGCTCGCAGCGGGATCGTTCGGCGCGCTGCCACAATTCGGCGGCGCGTTCGGTGGATCGATCGGCGCACGCATCGGTCGCGCACGCATCGAGGCGACCGCGTTCGGCGAGCTCCCGCAGCGACGCACGCAGGCGCAGCAGCGCGATGCGGGTGCGCAGCTCGATCTGTGGACCGTCGGTGCGCGCGGATGCTTCGCGCCCGCCGTGAAATCGGTCGACTTCCCGCTGTGCGCCGGCATCGAAGGCGGGCAGATGCGCGCGCGCGGCTTCGGCCTGCAGCTCCGGCGTCGCGCCGCGGCGCCGTGGCTCGCGTTCCCGTTCGGCGCGGCGGTGATGTGGGCACCTGTGCCCGTGTTCGCGTTCGGCGGCGGCATCGATGGCTGGATCGCGGCCACCCAGCCCGCGTTTGAAATCGAGGACTTGGGCCCGCTCCACACCGCGCGCCGCGCGGGAGTGCGCATCCACGCAGGTGTCGAAGTGCGATTCCCATGAGCCGCGTGGCAAGCTCGAACGATCCGGCCGGTGCGCGGCCAATGCAGGATCGAACATGACGGTGAACGCGCCTACGCCGGCGGCAGCGACCGACCCGAGCCCGACGCACGGGCGGGGAGGCACGATGGATCTCGCCGACGTGTACCGCGATCAATTCGCGTTCGTGTACCGCACGCTGTTGCGCCTCGGCATCCCGCGCAGCTCCGTCGAGGACGTCGCGCAAGATGTGTTCTTGGTCGTGCGTCGTCGACTCGGCGACTACGACGCATCGCGATCGATGCCGGCGTGGCTCTTCGGGATCGCGCGTCGCGTCGCGAGCGACTGGCGACGCAGCACCGGTCGCGCGCAACGTCGGCTCGATCTGCTGCCGCCGCCGCCCGAAGGCGAGACCGCTGCACGCAGCGCGGAGCTCGGTGAGGCCGCCGAGCTCGTGCGCAGGTTCCTCGCCGATCTCGACGAGGATCATCGCTTGGTGTTCGTGCTGTCGGAGATCGAGGGCCTGTCGGGCACCGAGATCTCCGAGGCGCTCGCGACCAATCGCAACACTGTCTACACCCGGCTGCGCAAGGTCCGTGCGCGCTTCGAAGATGCAATCGCTCGCGTGAGCTCGGAGGTTACGACATGAAGGGAATCTCGCCGCAGGCCCAGCGCTACCTCGACGCGCTGCGCACGGTCGATGCACCGGTCGCGGGTGCGAGCACGCGGGTGTGGGACGGCGTGCAGACGCGCGCCGCCGCCGGTGAGCTGGGACCGGATCTGTCGAGTGAGCCGACCGGCCTCGCGTCGGCCGGTGGTGCGACGTCGATCAAGTCGATCGTGCTCGGTGTCCTCGTCGGCACCGGCGTCGCGAT
>Ga0105046_10015255_pt1 | contig 11818 bp, 8 predicted proteins | sample MAT03_FD_78385 | JGI IMG/M metagenome (GOLD analysis project Ga0105046, IMG submission 78385) | Freshwater microbial communities from Lake Fryxell liftoff mats and glacier meltwater in Antarctica - MAT-03 (megahit assembly) | ecosystem: Environmental > Aquatic > Freshwater > Ice > Liftoff...
GCGGCCTCCCACAACACGCTTGCCGGAACCGTGCTTGAACGACTCGCGGATGAAGGCGGACATGGCCATGCGCTTGATCAGCGCCCCTCCTCCGACTGGACGGCGCGGGCTGCACCGCGGATCACAACGAGGGCGACGAGATCGCAGCGGGATTCCATGGTTGAGCATGCTACGCAGACCGATACCGCACATTGCACAGCCTCCGAAGCACCGGTAGCCTAGAGGAACAAGGCGCGGAGTGGATGATGGACAGGTCCGTGGCGCAATATGTGCCGGATGCGGTGACGGTGGAGATCATCAAGGGCGCGCTGCGATCCGCCCAGGCGGAGTGCGAGGCTCTGCTGGAGCGCACCGCCATGTCGCCGGTGATCCGCGAGAAGCAGGACTACTTCATCGGCTTCTACGCTGCGGATGGTCGGCTGGTGACCGGCACCAAGCTGCCGCTGTTCGGCGACGTGCTGCGCCCGATCCTGAAGCGCTTCCCAGCAGAGGACATCCGGCCCGGCGACATCTTCTGGTACAATGACTGCTACTTCTCGCGCGGCGGCGTCTCCCACACATCCGACCAGGTCTTCGCCACGCCCGTCTTCGTTGATGGGCAATTGGTGGCCTTCGCACAGTCCTGGGCGCATTTTCGCGACATCGGCGGCGCTTGGCCGGGATCGAACACGCCGGGGACGGAGAGCATTTTTCAGGAAGGCATCATCGTCCCCCCGGTGCGGCTCTACCGGGAAGGCGTGCTGAACACCGACCTGTTCGAGACCTTTGTGCGCAACTCCCGCTTCCCGCTACATGCGCGCGGTGACACGCGCGCGCTGACGGCGGCGGTGCGGCTTGGCGAGAAGCGACTGGAGGAGCTCTTCGCCCGCTTCGGCACGGCCAAGCTGCTGGGCGCCGTGGATGCAATGATCGAGCAATCCTCCCGCGTATTCCGCCGCCGCCTGAAGGAGTTGTTCCCCGATGGCGGCAGCTGGCGCTTCGCCGACCGCGTGGATGGCGACGGCAAGGGCGGCGGGCCGTTCACGGTGCGGCTGACGTTGACCTCCCACGACAAGGGCTTCACCCTCGATACGACGGAGAGCGACGCGCAGGCGAAGGGGCCGATCAACTTCCTGATGAACCCGACCGTCCCGAACACGGTCTTCGGCCTCTACCTGATGGCCGACGAGCCCGGCGCGATGATGAACGAGGGCCTGCTGACCGCGATCGAGGATGTACGGACGAAGGACGGCACGATCATCCAGCCCGTTTTCCCCGCGCCGCTCGGGCAGCGCAGCAACACGCTGGCGCGCGTGATCTCGGCCTGCCTCGGCCTGATCTCGCAGGCGAAGGGCGGGGCGAGCCCAGCTGCGAGTTCGATCTACACCATCTACACGCTGACGGGCCGGCAGCCGAAGGACGGATCGCTGTTCTACAAGTCAGGCGGGCATGGAACCGGTCAGGGCGCACGCCCCTTCGCCGACGGGCTCGACGTGATCTACTACGTCGCGCAGCAGAACTACCCGATCGAGTTCCTCGAGACCGATATGCCGGTCCGCATCCGCACCTACGCGATCCGCTGCGACAGTGGTGGACCAGGGCGCTGGCGTGGCGGCTGCGGCATGGTGCGCGAGATGGAGATCCTGGTGGATGGCGCGACGCTGAACACCCGGATGGACAACGTGGACAACCCGCCCTGGGGCGTGAATGGCGGCCAGTCTGGCCGGCCGGGCAAGTTCATCCTCAACCCCGGCACGCCGGAGGAACGCGAATTGCCGCGATTGGCGCAGGGCATCGCGACGAAACGCGGCGACGTGGTGCGGATGGAAAGCACGGGCGGCGGCGGCTGGGGCCACCCCTTCGACCGCGAGGCCTGGCGCGTGCGCCAGGAGGTGCTCGGCGGCTTCATCTCCGTCGAATCGGCACGCGCCGACTATGGCGTGGCGCTGACGCCGGACCGCGCGGTGGATGAGGCCGCGACCGAGGCGCTGCGGGCGCAGCGCACCGAGCCTGCGGGGATGTTCCACCGGCACGGCACCTATCACGATGCCGAATCCTGGTGGAAGGCGATGGCGTCGTAAGGCGGCGGGCGGGGCGAGACCGGCGCGGCCTCGCTCCCGGCGGCGAGGGTCAGCCCGGTACCTCGACGATGAGATTCCCGAAGGGATCCATCGTCGCGACATCGCCGGGATGCAGCCAGGTCGTGGCATCCATCTGCACGATGATACCGGGCCCGCGGAGTACCGCGCCGGCGCCCAGCGTATCGCGGCGCCAGACCGGGACATGCGCCGGACCGTCATCGAGATGCACGAGCTGCTCGGCGGCGGGCACCGTCTCGCGCGCCGGCGGAAGCGCCTCGGCGGCGGGGCCGGGCATGGTCCCGAGCGCCGTCACCTCTAGCGTCACGATCTCCACATCGGTATCGCGCTGCGCGAAGGTGTAGAGGCGCTCATGGTCGGCGTGGAACCGCTCGATCGCGGCGGCGAGCGTGGCGGGGTCAGCGGTGCGGCCCGGCCAGTCCACGAAGAGCTCGAAGCCCTGGTGGACATAGCGCATGCCGGCGCGCCAGCGAATCTCGCGCGCCCCTTCCGGCACCGATTCTGAAACCAGCCAGGCTGCCGCTTCCGCGTCCAGCGCGGCGAAGGCACCGGCCAGCGGCGCGGGGTCGGCGACCGGGGCGCGCAGCATCACAGTGCGCGCGAATTCGTTGCGCAGCTTCGCGGCGAGCAGCCCCTCGGCCGAGAGCACGCCGGGGCGGCTCGGCACCAGGATGCGGCGCATGCCGAGCAGCCGCGCGATGGCGCCGGATTGCAGCGGCCCCGCGCCACCGAAAGACAGCAGCGCGAAATCCACGGGATCGAAGCCGCGCTGCACGCTGACCACGCGGATCGCGCCCGCCATCGCATTGTCCGCCACCGCCACGATGCCGCGCGCGGCATCATGCAGCGATATCCCGAGCGGCCGCGCGACGCACGCCTCGATGGCGCGCGCCGCGGCATTCACGTCGAGCGCGATCTTCCCGTCCAGCAGTGAAGGCGGCAGTCGGCCGAGCACCAGGTTGGCGTCAGTCAGCGTCGGTTCCTCGCCGCCGCGGCCATAGGCGACGGGGCCCGGCACAGCGCCGGCGCTCATCGGGCCGACCAGCAGCGCGCCCTCCGGCGAGATGCGCGCGATGGAGCCGCCACCGGCGCCGATGGTGTGGATGTCGATCATCGGCGTGGTCAGCGGCCAGTCGCCGACGCGGCCTTCGGTGGTCAGCCGCGGATCGCCGTCGATCAGGCTGATATCGGCCGAGGTGCCGCCGACATCGAGCGTGATGAGCCTCGGATGGCCGGCGCGCAGGCCGAGCGCGCGCGCGCCGACCACGCCGGCGGCGGGACCGGAGAGCACGGTCTGCACGGGTTGGCGCGCCGCGCCGGCGCCGCGGATGACACCGCCGCTCGACTTCATCAGCAGCAGCCGCGCGGCGATGCCGCCTTCCTGCAGCCGATCCTCGATACGTTGAACATAGGTGGCCACGGCGGGCATGACATAGGCGTTCAGCGCGGTCGCCATGGTGCGCTCGTATTCGCGGAACACCGGCAGCACGTCACAGGAGAGGGTAATGGGCACACCCGGCAGCGCCTCGGCTAGGATCGCGCCGGCGCGGCGCTCATGCGTGGTGTTGGAGAACGAGTGCAGAAAGCAGACGGCCACCGCCTCGACGCCGAGGCGGCGGAATTCCTCCGCCGCGGCGCGGACATCCGCTTCCTCGAGTGGGTCGACGACTCCGCCCTCGGAATCCAGCCGCTCGGTGGCTTCCAGCACCATCTCCGGCGGGATGGGGCGGCGCGGCTTGACCCAGGCGTAGAGGTTCTCGTGCCGCGGGATGTCGTGGCGTCCGATCTCCAGCACATGGCGTAGGCCGCGCGAGGTTAGCAGTCCGGCGCGCGCGCCCTTGCCTTCCAGGATCGCGTTGGTCGCGACCGTGGTGCCGTGCAGGACGTGCGTGATCTCGCTCGGAATACGCCCGGCGAGCGCCAGAACCTGCGCGATGCCCTGAGCGAAGGCGCGGGAGCGGTCGTCCGGCGTCGAGGGAACCTTGGATTCCCAGCGGCGCCCGCTCGCGCGGTCCACCAGCACGATGTCTGTGAAGGTGCCGCCTGCATCCACCGCGACGGAGAGCGGGCCTCGTGCCTCGTTCTCCACCTTGTCCTGCTCTGCCATATACGCCCTGCCTTACTGGCGCGGATGGTAGCCTGCGATCCCGCAGGGTGTGAACATACCGGCGCCCGGAACCATGCGCAAAAGCGCATCTTGTTCAGCGGCGTGATGCCCCGGGCACGAGTTCCACCACGACCTTGCCGATTGCGCCGGCCTCCAGCGCCTCATGCGCCTCCACCGCGCACTCCAGCGGGACGCGCGAGGCGATCGGCAGGTGCATCCAGCCCGCGGCGATGGCGGCGGAGGTGCCGGCCACAGCGGCTTCCAGCGCCTGGCCATCGAGCAACATCGCCTGAATGAAGCGCAACGTGACGGCCTTCTTGGCGAGGACGTAGTAGTCCAACACCGGCTTCGGCTCGCGGGAGGAGGAATAGGCGGCGATGGTCCCATGCAGCGCGATCACCTGCCCGTCCATCGGCTGATTGGCGCCGAAGTCGACCTCCACGATGCGGTCCACGCCGCGGCCGTCGGTGAGCGCCAGGATGCGCGCCGCGACGTTCGGCGCGCGATAGTCCAGAACCTCCGTCGCGCCGGCCTCGCGCGCGATCGCTTGCTTGGCAGGCGTGCTGGCGGTGGCGAGCACACGCGCGCCGTGATGCGCGGCGAAGCGCACGGCTGCCAGCCCGACAGCGCCGGCGCCGCCCTGCACCAGCACGGTACGGCCCGTGACCGACCCGTCGGAGAACAGCGCGAGATGCGCAGTGAGGCAGGGCACGCCTAGCGCCGCGCCCTCCGCCATGCCCATCCCATCAGGCAGCAGCACGGCATTGCGCGCCGCGATGGCGAGGTAGTCCACGCAGGTGCCGCGGCCATGCCGCGCGCCGAAGATCCAGACCCGCTCGCCGATCCGGGTGGCGGGCACGCCCTCGCCAACCGCCTCGATCACGCCGGCGCCGTCACTGTGCGGGATTATCGGGTCGCCCTGATGCACGACGCCGCGCCAGCCGGCGCGGGCCTTGGTGTCGTGCGGATTGACCCCGGAAGCATGGATCCGCACCAGCACCTCGCCGGCGCCTGGCGCGGGCCTCGGCAGATCAACGAGTTCCAGCACCTCACGTGCCGGGCCGTTGCGACGCCACTGGATCGCGCGCATCACGCCCCTCCAACTGGTGAAGAGTTTTGCACCATCAAAGCCCGAGGCCAAACATCTAACAGGCCGAGAGATGATCGAAGCGCTGTCCGTCCTTCATCACCAGCCCAACCTCGCATAGCGCAGCGATATCCTGCAGCGGATCGCCGCGCAGCGAGACGATGTCGGCGCGCTTGCCGACTTCCAGCGTGCCCACCTGGTCAAGCATGCCGATCGCCTCCGCAGCGTTGCGCGTGACGCCGGCCAGCGCCTGCTCGCGCGTGGCGCCGAACTCCACGGCCTTCTGCGCCTCGAACCACAGCAGGCCATGCATGGAATCCGTCCCCAGCGCCCAGCGCACGCTGCTCTCGAGTGCGAAGCCGAAGGTCTGCGGCGAGCGGGCGCGGGAGAGCGCCAGCTTCTCCATGATGTGCGGATTGCCGCCGTCGCCGCCCTCGATCCCTTCGGAGTGGAAACTGATGGCATGATTGGAGATAAGCCAGGTGCCCGCCTTGCGCATCATGTCGAAATCCTCCCGCGTGCAGAGCTTGCCGTGCTCGATCGTATCCACGCCCGCCTCGACGCACCAGCGGATCGCGGGACCGCCATGCGCGTGCACGGCGACGGGACGACCATCGCGATGCGCCTCATCCACGATCAGCCGGATCTCCTCGGCCGAGTAGAAGCAGGTATCGGCCGCGGAGCGCGCCGAGGAGGTGCCGCCGGTCGCGAAGAACTTGATGAGATCGGCGCCGGCGGCCAGGTTCTCTCGGATGTGGCGGCGGATCTCATCCGGTCCGTCGCTCGCGGTCAGCGCCGTGCCGTGGCCGTGCCGCGCCGCGATCGGGCGCGTCGCCACGCGCAGCCGCGGGCCTGGGATGCGGCCGGCCTCCACGGCGTCGCGGATGTCGATGTCGAGGAAATGCTCCTCCCCCACCACGCGCATCGTGGTCACGCCGGAGAGAAGGTCCTTCCGCATGTTCGGGATGGCGCGCAACATCGCTTGCGCCGCGCGACTCTTCAGCTGGCCGTTCTGGTTGCCGAGGCCGGGGATGATCGAGAGATGCGTATGCGCGTCGATCAGGCCGGGGATCAGCGTCTCCTCCCCGCGATCAATCACCGTCGCGCCCGCTGGCGCGGTGAGCTCACCGCGACGTCCCACTGCCGCGATGCGGCCATCCTCCACCAGCACGGCGCCGCGCTCGATCGGCGCGCGGCCGGTGCCGTCGATCAGCTTCCCGCCGGTGACGAGCACGATGGTCATGGGGTCTTCTCCTTCCGTCTCAAGGCGCGGCGCGCAGCAGCGCGACGCTGTCGCCGATCTCAATCTTCGTGCCGAAGGGGCGGGAGAGGCGGGCGAAATCCTCAAGGATCGCGCGCGCCTCGGCGCCCTCCGCTAGCTTCGGCCTACCCCGCCGATGGGGCGGGTTGCCGAATCCCAGCACGATCGGATGAAACGCGATCTCCGCAAGCTTGTCATTGGCGAAGCGGCAGACCGGAACGACGGATTGCCAGTAACGCCGGTCGGCCGGGAACCCCTTGCGGTCCCCGTCATGGCGCTGGCGATACATCGCGCCCGGCGTGCGGTCTTGCGGCACGCGGAACAGGTCGTAGGAATCGGCCGGCAGCTTGAGGGTCAGCTCATTCTGCCCGGCAAAGTTGCCGAGGCTGTAGAAGATCGGCTTGCGTTGATACAGTTCCATGCCGCGCAGCAGGTGCGGGCCATGGCCGACGACGATGTCCGCCCCTTCCTCGATCATGCGGCGGCAGAAGGCGGGGATGAACTCCGCCGGCTCCTCTATCGTCTCGCCCTGCTCATGCGCGTGGAGCGTAAGCACGACGAGGTCGGCACGGCCGCGCGCCTCGCGCACCCATGTCGCGATCTCCTCCACGTCGCGCTTCCGCGCCGTGGTGCGGATGGCCGGGCGCTCCGCGGCGCGGAAGCTCGCACCCTGGAACGGGAAGATCGCGGGATCGTCGGGCGGGAAGCCGAAGCCGAGCTGGATCTTCTCCTCTCGCTGCGTCTTGAGGCCGAGCGCCGCGTCGATCTCGCGCAGCGTGGCAAGCTGCGCCGCCGTCACCTCGTGCAGCGTGTCGTAGCGCAGCGGGTTCAGCCCGGGGCGGCCCTGCATGTCGCCGCGCTGTGCACCGGCCTCCTTGCCCTTCGGAAAGGTCGAGCAGCAGGAGAGCAGCGCAACGCTGCCCGCCGCCACGTCGAGATAGGCGGGCATGCGCGCCATCTCGAGGGTCTCGCCGAGGCCGGCATGGCACATCCCACGCCGCGCCATCTCGTCGAGCGTGATGCGCAGACCGGCGATGCCGTAGTCCAGGATATGGTTGTTCGCTGCCGTGAACAGGTTGAACCCCGCGCCGAGCAGGTCATCCAGCACCGCCGGCTCTGCTGCCAGGTGGGAGCCGTCATTCTCGAAGGAAGGATCGCCGCGGAAGCCGCTCGGCACCACCTCGATATTGGTGAAGGCTGCGTCGGCACCGCGGATGATCTCGTACAGCGGCGCCGCGGCGGGGTCTGCGGTCAGTCCCCGCCGCGTGACGATGCTGTCGCCCGTCAGCGCGATGCGCATGGTCAGCGTGCAGCGCGGATGTCGGTGGCATAGGTGTACTGGTCGCCGCGCGGCGTCATAGTCAGGCCGCGCCGGAGACCCCAGCTGGCCTTCCAGAAGAAGATCGGCATCAGCGCTACGTCTTCCATCGCCAAGGTCGTGGCCTGGGCAACCAAGCGCTCGCGTTGCGCGTCATCCATGGTGGCGTCGGCGGTCGCCAGCAGGCGGTCCAGCGCCGGGCTGCTGTAGCGGCCGCGATTGGCCATGCCGAGGCCGGTCGGCGCATCGAAAGTGCGCAGCAGGGCGGCCATGTTTTCCTGCCCGGTGCCAGGGAGGCCGCTGAAGATCGACATCAGCATGCTGAAGTCGGGATCGGACGTCGCCGTGCCGGCGCGGCGGAAGAACACGCTGGCCGGCATAGCATCCACCTGCGCGCGGATGCCGATGGCGGTCAGCATCTGCCCGACGGTCTGGCACACGCGGCCATCGCCGGCGAAGCGGTCGCTGGTGCAGTGGACGGTGATGCCGAAGCCATTGGGATAGCCGGCTTCCGACAGCAGCCGTCGCGACAGCGCCGGATCGAAGGCGGGCGGCGCGATGCTCGGCACATGGCCGATGAAGCCGGGCGGCTGGAACTGCCCTGCCGGCTCGGCCGCGCCTTCCATCGCGCGCTCGGCGATCGCGGTGCGGTTCAGCGAATGGGTGATCGCCTGGCGCACGCGACGGTCCCGCAGCGGGTTGCGGTCCAGCGCCTGGCCATCGGGCCCGGTGACGAAGGGCGAGCGGTCGCGCTTTTGGTCCACCTGCATGTAGAGCGTGAAGCTCGACGTCGCGCTCAGCATATGCGTCCGGTCGCTCTCCCGCACGCGGGCATGGAGGCTGGGCGGCACCGTATCGATCACGTCGAGGTCGCCGGCGAGCAGGGCTGCGACGCGGGCGCTGTCGTTCGGCACGAAGCGAAAATTCACCCGCGACCAGGGCTCGGCGCCGCCCCAGTAGGATGCATTGCGTTCCAGCACCACGTCCTGGCCCGGCGTGAAGCGGATCCAGCGATAGGGCCCGGTGCCGATTGCGGCGCGGCCGCCGTTCCAGTCGGATTGCTGCGCATCCCGCGCCGCTTTGGCCGAGACGATGCCGAAGCTGGTCAGCATCGAGGGCAGCATCGGCGATGGCTCGTTCGTACGGATGACGACGGTGCGCGGGCCGCTCGCCTCCATCGCGACGATGTTGCGCACATAGACGCGATAGGTGCGCGCGCCCTCGATCTCCTGCGCACGGCGGATGGAAAAGATCACGTCCTCGGTCGTCAGCGGCGACCCATCCTGGAAGGTCACGCCCTCGCGTAGGGTGAACTCCCAGGTCAGGGGATCGAGCACGCGCCAGGACGTTGCGAGGCGTGGCACCGGGCGCAGCCGCTCATCCTGCCAGGCCAGCGGCTCGTAGACATGCAGCTGGACGTTGCGGTTGGGGGTGAAGAGCTGGTGCGGATCGGCGTTATCCACCTGCGCCTTCATCCCGATCCGCAGCTCCTGCGCGGCAACCGGCGCAGCCAGCAGCAGCCCAGCGGCCAATGCCGCCAGCGTCGTGGTATTGCGCATTCGCTCTTCCCCTTCCTGGGTCAATGGATCGGCCTCAGCGCAGCGACGAGCGCAGGCGCGTCTCCGGCGGCGGCAAGCCCTGCAATCGCGGCGAGCGCAGCGTCGAGCCGCGCGGGCGGCAGCAGCCGGCCGGCGCAGTCGCGGAACTTCGCCTCCTGCTCGGCGGCAGTCAGCGGCAGCGCGGTAGAGCCGCGGCGTTCGCTGCGCGTCTCGGTCAGCACGCGGCCGTCGCGCAGGCGGATAGTCAAGATCGTGGCTGGCGACGGGCCGGAATCGGGCTCGGGCAGGCCCCGCATGGAGATGCGCGGCATCACGGCGCGCAGCGCGGGGCGGAAGATCGCCTCGCCCTCGAAATCGGCTAGGCCGACGCTACCCTGCACCGTCGCCGCTGCCAGGCAGTAGGTCATGCTGAACCGCGCCTGCATGCCAGTACGCGGGTCGTCATGCATCAGGTTGCGGCGGAGGGTGATGGGCAAGTCGCTTTCGATCGCCGCGACGTCGTCGGGGCCGAAGCCCTCTCGCGCGCGAAGCGCCAGCAGCGCATCGAGCGAGAGATGCGTCGCCGCGCAGGTCGGATAGGCCTTGAGGCTGAGGCCCGGCTGCTCCACCGCGAGCGGGACGTTGTCGGAGGGCGGCGCCATCACGCCATCCGGCGCCGGGCGTCCCGCGAAGAGTTCGACGAAGCGCCACTGGCCTTCCAGCGCTTCCGGCGCGCCGCCCACGCCCTCGGCGGCGAGCGTCGCGGCGAGAATGCCGGCCTTGGCCGCCAGCCCTGCATGGACGGATTTCGCGTCCGCGCCAAGTTGCATCCGCGTGCCCCCCGCCATGGAGACCGAAAGGCTGAGCGCATCGCGTGCCTGCATCGCATCCAGCCGGAGAAGTCGCGCGCAGGCTGCCGCCGCGCCGATCGCGCCGATGGTCGAGGTGGCGTGCCAGCCGAGCGCATAGTGCTTCGGATTCACGCCACGCCCGACACAGGCCATCACCTCCAGCCCGACCACCAGCGCATCTAGAATGTCGGGCCCCGAACTACGCTCCTGCTCGGCGAGCGCCAGGATGGCGGGCGCCAGCACCGCGGTTGCGTGGCCGCTCAGCGGCTCGAATGTGTCGTCGTAGTCGAGGACATGCGCAGCCGCACCGTTGACCAGCGCCGCCCAGGGCGCGGGCAGCGCCATGCCGGTGCCGATGACATGCGCCGCGCCGCCGCCCCAGCGCCCCGCCGCGGCGGCAACCTTGCGCGGCACCTCCTCGCCCGCGCCGGCCAGGATGCAGCCGAGCACGTCGCGCAGCCCCTCGATGGCCGGGCCGAAGGCGCGCGCCGTGCGGCTGCGCGGCACCGCCGCGATCCAATCGGCAATCCGCTGCGTCGCATCTGCAGCAGGCATGCGCGCCCCTCCACCATGGAACTGAAGTTGATCACTAGATTCGTTGATCCGACAAGTGGTCTTTCGCGCTCGCCACGGTGGGACCGTCGGCGCGCTGGCAAGTGCTGCGGCGATGCCGGCAAGCGTCGCGAAGGTGATTCCAGTCCAGTCGCCATAGCCGAGCAGTCACGGCTCGTCCGCGATCTGCCGGTCGGGCCGGACGCGCACACGGCCATCTGTGCCGAGGATGCCAACCCGGCCGAGAAGCCTCAAGGCCGGGCAGAAGCCAGTGCACCAGATGATCTCATTCGCCGCCGAGCTCGTGCCGTCCGGCGGCGGCTTCGCCGACTTTCTGCGCCCCGCATTCGCCAACTTGCTCTCGGTCACCAAGAGCGCCTGCTACGTCTGCATGTATTCCTCCGAATGGCCGACGCTGCATCGCGTGTGGCAGGAGGCGGGCGGCAAATGGTCCAGCACGATCATCTGGGCCAAGAACACCTTCAGTCTCGGCCGCGCCGACTACCACCAGCAATTCGAGGCGATGCTCTACGGCTGGAAAACCGGCGCGCAGCACTACTGGTGCGGGGCCCGTAATCAGGGGAACGTCTGGCACTTCGACAAGCCGGCGCGCAACGACCTCCACCCCACCATGAAGCCGGTGGCGCTGGTCGAGCGCGCGATCCGCAACAGCAGCAAGCCGCGCGACACGGTGCTCGATCCCTTCGGTGGCTCCGGCACGACGATGATCGCGGCCGAGCGCACGGGACGCCGTGCCGTGCTGCTGGAGATCGATCCTGTCTATGCCGACGTCATTGTGCGGCGCTGGCAGGATACGACCGGCGAGGCGGCGGTGCTGGAGGACGACGAGCGAGTCTTTGCGGACATCGCTTCATGCCGGGCCGCCGCCGCTACGTAACTTGGCACCACGGCCGTTCTGCGCAGATCACGCCCGCCAGAGGCGCCGGACGCGCAGGAAGACGCGGTATCCGAGTTCCAGGATGGGAAGCACGACTGGCGACGCTGCGAGCCGCCCGGCCCACGCGA
>Ga0105046_10015256_pt1 | contig 11818 bp, 9 predicted proteins | sample MAT03_FD_78385 | JGI IMG/M metagenome (GOLD analysis project Ga0105046, IMG submission 78385) | Freshwater microbial communities from Lake Fryxell liftoff mats and glacier meltwater in Antarctica - MAT-03 (megahit assembly) | ecosystem: Environmental > Aquatic > Freshwater > Ice > Liftoff...
CCAAACGCCAGGGCGATGGCGGCGATGCTGAACGATGCTCGCGTTCGACGTCAACTTCTGGCGCGCGGACTGGATGTTCCTGAAGAGACGCGGTTTGTCGGGGCGATGCACAATACAGCGACTGATGCCGTTAAGTTTTATGATCTGGAGCTTTTGCCTGCATCACACATGAGACATCTGCATTACGCCGTTGATGTCTTCGGACGTGTGGCCGAACGCAATGCGCATGAACGCTGCCGTCGCTTTGAAACGGCAAGGTTGGATTTTTCGCCAGCCGAGGCATTGCAGCATGTCGATGACCGCAGCGAAGATCTGGCACAAACGCGACCAGAATACGGGAACTCTACAAATGCGATTTGCTTCGTCGGACGCCGTAGCCGCATCCGTGGAATGTACCTGGATCGACGATCTTTTCTAATGTCGTACGACGCCAGTCAGGATACCGAAACGTCGATGATTCTGGCTCGCATTCTGGGAGCTGTGATTCCGGTTTGCGAAGGTATCAATATGCTGTATACGCTGTCGTCAATCGACACGCGCGGCTTTGGCAGTGGGACGAAACTGCCACACAACATTACGTCTTTGCTGGGTGTGATGGATGGCGCTGCCAGCGATCTGCGTCCCGGTCTGCCGTGGCAGGGTGTTGATATTCACGAACCCGTCCGATTGCTGTTCATCATTGAATCCACGCCGGAAGCAATGCTGCGGATCATGAACGACAACCCCACTGTGGGCCGCATCTGTCGAAACGAATGGGCGCAACTGGCCGTGCTGGATCCGGATTCAAGCCGCATCCAACGGTTCGTCAATGGCCGGTTTGTCGATTACGAACCTTCAACATCTGAGATCGCAACGGCGGAAAGTTCGCTGGACTGGTATCGTGGCTACCGTGACAACCTGCCGTTCGCGTTGATTCAGGGAAAGAATGGAACGTAGTTTGCCTTTGAGCGATGCGTGTTTGCTGATCTCAAATCAAAAATCAAAAATCTAAGTACCTCTCTATGTTAGTTCGTTTCTTCGGAATCATGGTTGTTGTGAGTCCTGCGGCGCTCCTGGCGGTACTTGGACTGGCAACGCTGTTTCGCATTAAGCTCAGCGAACGCTCTGTAGCACGCTTCGCGCAGGCTTCGAGTGCCGTCGGATTATGTGCCGCACTGGGAATTCTGGCCTATATGCTGACGATGAATGTTCGTCATCTGCCGCTGGAGTTGGGCGATTGGGTGGCGTTAGAGAATTCAAAAGCGGAAGGACATGATGCCGCCCAACATGACCACGCTCACACGCCCGACCTTGCTCAGGCCGTGGCTCATGCTGCTACTGCAGCTTCGGTGACTGACGGCTCGCATTCCGGCGATGCTGCCAGCAGCGAAGAAAAGATCGAAGAGCCTCACGCAGGACATTTTCATTTTCTGCTGAAATTTGTGTTCGACCGGCTGAGTGTGCCTTTTGCCATCATGTCGTTCGTGCTGTGTGGCGTCATTGGTGCTTTTGCGTTTCGATATCTGCATCTGGAAGAAGGATATTTTCGCTTCTTCCTGTTCTACTCAATTTTTCAGCTGGGCATGGTGATTTCCTCACTGGCGGGCACGATCGAGACACTGTTCATGGGCTGGGAACTGGTCGGACTTTCGTCCGCACTGCTGATTGCTTTCTTTCACGATCGTCCGGCTCCTGTGCAAAATGGTCTGCGTGTCTGGTCCATCTATCGTGTGGCGGATGCAGCATTTCTGATTGCCGCCTTGACGCTGCATCATTCGTCTGGTTCCGGCGACTTCGAAGGTCTGATGGGTGAAGGTGCGTGGCCCGGCGGAACGGCAACGATTACCGAAAGCCAGGCATTGCTGGTGGGAACGCTGCTGCTGATCGCGGCTGCCGGGAAGTCAGCACTGGTTCCGTTTTCCGGCTGGTTGCCTCGAGCGATGGAAGGTCCAACGCCATCCAGCGCAGTTTTCTATGGAGCATTGTCAGTACATCTTGGTGCATTCCTGCTGTTACGAGTCAGTCCTGTACTTGAGATGTCGCCCGTGTTGTGCGGCATGGTCGTTGCGCTGGGCTTAGTGACGATGGTCTTCGCTTCAATGGCGGCTCGTGTTCAGGCCGATGTCAAAAGCGCGCTGGCGTATGCCTCGCTGGTGCAGGTGAGCATCATTGTGGTCGAGATTGGTCTGGGACTGCGATACATCCCGCTGATTCACATGATCGGACATATGTGCGTACGAACTCTGCAACTGGTCCGCGCGCCCTCGTTGTTGAAGGATTACAGCATCCTTGAAAACGCGCTTGGGGATCGTCTGCCGGATTCCCGTTCACCGTGGGAAAGCTGGTTGTCGCCAACAGTCAGGGCGAAGTTTTATCGATTCGCCTGGGAACGCGGCTATCTGGATTCAATTCTGGATGATTACATCGTGCGACCTTTTGTGAATATCTTCAAATGGTCGGATCGCATGGAACAACGCTGGACAACATTTCTGGCGGGGACGAGCGGAGCGAAGGCGACGCCGGACTGTGATGTTGAAGAGATTTGAGATCCGAGATTCGAAACCTGTCGACTGAAAACTCCTATGATTCCGGAACTGCATTTTCCCTGGCTGGAATTCTCGATCCTGCTGCCGTTGCTTGGTGCCATTGCGTGTACGATTCTGCCGAATCAGCAAGCCGCACATCGAGTCGCGATTGCCAGCAGCGCGCTGACTTTGTTTTTCACGGCTGGCGAATGGTACGACTTCAGCACGATGAACACGTTTCAGGCTCACGACCATTGGGACATGATTCAGTGGATCTTCCGGCACGACTATTTTGTCATTGACGAACTCAGCGCACCACTGCTGCCATTGACCGCCTTGTTGTATCTGATGACAATCTTTTCGACGTTGCGGACAAAGCTGGGACGGTTTTCTTTTGGCTTGACTCTGCTTTCCGAGGCGATCGTATTGGCAACATTAAGCTGCCACAGCCCATGGATGATTATTACATTGTTATCACTGGCCTGTGTGCCACCGTGGATTGAATTGTATCGACGTGGTGCTTCGACGCGAATCTTCAGTTTGCACATGGGAATGTACATCACACTGCTGGTGGCCGGCTGGAGTATGATCGATGATGCTGGCGGTCCACAGAGTGCGGGATTGTTGCCCGCCATGCTGCTGACCATGGCCGTGTTGCTCCGCGCGGGAGTTGTCCCGGTACACTGCTGGATGACCGATCTGTTTGAACACGCATCCTTTGGAACGGCAATTTTGTTTGTCGCCCCGATGACAGGTGCCTACGCAGTCATGCATCTTGTACTACCGTTTGGTCCGTCGTGGGCGATGCGAAGCATTGCAGTTTTGTCGCTGATCACGGCTGTTTATGCCGCTGGTATGGCGACGATCCAGAATGATGCGCGACGCTTCTTCTGCTACCTGTTTCTCAGCCACGCATCGCTGGTTCTTTGCGGTCTGGAAATCGTGGACACAATAGGTCTGACCGGCGCATTGTGTGTCTGGATCTCCGTTGGAATTTCCCTTGGCGGTTTTGCACTGACCCTGCGTTCTGTCGAATCGCGCATCGGCAGAGTCAGTCTGGATCGCTATCACGGGATGTATGAACACACGCCGACACTGGCGGGGCTGTTTCTACTCACGGGACTTGCATCGATTGGCTTTCCTGGCACTCTGGGATTCGTTGGGATGGAATTGCTCATCGAAGGTGCCGTTGGCGTCTTCCCGTTCGTTGGACTGGCCGTCTTGCTGGCTGCCACCTTGAACGGTATCGCCATCATGCGAGCTTACTTCCGAATCTTCACAGGTCGCCGCTTTCAGACAACTGCGATTTTGCGGTCACGTGCATCTGAGCGATTTGCGTTGCTGGTGCTGACATTTCTGGTTCTGGGAGGTGGTCTTTGGCCGCAGCCTGGAGTTGCTTCTCGACATCATGCTGCTCAGGAATTGCTTCGGCTGCGTAGGAATCCGGAACAAGTCATTGAACCGGATGATGAGGCTGTGCAGGAGCAACAGGAAGAGTTACCAGCACCTGCCGCCGAGGATACTGAAATGGATATCACCCCGCCGGAATCCGAAGCTGTGTTTTTAATGCCGCCGTTGCATTTCATCGCTGTTGCCCGTTTGGCTGATGGTCATGGAGATTTAATTTTGTAACTTTGTTACCTCAGTTTTTTTGCTTCCCGTTTTTTATCCCTGCTCACAATTTAAAACAAAACATCCTATCCAAGCCGGAGTTCAACGCCATGAACGTCAACAATCCAGTCCCTCGCGGCAATGCGAAGGGTTTCTTTCAGTATATGAAAAACGACATGGTCTCCGGGCTGCTTGTTTTTCTCATCGCGTTACCGTTGTGTGTCGGGATTGCTTTGGCGTCAGGCTTTCCTCCGCTCGCGGGGATTTTTACTGCGATCATTGGAGCATTTCTGACTACGTTTATCAGCAATTCAGAAATGACAATCAAAGGGCCAGCAGCGGGGCTGATCGTGATTGTCCTTGGCTGTATTGAAGAATTCGGCGGCAATGGGACATCGGGAGGCTGGTTGCCAGCGGATATGACGGCTTACAAAGCAGCTCTCGCGGTAGGAGTTGTTGCAGCGGTCCTGCAGATTCTGTTTGGATTGTTTCGCGCCGGCATCCTGGGCGAATTCTTCCCCGGCACCGTGGTTCACGGGATGTTGGCTGCGATTGGTGTCATTATCATCGCAAAGCAGATTCCTGTGGCCCTTGGAGTTACTGAGGTTAAAGGTGGACCTCTGTCCCTTCTGCGTCAGATTCCGGATTTCATCATGCATGCAAATCCGGCGATTGCGTTGATCGGAGTCGTGAGTCTGCTGATTATGTTTGTCTGGCCGCTTATTCGAAGCCGAGTGTCCTGGCTAAAGCCCGTTCCAGCGCATTTGATTGTGTTGCTTGTCGCTGTGCCATTGGGAATGGCGGTCAATTTGAAATCTGCTCACGAATACGAAGTGTTCAACACTCAGTACAAACTGGGCGAGCAATTTCTTGTCAAAATGCCGAACGAAATCTTTGGCATGTTCAAGGAAATTCAAACTCCCGATTTTACGGTCCTGAACCAGTTTAAGGCCTGGAAGTGGATTCTGATGTTCTTCATGATCGGCAGTCTGGAATCACTGCTCAGTGCAAAAGCTGTCGATCTGCTTGACCCCTACAAACGCAAAACGAATATGAATCGGGATATGCTGGCTGTTGGCGTGGCAAATCTGGCGGCATCAATGGTGGGCGGATTGCCCATGATTTCGGAAATTGTGCGAAGCCGGGCGAATATCGACAACGGTGCCAAGACACGCTTCGCAGATTTGTGGCATGGAGTTTTTCTGCTGCTTTGCGTGGGGCTGATTCCCACTGTTCTGCATTTGATCCCGCTGGCCGCACTGGCTGCGATGCTCGTTTACACTGGGACTCGTTTGGCGCATCCAAGCGAGTTTCGCAACGTCTATCGCATCGGCAAAGAACAGTTGTTGCTGTTTGTGGTCACTTTGATCGTGGTGCTTGCGACTGACCTGCTGATCGGAGTTGCTGCCGGCATCCTGCTGAAAATGATTATTCATCTCGCGAACGGGGTACCACTGCGATCATTCTTCAAAGCATATATTGAAGTGGAAGATGTGGATGACAAAACAAGTTTGATTGTCGCCAAGGAATCGGCCATCTTTAGTAACTGGATTCCGTTCAAACGTCAGATCGAAGATATCGGTTTGGTGCAGAAACGTAACCTGATCCTTGATCTTTCCGGCGCTACGTTGGTGGATGCCAGCGTGATGGAGAAGCTGGAAGAAATGGTCCACGATTTTGATCAGGCAGGTCTGAAGCTGGAACTGAGAGGCCTCGACGAACTGCGGGCGTTGTCGCCAAGCGCCCATGCGGCCCGCAAACGTGGACTTACGCATGCTCGGCGTCTGACTCTTGTCGCTGATCCGGAATTGGCGTCAAAACTGACTAAAGAAATCGTGGCACTGGGTGCCACTGGATTTACAGAGACACCTGGACTTGGAGTTGGACGACGACAGATCGACAACAACGATCTGTCTCCCCAGAAACAAACTCGAGTCGAGTTCATTTTGCCATTTGAAATCTGCGAGCATGCCATCGAGCACCTGCGCACTCATGTGATGCCGAGCCAGCATATTACAGTTTGCGTTGAGACCGTCGAAGTTGCACGAATCACGTCATTTCTCGCGACATCGGCCATCCGAGAACAATCGCATGCCGGGCATTAAAACATTGCAAGAACGTTGAAGCGAAGTTCGTAAGGCTTTCGCCTGGAAGTCTCACGACACCTGCTGGATTCTGGGATATCACAACTGTCATCAACAGAGCCGGAAAATAATTCGCCAGCGGTCAATTGGCCAGACTCTTGCACGCTATCCAGGGCAGCGTGCGGTGTCTGAGGGAGCTTACGGGTTCGACTCGATTCGGGCAAACATTCCACGATAATTACGCTGCTGGATGCATGTGTAGTGTCGTGTGCCCAGCCTTTGGCATGCTGTGGCCAAAGTTTCCAGCCAGCAGGCGATCGACATGGACCGATTGTGCCTCCTGCCGAGCCGTGTGTTTCCCCAGATCGTTGGCTTGGCAGGAGCCTCGCCCTCCCGAGAATCAACTTTCAATTCGCTCCCACCGAAATCTGAGACTGCACCCTCTGCCGGACTGTCATGGCCGATGGCTGGCAATTTCGATGGTGAACATATTAAATGCCGAACAGTGTGGCGACGGCGGAACACCGCACAGGATGGCGACGGCAGAAAAATGAACGCCAACTTTTTCATTCTTCACTCTGCCCGCTTTTTCGCCAGCGGCGTGCTGACTTAACAATGTGATACATTTGTTGGACTGTCGCAGTGGAGACTTGGGTGTTTATTGGTGAACTGTTCGTGACTTCACTTCCGGTAGCAGCGATCAGTGCTGGAATCCTTTCGCTGGCATTGTCACTTGCATGTGGGCCGTGGTTGATTCGATGGCTGAAGTCGCGGTTTACAGAACGCATCGTAAGTGACTCCGCGAAGCTGAATGAACTGCACGCTGCGAAACAGAACACTCCCACGATGGGAGGTCTGTTGATTTCCAGCACTACGGTGTTCTCGATTTTGTGTTTCAGTAAAATAATGTCGCCGCTCGTTTGGCTGTTTTGCGGGACCGTTATTGCTTTGACATTGCTTGGTGCGTCTGACGACTGGATCAAACTTCGCACTCAACGCAAAGGATTGACCGCGCGGCAGAAATTATTGTCTCAGACTGTAATTTCTATTGCGGCGGCAACGAGCATTTACATGCTCCATCTAAAAACAGGCAGCGCGGGACTTGTTTTTATCCCGGGGACTGAGTCGATCCTGCACTTTGGAATATTCTGGATTCCATGGGCAGTCTTCGTCATCGTCGGAGCATCCAATGCCGTAAACCTGACCGACGGTCTTGACGGACTTGCGGCTGGTACTTCGGCAGTGGCTTCAATTGCACTTGTGATAGTCATCTGTGGAAGTTCGATGGTTGGGGGATGTGAATCCAGTCGCACCGTTGCTGCCATCAGTTGTGCAGCGATGGCTGGCAGCACGCTTGGTTTTCTTTGGTGGAATCGGCATCCAGCGCGGATGTTTATGGGCGATGCAGGCTCACTTCCGATTGGCGGATTGCTCGCTGTCGCGTCGCTGGCCACTGGCACTGAATTCGTGTTTGCGATCGTCGGTGTTGTCTTTGTGGTTGAGACGTTAAGCGTCATACTGCAGGTAGTGTGGTATCGCCGGACTCGAAAGCGGATACTTTTGTGCAGTCCTTTGCATAACCACTTCGTGTTTCGTGGGGTGGCTGAAACCAAAATCGTCACATGGTTTTGGCAGATGGCAATCTTCGCTGCAGTGATTGGGGTGACTGTCGCGTTTGGATAATTTTTCGGAGATTCCAAAAATCTGCGGCAACTGGTCTATTGATTTAGAAGCCCCGAAAGATATAACGCCGCGCGGTGAGTTTTGTTTGCACGGTGCATTAAAACTCCCGCGACCTGTTGAAGTGTCTCACGAGCTGTTTTTCGCGAGTTCTTCAGACGGTCAAAGTGTCCGCGAAAACAAATGTGGAGGTGCAGAGGGACCCAGCCTGTTGGCATCACTCCCTCGCCCCTGAAACGGTTGCTGAAAGAGCGATCGGTTCGGGAAGAGACTCGTTATCAAATTGATTGATCGTCAACCCGGGATGGAGTCGGCCGGTGTTGATTCGAGTCTGCCGACTTCTTAATTCATGCGTCGGCGTCGCACACCTCTCAGAACATTGTTTGTTTAGCGTTTGAACTCAACTGTTTGCGGTTTCAATTGATCAGAAACCAAACCGATAGCAGAGTTCTTGTACACAAATAGTGTCTGATATCCAATTTCCTCGAAGAATTTCTGGAAGACGGTCCTTGGGGAATCCTGGTGATGAAGTGCGACCATGCGCATCTCGTGGAGCATTTATTCAATGGACGAATCGTCGTTCGGTGGGGAGACTTCAGAGCCTCCATCTACCGGCCTGGAGCATGATGACCCTCCAGGAAATTCAGGCAATACAGCAGTCCTGACAATCACAGAAAAACCTGCTGCAATAAATCAAATTTCTGGCAATGTTTCAGTTTTAGATTTCCTTCGAAACACCGCCTCCCCGACATCAACTCCCCGCCCCAATCCCACCAATAGTCATGCGGCCGCTGAAAAACGCCCTGCATCACCAAGCCTGCCCGATCGCAACGCTGTCCGACTGGACGCCGCACATCATGCAGCAACTCCCCCGCGGAAAGAAAATCCACTAACCGTTCAGTTTCGCGAGAGATTCTATCCCGACGCGACTGACGCCGACTGGGACGATTGGCGCTGGCAATCTCGACATCGCATCAAAACTCTGGAACAGTTCGAAAAAATTCTCGAACTCTCCATCGAAGAACGCGATTGTCTTTCCGACGGCGGCACGCTACTGCCAACGGCCATCACCCCCTATTACATGAGTCTGCTGGATCCTGATAATCCATTGCAAGCTTTGCGGAAAACTGTCGTGCCCACAACTCGCGAATTCGTGCGCACGGCGGGTGAGGCGGATGATCCGCTCGGCGAAGATGGACACAGCCCCGTGCCGGGACTCGTGCATCGATATCCCGACCGCGTGCTGCTCTTGCCACTGGATTTTTGCTCAACGTATTGCCGCTATTGCACTCGTTCGCGAGTCGTTGGGCATGGAGAAATTCAGCCCAACGTCCAGCGTCTGGAAGCCATCTTCCACTATCTGGAAGAAGCGACTCAGGTCCGCGACGTGCTGATTTCCGGCGGTGATCCGCTGGCGCTCAGCGACGACAAACTCGACTGGATCATCGGACGTCTGCGTGCGATTCCGCATATCGAGTTCATTCGCATCGGCACAAAGATGCCCGCCGTGCTGCCTCAGCGCATCACGCCGGAACTTGTGACGATGCTTCGTAAGTATCATCCAATCTGGATGAGCGTCCACTATCTGCATCCCGAAGAATGCACGGTGGAATCGAGGCAGGCCTGCGAGCGGCTGGTTGATGCTGGCATTCCACTGGGCTCACAGACCGTGCTGCTCCAGGGTGTGAATGACGAAGTTGAAATTATGAAGTCGCTGATGCACAAGTTGCTGACAATGCGAGTTCGTCCCTACTACTTGTACCAGTGCGATCCGATCAGCGGTTCATCGCATTTTCGAACGCCCGTTTCGAAGGGATTGGAAATCATCCAGGGGCTTCGAGGTCATACGACCGGTTACGCCGTACCAACGTTCGTGATCGATGCTCCTGGTGGTGGTGGAAAGATTCCATTGCAACCGGACAGCGTCGTCGGTCGGGATGGTGACGATATTTTGCTGAAGAATTTTGAAGGCAAAATTTTTCGTTACCCGGATCCGCTCGGTTCATCAATGTAGCCATCACGCTCCGCCGTGATGAGCCCTGTCCTTGTTCCGAGGCTCCGGCCTCGGAACACACTGCTCTGGAGGCTCCCGCCTTGCAAGTTTGTCTCTGGAGGCGGGAGACCCATAATGGTACTCGATTTGCGATTATAGTAGCCATCACTCTCCGAGTGATGAATGCCATGGGCCGCGTTTTGCGGCCTTCGTCACTCGGAGAGTGACGTCTACTTTGTCAAATCGAGTACCTTTGGGCGGGGGCCTCCGGCGCTTGGCGTTCCAGGGCTGGAGCCCTGAAACGAGAATTGCGACCAACATGAAAGTCTATCTCGGCGGAGCGAGACGGCTGCTATCAATCACTTTAGATCTCCAGGAAATCTTTGTGTCAGACGAGTTTCTTTGTGTGCGATGCGCAAAGCATTATTCTACGTGTTGTCAGGGAACGGACATTTTTGTCACGCTCGGCGATGTTCGTCGAATGACCGAGGCCTCGTCGGCAACAAACTTTACGGAATTCCGCCCGCCCGCCGATCCCGCCTATGATCAGACGGAAGAAGATCCATTCTGGCAGAAACACGTTTTTCGATCCGACGGCAAGCGGCGAGTCGTCAAGCATCAGCCAAATGGCGATTGTCACTTTCTGGGGCCGCAGGGTTGTACACTCGCATCGACAGTCCGGCCGCTCATTTGTCGGCTCTACCCGTTCGACTACACTGCAGACGGACTCAAAGAACAACCTGCTGGCGGATGTCCTGTGGAATTGCTCCGACCGCAACAGAAATTGCTGCAGGTCCTGGGCATGGACCGCGGTCAGGCTGAGCAATATCGAGCTCAGTTGTATGTTGAAATCGTAGAACACGAAGACACGAACGCGGCATCTGAAAGCGCAGCGGCATGAAAATCGGACTGACGTACGACCTGCGAGACGCCTATCTTGCCGAAGGCTACGACGAAGAAGCGACTGCGGAATTTGATCGAGCCGACACGATCGACTCGCTCGAAAACGCCATCCGCGCGATGGGCCACGAAACTGATCGTATAGGCCACGTGCGGCAACTTGTCATGCGTCTTGCTGCCGGAGATCGTTGGGATCTTGTCTTTAATATCTGCGAAGGACTACACGGTATTGCCCGCGAGGCACAAGTTCCTGCGCTGCTGGAAGCGTACAACATTCCATGCACGTTTGGTGATCCGGTCGCGATGGCGGTGTGTCTGCATAAGGGCCTGACGAAGACACTTGTCGAAAAATGTGGTGTGCCAACACCACAGTTCGCCGTTGTAGAAACGATGGCCGATGTGTCGAAAATCAATCTGCCGTTTCCACTCTTCGCCAAACCGATTGCCGAAGGGACCGGCAAAGGCGTGTCGCCCGCATCGTGTATTTCATCACCCGGCGAATTGCGTGACGTATGCGGAATACTGCTCGCAAAGTTTCGACAGCCAGTGCTGGTGGAAACGTACCTGAGCGGTCGAGAATTCACAGTCGGAATTCTTGGCACCGGCGATGCGGCGCATGTTCTCGGCACTCTGGAAATCGTGTTGCTGTCCGACGCCGAACCGGGAGCGTATTCCTATACCAACAAAGAACGCTGCGAAGATCTGGTTCGCTACGATCTTGTCAGTCCTGACAACGATCCAGAGGTCGCAGATGCCGAACGCATCGCTCTGATGGCATGGCGCGAACTCAACGGTCGCGACGCGGGTCGTATTGATCTGCGATCTGACGGGAATGGTTGTCCGAACTTCATTGAAGCAAATCCTCTGGCTGGTTTGCACCCCGAACACTCTGATCTTCCGATGCTCGCCACCAAAGTCGGGATGAGCTACAACGAACTGGTCCGGCAGATCGTTGAATCTGCTGAGAAGCGAGTTTGAAGCAATTGGTGTTGAGTGTCTGGACGGGTCTGGAGACCCGCCCTACGGAAAGGCTCGTGTTTTCGAAC
>Ga0105046_10015257_pt1 | contig 11818 bp, 15 predicted proteins | sample MAT03_FD_78385 | JGI IMG/M metagenome (GOLD analysis project Ga0105046, IMG submission 78385) | Freshwater microbial communities from Lake Fryxell liftoff mats and glacier meltwater in Antarctica - MAT-03 (megahit assembly) | ecosystem: Environmental > Aquatic > Freshwater > Ice > Liftoff...
CATTGCGCGTCTCGGCGGGAGTTTCCTGCTTGGCGCAGGCGCCGAGCGTCATCACACTCAGCGCGGAAACCAGCATCAGTTTGGCAAGGTTCATGGATATCTCCGGTTGTTGGGAATCCAAGATATTAAGGGCTTCTGATCGAGCCGACTGTCAGACAGGCACGGCGCCGTGGCAACGTCAGCGCCTATGAGCGCGTAGGTCTGGTCCTACGCAGGCGTGCACCGCGCTGCCGGTCCCCGCCTACACCCGGCACGGGCCAGCACTGACAGCCCGCAGCGCGCCTTCAATGCACAGTAGCCGATCAGAGATTTTTTTGTCCAGGAGACTCCAGATGATCCAATCCCGCCGCATTCGCACCGCTCTCATCGTCGCCGTCGCGCTGTTTGCGACTGCCGCCTGCGCCTCAACGCGCACGCAGACATCCATGGGAGAGCAGATCGACGACACCGTCATCACCGCCAAAATCAAGAGCGAACTAATCGCCGATCCACTGACCAAGGCTCACGAAATCGATGTCGAAGTGTTCAAGGGTCGCGTTCAGCTGAACGGCTTCGTTCGCTCGAATGAAATGCGCACCCAGGCCATTGCGCTGGCGCGCCGCGTCGATGGCGTGGTCGCAGTCGACAACAACCTGAAACTGAAAGCCGCCGCCGACCACAGCGCTGGTGAATCGATCGACGATGCCTTGCTGACCGGCAGTGTCAAGTCGGCCCTGGCCGCCGACACGCGTACCAACGCCCTGCGGGTCAATGTCGAGACACGCGATTCGGTGGTACTGCTGGCCGGCTTCGTCAACACGGCCGAGGCCCGCACCGCGGCAGGCGAAATCGCCCGCGGCATCAAGGGCGTGCGGCGCGTCGACAACCAGCTCGCGGTCAAGTAGCGCAGATCGATGCACCCCAAGCCCGCGGCACCCACCCCGATGCCGCGGGTAAGCGTTGCGGCCGTCGGCTCCCGTCGACGGCCGCTATTTTCTGAGCCAAGTGTCAGCCCCGTCTGACAGCGCGCGCAACCGCTCCAGGCCATACTGACGGCTAATTTTGCCGGCCGGTCCCTTCATGCACCCCCTCAGTCTCATCATTGCCGACGACCACCCACTCCTTCTCGCCGGTCTGGCCAACCTGATCGCCACGCAGACGGACCTCGAGGTCACAGCGCAGTGCCGGACGGGCCGGGAAACCCTCGTGGCACTCGGTTCCCGGCGATGCCAGGTGCTGCTGCTGGACCTGTCGCTGCCTGACATGTCTGGCCTCGATGTCCTGAAGACTGCCCGCGCCCAATTTCCGTCTGTGGCCGTGTTGGTGATCAGCAGCTTTCCGGAACGCCAGTTCGGCATCAATGTCCTGCGGGCCGGCGCGAGCGGCTTTATCAGCAAGGGCGCGGACGAAGCCGAGTTGCTGAGCGCTGTGCGCAGCGTGGGCCGCGGACGTCGTTATGTCGGTCCTGAGCTGGCAGAGCTGCTGGTCAATGGCATGGATGCCGATGCAGATCAGCCCGCCCACAGCATCCTGTCGGCGCGTGAGTTCCAGATCTTCTGCAAGCTCGCCGAGGGGCGCAGCGTGACCGAGATCGCGAACAAGCTTTGCCTCAGCGTGAAGACGATCAGTACGTATCGTTCACGTCTGCTGGAGAAGATGTGCATGAAGACCAACGCCGACATCACCAGCTATGCCATTCGAAACCACATCATTCAGTAGCCAGGGCGAACCACAGGGCGAACCACAGGGCGAGCCACAGGGCGAGCCACAGGGCGGCCCGGCGCAGCGCGAGTTGAGCATTCTGCTGGTGGAAGACTCTGCGCCGCTTTGCGCGCGGTTGATCGAAATGCTGACTCATGCCGGGACCATGCGGGTCACCGCGGTCGCCGACACCGAGACGGCAGCGCTCGAGCTGGTGCGGCTTCAGCAGTTCGACGTGATGGTCGTGGATGTGGAGCTGCGGGAGGGCAGCGGCGTTACGGTGGTGCGCAAGACTCGCGCTGAATACAGCCTCAGACCTTTCCCGCTGATCATCGTTTTAACCAATTTCGACCGCAAGAGCGTCCGAGAACGCTGTCTCGCGGCGGGCGCGGATCACTTCCTCGACAAGGCGCGTGAGTTCGAACGTCTCTATCCGCTGATTCTCTCTGCGAGCAATTAGAACTACGCGTCTTCCAACGGCACCCTGACGTCGATGATCGTGCCCGAAGGCGCGTTCGCGGAAATCGTGAAGCTCCCGCTCAGCCTATTGATCCGATGACGCATGCCCGCCAGACCATGTGACATCTTGCCACTGAGCTTGCCCGGGTCAATACCGATGCCGTCGTCACTGATACGCAGGTGCAGTCCACCGGGTGTCAGTTCGCAGAGCATGTCGACTGTGTGCGCCTTCGCGTGGCGCATGATGTTCGTCAGCGACTCCTGGCCCACACGAAACAGGGCGATCCCACTGTCCGACGGCAGGCCTTCAATGCTGTCCGGAACTTTCGTATGACAAGTGAGGCTGGCCATCTTGCAGGTCTCCTGGAAGTAAGATTCCAGTGCAGCCGGCAGTCCAAAGTGTTCCAACAGCGCCGGGCGCAGATTCTCAACGACGCGCCTTTTCAGATTCATGGCTTCGTCGATCGCGCTCGCCAGCGCATCGAGCTTGGCGCGCATGTCGAGATGACTCGCTGTCACGCGTCCCTGCAACCAGGCAAGGTCCATCTTGGCGGCCGTCAATAGACCACCGAGTTCGTCATGCAGATCGCGCGCGAGCGAAGCCTTCTCCTGCTCACTGACGGTCTGAAGATAGGTGGTGAGCCGCGAGAGTTCGTCAGTGCGGTCCCTGACGAGTGCTTCAAGTCGCGTCCGTTCAGTGGCTTGTTCCCGGCGAAGGAACTCGTTGCGCCGGACATCCTTGAGCAACAGCCGGACTGCGAGCAGCAGCAGCACGAGCGTCAATGTGGCGAGAGCGGCCACCGCAAAGCGGGACCACTGCACATCCACGGCCGTGCGGCGCCGTAGCTCTGTCACGCGCGTCTCCAGCTCAGTGAACAGCGCCTGGGTTTCGCTTCGCAAGGCATTCATGGCGAGCCGTTTATCACCGGTCTCCAGCAGGGCAAGGGCGTCCGTGCGCCGGGCCTGCCGCGCGAGCATGACGATTGCACGCAGACTGGCAATTTGCTGTCCACGCATCGATTCCAGATTCTGGACGCGGGCCAGCAAGGCCGCATCGTTCATCGTTTGCACGCGCAGCCTTGCCCCGACGATCGGCATCCATTTCAGAGCGTCCTCGAGCTGCTCAAGGTCCTCGGGCTCGTTCGACAACAGGAAGCCGCGCGTCCCTGCATCGGCATCAATGAGTCGGGACCGGAGCTCCACCAGATCGAGCTGCATCGCCGTCAACGCGGCGAGCTCATTGCCGCTGGCGCGGATGCGCTGGACAGACCATTCGTTGAAGACGAAGGCCCCCATGGCGCTGAACGCCATCGCGAGGAGCGGAATCCAGATGGAACGCGGCAAATTCAGCGGGCTTCGCATGGCGGGTGGGTCCGGCGCTGCATCCAGTGCCGAATTGGGCCCGAGTTCAGCGCTTGCCAGTGTAGCACCCGTCATGGAGCGGCACGCGTATGCGGGATTGCGCCGCGTTCATCGACAACAATGTGGTACGGGCGCATGAGCCGATGCCTTCAAGCTGCGCGTACGTGCGTCACTGCCCGCGACACGGCGAGCAGCAGCACCGCACAGAGCAGCGCAACACCGAGACCGATCACGCTGAATTCGCCGTCGTTGGGCGGAATGGCACCGAACAGTGGCGCAATCAACCAGCCGCCCAGCAACGCGCCGGCGATACCGACAACGGGATTCCGGATCATGTGCTGCTCGCCATTCGTTTCCATGATCAAGCTAGCAGACCAGCCGATGGCACCGCCCAACAAGATCCAGATAACGTAGTTCATGATGCGTTCTGCTGCAGGCAGAATGAGTGGAGATCATAGTGTCCGGGCAGCGGCGGCCAACTGTCTGTAGGAGGGCGCCGCGACGCAACTCTGAATCGGATCGGAAGCGCGGAACGTAGCGCCGGTGCCGCAACGTCCATGCCATTCAGTTCTGTGGTGGAGAATACTTGCGCATCGGACAGCAGATTCTTATCGTCCGTCGTATATCCGCAGTGAAAGCAGTCGGGCATGACTGGACGGCATCGCCTCGAAAGGCACGGCCCCGCTAGTTGCCGTAAAAATGGTTCGGCAGCCAGAGCGCGATGATCAGCATCGCTGTGTCGTCGAGGAACATGCGCATCAGGATGTGGCTGAGCTGTCGGCCGGCGGCAATCCGGTACCCGTCGATGCCGCAGCGCTCGAACGGATCTTCCGCGCCGCCGTGGCCGGAGAGCTCGCCCGCTAGGCAATTCGAATTCAGCAACCGGTCAGGCAGAAGTCCGGTACGGCGCATTCTCGTGATCGACGGCAACACGGCAGTCACGCGCGCGCAGCAGGTTGCTGCGGGCGGCAGTGACTCCGGCGACGACCGCGTGGTCGCGAACCCGCTCGGTCGCGAGTTCGGTTTCGCACGGCGCATCAGCCTGACGCAGGCCGGGCGCGTCCATCCGATGTTCCGCGACAAGCCGGCCGTTTTCGAAGCGATCACCGTGCACCGCGACTGCGTCGTCGAACTGCCTGCGGCGAGCGTCGAGCTGGCGTACAACGACATGGGACTTCAGGCCGTTGAGATGCGCGTCGGCGGCGCGGTCGTTTGGGGCGTCCAGTATCACCCCGAGTACACACTGGTCGAGATTGCGGCGACCGCGCGACGCTACGCGGCGGCGCTGGGCTGGAAGCACGGCCTCGGACCTGGCGTGCTGGACCCGCAGCTGCGGGTCGCCGAGCTGCGCAACTGGCTTCGCTCGATCTGAAACGAACATCAACCTGGACCAGAGTTGCCCGGTCACGTCAGCATGCCGCTCTGCGTGCTCTGCACAGAGCTGGGTGCGCCAACGAACAGACCTGACGAATGACGGCGCGCAGGCTGCACGTTCCAAAAACCCCAGACCCTGCCGGCTGCGCCGCTCGCTGCACCTCGCCAATCGCGTGGTGATGGCGCCGATGACACGCAACCGCGCAACGCCTGCGCACACGCCCGATCCGCTGCGGCTGAGTGGCGCCTGTTGCCAACCTGCCCGCTGGCGTCTCGGCGCTCGGGCCCGGCACGGCCGCGTGCCCGGGCGAGATGTTCACAGACACGCTTGGCCTGCAGCCACACAGTACGCCGCGCGCCATGATCGAGGCCGATATCGCCCACGCCGTCGAGGAGTACGCATTGTCTGCGAAGCTCGCGCTGGATGCCGGGTTCGACGGGGTCGAATTGCACGGCGCCAACGGCTACCTCATCGAGCAGTTTCTGAACCCGCTCGTCAACCTGCGCAGCGACGGCCACGGCGGCAGCATCGAAGGCCGCAACCGCATGGCCCTGGAGGTCGCGCGCGCCACGATCGGCCGCGATCGGCCGCGACCGGCCGCGACCGGGTCGGCATTCGGCTCTCGCCCTACGGCGTGTTCAATGGCACTGGCGCATTTCCGGACGTGCGGGTGCAGTACCTAGCGTTGGCCAAGGCGCTTTCCACAGTGGGCCTGCTCTATATCCACCTTGTCGATCACTCGGCCATGGGTGCACCGCCGGTGCCAGCTGACTTCAAGCTCGAGTTGCGCGCCGGTTTTGACGGCCTTTGCATCCTCTCCGGAGGTTTCGACCACGCGAGCGCAGAACAGGCCCTGCTCGAAAAGCGCGGCGATCTGATCGCCTTCGGGCGCCCGTTTCTTGCCAACCCCGACCTGGTGGCGCGAATGCGCAACGACGCACCGCAGAATACGCCCGACACGGCAACGTTCTATGTGCCCGGCCCCAAGGGCTACACCGACTACCCGGCGCTGGCTGCCTGAACACGGAAGAGAGCCGCATCCCAGCCGCTGGGGAAGACCGTGTCCCACCAGCCCGCTGGTGACCCCGACGTGGCCGCTGCCGGCCGCGCCTGGCTCAGAGGCATGATGCTGCGCGTGCCATGACCTCGGCCCGACTTACGTACAACTGCTGGCTAGAATTTCGTGGCCTCAAAGCCCATCCGCGTTCAGCGGAACAGGATCGAGCGCGGATACTTCGCATGCAGGCGGCGGTCGAGGCCCTGCCAGTGACCGGTCGGCAGCACGACGAACAACAGCGCGATCAATCCGAGCACGATCAATGACGCATCGTAGAAGCCACCCAGACCGATGTTGACCGTCGCGAAGATCGCAAGTGCGCCTGCCCACCGAGTACAGAGTCCCAGCAGCAGCCCTACCGCCACTGCGGCCCATACCAGCGTGACGACGATCCCGACGAGGCGGTAATTCGGGATCAGAAAGCCCGTCAGATAAGCAGCCATCAGGCCGTTGGGGTCGATCTGCGCGAGCTGCTTCAGGAATACCTGCTTCGGGTAGTCCGTCCAGGCATACCCCTGTTGCAGCTTGTTGATGAACGCAAACAGGTAGAACAGGCCGTAGAAGTAACGCAGCCCGAGTACGCTGCCGCGCCCCAGCTTGCCTGCGAATCCGCGCTTGGGGGCAGTCACGGCGAGGTCTCCTTCAAGGTGGCGACGAACTGGCGGTCGGGGCCGCGCGGCAGATGCGTGCATTGGCCCCGGTTGATACCGTCTCGGGTCAGCCAGGCACCGGTCTTCTGATCGACGATGGCCTCGGGAAGTTCGACCCGGCGATTCCAGACGTCGAGCCGCGCTTCGAGACCCTCGCGCACGACGACGGCGCGCGCCATGTCCGGTGCAAGCTCGTAAATCGTGAGCTTGCGAAAGTCTTCGACCTTCGGGCGGAAGAACTCAGCAAAGTAATTCCAGATCGTTGCGATCTGCGCCCAGGCACCCTGCTCATGCATGACATACGCGACGCGTTGCACCGGACCCTCGCAGCGCAGTACTTCGATGCACACCGTGCAGTACTCGGGGATATCGATCACAAACGGCCCCTGGACCTGCGGCGTCGTGGGTTTGGCGCAACCTGCCAGCGCGAGCAACATCGTTGCGGCGGCCACGCGAGCGACGCGAGCGACCCGGAAAATCATTCGCGGGACTCCTCGAAGATATTGCGCGGGCGGAAGCGCGCGGTGGCGAACCGGGACGCAGCTTTCCACGGCGTCAGCCAGGCGATGCGCGCACCATGCTTGCTGTTGGCAAGAACCTGATCTGCGAGCCAGGGCGAGACTGTATCGACCCGATCCCCGAGGATGTTGTAGATCCGGCGGGTCTTCGCGAGTTGCTCGGGTGTGAGGCCTGCGGTTTCGGTGCGCAGCATGTCGGTGGCGACAATGCCTGGGCTGAGCGTACTGATACACACGACGCTGCCCTGGTACTCGCGCGCAAGCGAGCGCGTGAAATAACGCAACGCGCGCTTCGTAGAGCCGTAGGTCGTGAGGCCAGGACGCACCATGCCGTCGCTGCCAAAGCCTTCGAAGTTATAGACATGGCCGCCGCCCTGGCGAAGCATGCCGGCGATCGCGATCCGGCAGCAGGCCATGGTACCGAGCAGGTTCACGTCGACCAGCTTGCGCACCTGCTCGAACGGCACTTCATGGAACGAGCGCCGCGGCATGATCAGGCCGGCATTGTTGATCCAGACATCGATGCGGCCCGTCAGGGCTGCCGCGGTGTCCCAAAGGCGCTGCGCGTCGGCCAGCGACGCCACATCCGCGGCCACGCCGAGATGGTTGCCGGCGCCGACCGCAGCGAGCGCGGCGTCGACTGCCGCCTGCGTACGCCCGTTGACCACGACATGACAGCCGCGTGCCGCAAAGGCGCGAACCAGCCCGAGGCCGATGCCGCGCGTGCTGCCTGTGACGACGATGACCTGACTCATGCCTCCCCCGGTAAATCGATACCGAGATTAGCGTAACCGACCGTTCGGTCCAATAGTTTTACTGTTGGACTTGCGAGCCGCGCGCCGGCCCCGCCCACGGCGCGGTTTGCCGGCGGGTCCCTCTACGACGCGGCCTATGACGATCTCCAGCATGGCGTCGATCTGGCGCCAATCCGCTTCGCGATCGAGGCGCAGTCCGAAGTAGCGCGGCGCAGTGCGTGACCGCAGTGCCAGATAGCAGACCGCCGCGTACAGCAATCGCTGCAACGCGATGATCTCCTCGCGGTCGTACTCTTCGGGGCGACTGAACAACCGCACCAGGCTGCGACCATGGGCCAGGCGCACCCGATCGAGCGCCCGGGTCACCGTCGTCTGCTGCAGCAACTCGCCGCCCAGCAACTCCAGCGTTCGCGGGCGCGCGCGCAGCGCACGCGCGTAGCGCTGGTAGTTGCGCGTCAGCTGCTCGCGGGTGCTCAGCCCGGCGTACTCGGCTGCATCGCCGCCGAGCAGATCGGCATCGCTTGGCAGTAGCTCGCTGCGCTCGGCCCAAGCGGCCGCGAGACCCTCGAGTCCGCCGAAATAGCTGTAAAGCAGCGACTTGCCGACCCGCGCCCGCCGTAGTACGCCGTTCACGGTCACGCGGTGTGCACCGCGCTCCTGCAACAGCGCGTCGAAAGCATCGAGCAGCGCGCGCTCCTTGCCGAGGCGGTCGCGCTCCCAGCGCGGCTCGCCCCCATCCGTATTGGTTGGGGTGCGGCGCTTCGGACGCTGGCGGGTTTTCTTGACCATTGGCCAGACACTATTTCAAGGCGCTGGCGACGGCCAGAGCACAGCGAGGAATCCAAAACCACCCGCTCCACCGCTGCCTGCCAAGAGGTTCGCCAGAATTCCGGCTTCGCCTGCGTAACCCCCGATCTTGCTGTCGGCAGCACGACGTCGTTGCGCGCGTTGTGCCATCCCGGCTGAACGGGTGTTTCAGGCCGACCCGAACACGAAGCGGCTGCCGACGTAAGGCCGGATCACGCGCTCTGGCAGCCGCCGCTGTGCCTCGGCGATGAAGAACTCGCCGGTGCAGTGCATCGGAATCACATAGTCCGGGGCAATCTTCTCGAGCGCGGCCGCCGTCTCCAGCGCCTCGGCCTCGGTGCGCGGCCAGACCAGATGGAAGCCGCCGATGATCGCGTGTACGTGTTGCACGCCCGAGATTTCCTGGGCGCACCGGATTGCGTTCAGCACGCCGCGGTGGCTGCATGACGACGAGATGACGAGCCCGCGGTTCCTGACGACCCACGCAGTCGCGATCTCGTGCCTGAGGTCGTCGGCGACGATCGTCAGATCCCGCTTGTCCGGATCGAGCAGCGCGCGGTCGCAGCCGACGCCGGGGCGCATCAGCGTGGGGTTCGCGGTGCGTTCAGAGGTGGTGAGCGGGATCCGGCCCGTGGAGAAGGCATGCTCCGCAATGGTGGCCGGCGCCGACGACGACTCAACGCGCAGGCCGGCGCGCAGCAGCGCCTCCCGATCGACGCGACCGAAAGGCCGCTGCACGTTGCGTACCAGCGTATCGCGCGCGCAGAAGATCTCCTCGCCGCCGACGTAGACGGGCGTGGCGGGGCGCAGGCGGCGCGCGCCGGACAGCAGCGCCGACAGGCCGCCGAAATGGTCGTAGTGCCCGTGGCTGATGACGAGCGCATCGAAAGTGGCTGGATCCAGCCCGAGCAGGGCCAGATTGTTGGCGAGTACCGCCGGCGTATAGCCGGCGTCGATCATCACGCGCCGTGTCGCATCGCCGCGGCGCGATTCGGCAAGCACGCCGAAGCCGAACTCGGCCGTCAGCGTGCGGTCGGGCGGGCCGGTATCGTTGCCGCGCGGGCCGGCGCGCTCGACCACCAGGTCGGGCCGCCGGATCGGCTCGGCAAAAGCAAACGTCTGCGCGTCGACCACGATGTGCAGCGTCAGGCGGTCCACAGTCGGCACTTCGGGCCGGTCGCCCGGCGCGGCAGCGCGCGCGTTCACGCCCACCAGCGCGAGTCCCGGCAACGCGCCGAGCAATGTCCGCCGACGTCGATTGATCGGGCCCCGGTGCGTCATCGATCGGCTCATCGTGCCTCTCAGGATTCAGTGCAGCCTATACCCGGTGCGCAAGATTTGCACCACGCGCCCCTGGCGCGCGACGGTCCGCATCAGACACCGATCCGACGTCCGAACTGGGCGCCTGTGACAGGCCTCTGCGCCTTGAGGTGGGGCTGTGCCAACTTGATCGCACAACTTGATCGCACAACTTGATCGCAATAGGGTGGACGTCTCGGGGTCGATGAGAGTTAACTTGGCGATACTTGTGAATAGGTCACCGCAGAATCATCGATGACCGGATTCAAGAGCCGCAAGAGCAAGATCTGGACGCTCATTGGGACGATCCTGCTGACCCTGGTGACCGCAGTGCTGGCGATGAATTTCGCCACGCCCCAGAAGAAGCTGGAACGCAAGGTCACGAACAGGCATGCCCTCACCGACGCGCAGTTCCGTCGCGAGATGTCGGTGCTGCTGGGGCCGTCGGTGCTGTCCGGCAACCGCGTCGTCGATTTCCAGAACGGCGATGAGATCTTTCCCGCCATGCTCGAGGCCATCCATGGCGCCCAGAAGACGATCAACTTCGAGACCTACATCTATTGGTCAGGTGAGATCGGCCAGAAGTTTGCGGACGCGCTGTCTGAACGGGCCCGCGCCGGTGTCAAGGTGTGCATGGTCATCGACTGGTTCGGCAGCATGAATATGGAGCCTGCCCTGCTCGAGGAAATGAAAGGCGCGGGCATCCGCATCGAAATGTACCGGCCGCTGCACTGGTACAACCTCTCGCGCATGAACAACCGCACCCACCGCAAGCTGCTGGTGATCGATGGCAAGACCGGCTTCACCGGCGGCGTCGGCATCGCCGACCAGTGGACCGGAAATGCGCAGGACCCGGACCACTGGCGCGAGGCGCATTTCCGCGTCGAAGGCCCGGCGGTGGCGCAGATGCAGGCAGCGTTCAACGACAACTGGATCAAGACCACCGGCGAACTGCTCAATGGGCCGGACTACTTTCCGCCGCTGGAGCCTGTGGGTGACATGGATGCGCATCTGTTCATGGCCTCACCCGCGGGTGGCAGCGAGAGCATGCACCTGATGTACCTGATGTCGATTGCGGCCGCCCAGCACAGTATCGATCTGTCGGCATCGTATTTCGTACCCGATGAACTGATCCTTCAGGGCTTGCTGGATGCGCGGCGGCGCGGGGTAGGCATCCGCGTGATCGTGCCGGGAGACAACATCGATTCGGACACGGTGCGGCTCACGTCGAAAGCATCCTGGGGCAGGCTGCTCCAGGCCGACGTGGTGATGTACGAGTACGAGCCGACCATGATGCACGTGAAGCTGCTGGTCGTGGACCGCGAGATGGTGTCGGTCGGCTCGACCAACTTCGACATTCGCTCCTTTCGGCTCAATGATGAAGCCAGCCTCAACATCTACAATCAGGACTTCGCCACGCGCATGAGCGCCGTTTTCGAAGCGGATCTGTTGAAGAGCCGGCGCTACACCTACGCCGCGTGGCAGGACCGACCGCTGCGGGAGAAATTCTTCGAGAAAGTCCTCTGGCCGATCCGTTCACAGCTCTGAGGCGTGCTCCGCGGGCCACCGCTCGGCGCTGCATGACAACGCCAGCGCGACCAGCACCTTGTGACCGATCCACCAGTTGCTGGTGTCCACGACGAGGCAACGTATCGCCCAGGTCTGGTCGTCGATAAGGAAGCCCGAGACATAGCCGATTTCGCCATCGGTGGCATGGATAGGGTATCCGGTGACGGCGGTGCAGCTGCGCACCAAACCCGTATTCGCCACCGCGACCGGCAGCTCCCCGGCCTGACAGACCCGGAAAAGCCCGCGTTGCGTTGGACGGCGCACAGACGGGCTCGCGTGCCGGCCGG
>Ga0105046_10015258_pt1 | contig 11818 bp, 12 predicted proteins | sample MAT03_FD_78385 | JGI IMG/M metagenome (GOLD analysis project Ga0105046, IMG submission 78385) | Freshwater microbial communities from Lake Fryxell liftoff mats and glacier meltwater in Antarctica - MAT-03 (megahit assembly) | ecosystem: Environmental > Aquatic > Freshwater > Ice > Liftoff...
CGAAATGCACCGTGCGCCAGCCTGCGTCGACACCCGCGTTGACGCCATCGTCGACGCCGCATAACCATCAACGGCGCAGTGCCGCCCAGAGCACTTTTCAACAACGGGCGGGACATTCCCCCTCTCGGCGCGCAACGGCTGCTACCAGCTTCGCGTCGACGCAGCTTGACGCACCTGCGACCGGCGCGCGTTTTCTGCAGGAATATTTATATAACAATATGTTACCTGGATATCAGTCTGATATCCTTTCGGGTTTGGGTGGCCCTTCTCTCGTACGCCCCTTTCGCGGGCGGGTGCGGCGCGCTTATATGTTAGCCAAACCAACCCGGAGCGCCGCATGACCACCCTCGCCCCCGACGCCATCCCCGAGGCGGCGCTCGAATGGGTTCGCGCCGGCAAGGGCGCCGCCCTCGCCACCGTCATCGAGACCTGGGGCTCGGCCCCCCGACCCCGCGGATCGCAACTCGCGATCAGCGGCGCCTCCGAAATGGCGGGCTCGGTTTCGGGCGGCTGCGTCGAGGGCGCCGTCGTCGCCGAGGCGCTCGAGGCGCTCGCCGACGGTCGGTCCCGTCTGCTCGAATACGGCGTTTCGGACGCCGACGCCTTCGCGGTCGGCCTTGCCTGCGGCGGGACGATCCGCGTCATGGTCGAACCGGTCGCGGTAGGGCAGGGGCCCGGCGCCGACCTCCTCGGGGCGCTCGTCGCGGCCCGCGCCGCCCGGACGCCGACGGTCTACGCCGTCCGCCCGGACGCCTGGGAGCGCCGGCTCGTCAGCGACGCCGCCGATCCGCTCTGGACCGCGGCCGCCGCGGCGCTGACGACCGACCAGTCCGGTTTCGCCGGCGACTGGTTTCTTGGCGTCCACAACCCGCCGCTGCGCCTCGCGATCGTCGGCGCCGTCCATATCGCCCAGGCCCTCGCGCCGATGGCTCGCCTCGCCGGCTACGACGTCGGCGTCGTCGATCCGCGCGAGGCCTTCGCCTCCGCCGCGCGCTTCCCCGAAAGCCGGCTGCTGGCGGACTGGCCCGACGCGGCGCTGGCCGAGTTCGGTCTCGACACCCGCACCGCCGTCGTCACTCTCACGCACGACCCGAAACTCGACGATCCCGCCATCGAGGCCGCGCTGCGCGCACCGGTGTTCTATCTCGGCTGCCTCGGCTCGGGCCGGACCCACGCAAAACGCGTCGTCCGGCTGACCGAGGCCGGCTTTGCGCCCGACCAGATCGCCCGCATCCACGCACCCGTTGGCGCCGACATCGGGGCGAAGTCCCCGGCCGAGATCGCCGTCTCGATCCTCGCCCAGATCACCGAGCGGCTGCGCCGCCCCGCGACCCGCCCCTGATGCGCTTCGGCCCGGTCCCGCTTGCCGCCGCGGAAGGCGCCATCCTCGCCCATTCGGTCGCCGCGGGCGCGACCCGGCTGCGCAAGGGGCGCATTCTCACCGCCGCCGACATCGCCGCTCTCGGCGCGGCGGGCCTGACCGAGACGACCGTCGCCCGCCTCGACGAAGACGATCTTTCCGAGGACGCCGCGGCGGCGACGCTCGCCGAGGCGCTCGCCCCCGACCCTTCGGCCGTCGGCCTCGGCGTCTCCGCTCCGTTCACCGGCCGGGTCAATCTGTTTGCGGCGGCGGCGGGCCTGCTGCGCGTCGATCGCGCCGCCGTGGACCGGCTGAACGGCGTCGATCCGGCGATCACCGTCGCCACCCTCCCGGACTGGGCGTGCGTCCAGGCGCGCCAGATGGTCGCCACCGTCAAGATCATCCCTTACGGCGTGCCCGCCGTGCAGGTCGCCGCCGCGGTCGCGACACTCGGCCCGCAGCCACTGGCGCTGCGCCGATTCGCGCCAGGGCTGGCGAGCCTGATCCTGACGCGCGTTCCCGGTCAGAAGGAAAGCCTGCTCGCCAAGGGGGCGGTCGCCGTCGAGGCGCGCCTGCGGGCCCTCGGGCTCGCGATGCGCCCACCCGTCACCGTCCCGCACGAGACCGCATCCGTCGCCAAGGCGATCGGCGCGGTCCCGGACGGCCTCGTGCTGATCCTTGGCGGATCGGCCACGTCCGACGCAGCCGACGTCGCCCCGAGCGCGCTGATCGCGGCTGGCGGCCGGCTGATCCGGTTCGGGATGCCGGTCGATCCAGGGAACCTGCTCTTTCTCGGGATGCAAGGCGGGCGCTATGTGGTGGGCCTGCCCGGTTGCGCCCGCTCGCCGGCGCTGAACGGCGCGGACTGGGTGCTCGAACGCCTCGCCGCCGGTCTCGACGTCAACTCCGCCGACATCGCGGCGATGGGGGCGGGGGGCCTGCTGAAGGAGATCCCGTCGCGCGCGCAGCCTCGCGCCGGTCCGGCCGTTACGCCAGCGGGCCGACCCCGCGTCGCCGCGATCGTGCTGGGCGCAGGGGCCGCGCGCCGGATGCGCGGCCGCGACAAGCTGCTCGAACCGGTCGCCGACGGGAGGCCCATCCTGCGCGCCGTAACTTGCGCCGCCCGCGCGAGTCACGCGGACAGCGTCGTGGTGGTGCTGCCGCCCGATGCGGGCGCGCGTCGCGCGGCGCTCGACGGCCTCGACGTCGCGATCGTCGAGGCGGCCGACTGCGCCGAGGGCATGGCGGCTTCGCTCCGCGCCGGGCTGCGGGCGGTGAGCGACTCCGCCGACGCGGTCGTGGTGGTGCTCGCCGACATGCCGGACGTCGGCCCCGGCGCCATCGACCGCCTGATCGCGGCGTTCGATCCGGCGGAAGGCCGTGACGTGTGCCGCGCGGTCAGCGGCTCGGGCGCGCCCGGTCATCCGGTGCTGTTCGGACGTCGTTTCTTCGAGTCGCTCGCCGCGCTGACCGGCGACCGCGGCGCGCGCGACCTGCTGGTCGACGCCGCCGAATTCATCACCGACGTGCCGACGCCCGGCGAGGGCGCGAGTGTCGATCTCGACACCCCCGAAGACTGGGCCGCCTGGCGCGCGGGCGCCTAGATCGGCGCGACCACGAGTGCGCGGGCGTCGGGCCGTAACGATCGGCGCCCGGTCCGGTCTGGTGTCGCGTGACGCGGCGGGCCGTTCAGTCGGACCATTCGGCCTCGGAGATGCCCTGGAGCGCCAACAGCGCCGTCAGGTCGGAATGATCGAGCCGCGCGGTCGCCGCCGCCGCCAGCGCCGGTTTCGCGCGGTAAGCGACGCCGAGACCGGCGGCGCGAACCATGTCGAGATCGTTCGCGCCGTCACCGACCGCCAGCACGTCGCAGGCCTCGAAGCCGCCGAGCGCCGCGAGGTCTTCCAGCGCCGCGAGCTTCGCCGCCCGCCCGAGTATCGGCCGCGCGACCGCTCCGGTCACCACGCCGGCCGCGACGACCAGCCTGTTGGCCCGGTGCCGCGCGAAGCCCGCGGCCGCCGCGACCCGCTCGGTGAAGAAATCGAACCCCCCCGACACCAGCGCCGTCTCTGCGCCCAGCGCCGCCATCGTGCGAACCGTGACCCGCGCGCCCCGATTGAGCGACACGCGCGCATCGTAGCAATCCTGGAGGACGGTCGCCGGCAGCCCGGCAAGCAGTGCGACGCGCGCCGCCAGCGAAGCCTCGAAGTCCAGCTCGCCCCGCATCGCGGCTTCGGTAATCGCTGACACCTGCGGTTTCACGCCGGCGAAATCGGCGAGTTCGTCGATGCATTCGACGCCGATGATCGTCGAGTCCATGTCGGCGATCAGCAATCGCTTGCGCCGATCCGTGCCGGGCACGACGTTCGCATCGACCGGTCCGGACACGATCCGCCGCGGATCGCCCGGGCCATCGAAGCCGATCTCCCATGCGCCCGGCGCCAGCCGTCTCGGCGCGTCCGGCGCGAACCCCGCGCTGGCCATCGCCGCCCGCAATGCGGCGACATCGTCCGCCGTGACGCCGGCTTCGGCGGTCAGGACCAGGACGCGGCGCAAGCCTCAGACCGCGGCGCGCCGCGCCTGCCGACGCTGGTCGAGCTCCTGGGCCACGAGGAAAGCGAGCTCGAGCGATTGCGTCGCGTTCAGCCGCGGATCGCAGGCGGTGTGATAGCGGTCGCGGAGGTTCTCGTCGCGCACCGCGCGCACGCCGCCGGTGCATTCGGTGACGTCCTTGCCGGTCATCTCGAAGTGCACGCCGCCGGGGTGCGTGCCTTCGGCGGCGTGAACGGCGAAGAATTCGCGGACCTCGCGCAGCACCCGCTCGAAGGGGCGGGTCTTGTAGCCGCTTTCGGACTTGATCGTGTTGCCGTGCATCGGATCGCAGCACCAGACCACGCGCCGCCCCTCGCGCTCGACCGCCCGGATCAGTCGCGGCAGATGCTCGGCCACCGCACCCGCGCCGAATCGGGTGATCAGCGTCAGGCGCCCCGGCTCGTTGCGCGGATTGAGCCGGTCGATCAGCTTGCTCAGATCGCTTTCGGTGAGCGTCGGCCCGCATTTCAGACCGACGGGGTTCTGGACGCCGCGCAGGAACTCGACATGCGCACCGTCCGGCTGGCGCGTGCGGTCGCCGATCCACAGCATGTGACCCGAGCCCGCGACCGGCAGACCGGTCGTCGAGTCGATCCGGCACAGCGCCTCCTCGTATTCCAGCAGCAGCGCCTCGTGGCAGGTGTAGAAGTCGACGCGGTGCAGCGCGTCCGTCGTCTCGCCGCTGACGCCGGCGGCCTGCATGAAGTCGAGCGCGTCCGAAATCCGGTTGGCGAGCTTGTGATACTGCTCGTAGCCCGGCTGGCCCGCGGTGCTGTCGAGCGTCCACGAATGCACGCGCGCGATGTCGGCGAAGCCGCCCTGGCTGAACGCGCGCAGAAGGTTCAGCGAGGCCGCGGCCTGCGTGTAGGCTTGCAGCATCCGCTCGGGGTCGGGCCTGCGCGCGGCGGCGTCAAAGGCGAAGTCGTTGATGATGTCGCCGCGGTAGGACGGCAGCTCGACGCCGCCCACGACCTCGGTCGCGGCTGACCGCGGCTTGGCGAACTGCCCGGCCATCCGGCCGATCTTGACCACCGGGCACTTGGCGCCGAAGGTCAGCACGACTGCCATCTGCAGCATCACCTTGAACGTGTCGCGGATGTTGTCGGCGGTAAACTCCGCGAAGCTCTCGGCGCAGTCCCCGCCCTGGAGCAGGAACGCCCGGCCGTCCGCAACCTCCGCCAGCGCCCGCTTCAGCTTGCGCGCCTCGCCGGCGAACACCAGCGGCGGATAGGAGGCGAGCCGCGCCTCGGCCGACTTCAGCGCCGCCGCGTCGGGATAGTCGGGCATCTGCACCCGCGGCTTGCCGCGCCAGTCGGTCTTGGTCCATTCCGCGCCCATGGCGTTTTACCCTCCGCATCTCTCCGCGGCGTCTATAGGCCAACGCGCCGGGTTCTTCCAGAGCCCGCGCCCCGGCATTTTGCCTTGACCTCGGCCGGCCCAGCAAATCTAGATCGTTCGATCCAAGGACCTGAAAGGCGCTGGTCGCGATGGCCGTTCCCCCCGACGCCCAGCCGGAGAAATTCGTCTTCCTGCTGCTCGAGAATTTCACGCTGATCGCCTTCGCCTGCGCCATCGAGCCCTTGCGCCTCGCCAATCGCATCGCGGGCCGCAAGCTCTACGACTGGACCGTCTTGTCGGAGACGGGCGGCCCGGTGCTGAGCTCGAACGGGGTCTGTATCACGCCGGATGCGGGTCTCGGGGAAGTGAGCCGGGACGCCGCGATCATCGTTTGCGGCGGCGCGGGCGTGAAGGCGGCGACCACGAAGCCCGTGCTCGCCTGGCTCCGCCGCGAGAGCCGCCGGGGGATCGCGATGGGCGCGGTCTGCACCGGCGCGCAGACGCTCGCGCTCGCGGGGCTGCTCGACGGCCGACGCTGCACCATTCACTGGGAGAACCGCGACAGCTTCGAGGAGGATTTTCCCGACATCGAACTCAGCCATACCGTCTACGTGATCGACGCCAACCGCTACACCGCAGCCGGCGGCACCGCGTCGACCGACCTGATGCTGAAGCTGATCGCCGGCAAGCATGGCTCCGAAATCGCGAACCTCGCCGCAGATCAGATGATCCACACCGCGCTGCGCTCGGACCGCGACGAACAGCGGCTGTCGATCCCGACCCGCATCGGCGTCCGGCATCCAAAGCTCGGGACCGTGATCGCGATGATGGAAACCAACATCGAGGAGCCGATCTCGCCCGGCGTGCTCGCCCGGGACGTCGGCTTGTCGACGCGCCAGCTCGAACGGCTGTTCCGCCGCTACCTGAACCGCTCGCCCAAGCGCCATTACGTCGAGTTGCGCCTGCAGAAAGCGCGCAACCTGCTGCTCCAGACCGACATGAGCGTCATCAACGTCGCCCTCGCCTGCGGCTTCGCCTCGCCGTCGCATTTCTCCAAATGCTACCGGGCGCTGTACCAGACCACGCCCTACCGCGAGCGCGGGGCCTCCGGGACCCCAGATTAGCATGGACGCGCGAGTGCGGTCCGGGCTAGTTGCATTGAGGCGCGCGTTCGCTTCACGGGAGCCGCAATGGCCGACGACATCGTCATCGTAGGGGCCGCCCGCACGCCGATCGGCGGTTTTCAGGGAGCGTTCGCGGGCGTCACAGCCGCCGATCTCGGCGGCGCCGCGATCGCCGCAGCGATCGGGCGGGCCGGCGTCGCGCCCGCCGATGTCGACGAACTGCTGATGGGTTGCGTGCTTGCCGCGGGTCAGGGGCAGGCGCCGGCCCGGCAGGCGGCGTTCAGGGCGGGCCTGCCGCCGCAGGTCCCCGCGACGATGCTCAACAAGATGTGCGGCTCGGGCATGAAGGCCGCGATGCTTGGCCACGACGCGCTGCTCGCGGGGAGCGTGCGCGTCGTCGTTGCGGGCGGCATGGAGAGCATGAGCGGCGCCCCCTATCTGCTGCCCAGGATGCGCGCGGGCGCGCGCCTTGGTCACGCGGTCGCGCAGGACCACATGTTTCTCGACGGTCTCGAGGACGCCTATGCGCCGGGCCGGCTGATGGGCGCCTTTGCCGAGGACTGCGCGACGGAATTCCAGTTCACGCGTGAGGCCCAGGACGCCTACGCGCTCGCCTCGCTGACCCGCGCCCGCGACGCGCAGGTCTGTGGCGCATTCGCGCCCGAGCTCACGCCCGTCACGGTCGCGACCCGCGTTGGCGAGGTCGTGGTGATCGAGGACGAAACGCCGCTGATCGCCCGCCCTGAAAAGATCCCGACGCTCAAGCCCGCGTTCCGCGCGGGCGGCACGGTGACGGCGGCCAATTCGTCGTCGATATCGGACGGCGCCGCCGCGCTCGTGCTGATGCGTGCGAGCGACGCCCGCGCGGCCGGTCTGCCGATGCGCGCCCGCATCCTCGGCCACGCCAGCCACGCCCAGGCGCCGGAACGCTTTCCGACCGCCCCGGCGCCCGCGGCGGAAAAACTGATGTCCCGCCTCGGTTTGCGGGCCGGCGACATCGATCTGTGGGAGGTCAACGAGGCCTTTGCCGTCGTGCCGCTGGCGTTCATGGCGCTGACCGGCGTCCCCCATGATCGGATGAACGTCCTGGGGGGCGCCTGCGCGCTCGGCCACCCGATCGGCGCGTCGGGCGCACGGATCATCGTCACGCTGCTCCACGCGCTGGAACGGTCGGACCGGGCCATGGGGCTCGCGGCGATCTGTATCGGCGGCGGCGAGGGAACCGCCATCGCGATCGAGCGGATCTGACCGGTGCGCCTCGGCCCTGACACGCCCGCGGTGGTCACCGGCGGCGGCTCGGGCCTCGGCGCCGCCGTCGCGCGCGCGCTCGCCGCCAGGGGCGTACGGGTCGGCGTGCTCGACCGGGACGCGGCCGCCGCCTGCCCCGCGTCGCCGGCGAAATCCACGGTCTCGCGCTCGCCGCGGACGTGACCGACGCCGCCGCCGTCGCGTCGGCGCTGGCGCGCATGGCCGAAGCCTGGGGTCCCGCCCGCCTGATCGTCGCCTGCGCAGGCGTCGCCCCCGCCGCCCGCAGCGTCGACCGCGAAGGGCGCGCGCACGACCCCGCGCTCTTCGCCGGCGTGATCGGCGTGAACCTGATCGGAACCTTTAACGTCGCGACGCAGGGCGCGGCCGCGATCGCGGCGCTGGAGCCGCTCACGCCGGACGGCGAGCGCGGCGTGATCGTCATGACCGCGTCGGTCGCCGCCTTCGAGGGCCAGATCGGCCAGATCGCCTATGCCGCCTCCAAGGGCGCGGTGGCCGCGATGACCTTGCCGATGGCGCGCGACCTCGCCCGCTCGGGCGTGCGGGTGATGGCCATCGCCCCCGGGCTGTTTCGCACCCCGATGCTCGAGGGCCTGACCGCCGAGGCGCAGGCGAGCCTCGGCGCCCAGGTCCCGTTTCCGGCCCGGCTCGGCGATCCGGCGGAATTCGCGAGCCTCGTGCTGGCGATCGCCGAAAACCCGATGCTGAACGGAACGGTGATCCGCCTCGACGGCGCGATCCGCATGGGCCCGCGCTGAGCCGGCCCGGCGCCTCGCGTCAGCGCGGCTTCTTGACGCCCCGCGCCTTGCGCGCCGCGGCGCGCAACTCCTCGGCGATCTCCTCGGCCTCTTCGGGTTCGAAGTCGAGCGGCAAGCCGCCGTCCGCCGTCTCGACGTAGATCCGCACCATCCCGAGCGATGTCGGCCCGATCTGCAGGTTGGCCGGCACGTCGCTCTCGCTGTCGATGCCCATCGCCCTTGTCCTCTCCAGCTGAACCCGCTGCGCCAAGCCCGGCGATCACTAAATCAGTTTTGTCCTGACCCCGTCGAGCGACTTTGCAGCGCTCGATCGCTCCAGCGCCCGTCGCCCCGACCGCGGCTCCTGGCCGGCCGCAGGCGGCGCGTCGACGTTGCGCCGGTCACGGCGTTGCGTCCACGCCGCATCGCGCCGTCCGCGGCCCTGACGCCGGCGTTCCGCGCCAGGAACGAGGGTCCGGGCCAGCCACGGGCGGGGGCGGTTGCGCCGGAACGCCGGGGTTGTATAACCCGGCCAAAGGCGCCGGAGGCCAAGGTGATCGAGTTCGACGCGGCGAGTTTCAGCTATGGCCCCCGGGCCGTCCTGCGCGACGTGACGCTGACCCTCGCCCCGGGCTCGTTCCATTTCCTGGTCGGCCCCTCCGGCTCGGGCAAGACCACTTTCTTGCGCTTGTGCTATCTCGATCTCGCGCCGACCTCGGGCGCCGTTCGTTTCTACGGCCGCGACATCGGGGCGCGGGATCGCGACGCGGTCGCCGACCTGCGAAAGACGATCGGCGTCGTCGACCAGGATTGCCAGTTCCTCGACCACCTCGCGCTGGTCGAGAACATCGCGCTGCCGTTGCATGTCAGCGGACTGGCGACCGCCGCCCGCGCCGAGGACCTCCAGGCCCTGCTCGAATGGGTCGATCTGACCGCCCGCACCGACGCCCGTCCCCGCGAGCTGTCGGGCGGAGAGCGCCAGCGCGCGGCGCTCGCGCGCGCGGTCATTCTGAGCCCCGAAATGATCCTCGCGGACGAGCCCACCGGCAACGTCGACTGGGACATGGCGCTGCGCATCCTGACGCTGCTGGTGGAGCTCAACCGCATGGGCAAGGCGGTCGTCGTGGCGACGCACGACCTGAACCTCATTCGCGCCGCCAAGGCGCGGGTCGCGACCCGCGTGCTGCGCCTCGCGCAGGGCCGGGTCCAGCTCGCCGGGGCCGATCTGTGATCCGCGCGTGGCGCGTCGCCGGCGTCACCGACCGCATCTTTCCGCGCGGCGTCGCCTCGGCGGTCGCCATCGGTTTCGTCGCGGCGACGCTGGCGTTCTTCGCCGCGCTCGCGCTCGCGCTTGCTCTCTCGGCGGGCCGCCTTGCGGAGGACTGGTCGGGCGGCCTCGCGGACGTGGCCACGCTGCATGTGCTGGCGGCCGACGACGTGGTCGAGGCGCAGGCCCTCGCCGCTCTCGACGTGCTGCGCACGACGCCCGGCGTGCACGCGGTCCGCATCATCGAGGTCGAGGAACAGCGCGCGCTGCTGGAGCCGTGGTTCGGCTCCGATCTCGCGCTCGACGCGCTGCCGATGCCGCTGATGATCGAGGTTCTCGCCGATCGCGACCGGCTCGACCGAACGAGCCTAGACCTGCGCCTTGCCGCCGACGCGCCCGGAGCGGTGTTCGACGACCATGCCGCCTGGCGTCGCCCGCTTGTCGCCTCGGCGGTGCTGCTCCAGCGCTTCGCCTTCGCCTGCCTCGGCCTGATGGCGCTGGCGCTCGGCGCGGTGCTATCGCTGGCCGCCACCGCCGCGATCGCCGCCAACGGCCCGGCGATCCGCACGCTGCGGTTGATCGGGGCGCGTGACAGTTTTATCGGCGCCGCGTTCAGGCGCCGGTTCACCATCCAGACGGTCTGGGGCGCCACGGCGGGGACGGGCCTCGGCCTGATCCTGCTCGCGCAGTTGCCCGCGACCAGCGAGCTCGGGTTTTTTCTCGTCGGTATCGGGCTTGCCGGACCTGAATGGCTCGCGCCGCTGGCGATCCCGCCAGTTTGCGGCGCGGTCGCGTGGCTCGCGACGCGCTTCGCCGCCGGGCGACACCTGCGCCGCTGGAGCTGACCGCGTTGCTCCGCCTTCGGTCGCTCGTCTTCGACGTCGCGATGTACGCGCTGATGGCGGTCATGGGCGTGCTGTTGGCGCCGATGGCGATCTGGTCGGTCGCCGGCGCGCACCGCGCCTGCCGTATCTACAGCCGGACGACGCTCTGGCTGCTTCACGCGATCTGCGGTCTCGCCACCGAGGTTCGCGGGCCCGTCCCGACCGGCGAGGTGCTGATCGCGGCCAAGCACCAGTCCTTCCTCGATATCCTGATCCTCGTCGCCCATCTGCCGCGACCGAACTTCATCATGAAGCAGCAGCTGAAATGGGCGCCGATCTTCGGCCTTTACGCGATGCGGATCGGCTCGACGCCGGTGGATCGCCGCGCGAAATCGACGGCGATGCGGGACATGGTGGCGCGCGTCGGCAAGGCCGGAACCGGGCCGCGCCAGCTCGTGATCTATCCGCAGGGCACCCGCGTCGTGCCCGGCGCGGCCCCGCCCTACAAGATCGGCGCGGGCGTCCTCTACCGGCGGCTCGGCGACGTTTGCGTTCCGGCGGCGACCAACGTCGGGATGTTCTGGGCGCGCCGCAGCCCGTACCGACGGCCCGGCCGCGCGGTCCTCGAGTTCCTCGATCCGATCCCGCCGGGCCTCGCGATCGCCGATTTTATGGCCCGGTTGGAGGGGGTCGTCGAAGGCCGTTCGAACGCGCTGATGCGCGAGGCGGGGTTCGCGGGCGCGCTTCCCGGACCCGAGGCGGTCGCAACAGGGGCGGCCGGGCCAGAAAGGGCCTCGCCCGCGGCGCCCGTCGCCTCAGGCGACCAGTGACTTCGACCCCATCTCGAGATACTTGCGCCTGCGCGCGCGCCGAAGCGCCTCGGGTTTGCGCCCGGACACCTCGGCCAGGAGATCGGCGATGGCGCTTCCCACCCGCCGGACGGTCTCGTCACGGTCGCGCTGCGCGCCGCCGCGCGGCTCGGGCACGATCCGGTCGATCACCCCGAGACCGAGCAGATCCTGCGCGGTCAGGCGGAGCGCCGTCGCCGCTTCGCGCATCTTCTCGGCATCCTTCCAGAGGATCGATGCGCAGCCTTCGGGTGAAATCACCGAATAGATCGAATGCTCGAGCATCGCGAGGCGATCCCCTGTGGCGAACGCGACCGCGCCCCCCGAACCGCCCTCGCCGATGATGACCGACACCAGCGGCACGCCGAGGCCGAGGCATTTTTCCGTCGAGCGCGCGATCGCTTCCGCCTGACCCCGCTCCTCGGCGCCCTTGCCGGGATAGGCGCCGGGGGTGTCGATCAG
>Ga0105046_10015259_pt1 | contig 11818 bp, 10 predicted proteins | sample MAT03_FD_78385 | JGI IMG/M metagenome (GOLD analysis project Ga0105046, IMG submission 78385) | Freshwater microbial communities from Lake Fryxell liftoff mats and glacier meltwater in Antarctica - MAT-03 (megahit assembly) | ecosystem: Environmental > Aquatic > Freshwater > Ice > Liftoff...
ACAGTTGCCCCCCCACCCCTCCGCAGTCCCCCAGCCCGGGTGATCGGACCCCCATGAACGCCACCACCGAACCCGCAACCCTCGCTCCGGCACCCATCTCCGCACCCTCCGCCCCTCTCCCCGAGGTCACGACCGACCTCCCGCCCGCCGCCCTCCCCGCCCGCCTTGACGAAGCCTCTCGCCGCGGCCGCCTCGCCGGCTATACCCCTCTCCCCTCCGGCGACTTCTCCGTCACCGCCTACGGCGACAAGTACGACTACGACCTCATCGCCTCCCCCCTTCCCGCCCCACCCGGCTCCCGTCTCGCCTTCCGCCTCTCGCTCCCTCTCAAACTCCCCCTTATCCTCGCCGCCACCATCGCCTTCACGATCTGGCCAGGCGTCTGGCTCACCGATTCCATGCTCACCACCTACTTCCCCTCCTACGCCTCCCTCCCCGTCAAGACCTGGATGTGGTACCTCCCCCTCACCATCCTCCCCCTCCCCTGGATGTGCCTCTCCCTCGCCCGCCGCTCCCGCGCCGCGGCCGAGTCTTCCGCGCACGAGATGATCGCCAAGATCGCCGCCGAACTCGGCGGCGCGGTCCACCCCGCCCCGGCCCCAGCCCCCGGGCCGGCGGCCTAGCCGTGTGGGACCCGCGCGAGCTCGCCCTCGCCGCACGCCGCGGGCTCGAGGCCGCCAGCGCCCGCACCGTCGTCGAGCAGGCCGTACACGGCGTCGACGCCCTCGCGGAGATCCAGCTCCACCCGCTCCTCGCCGAGGCCTTCGCCGCCGCGGGCTACGGCGTGGTCCGCGAGGCGCCCTACCCCGCCAACTCCTCCCCCACCCTCAAGCGCCGCGACCGCGAACGCTGCGACCTCGTCCTCACGCCCTCCCCCGACGCCGTCCTGATCGACCCCGTCATCGAACTCCGCGCCGACGCCGCCCGCGCCGGCACGCTCTTCGCCGGCGCGGCCTCACCCCCGCCCTCCCCCGGCCGCGTCTCCCCCGCCGACGCCTTCTGGATCGAGATCAAGCTCGTCGGCCAGTACACCCACACCCTGGGCGTTCCCGGCCCCAACCGAGCCTACGGCGGCGAACTCACCATGAGCGTCGCCCGCGACCTGGCCAAGCTCGGCGCCGACCCGGGCATCCGCGACTCGGCCCTCCTCCTCGTCCTCTTCACCGACACCCAGGCCACGGCCGAGCACGACCTCACGGTCGCCCTCCACAAGGCCCTGGACCGCGGCGTCCGCCTCCGCTGGCCCGCCGTCGAGCGCTTCCCCATCCCCGAGCGCATCGGCAACACGCTCTGCACGGTCGCGCTCATCCCGGCGACGCCCAGCGAACCCGACGCCTGAGCGTCCCGCGTGCCGGCCAGCGCACGCGGGCCATCACGCCCGCACCAACCCCGCGACTTCCTCGATCGCGTCCGCCGCCAGGCTCGCCGCGTTCCGTCCCCGGAACGCCGCCAGCACCCCCGCCAGCTCCCGCTGCTGCTCCTCCCGCAACTCGGGCGCCTCCAGCAGCAGTTCCGCGGCCTTCGTGATCAGCCGGTGCCCGCCGAAGTGCGGGATGAACTCCGGCACGATCCGCCGCCGCGCCAGCACGTTGGGCAGCGAGAACACCTTCGTCGACAACACCGCCCGCGCCAGCAGGAACAGCAGCGGGTTCGACTTCTTGTAGAAGACCACCATCGGCCGCCCCTGCTTGGCCACCTGCAGCGTCACCGTCCCGCTCTTGACCAGCGCAATCTGGCACCACCGCACCACAGCGTCCGTGTCCTGCACGACGATCCTGAGCCCCTCGGGCCACCCCGGCCGCCCCCGCTCCGCCATCGCCCGCAGGTGCGCCGCCACGGCGTCGCTCGTCGCCGCCACCACCCCCACCGCGTGCGGGTGCGTCTTCCGCAGCGCCCGGAACGAGTCCAGCAGGATCGGCCAGTGCCGCCGCAGCTCGTCCGGCCGCGACCCGGGCATCAGCGCGATCCGTGGCTCCCCGTCGCCAAAGACCGACGCCCGCATGTCCAGCGCCGCGTGGTCCAGGGGCTCGTCGAACAGGAAGTGCCCGATGAACCGCGCCGGCACCCGCCGCCGCTCGAAGAACGCCGGCTCGAAGGGGAGCATGCACAGCACGAGGTCGGTCACCCGCCGCAACTTGTGGATCCGCCACCGCCCCCACGCCCAGATCTGCGGCGCCACCAGGTGCACCACCTTCACCCCGTGCCCCTTCGCGATCTCGCAGATGGGCGTGTTCGCCGCGGGCGAATCCACCGGCACGTGCGCCGCCACGGCGTTCGCCCCCAGCCACGCGTCGATCCTCGCGTTGATCCGCTTGTGCTCGATGATCTTCGAGATCCCCGGCACGCCCATCACCGCGTCGTCGCCCGTCCGCTCGATCAGCGTCGCCCCCGCCCGCGCCATCCGCGGCCCGCCCCACGCGTGGATCACCAGCCCCGGCCGCCGCCGCTTCAACTCCGCGATCACGCACGCCGCATGGTCGTCTCCGCTGGGCTCAAACGCCGTGAACAGCAACGCCGGCGCCGGCCGCGCGGCGTCCCCGGCTCCGGCCGCGGGGGGGGCGGGCTCGCGCCGGGCGGGCGCGTCGGGCGCATGGGGCACATGGGACGCGTGGGACACGGGTCAGTGAAGGGTCGGTGCCGGGGGTTGTCAACGACCACGACGCCCCGCCGGGCCCGCCGTCAGAGCCCCGCGGACTCCATCCAGGCGCTGGGCCGCTGCCCCAGCGCGATCGCCACCGCCACCATCGACTCCAGGCTCGGCAGGTGCGCCCCCCGCTCGATCGAACTCAACTGGCTCACGCTCACCCCCGACGCCTCGGACAGGTCCTTGAGCGTCCACCCCCGCTGCGTCCGCGCCAGCCTGATCTGCCGCCCCAGCTCCGCCCGCAGCCGGTCCTGCGGCCGCCGCCCCAGCCCCAGCGTCGTCACCGCCTGCGCCAGCGTCCGCCGCAACTCCGCCAGCGAGAACGGCTTCGCGAGGTAGTCGAAGACGTCCTGCCTGAACGTCTGCCGCATCGAGTCCATCGACGGATACCCCGTCACCACCACCACGCACAGCCGCGGCCAGCGCCGCCGGATCTCCGCCAGGACCTCCTCCCCGCTGTGCCGCCCCATCTTGATGTCCAGCAGCACGATGTCGGGCAGGTGCTCGTCGCACGTCTCGAAGAGCTGCGCCGGCGTCGCCCGCGTCCGCACGTCGTGCCCGTCCGCCTCCAGCACCGCCTTGATGTACTGCCGGAAGTCGTCGTCATCATCAAGCGCCACGATCGACAGCGCCGGGATCGCCACGGCCTCCGCGGCGGGCGTGTCGACATCAGAGTCCGGCATGGGTGACGCTCGCCGCGAAGGAAGGTTCGGACGGAAAGGAAGGTTCGGACGGAAAGGAAGGTTCGGACGGAAAGAAAAGCTCGGACGGAAAGAAAAGCTCGGACGGAAAGAAAAGTTCGGACGGATCGGCTCTCGCTCCCGGCTCGGCGTCGCCGGGCCGCTCACGGCTCGTACGACCCCCCGCCCGAGACGTTCGATGGTACCTCAAGCCCCTCCGCCGCGCCGTCCCCCGCCTCGGCGGCGTCCGGCAGCGTCACCTCGAACACGGCCCCGCCCCCGTCGGGGCGGTTCCTCGCCAGCAGCACCCCCCCGTGCTCCTTCACGATCCCCTCCGCGACCGCCAGCCCCAGCCCCGTGCCCCGCGCATCCAGGCGCGTGCTCACGAACGGCTCGAAGAGGTGCGGCAGCACCGCCGCGTCGATCCCCGGCCCGTCGTCCGTCACCGTCAGCACCACCCACGCCCCGCCGTCGCGACGCGATCGCCCCGCCTCCACGCGGACCATCCCCAGCGTCTCGCCCCGCGCGGCCGCGTCGCGCGTCCCCCGCACCGCGTCCACCGCGTTGCGGATCAGGTTCACCAGCACCTGCACCATCCGATCGGCGTCGCACGCGACCGTGAGGCTCGCCGGCACGTCGTTCACCAGCGCGATCCGCGCCGACTCGCGGTCGATGGTCACCAGCGTGATCGCCTCGGCCACGAGCCCCGCCAGGCCGACCCGCCGCACCGTCGCCGGCCGCGCCCGCGCGAAGTCCAGCAGGCTCTCCCCCAGCCGCTCCAGCCGTCCCACCACCCGCCGCATCAGCGCCGACTGCACCGGCTCCATCCCCGCCCGCGGGTTCGCGTCCAGCCGCTCGACCAATCCCTTGAGCACCGCCAGCGGCGTGTTCAGTTCGTGCGCGATCCCCGCCGACATCATCCCCAGGCTCGCCAGCCGGTCCGAGTGCGCGAGGTTCCGTTGCGCCGTCTCCAGCAGGTGGTTCTTCCGCTTGAGGTCGTTCGCGGCCCGCTCCAGCTGGCTCAGCGCCTCGGCCAGCGCCGCCTCCTGCCGCCGCAACTGCACGATCGACTCGTTCCTCGACCGCATGATCTCCCCGAGCTCGTCGTCGGGGATCGACCCGGCGGGAATCAGCTCCTCCCCCTTCCGCCCCTCCCGCACCGCCGCGTCCGCCCCCAGCATGCGGCGGATCGGGTCGTACACGCTCTGGGGCAGGACGAGGACCTCCAGCGCCACCGCCACCAGCCCGTACACCGCCAGCAACGCGATCACCACCAGCACGTACAACCGCGTCACCGCCCGCCGCGCCCCCGCGCTCTGCACCGCCAGCGTGTGGAACCGCTCCGGCGTCCCCGCCCGCGCCGGCGTGTACAGCACCGCGTGGTGCCCCAGCCCCGGCGTCCGGGCATCGATCGCCCGCCACGGATTCGCGCTCGCCGAGATCGCCGCCCCCGCGTCGATCCCCAGTTCCGCCGCGGTCCCCGACCTCACCCCGAGGCGCCCGATCGCCTCCCCCGACGCCGCGCCCTCGGGGCCGATCAGCGGCCCCGCCAACTCGAGCAGTTCCCGCGCCTGCCCCACCTCGGCCCGCTCCACCACCTCCCGGATCGCGGGCCGCAGCGCCAGCAGCAGCACCAGCGCCAGCGCCCCGCTGAAGAGCGTGTGCAGCACGATCAGTTTCTTGCGGATCCGCATCCCCGCGAGATATCCCCGCCGGTCCCGCCCCAGCGGCAAGGCGAGCAACCGCCGCCGATCGAAGACCGGCGGACGGGGGGGCGGCTTGGGGTTCGCGGGGAGTGGCGTCGCCGGGGCGGCCATAGAGTCGCTCGTGCGTGAACCAACAGGTCGTGACGGAGGAGGATATTCGCCCGGCGGTCGCCCCCAAGGCCCGCGCGATGGCCGCTCCGGCCCCCCCCGTTCGGGACCTTCGCGCGCCGGCGGACCCCGCTCGGGCCCGCCCCGCTCCGGCGGGCCGCGCTCCGACCGGCCCGGCTTCGGCCCCCCCCGCGGCCCAGGTGCCCGCCCCGCCGCGCCCGTCGACGCCGCCCGCGCGACCGCCCTCCGTGGCCTCGCCCACCAGGCCGAGACCTTCCCGCAGCTCGACATCGCCCCCCTCCCCACCGACGACCTCTCCCCCCGCGATGCCGCCTTCGCCCACGCCATCTACGACGCCACCCTCCGCCGCTGGCTCACCCTGAGTTACCTCCTCCAGGGTTTCATGGAGCGGCGCCTCTCGGAACTCGAATCCCCCGTCATCGCCGCGCTCCTGGGCGGCGCGGCCCAGATGCTCCTCCTCGACCGCGTCCCCCCGCACGCCGCGCTCAACGAGTCCGTCGAGTGGGTCAAGGTCGCCGCCCGCCCCACCGCCGCGGGCCTCGTCAACGCCGTCCTCCGCCGCCTCGCCGAACTCGTCTATCACGGCCCCCGCTCGCGCAACGAGTACGGCGACGCCCGCTTGCCGGTCTGGTCGGGCGCCCGCAACGAGATCCCCCTCTCCGACGGCTCGGCCGCCCTCCTCGCCGGCGATGTCCTCCCGGAGGACGACCTCGAGCGCCTCGCCGCCGCCACCAGCCACTCCCGCGACCTCATCGCGCGATGGGGCGTCGCCTTCGGTCAGGACGAGGCCCGCCGCCTCGCGGCGCACGGCCTGGTCGTCCCCCCCACCATCCTCAACACCGCCTTCGCCAAGGACTTGGACGCCCTGCCTCTCCGCCCGCACGCGACCCCGGGCCACCACGTCTTCACCGGCACCCGCCCCGAGCTCCTCGCGCTCCTGGGCTCGCGACGCGATCTCTGGGTGCAGGACGCGGCGTCCACCCGCGCCGTCGCCTCCGTCGCCGACCTCGCGCCGGGACTCGTCATCGACCTCTGCGCCGGCCAGGGCACCAAGACGCGCCAGCTCGAGGCGACCTTTCCCGACGCCCGCATCGTCGCCACCGACGTCGACGCCCGCCGCCTCGCCTCGCTCCAGACCCTCGCCGCGGGCAGCGACGGGCGCATCGAAGTCGAGGCCATGGGCGACATCGGCCGCAACTACACCGCCACCGCCGACCTGGTCCTGCTCGACGTCCCGTGCTCCAACACCGGCGTCCTCCCCCGCCGCGTCGAGGCCCGCTACCGCTGCGACGCCGAGCAGATGAAGCGCCTCGTCGAACTCCAGCGAACCATCGTCGCCGACGCGATGCGCCTCCTCCGACCGGGCGGGGCGATCCTCTACTCGACGTGCAGCATCGACCGCGAGGAGAACGAGGACCAGGCCGAGTGGGCCGCCCGCGGCGGCCTCGCATCCGAACGAACCCACCGCGCCATGCCCGCCGGCCTCCCCGGCGAGGACCCCGCGGGGTATCAGGACGGCTCGTTCTCGGTGCTGCTCCGGCCGTGAGCATGAACGCGTCGCACGCTGCGGCGACGGGGGCCGGCGGGTACACTCCCCGTCCCGCGCCGGGCCTCCGCCCGACGAGAGCGTGATCCCCATGCCGTGCCCGGCGGAGCGTGACGTTTGATGAACCTGCTCGACATCCTGACGCCCGAGTGCATCAAAGCGCCCCTCGCGACGTCCGACAAGAAGAGCGTGATCGACGAGCTCGTCGACGTCCTCCTCGCCGCCGGCAAGGTCACCGACGCCCAGGCCCTCAAGGACGCCGTCTGGACCCGCGAGCAGACCCGCACCACCGGCATCGGGCACGGCCTCGCCATCCCCCACGGCAAGTGCGTCGGCATGCCCGGCCTGGCCATGGCCATCGGCCGCCCCGCCAAGCCGATGGACTTCGAGGCCATCGACGGCCAGCCCGTCAAGCTCATCGTCCTCCTCGCCAGCCCCCCCGACCGCACCAGCGACCACATCCAGGCCCTCGCCCGCATCAGCCGCCTGATGACCATGGACGAGTTCCGCGAGCGGATCTACGCCGCTCAGACCGCCGCCGAGATCTACGACCTGCTCAAGAGCCAGGAGCGGCCCGGCGGCTGAGCCGGCAGGCGTGGAGGCGGGCCCCCCGTGTTGATGGCGCCGACGATCCCCGACATCCTCGCTCCACTCGCGACGATCGAGGCCCACCTCGCCAGACGCCCCGCGCTCCTGGGACGCGGCACGACCGACGGCCTTCCCGACACGCTCGTCGACGCCGCGGCGTACGCCCTGCTCGGCCCCGGCAAGCGACTCCGCCCCCTGCTCGCCTGGCACGCGTGCGTCGCCGCCGGGGGCCGCGGCGAGTCCTCCCTGCCCGCCGGCACCGCCCTCGAAATGGTCCACGCCTTCAGCCTGGTCCACGACGACCTCCCCGCGCTCGACGATGACGACCTCCGCCGCGGCCGCCCCACGCTCCATCGCCACGCCGGCGAGGCCATGGCCATCCTCGCCGGCGATGCCCTCCTCGCCGGGGCCTTCGAGAGCCTCGCCGACGACGCCGACCTCGAGCCCTCCGCCCGCCTCGCCCTGGTCCGCGAACTCGCCGGCGCCACGGGCGCCATGATCGGCGGCCAGGTCTGGGACACCCTCGGCGGACTCCCCCCGACACCCGACGCCGAGGCCGCCCTTCGCCTCATCCACCGCAACAAGACCGGCGCCCTGATCCGGGCCGCCTGCCGCATGGGCGCGATGTGCGCGCCCCCCGGCGCCCGCGCCGACGCGGCCCTCCCCGCCCTCACCGCCTTCGCCGAGCGCGTGGGCCTGTGCTTCCAGATCGTCGACGATCTCCTGGACGTCACGCAGACCGCCGAGCACGCCGGGAAGCGCACCGGCAAGGACGCCCAGGCGGGCAAGACGACATACCCCGGCGTGCTCGGGATCGACGCCTCGCGTGTCGAGGCGGCTCGGCTGCACCGCGAGGCGATCGCCGCGTTGAAGCCGCTGGGGCCATCCGCCGCGGGTCTCACACTCCTGGCCGACCATCTCTGCGATCGAACCCGGTGATGTCGGCCCGCGCGAACACCCGCCCCACCCCCGGAGTACCCCCTGTCGGTCCGACCACGGCCGCGCCCGACGCGTGATGCCGAGAACGGTCCGCTCGTCCCGCGCCGCCCGTGCCCGTACAGTCATTCCTGAAGAGATTGAAAGCCGGCCGGCCCCGACCACGGGCCGCGGCGTGGGGTCCACCAGTCCATGACGCTCCTTGAGTCCATCCGCTCGCCACTCGACCTCCGCGGCCTCTCGATTCCCCAGCTGCAGACCCTCGCCGCCGAGGTGCGCGACGCCATCTGCACCCAGTGCAGCCTCAGCGGCGGCCACCTCGCGCCGAACCTGGGCGTCGTCGAACTGACGATCGCCCTGCACTACGTCTTCGACTTCTCGCGCGACCGCCTGCTCTTCGACGTCGGCCACCAGTGCTACCCCCACAAGCTGCTCACCGGCCGCCTCGGGCTGTTCCCGAAGCTTCGCACCCGCGAGGGCATGGCCGGCTTCCCCGAGCCGCGCGAGTCGCCGTACGACCTCTTCAGCGTCGGGCACGCGGGCACCGCCATCTCGACCGCCGTGGGCATGGCGCGCGGCGACTCCCTCAACAAGGACGCGTTCGAGCCCCGCGTCAATCCCGACGGCCGGCGCGTGGTCGCGCTCATCGGCGACGCGTCGATCGTGAACGGCGTCGCGATGGAGGGGCTCAACAACGCCGGCACGCTCCGGCGCCAGTTCCTGGTGGTCCTCAACGACAACGGCATGTCGATCAGCAAGCCCCAAGGCGCGCTCTCCAACTACTTCGACCGCCTCCGCCTCAGCCAGACGTACACGGACCTCAAGCGCTCGGCCAAGGACGTGCTGGCCGCGCTCCCCGGGGGCTCGATCATCCGCGAGGCGTACCACGCCGCGGGCGAGGCGACCAAGGCCGTGGTCAACGAGGGCGCGTGGTTCGAGCAGTTCGGCCTCCTGACCGTCGGCCCGGTCGACGGCCACGATCTGGGCCGCCTCATCGAGTTCCTGCGCGAGGCCCGCGACCTGGATCGCCCCATGGTCCTGCACGTCAAGACGGTCAAGGGCAAGGGGTACGCCTTCGCGGAGCGCGACGCCAGCCGCTTCCACTCCCCCCCGGCGTTCAGCATGGGGGCGAGGGCGCCGCTGGGCGCGGCCGCGGCGGGGACCGACGGCGAACTGGAGGCCCAGGGGTGCCGCGTCGAGCTCAAGAGCGAGGGGCGGAGCTTCACGGCGGCCTTCGGCGACGCGATGATCGACCTGATGGAGCGCGACCCGCGGGCGGTCGCGTGCACCGCGGCCATGCCCGACGGGACGGGGATCAACAAGGTCCTCGCCCGCTTCCCGGACCGGGCGTGGGACGTCGGGATCTGCGAATCGCACGGCATGGACATGATGGCGGGGCTGGCCAAGACGGGGTGGAAGCCCTTCTTCGCGGTGTACTCGACGTTCGTGCAGCGGGCGTTCGACCAGGCGTTCCAGGAGGTGGCCCTCCAGGGGTTGCCGGTGCGGCTCTGCCTGGATCGCGCGGGGCTGGTCGGGGGCGACGGGGCGGTGCACCACGGCTTCTGCGACGTCTCCATCCTGCGGACCCTCCCGGGGGCGGTGCTCACGGCGGCGATCGACGAGCCCAGCCTGCGGGCGGCGCTCGAGTTCATGCGGGGGTGGGAGCGGGGGCTGTCGGCCGTCCGCTACCCCCGCGACAACGTGAGCGATCGGCTCGCCGCGTCGCCCTGCCCGCCGTTCGTCCTGGGGCGGGGCCGGTGCCTCACGCCTGGGGTGGACGTCGAGGTGGCGGGCACGCGGGTGCCGGACGTCGCGGTGCTGGCCTTCGGGACGCTGGCGATGGAAGCCCTGGACGCCGCGGCGGCGCTCGCGCCGGAGGCGGCGGTCGGGGTGTGGGACGCGCGGTTCGCCAAGCCCGTCGACCGGGGACTGATCCGCGCGTTGGTGGAGCGGGGGGTTCCGATCGTGACGGTCGAGGACCACGGCGTCGTGGGGGGGTTCGGGACGGCGGTGCTGGAGGCGGCGCAGGAGATGGGGCTGGAGGACGTGCGGCTGACTCGGCTGGGGCTGCCGGACGCGTGGGTGTATCAGGATTCGCGGGCGAAGCAGTTGGCGGAGGTCGGCCTGGACACGCCGGCGCTGATCGCTGCGATCCGGACCGCTGCGGGCCGGGGTGGGGGCGGGGCGCGGGAGCGAGAGGTGGTTCCGGGTCGGGAGCCGGCGGCGGTGCGCCGGTCGCGGCGCGACGGACGCGAGTAGCCCGCGCATCAGCGTCACGGTCGGCACGATCCATTCCCGCGAGGCTCCCTTCATGCCACGTTCGGCCCTGCTGCTGGTGAATCCCGAGAAGCCCGAGGCCGCGCGGGCGGCGGCTGAGGTTCGCGGGCTGATCACGGCGCACGGGCGGTTGGTGGCGGAGTTGCCGGCGGACAATTCGGCGCTTCCGGCGGCGGCGCACGACGCGGACCTGATCGTGGTCTTCGGGGGGGACGGGACGCTGATCTCGCAGGCGCGGCGGTGCGCCGAGCCGCGGGGGGCGATGCTGGGGGTGAACATGGGGCGGCTGGGGTTCCTGGCGGAGTTCGATCTGGCGGCGCTGCGGGAGCAGGGGGCGGGGATCTTCGGGGACGGGCCGCTGGTGACGCAGGAGTTCGGGCTGATCCGCGTGGAGTTGACGGGGAAGGGAGATCGGACGCCGCGGCTGGTGGGGTTGGCGCTAAACGAGGCGGTGGTGACGGCGGGGCCGCCGTACCGGATGATCACGCTGGCTCTGCGCATCGATGGTCAGCCGGGGCCGACGTACGGGGGTGACGGGGTCATCATCTGCTCGTCGCTGGGCTCCACGGCGTACAACCTGTCGGCGGGGGGACCGATCATGTCGCCGCTGGTGGACGCGTTCGCGATCACGCCCATCGCCGCGCAGTCGCTCTCCTTTCGCCCGGTGGTGGTCGCGGGGAGCAGCCGGGTGGAGGTGACGGTGCTGAAGGCCAACGAGGAGGCGGACGGGCACGGCACGACGCTGGTCCTGGACGGCCAGACCCCCCACCGCGTCCACGCGGGGGACCGGATCCACATCAGCAAGCACGACCAGACGGTGAAGTTCGTGCAGAACCCCAAGAGCGACTACTGGGCGCGTCTCATCGGGAAGCTCCACTGGGGAATTGCGCCCAAGATGAATTCGTGAGGCGCGGCGGAGCGGTCACGGACGCCGGTGGGCATCGCGGGGGGTCAGTACGCGCCGAGTGGTGCGGCGGTGCCGGCGGCGGCTCGGAGATGGCGGGCGTGGCCGTTGGGGGTTGGGTGGGCGGTGCGAGAGCGCGTCGCGGGCCGCTCTCTGAGAGTCGCGGCTCCGTTTGAGGTGAGGGGAAAGTGGATCGTTGAGAGGTCCGGGAGCGGCCCCGGGGCCTGGGGCCGCGGCGTCACCGCCTTGGGCGCGATCGCGCAGCCGGCGATGGCGAGAACATTCACGGCGGCCCTTCGCGCGGTCTCTGGCTTGGCGTCCTCGGCGAGTTGGGCGAGGCGGAGGGCCATGCGGGGGGCATCGTGGGCGGCGGTGAGGCGGGCGCGCTGGGCGGCCAGGGCCTCGAGG
>Ga0105046_10015261_pt1 | contig 11817 bp, 10 predicted proteins | sample MAT03_FD_78385 | JGI IMG/M metagenome (GOLD analysis project Ga0105046, IMG submission 78385) | Freshwater microbial communities from Lake Fryxell liftoff mats and glacier meltwater in Antarctica - MAT-03 (megahit assembly) | ecosystem: Environmental > Aquatic > Freshwater > Ice > Liftoff...
CGCCCCGCTAGCTGCGTTGCCGGGGGCCCACCGGTCCTCAGCGTACAGGAAGTACGCTTCCGGCCGGTCCCCCCCGGCGCCTTGCTATCGGTTCGCTCGCGACGTTTCCCAGCGCCCTCCTAGCTCGTTGATGAAACTCACGCCGCGACCGCAATGAAGCCGGCTCGCGCTGCGGAAGTGGACGAAGGCGGCCACCGGCGAGGGCAGAGGCCGTCGCGAACAATTGCGGCCCGTCAGCCCGTCTTGGAGTTGAAAGAACCCCCGGTTGGTGTAGTGTCCGCCGCCTCGCGCGGTTGAAGACCAAGCGATGGAGAGGTGGCCGAGTGGCCGAAGGCACACGCTTGCTAAGCGTGCGTACAGCAATGTACCGCGGGTTCGAATCCCGCCCTCTCCGCTGAACTTTCGGGGCTGTCGCTGTCTCACCTCGCTCTCTACAACGAGGGGAGGTGCATGGCGCGGCGCCTCGCGCTGGCGGCTGCCGGGCCGCGGCATCGTGCCCTCGAAGCACGTCGCCAGCGGCCCGACCGTGCGAGCCGCCACGCCTCGCGCACGAAGCTTCAGCTCCACGCGCGAGGCTCGCGATCAGGGGGGTGCGTCGCAGCAGCCCCACTTCGTGAAGGCTTCCTTTTCCGCCGCAGTCAGCGCCGTGCTGCCGTTGGGCGGCATCGGGTTGGTCGTGTCGTTGACCCTCTCGGCGACCGTGGTGGCGCGCACCGAAGCGCTGGCATGCGTGCTGTAGTCGCTGTCGGCCGGCACCCCTTGGGCTTGCCGTACAGCTGAGTCGCTCGAGTGGCAGCTCGTGCATGTGTTCCAGCTCAGCTGGCTGAACGTCGGCACAGCGTCGCAGGAGATGTCACAGACATCGCCACCACCGCTGGTTTCCGCGCTGTCGTCGCTGCACGCCGTGCCGAGCCCTGCGGCGAGCGTCGCGGCCGTCACAAGTGCCCACATCATCGTCTTCCGCATAAGTTGGTGCTCCTGAACGAGGTCCCCGTGGCCTCGACCCGTGGTCCCCGAAATCAACGGGGTTTTGCCGCCCGTGGCAAGGCTCTCCGAAACGGACGCGTGATATTCTCTCGCCAGCTCCGCGCCCACCTTTGTACCTAGAGGTCGACCATGAAGTTTCAAAGACCGGCTCTCGCCCTTGGTTTGGTCGTCGCTCTCGCCTCTTCGGTCGCATCTGCCCACATCGACCTCGTCCTGCCGGCGCCGCGCTTCGCCGACAACATCCAGAACCAGAAAGATGGTCCGTGCGGCGTAACCGACAGCAGCCGCAGCAACGCGCCGACCATCCTCACCGCCGGCGCGATCATCCAGATCCAGTGGGACGAGACGGTCGATCACCCCAGCTACTTCCGCCTCGCGTTCCTCGAGGACGGCGACGCCTTTCCGAACCCTGAAGACTTCAACGCCCTCTGCGACCCCGACCTGGACGACTGGTGCATCGAAGACGGCATCGTGGACGGGGAGGCGCTGGGCAGCTTCGCCTACGAATGGACGGTACCGGACGTCGCTTGTGACAACTGCACCCTGCAGCTGATCCAGGTCATGCTCGAGAACGACGACCAGCCCTTCACCGAGGCTGCTCTCTACTTCGACTGCGCCGACATCACGATCGAGCTCGCTGGCGGCACGACGTCGGCAGCCACGACCTCGAGCGGGGGCGACGGTGGCTCCGCGGGCGACGGCGGCAGCTCGAGCGGTGACGGCGGCAGCCCGAGCGGCGATGGCGACGGCGACGGTGACGGCGATGGCGATGGCGATGGAAATGGCGGCGCTCCCGGTGCGACCAGCACCACGACCGGCGATCCGCTCGAGCCGACGACCTTCCCGCCCGACGAGGGCTGCGCCGTGCGCGCCGCCGATCCTCGTTCCGGTAGCGCTGCGCTGACCGTCGCCGTGGGCCTCGGCCTCCTCGCCGTGGGGCGCCGCCGGCGCCGCTGATCGTCGAGAGCAGGTTCGCGCGATCCGCTCGGCTCGGTCGGTTCGAGCGGCTGCTCAGCTGGCCGTCGCGCGCAGCTTCTTCCGGATCCAGAGCAAATCCTCGGGGCGGGCGTCGACCACGACGACGTCGCCCGCGAGGATGGTCGTGCGCGGCTTGGGCACGCGAAACGTCTCCTCCTTGGCGTGGCGCAACCCGACGATGCGCCCCTCGATCGTCTCCTCCAGCGCGGCCACCTCGTTCGGCTCGAAGCCTTCGCCGACCCGCATCTCCGCAGCGACCCGCGCCACCCCGTCGCCGGTCCGATAGGCCGATCGGATCCCGACCTGCGTCGCCTGCAAGGCGACCAGGGGTGCGGCGACCGCCGAGGTCGAGAACGTCTCGTTGAGCTCGAGCGCCCCGCCCACTTTCGCGGCGAGCCGCTGGTCGAACATGCGCATGACCACACGAACGTTTGGGTTCATACGTTTTGCGTCCAGCGCGACCTCGAGGTTGGCCAGATCGTCGTCGGTCGCACACACCACCGACTTGGCGTAGGCGACCCCCGCCCCTTCGAGCAGCTCGTCACGCCGTGCGTCACCGACGTGCACCGGCACGCCCAGCGCGCGGACCGTCTCGACGAAAGAGTCACCCTCCTTGCGCTCGATCGCGACGATCGACTCGCCATTGGCGAGCAGCTCCTGCACCACGCGCACCCCTACATGCCCCAGCCCGCAAACGATCACGTGGTCTCGCATTCGATCGCTCATGATTCGCACCCAGACCTCGCGACGGGCGATCGGATCGAGCAATGTGCCGCCGACCTTCCATAGACCTTCGACCAGCAGCACGAACCCAGCAATCGGCGTCACCCATAGAATGACGCGTGCTATCGGCGCCTTCGGAAACTCCTCGCTCGGTTCGAAGAAGAGCTGCGTATAGATCGCATAGAGAGCGTGGCCGAAGTCGAGCTGGCGCCCGTCCACGCGACCGATGTCCCACTGGACGATGGCGGCGGCGACGATCGCATAGGCGACGATCGCGCCCAGGAGCGGAGCCATCTTCCGCGCGAAGTACTTCGCCATGGCGAAGCGAACGCCGCGGGAGGGGTCAGCCGACACGCGGCGGAAGGTACCACCGAGCTCGCGCCCCAGGTTCACCCTGCGGTTTTGCGCGAGCCCGCCGCCCGGCCGATCATCATCGAGGTCGACGTCCGCGTGCGAGGCCGGCATTCCCTTTCTATGGGTTGGTGGACCCCGACACGCCCTGAGGGTGCATTGTTTCGCCTCACGAAAGGCGGCTGAACCCGATTCGTCCGTCGCTGCCCATCAGCGAAAGAGCGCGGGGACGTCGAGCTCGAAGCCAGGCAACAGCGAGCTACGCACGGTGGTCGAGATCTCCTCGCCACGCGCCACGGCCCGGCCCCGAGCGGCCCTCGATCCGGCCCGCAGCGCCGAGCAAGCCGCCTCGCCGCGTCGCAAGAAAAAGCGTTCAGTGCTGGTCGCCGGGCTCTTCAAGGGCCACTGTGCCAATCATGACCCAGGACAGCTGCGGAGTGTGCGGCGGCGACGGCCAGATGACGAACTCGTTTGGCAGCAGCGCGCGCTGCCCCTCCTGTCATGGCACCGGGCGGCGCGCCGAAGACACCGGAATGTACGACGTCACCAAGACGAAGCCCTCGCATCATCGGGGCGCGAACGCCGCGGTAAAGCCAGAGAAGCAGACCTGGCCGGTCACCTTCGAAGGGGTGAAGCTGGCCGAGGAAGTGAAGGCGTGCGCGGCGTTCTCCAACGACACCAAGACGCGCCTGACGCGCGAGATCATGGACCACGAAGGGACGCACGGAAAGTGCACGTCGACCTTCGTCAAGAAGATCCGCAAGCAGCTTCGCGCGAGCTGATCCGTCAGCTCCCGCTCTGCGCGCCTGCTGCTGCTCCTCCTCCTCGGGCAGCTGCGACCGGGAAGCGCTTCGCGGCCTCGTAGAGGACGATGGCCGCAGCGGTGGTCAGGTTGATCGAGCCCCCCACGCCGTCAGTCGGTATCTCGATGCATTGGTCGACGAGCTCGAGCACCGGCCGCGACACGCCGTGACGCTCGGCGCCCAGAACGAGGCATAGCGGGGCGTCCGCGCGGATCGCATCGGGGGTCACGCTGCCCTCGGCCAGCTCGACTGCGGCAATGACGTAACCTGCCGCGCGACTTTCGTGGACGACCTCGAGCGCGGTCGCTCGAGTCTCCCACGGCACCCACTTGATGGTGCCGGCAGCAGCCTTGGTGAGCTTGCGCTTGTGGGTCTCGAGCTCCATGCCGCAGATGTAGAGGCGCTCCACGCGGAACGCGTCGCAGAGGCGAAACATCGTCCCGATGTTGGGCAGGAGGGTCACGCCGTCGAGCACGACGCGAATGGGCCTGCGGGGCAGCCCGGGGATCTCGCGGCGATCGGGTCGAATGGGCTCGGACATGGCGGTGGAATGTGCGCGAGGTTAGCTCGTCGACAGGAGGCGCGGCTCCGACTTCGGCTTGCGCGGCATTTCGCCACGAGATGCTCGAATCGCCTCGGGCGCGCCGGCCGGCTTGCTCCAGGTGCGACCTTTCAATGCAACGGCGCGCCGGACCATGCCGCGGCGCAAGGCACGTCAGGGCCCCGGTAGCGGCGCGCGATCCGGCCCGGCCGGCGAGTACCCGGAATCACCCGGGAGCTTCGGGTTGAATGGCAGCTTCCAGCTGTTGTTGGCGATGTTGCGCACGCGATCCATCGTCCACTTGCGGGCGATCTGCTTGGGTGCACGTGGTTCGGTGGGCTTTCCGTCAGACTCGGCACAGCAGCGCCAGCTCAGGTAGTAGTAAGCGAAGCTCTCGTCGTGCGTGTAGATCTTGGGGCGGCAGGCGTTGCGCGTGCCGAAGTACCAGGGGCCGCCGGTCGTGACGTTGTCGTAGTCGCTCTTCGAGCCGCCCTTGGTCTCGCTGGCCGCCAGCTCATCGGCATTGCCGGGCATGTCGCAAACGCCGTAGTCGCTCACGCAACCGGGCGCCGAGCCGCTGGGCTTGGCTTGCCATAGCCGCTCCAGCTCGGCGAGATCGCGGTTTTCGACCTTCTTCTTGTCGGGGAAGCCGTAGGTTTTGTCGCCGAGGCATACGCTCGGGTCGCGCGTATACCCATACGGGAAGGGCTTGTTGTCTGGGCCCTCGCAGGCCTTGGTCCATTCGGTCTCGGTGCAGACGCGCTTGCCGACGGCTGCGCAATGGACTTGCGCTTGGTAGAAGTTCTGCATGATCATCGGCCGCTGCCCCTTGCGATTGGGGAACTCGTAGCGATCGATGCAGTACCGAACGTGGCGGAGGCTGCTCCGACATACCGTCGGCTCCTTCACGCGCTTGCAGACCCACAGGTGATTCTGGGGCGCATAGAACTTTTCGAGGCAGGTGGTCTCGAGGTTGTCGCAATAGTCTCCGTCGACCAGGAGCATCCCGTCCGGGCAGCCGGCGGTCTCGCCAATGGTCGCGGCGTCGCTCTTCGCGGGCTCGGCCTGCGGGGCGGCCGAGGGCGCCGTATTCATCGCAATGGTGGGCGCGCTGGACCGCGGGGCGTCAGCCGACGACGCGGGCGCCGCGGCTGCCGCCGGCGAGTAGGGCGAAGCAGGCGTCGGCGAGCAGGCCGCGACGCAGGCGATGAGCAGGCCGACCAGCGGCAGCGCCAACGGAAGCGCCAACGGAAGCGCCAGCACCGGCTCGCGCTTCACTTGGCGCGATCGGTGCAAATCGCGATTTGCCCTTCGGGGCATACGACGCGCAGGTGGAACATCGCATCGAGTGGCTCTTCGCCGTCGGCGGCGAAGAGGATCTGCAGGACGGCGTCGCGCTTGTCGGCCGCAACGTGGGCGGTCTGCGAATAGGCGAGCATCTTCTGCCGCACCTTGCTGTCCACGAAGACGTGGGTGACGGCCTTGTCGCTGTCGGTCGCCAGGGCCTCGACGAGCGCCCAGTTGCGGGCGTCATCGAAGGTGAACGCAGCCTTGTCGTCCTTGCCACGCCCGTCGCCGCCGATGTGCACGAGCTGCTTTGCCGTCGCCGGCTTGCCCTTGGCATCGACCAGGAAGAAAACGATGTCCGCGTCGCGCCCGGTCTGGTGGGAGCGCTTGCCCTGGATCGGCCCGCCTTTCTCGTGGGAGAGCGCGGTGATGACCGTCGTCGTTCCGGGGAACACTGCGCGCGTCCTCTGTGCCGCCTTCTCCACGGCGTGGAGCAAGTTGGGCGCAGCCCAGGCGGGAACGCCGCTCGTGGTGTTCCACAGACGGACCGCCGAGGACGTGGCCAGGTGCTTGCCGCGGACGAGCCGGCCATCGTTGGGCGCGCCGACCGACAAGGTCCGCTTGTTCCACGGGGACCTGCGGAAGGTCTCGGGCAGCTCGGCCGCCCGTTCGCTCCCAGCCCCGAGTGTGGCGAGCAGCACGGCAAGCGACGCGGCACCCTTCACGACGCTCCCGATCACGCCCGCCATGCGCCGCGTTCTGGCGGAGGCTCGGTCTCTTGGCAAGAGCGATGCGTTGAAGTTTTGTAAGGAAGCGCGCTGGCGGCGGATGCAGAGTCGCCTCGCCTGGTCATGCAGCACTACGTCATTCCTGCCGCCCTCCTCCTCCTGGTCGTGCTCGGCATCGGCGCGGCCATCCGCCGCTCGCTCGACGTGCTGGTGGTGGACCTCGAGGGAGGCAAGATCGTTCGAGCGGTCGGCCGCGCGACGCCTGAGCTTCTCCGAGAGATTAGCGACGTCGCCCTGCGCGCCGGGGCGACCGGGCGGCTCATTCTCCGTCTGGAGGGCGGCGAGGTCGCGGTCCGAACCCGCGGCCTGAAGGACGTCACCGAGCAGCGTTTTCGCAACGTCGTCGGGAGATTCCCCAAGGCGCGACTGGTCCAAGCGCCGCGGCTCTGATCCAATGGAGCCATCGCGCCCCAGTGGGGCGTGCTGGCGATCGCTACAGGTTGCCGGCGCCGCCCGCGCCGCCGCTCCCGCCCGAGCCTGCGGTGGAGCCCCCCGCGCCGCCGACGCCGCCCGTCCCGCCGCCGCCACCGTTGCCACCCTGGCCGCCGCTGCCACCAGCTCCGGCGGCGCCCGACCCACCGCTGCCGCCGCCGTTGCCATTGTCGCTGCCACCGTCACCGGAGGACGATGAGGCCGAAGGAGCGCTGGTATCGGCGCCGCTCGACGCGGCGGTGGGGCCCGCCGGCTCGGCCTCGCCCTCGTCGCTGCAACCGGCGAGCGGCAGAGAGACGGCGAGCGCCGTCACGAAGAAGAGGGGCGAGGCGAAGTCGAAACGAAGCATGGGATCTCCTGAAACGGGGTGCTGTCTGAAGCGGGGTGCGGGGGACGCGGGCGCGTCACCATTCGCTCTTCTGGACGACGGGAAGCTGCAGGGCTCGCTCGCGATCGAGATCGAGCGAGCCGACGTGGAGCACGAGGGGCGCCTGGACCCACTTGAAGATGGATCGGGTGAAGAGGCGCACGAACTTGGTCGCGTGGCCCCCGAGCACCTCGCGCGAGCAATCGGGGAAGAGCCCGGCCAGCGCATGCGGCAGCTCCTCTGCGCTGAGCTTCTCGGCGCCGTGCAGCCATAGACACGCATCGAGGATCTCGAAGGGCATCAGCTCGGCTTCACCCGACTGATCGGCGGCGAGCTCGGGGCCGGCGACCGTCGTCAGGCACTGGCGTACGCCCTCGAAGCCGAAGCGTCGGCCGAGGCGCTCGAGCATCGCGATGACCACCGTTTTCGGCAGATTGGCGATGACGCTCAGCGCGCCCTCCAGATCGCCGCCGACCGTGGTGTAGCCGAGGGCTTTTTCGCTCATGTTGCCGGTCTGCAGGAAGAGGGCGCCGCTGGTGTTGGCCCAGTTCCACATGCGTTGGCCGCGGATGCGTGCCTGCACGTTCTGCTTGGTGATCTCGGTGATCTCGGCCTCGCCGCCGAGCATCGTCGTGGTCGCGTCGACCTCGCGCGAAAACGCCTCCTCGATGGAAAGCGTCTGGAAGGTCGCGCCGACGTCGCGCGCCGCCTGCTCGGCGGCCTTGGCCGTCCCGTCGCTGGAGAAGCGCGACGGCATGTAGAACGTGTGCAGCAGCTCGCCGAGCACGGCGCGCTGGGCGTCGGTCTGAGGCCCCTCGTGGAGCGCACCGCTCAGCTCGTCGGGGCGCAACAGCGTGGCTGCACGGAAGGCGACCAGGAGCGCCAGCATGGAGTCGCGCCCGCCGGACAGAGCGATACCGATCGATTTGAATGCACCGGTCTTCTTGACGTAATCGGCGACGCCGAGCGCGAGCACGTCGTAGAGCTCATCGAGCAGCTCGTCGCGTGGCGACGTCGTACGAACGCCCGCGGGCGGGAGGAAGAAGCTCGAGCCGGCGGGGGGCGCCGGATAGGAAAGAGCGCTTCGATCGACGCCGGCGGCCGCAATGGACACCACCGGGACCGAGCGCGCGTCGCTTCGCCGATGCTCTTCCACGTCGGTCCGCCAGGTGGTCGCCTCGCGCCGGCAGCGCGAGGTGCGATCCACGTCGATCACGGCTGTCGTGATGCCCTCGACGAAGCGCGGCGCTTCGGCGATCGGGCGCCCGTTCTGATTGACGAACCCACCGCCATCGAAGATCAGGTTGTCGTTGCCGCCCACGAGGTTGGCGTAGACGACGGTCACCTGGTTGTCGGCGGCGCGCGTCGCAATCATCTCGCGCCGTGTCGACAGGACGCCGGCGCGATAGGGTGACGCCGAGAGGTTGCAGACGATCTCGGCGCCCGCATAGCAGCGGCGGCGCATCGGGCCGTCGGGCGACCACAGGTCCTCGCAGACCTCGAAGGCGACCACGCCGAGCTCGAATCGGAAAATCTGATCGCCTAGCACCGTGCCATGCACCTCGGCGCGACCGAAAGGCGTTCCGCGGGAGTGGGTGCGCGCCTCGTAGAAGACGTTGTAGGTCGGCAGCTTCTCTTTGGGGACGAGCCCGACCACGCGACCGCGATGCACGACTGCCGCAGCATTGTAGAGATCGCCCCCGACTCCGATCGACAGGCCGAGCGAAAAGACCGTGCCGAAACTTTGGGTGGCGCCGGCGAAGCGCTCGAGGTGCCGCCATTGCGCGTCCACGAAGCCCGTCCATTGCACCAGGTCTTCGGCGGCGTACCCGCCGATGACCTGCTCGGGGAAGACGCCGAGCGACACGCCCGCGTCGCCCATCTTGCTGGCGAGCTCGATGCAGCGGTCGGTATTGCTTCGAACGGCGCCGACGGTGGAGTTGACGTTGGCGATGCCGACTTGCACGAGCCGCATGTGTCTTATTGCCTCTGACGCGAGTAGGGCGATTTCAGTACTTGGGTCGGCTGCCGCCGGCGACGGCGAGGAGCTGCTCGAGCTGGCTGCGGGTGACGTCGATTTCGCCGACGACCTCATTCTCTTCCGCCCGCAGCGGCGGGACTTGGAACACGCGCACGACGAGCGGTCCGACCTTCACGCTGGTCGCCTGGTCGATCTCACCGGTCAGTCGGCGCGCGTCGTTCTTCGCCTGATCAGGGTCGGTGGAGCGGCCCCGCACCTCGATATGCACGCTACCGCCCGGCTTGGGAAAGAGCCACCCGTCGACGCGCGAGATCGTGTCGGGGAGGGTCACGCGCCCGTTGGGGAAGGAGCTCCCCGGATCGAGCGCCCAGCCCGATGCGCCTTCTCCCTTGGTCGGCATCGGCAGGCCGCCCGAGAAGACGAAGGCTGCGGCTCCCGGACGATTCGTCGGAAAGACCACGATGAGGTTCGGCGCAGGGAACCAGATGTCGCCGGCCAGCGCCTCCTGGCGGCCCTTGTATTCGGCGCGCGTGTGTACGCGCACGCCGACCATCGCGCCTTCCTTCAGGCGCTCGCCCGGCGGATCGCTCGACTCGAGCGCGGCGGCCTGGAATTTTTCGAGCTTGTCCTGAGGGATGTGGTGCTCGAACACGGTCACCCCGACCCACTCCCGCGGATCGCGACCGGCGAGCAAGACGCGGTCGATGTCCTCGGTCACGCTGATCCCGGCCTTCTCCAGTGCGCCGCGAAACGGAAACCAACCGGCGAGCTGCGGCGCGAGCGGGTGGCCGCGAAACGCTTCGACGTGGACCAGCGTCATCGCGCGCGCGTCGGTCGCCTTGACCGCGAGATCGAGCGCGTCCCGCGTGCGCACGGCAGGCGGGGCGGGCGCAGCGATCTCGCCGCCGGCGACCGGCGTACCGACGACCACGTCGGACGGCGTGGCTGGCGTCTTCGACCCGCACGACGTAGCGGCCAGCGCGAGGCCCAGCGCCAAGCTCGGCGCCACGCCCCCACGCACTCGACTGCGGTGCCCCATCACGCGCCTTACGTTACCTGCCGGGCGACCCCGGGTGGTAGGTTCCTCGCCCGATGGAGCAAGGCGTTGCCCGGGGTGTGAGCCTTGCGCCCGGCGGCATTGTCGTGGGCGACGAGCTGGTGCCCCTGTGGGCGGCGAGCGTGCACTACTGGCACCTCGATCCTTCCGAGTGGCGTGCGTGTCTCAGCGCCGTTCGCGGGCTGGGCTTCCGGCTCGTCGACACGTACGTGCCGTGGGCGGTGCACGAGACGGGGCCGGGCACGTTCGATCTGGGCGCCGACCCGCGCAAGGACGTCGCTGCGTTCCTGGAGATCGCCCGCGAGCTCGGTCTCTACGCCATCGTGCGGCCCGGCCCGCACATCAACGGTGAGCTCACGTACTTCGGCATTCCCGAGCGCGTCGTGTGGGATCCGGCGTGCCAGGCCAAGGGGCCGACCGGCAGCCCGGTGATGCTGCCGATGGTCCCCTTCGCGTTCCCGGTGCCGAGCTACGCGAGCCACGCCTTCCACGAAGAGGCGGCGCGCTGGTTCGAGAAGCTGGGCGCCGTCATCGCGCCACTCATCTGGCCGGCCGGCAACGTCGTCATGGTGCAGGTCGACAACGAGGGCGCGCTCTACTTCCGCGACGGCGCCTACGACCAGGACTGGCACCCCGACGCGATCGCGCTCTACCGGCAGTTCCTCCGCGACAAGTACAAGACGCTCTCCGGTCTCGCCGCCGCCTACGGCTTCGAGGAGGACCAGGAGGGCGCGCCGCGCTTCGGCGACATCGAGCCGCCCACGCGCTTCGACGCCAAGACGCCGGCCGAGCTGGCACGCCACGTCGACTGGGAAGAGTTCCACGAGGTCCTGCTCGCCGACTCCATGACCCGCATGTCGGACGCCCTGGCCGCGGCGAACATTCGTGGGATCCCACGCAGTCACAACTTCCCCCTCGGGCAGGAGTCGACGCCGCTCAATGCCGCAAGCGTGATGAAGGGCGCGGTCGATCTGGTCGGCCTCGATTACTACGGGCGCGCCAACCAGGAGAGCCGCGCCATGATCATGCGCCGCACCTCCGAGCTTTCGGTGCGCACCGAGGCGCTCGGCCAGCCGGCCTTCGCGTGCGAGATGGGAGCTGGCTTTCCGCCGTTCTTCCCGCCGCTCGACGAAAAAGACAGCGCCTTCACCGTGCTGACCGCGCTCGCCTACGGGCTGCGCGGCTTCAACGCGTACATGACGGTCGAGCGCGATCGCTGGATTGGCGCGCCGATCGATCCGCACGGCCGTTTGCGGCCCTTCGCCGACTTCTGGCGTCGGCTCCTGCAAGCCCTCGATCGCTCGGCGTTCCACCTCCTTCGTCGTCATGTCCCGGTTCGACTGCTGACGCCGCGCAACGAGCGGCGCATCGCGCGGGTGACCCACGCGTTCGGTCCGGTCACCGGCGCGTTCTTCAGCGTCACCGGCGCCGGTCCGCGCGAGGCCTGCCTGGAGGACGATCTCGGCATGGGCGGCCCGCCCGCCATCGAGGTCGACACCTTTTTCCGCGCGATCGAAGCCTC
>Ga0105046_10015262_pt1 | contig 11817 bp, 7 predicted proteins | sample MAT03_FD_78385 | JGI IMG/M metagenome (GOLD analysis project Ga0105046, IMG submission 78385) | Freshwater microbial communities from Lake Fryxell liftoff mats and glacier meltwater in Antarctica - MAT-03 (megahit assembly) | ecosystem: Environmental > Aquatic > Freshwater > Ice > Liftoff...
ACGCTCATAAAATAATTGGTTCGCAAAAACATGAAACTACTTGTCATCAACATCACCATCAATATCAATAGAAGCGTATCATTTTTAATAAAATACAGCAACAACAAACCGATTGTAATACCAATAAGGGTACCAATTAAGCGATCGGTATTTCTTCTTTTTGAAAGGGCATAAGCGGGTTTTAAAATTACCACAATCGTCAGCAATATCCAATAACCATGATCTACTTTAAAAAAAAGCGAAGCAATATAACCCACCAATAAAGCCAGTGAAACCCTTAGGGCATGACGAAAAATATTTGATTTTACATTCAGGTTGTCGAAAAACAAGGAAGGCCGAAAATCGCTTACGGGCTTCGATTTAGAAACAGCCGTTTCACTGGCATGACTTTTTTGTAGTTGTATTTCGTAAGAACTGTATAAATGTAACCGATTTATTTTTTCAGCAAGATCTTCCAGGTTTTTTAAAATTCTACCCAGGCCCACAAAATACGCTACGTTTTCGTTGCTCATAAAATGTTGCCGCAAGGATTCAAATTGTAGGGAAGCCTTTTTTAGAAGTTCACCAGATAATGCGTCGGGAGCAGAAGAAAGACCGCTTCTGATAGATAGGCTTACCTCATCCATTTCATCAGAAAGGGATAAGATGATGGATTTGTAGGCTTCTAAAATACCGGTATCATCAAACTGCTCGTGTAACAATGCGTACTCCTGAAAAGTGGTCATTACCGATGAGTAGAGTTCTGTTACTTCTAAATAAGATTTCACCAATACCCTACCCGTGTTGGTTGATTCTTTAACAATGGTTCTGGTATTGAGGAACAAATCACCCAACATATTTTGTTGCGTCTCTATCTTAATCTGTTGTTGTAGCAACTGCTCTTGGATGTGCGCGTAGTTTGGATTCTTTTCATACAAACCGCCCCTTAATCTTAAAAATCCACCCACTTCTGTTACATAATCTGCCAATACCTGTTGTATGAATTTATAAGGCCGAAGTCGATACAGCAGCAAACTATACAACATGTACCAAACAGCCCCGACCAGGGTATAGCCAGCATTGATCCAAATTTCAGCTCCACTTAAGGGGCTTTGCAAACTGAGTACCATGATAAACAGTGCGGCCACCCCTACAGCCGAACTTCGGTTACCGTACAACGTTAACATGGAAAATACAAAACCAGCGACCGTAATCATTGTGCCTAATAAAACTGGGTGCACACTCGAATATCTTACCAACACCGAAGAAGTGATGATCAAAATACAACAGGCCAGCATGCCATTCAGCCGGTATTTTACAGGTCCGGGAGTATCAGAAACGCTGATACACAATGCACCTACCGACATGGTAATCCCAATCGGCAGCACTCCAAAATAATACATGATCAAAGAGGGCAAAAGGATGCCAGCCGCCATGCGAACGCCTTCAGCGGTGTACCTTCCGTTAATGAAATTGATGTATTTTTTAGAGTAATCCATGTTGAAAATCTGGTACAAAGATGCAGCTATTACTAGTAGAAAAGCGGCAAAGCTGCATCGAAAAAGTTACCATTTTGATAATTTCAATGCCATGCCAAACGAACTAAAATATATTGCATAAATTTAATACGTATATATAATGTTTCTATTGTGAAGCGTTACAAAATTTATCTATCAAAAAAACGTTGTAACAACAAATACAGCTTCATCATCCAATAAAAAACGGGCAACTGAAGCATTTTTAATAATTTACCTTTGAAGAATACAAGAAATAGTGATTAAACGCCTACCAATGAATATGAAAAATACTTCTACTGCTTTTATGGTTGCTTGTTGGATGCTGGTTTCCAATGTCACCTATAGTCAAACAATAGCACCATTAGAACTAGTAAAATCAACGCTACCCACCAATGAGTTGATTAGTAAATACGTAACAGAAGCGGAGATCCTGAGCATCGATCCGCAACAATTACTGGCAACAAAATCTTTACAACCAGCAGCATTGTCGCTGCTATTTTTCTTTGAAGGCCACAATTGGGAAATAGAATTGGAAACGAACACATTGTTTTCAAAGAGTTTTTTTGTAAAAACAGCCGACGATCAACCTTTTCCATACGACCCCAATACGGTGTTGCATTACAAAGGGAAAATAAAGGGGGTGCCAGGTTCATTTGCTGCCATCAGCATCAGCAATGACAAGGTGATGGGTGTGCTAGCTGATAAAAATGGCAACATCAATATTGGTCCGCTGGGAAACGAGTTGGGTGCCAACAATCAGCACGTTGTTTTCAGAGAAGCAAATTTACTGGAACAGCAACCTTTTATCTGTGGCAGCGATGCGTTGCCCGGCGTAGATTCTTCACCGCTACCACAATTTGCCGCGCCCATCATTACCAACAATGCGACCATCAATCCAGAACCAGTTGATATATATTTTGAAGCAGATTTTAGTTGTTACACCGGCAACGGCAGTAATGTAACCAATACTGTAAACTGGGCCACTGCTATGTTTAATGTGGTAACAACCATTTATGAAAATGACAGCGTGCGCGTGCGCATGAGCGGCATTAAAGTATGGAATACTGCGGATCCTTATACAGTAAATACTACCACTTCTTCTATGTTGTACGCATTTGCTGCGAATATGTCTGCAGGATTCCCGGGCGATCTGGCGCATATTTTATCCAGAAGAAGTTTGGGTGGCGGTATTGCTTTTTTGAATGTACTGTGTAGCAATTCATATTTCCGCACGGCCGTAAGTGCCAATATGGGCAGCAGTACCAATCCATTCCCTGCATACTCCTGGAACGGCATGGTAGTAACCCATGAACTCGGCCACAACATTGTATCAAACCATACCCAGTGGTGTGGTTGGCCCGGGGGCGCCCTTGATAATTGTTATACTACCGAAGGCGGCTGCCCGCAGGGCCCCGCTCCAATCAACGGTGGCACCATCATGAGTTATTGCCATCTCACGGGTAATGGCATCAACCTTGCCAAAGGATTTGGGCCGCTACCGGGAGCGGCTATACGAAATGCGGTTAGAAATAATAATTGTATTTATCCCAGAATTCAATTCAACAAAAGTTCAGAAACTGTTACAGAAGAAAACGCCCTAATAATTAATGGTTGTGATGACTTTGTTGAATTAAACGTACAACTAAAGGTAAATTATACCGCAGCCCAACCCGCTATCATTACCCTTTTACCGGAAGCTTTCGCTTCCCCTGGATTAACCTTTGGGCCAGGTGGAGATGTAGAGATTTCACCCATGAGTTTTACGCTGAGTGATACCACTCCTCAAAATATAACCATCAAAGTGTACAATGACGCCATCATTGAACCGATAGAAACTTTCAGAATAAATTATGACCTGGCTTCTAACGGAACCAACGCTGTAAAAAGCGGGCTCTATCAACTAAGTATCACCAGCCTCGACCACCGGCCAGATTCTGTTGTGAACAGACTACTTTTTTTAGAACCTTTTGATAGCATCGCAACAGGATTAGGTAACTGGACCCAAACCATCATTCATGGTAACCTTTCTCCCAACAGATGGATGATTGGAAACAATGGCGACCCGCAATTTTCTGGCAAAGCAGCTTTTGTTTCTAATAATGGAACCACCGCTGGTTATAGTGGTACCACTTTACAGGACTCCGCGGTGATTCGTCTGGAATCGCCTACAATTGATGCGGGTAGTTTTAGAAATTTGCGACTTACCTACTTTTACAAATGCAATGGTGAAGGCGCACAGGGTCAGGGCGGTACCATTGGCGGAGGTGGAGGTGCCATTGATTATGCAAAATTGCTCTATTCTATCAATAACGGCGTAAGCTGGAGCGTTTTGAAAGACAATATTTTTGGAAGAAATTTCAGATCCACAGAAAATGTTTTATTACCCGCAGCCGCTAACAACCAATCTGCCTTAAAAATTGCATTCGAATGGTACAACAACCGCTCTGTGGTGAACAACCAACCCATGATCATAGATAGTTTAGTGATCATCGGAACCAGCAATGGCAATATTCAAACCCTCGCCGATGTAGCCAACTCACAGGAAGCCTATATCGGTCCCAATGCGACCGTACATTTTTACAACCCCATCAGCAAAAATATCATGGCTACGGTGCGCAATACCAGTGCTGTAAACCTCGGCTGTAGTAAGTTGGAACTCATTAGAACTGGCAGTGGCAGCAGTGCCGCCTGGGGCGAATATGCCGAAGAAAGGGTCAGCAATAAAGCTTACAGACTCACCAGCTCCAACAATGATCCTGCTGGTTTATATGAAATAAGTGTGTACCTCAGCAACCAAGAAATCAATGGCTGGGCAACGGCTACCGGCAACGGATCCACTCAAGCGATGCTCATCAAAACCACCGGATTGATCACGGATTCATTACCCGTCACCGCTCCTGAATATTCCAATTACAATAGTCAACAAAACTTCGGTTCAGAAGGCAAAATTTTCAGGGCAATGTACCAGGGCAACGCTACCTTCGCCGTCGGCAAGGCAGGTATCAGCAAAATTTGTCCGGGCAACAATAAAATTTTATCCGCCAACGAAACAGGCACCGGTTACCAATGGCAGGTTAATAACGGTACGGGGTACACGAATATTTCCGATAACCTTTTATACAGCGGAACTACCTCCGCCAACCTCACCCTCATCAATGCGCCATCATCTATGTATGGTTTTAAATACAGGTGTTTGATCAGCAACGCTGCAGGCACACATCCGGGTATTGAGTACAGTATAAAATTTGCCATCAATTGGGTGGGAACACAGAGCACTGCATGGGAAACAGTCGCCAACTGGGAATGTGGTTTGTTGCCCGATGCAAATACCGACGTGTTTATAAAACCAGGTACGCCTTTTTCTGCACAACTCAACAGCACTGCCAACATCCGAAGTGCTACTCTCATGGGGGCAGGCACAATCTTGCAAGTAGTAAGCGGTGCTGTGTTGAATATGCTACAATAAATAGTAACTATTTTATGCTTTTAATAAAAGTTCTGGCGATCACCAGAACTTTTTATTTTGATTCGATGATCGAAAGGAAATATGATAAACAGGAAGCGGGAAACAAAAGAACAACAAATGTAGTATGTGCAATAAAAAACCTCATCATTTTGATGAGGTTTTGTGGGAGTTCGCGGGTTCGAACCGCGGACCCTCTGCTTGTAAGGCAGATGCTCTAAACCAACTGAGCTAAACTCCCTTTTCCTTTTCAGGAGTGCAAAGATAGGCGTAAAATTATTTCTGCAAAATATTTATTGAATATAATTAAAAAATATTTTCTCAACATTCCTCAACGCTTTTATCAGGAAAACATATATTTCTCTATTTTTGCGACTTCAAATGAATAAAACATCCTCATACAATCCACACACCCGCACCAGTGAAGACACTGATGTACTTACAGAAGATACATTCGGCTACAACCTGATTGTTTGGAATGATGATGTAAATAGCTTCGAATGGGTGATTGAAACGCTGGTAAAAATTTGCGACCATTCTCCGGAACAAGCCGAACAGTGTGCCATACTCATACATTTTAAAGGAAAATACGCAGTAAAAACCGGCACCTACGAAGACCTTAAGCCACAATGCGATGCCATCAATGATCGCCAAATCAATGCTACTATTGAAGAATTGGTTTCCTAACTTTATCTCATGTATTTAAATGATTCCAACCCGTATTTTCCTCCCGTGGAGGAAGCAGATGAGGAGGGTTTATTGGCCATCGGCGGCGACTTGAGTGCAGAGCGTTTGCTACTCGCCTACCGCTCTGGTATCTTCCCTTGGTTCAACGAAACCGATCCTATTTGCTGGTGGAGTCCTGATCCACGTTTTGTATTGTTCCCGGCGCAACTAAAAGTAAGCAAGAGCATGCAACAGGTTTTAAAAAAACAAACTTTCCAATTTAGTACCAACAAAGCTTTCGAAAAGGTTATCCAAGCCTGCAGCAGGGTGCCCAGAAACGGGCAAGATGGTACCTGGATCACTTCCAACATGCAGGAAGCTTACATCCACCTGCATCAACTTGGATTTGCCCACAGTGCAGAAGCCTGGCTCAACGGTGAACTCGCAGGCGGCTTGTACGGCATCCGGTTGGGTAAAGTATTTTTTGGGGAAAGTATGTTCAGTCTTTGCAGCAATGCCAGCAAGTTCGCATTTATCAGCTACATTCAACAACTTCAAAAAGAAGATGTACAGCTAATCGATTGTCAACTGCACACACAACATTTAGAAAGTCTTGGTGCATCAATGATCCCCAGAAAAAAATTTATTCAGCATTTGAAAAAGTGGGTTCCTGCCATGTAACTGCGGTAAACATTTTCAGCATTACTTCCCTTTTATTTTCCGCCAAATTTATTTTTCAAAGCTGCCAAAGCATCTTGCATGTTTGCAGGTGGGGTCTGCTCTTTTGGAGCTGATGGTACCGTACGTTGAGGAGGAACTCCGCTCTTTTTAAAAGCTCCGGTATGTGCAGGTGCCGTTTCAGTTTGTTTGATAGATAAGGCAATTCTTTTTCTCACCACATCCACTTCCAATACTTTTACTTTTACTGCTTGGTTCAGTTTTAAAACCTCTGCCGGATCTTGTATGTACTTGTGGGCAATTTCACTGACGTGTACCAATCCATCCTGCTTCACACCGATATCTACAAAAGCGCCAAATCGGGTGAGGTTGGTCACCATGCCAGGTACTTCCATTCCCACATGTACATCATCGATCGAAAAGATGGCAGCAAATTCAAACAACTGTGCCTCACTCCTCGGATCCAACCCAGGCTTCTTCAACTCATGAATGATATCAGCGATGGTAAGCGCTCCAAATTTTTCACTGACGTATTTGTTTACGGGCACTTGTTTCAGTAAAGCTTCGTTGCCAATCAACTCATTCACCTGCACGTTCAAGTCTTTCGCCATCTGCTCAACCAGTTCATACGCTTCCGGATGCACAGCGCTGCTATCCAACACATCTTCCGCATCGGGAATCCGTAAAAACCCTGCACATTGTTCAAATGCTTTTCCTCCCAAACGAGGCACTTTCATCAACTGCTTGCGGGATCTTATTTTACCTTCCTGCCTGCGAAAGGCCACAATATTTTCTGCGATCGTACTGCCAATTCCACTCACATAACTCAGCAAATGTTTGCTGGCCGTATTTACGTTCACACCCACGCTGTTTACACAGCTCATAACGGTTTGGTCTAGACGCTCTTTTAACCTGGGCTGGTTCACATCATGCTGGTATTGCCCTACGCCTATACTTTTAGGATCAATTTTCACCAACTCTGCTAACGGATCCATCAATCTCCTGCCAATACTCACCGCTCCTCTCACCGTAATATCTTGTTCCGGAAATTCCTGACGGGCAATTTCTGAAGCCGAATAAATACTGGCGCCATCTTCATTTACCAAAAATACTGGCAACCCCAGCTCTAATTTTTTGATAAACTGTTCAGTTTCCCTTCCTGCCGTTCCATCTCCGATGGCAAATACTTGAAGCTCGTATTCTTTTACCAACGACTTGATAGTATGTTCAGCATCGTAGAGTTTGTTGTTTTTTTCGTGGATGTATATCAAATGTGTTTTAAGCAACTCGCCTTTTTCATCTAAACAAACCACTTTACAACCCGTTCTGTAACCGGGGTCAATGGCTAAAATTCTTTTACTCCCCAGCGGTGCACTCAACAATAATTGACGCAAATTTTCTGCAAATACTTTGATGGCTTCTTCGTCGGCACTTGTTTTTAAAGCTGTTCTACACTCCGTTTCCAAACTCGGTTGCAACAATCTCTTGTAACTGTCTTTCGCTGCTTTTCTTATCTGCTCACTGCAAGTACTCATGCGGGTGATGTACAATTCTTCTAAAATTTCCAGGGCCAGTTCTTCCATCGGTTCAATAGCGATACGCAGGTATCCTTCCAAAAATCCTCTTAATACCGCCAGGGTTCTGTGCGAAGGCACGGTGGCTATTCGTTCACTAAAAGCAAAATAATCTTTGTACTTAGCAGCTTCGGTTTCTTTACCAGCAATCACGGTGCTTTTCAGCGTAGCATCCCGTTCAAATAGTTTCCGCAATTTTTCCCGTACTACCGTGTCTTCATTGATTGTTTCTGCAATAATATCCCTTGCCCCCTGCAACGCTGCATCTACAGTCGGCACTTTTTCATTCACATAAACAGCGGCTTCTTTTTCTACATCCAAATCAGACTGTTGCAACAACAAATCAGCCAACGGTTTTAATCCGTTTTCACGTGCCACTACCGCTTTCGTTTTTCGTTTTTGTTTGTAAGGGAGGTAAATATCTTCGAGCTGACTGATGGTGATGGCCGCATCTATTTTTTCCTGCAAAGCTGGCGTCAACTTGCCTTGTTCGATAATGGTTTTTTCGATAAAGGTTTTACGATCTGCAAATTCGTTCATGAGTTTGTGCTCATCCTGAATTTGCTGAATCACCACTTCGTCCAGCGCACCCGTCATATCTTTCCGGTAACGTGCAATAAATGGGATGGTAGAACCCTCCAATTGTAGTTGTAAAACGGTATCTACCTGCTGCGACCTGATCCCTAATTTTTGTGCAATCAATGCTGAAAACATACTTTATATTTTATGAGCCGGGCCGCATACCCTTGTAGATCTTCACAGGCGTCGCACTCTTGTACAGAATCTCTTTATTCCCCTTTTTTAGGGCTGCGAAAATAAAGATAATTTGATCTAAAAAAAATTGATTTTTTCAACAGTTTATATCCATCTACCCAGGATCACGCCCTGTCAAACGAAGCATCGTAACACAGGCATTTTGAATTTACTTTTGTCAATTAGTTTGTAAACCAATTAAGCCTGAAACGTTAATTTTTTTTCGGGATGTTTGTCTGCAAAAGAATAAATTGAATTTCTGATAAAATCATTGTCGGCATAAGGTTGTAAAACTTGCTTCAGACTTTCTACATTTATATCAAATTCCGATTCATTCACATAACCCATTCCCCAAAAACTGCCCCGCTCTACCAGCAAACACAATTTTTCAGTTGGCGAAGTTCCCTCATCTACAATGGCAAAAGTGGGCAGTTGTATTTCCAATGCTTCCAATGCCCTTTTTACTTTGCAGTTGTAATGCATGGGCTCATCCAAAAATGCAAAGTCATTTTCATCCAACTTCGCAGGATCAATGTAACAGAGCTTTAGATGTAATTCAAATTGTTCTGCCATTTTTCGCAACAGTACTTGTCCCTCCTGCAATAAATTAAACTGATACAAAGGTCGAATGTTTTTTTTCTTTTTATCTATCGCCAGCCGCAAATAACCCCGGTTGTCTTCAAAACTATACAGTGCATATTTTTGTAAGGGTTGTTTTTGGCTGTAATTATACCTTGGCCACAACCGCTTGATTTCTGTACTCTCCAACACTAAGGCGTGTAGTTCTGAGGCACAGGAACTAAAGGTGATATTTGCGATCAATCTCAAAAAATGTTGTCGTTTTTTTTCGGGATTGTTGTGCGTAAAATGACTACTCACTCTCTTTTTAATATTAATGGCCTTTCCTACATAAATCACTTTCCCTTTGTTATTGTGAAAATAGTACACGCCCGGACCAGTAGGCAACCCATCCATTACTTTTTTATCTAGTTGTAGCGGCAACCACTGCTCACCCGACGTTCTTTTCAGCATTTGGTCGATCTGCTGCTGGCCATCTGCTTGCAACATTTTATCAAACAAAATTGCTGTGGCAGCAGCATCACCCATCGCTCTGTGTCTGTCTTCAATCACTACGTCCATGCTCCTGCAAAAATTTCCCAAACTGTAGGAGGGCAATCCTGGAAACACTTTTCGGCCCAAACGTACGGTACAGAGTTTGGGGTTATTGAATTCGAATCCAGCGGCTTTGAGCTGATGTTTTACAAATGAATAATCAAAATTTACATTGTGTGCCACAAAAATATGATCGCCTAAAATATCGTAGATCTGTTGGGCCACGTCTTCAAAGGAAGGTGCACTGGCCACCATCGCATTACTGATACCCGTGAGGGCTGTGATATACACCGGAATTTTCTGATGTGGATGAACGAGGGTATGAAACTTTTCCGTTACCTGCTGGCCATCGTGCAATATGATGGCTATTTCGGTAATACCGTTGGCCGCGGCATGACCACCGGTTGTTTCAATATCCACTATGGCGTACATAAAATTGTTTTAATTATTTGCCAACTACTGCTTTGTTGGCTTTTTGTGAAACCCGAAATTACTAATATATTTAGTTAAAAGAACAACGCTTCAGCTGATTTACAAAATAACTTACCTTAGCTTTAGTAAATTAACCGTACAAATACATCTTAACCATATGACTAAACTATTTTTGTTCCTGCTGGTTTGCTGCATGTTTAGTGGGGTAACGTTTGCACAAGTATCCACCTTTAAAACTACGGTGGCAGAAGGGCAGGTGAGTTTGCAGATACCTACCATTTTCCAGCAAATAGATGAACCTGAAAACAATAATTTTGTTAACAATTCCCTTTACACGCCTAACTGGGGCATTATTAATGAAACTGACCAGCAGCAATTCCTCTCCAGTTTTACACAACAAGTCATCAGCGATAATGATATTCCCGGCGCCTTTGATCAGCTATACAAAGAGTTGCAATCATCTTATAAAAAATTAAAAATTATACAGGACGGCATCCATTTAACCGATGGAAGAAACATTGGATACATTGTTTTTTCTGGCAACCGCAACAAAGAAAAAAAAGCCGGTTATCTTTTTTACCTGAGCGTACAAAATCGCCTTTTGGTATTTGCATTTCTGGCTGATAAAAAAATATCCAAAGAATGGAAATCAACCCTCGATGCCATGGCCATGTCGGTAACCGTAGCCGAATAACAAAGATGCGATTTTCACCTGCTGCCACCCGCAAATAACGTACAGGAAGTAAAAGTACCGGTAGATTGTTTCGATTGTTCTGCCAGCACCACAGTTCTCCCCTGCTTTTTGTATCTTCGCCCACCTTAAAAAGGATTACATCAGCATGGAACTTTCAAAAAACTTTGAGCCAACAGCGTTGGAACAGAAATGGTACCAGCACTGGCTCGACAAACAATATTTCAACAGTACACCCGACAATCGGGAACCATATACGATTGTGATACCTCCACCGAATGTAACGGGTGTTTTGCACATGGGCCATTGTCTGAACAATACCATTCAAGATATCCTGATACGCCACGCCAGGATGAACGGCAAAAACGCGTGCTGGGTTCCAGGTACCGATCATGCCAGCATCGCCACCGAAGCCAAAGTAGTAGCTATGTTGCGGGAAAAAGGAATTGCAAAATCATCACTTAGCAGAGACGAATTTTTAACCTATGCATGGGAATGGAAAGAAAAATATGGTGGTATCATCTTAGAGCAATTGAAAAAATTAGGTTGCAGTTTAGATTGGAACCGCACCAGCTTCACCATGGACCCCGATTATTATAAAGCGGTGCTCAAAGTTTTCAAAGACCTCTACGATAAAAAAATGATTTACCGTGGAAAGCGCATGGTAAACTGGGATCCGGTGGGACTCACCGCACTCAGCGATGAAGAAGTAATTTTTAAAGAAGTAGATGCTACTTTGTTTCATGTGAAGTACTTACCTGCCCATGGCAACGGCGAGGGCATTACGGTGGCCACCACCCGTCCGGAAACCATTTTAGGCGACGTTGCCATTTGCGTAAATCCTTCCGATGAAAGATACGCCGGGCTGGTAGGTACCGAAGTGATCGTTCCCCTCGTCAATAGAAAAATACCCGTGATCGCAGATGAGTATGTAACCGCCGATTTTGGAAC
>Ga0105046_10015264_pt1 | contig 11816 bp, 11 predicted proteins | sample MAT03_FD_78385 | JGI IMG/M metagenome (GOLD analysis project Ga0105046, IMG submission 78385) | Freshwater microbial communities from Lake Fryxell liftoff mats and glacier meltwater in Antarctica - MAT-03 (megahit assembly) | ecosystem: Environmental > Aquatic > Freshwater > Ice > Liftoff...
AGTTATCGCCGGCGCGCGAAGTGACGCGTCGTCGCTCACCAACCAGCGCACCGTCGATCCGCGATTGTCCATCGTGTGGCAGATCGGCGGGATGGGCGTGACGGCGGCGTGGGGTGTGCAGCATCAGGTTGCGGAACCGGTGTTCAACCGCCCGACATCCGCCCTGCCCGGGTTCGCGCCGATGCGTGTATCGCAAACGATCGTCGGCGCCCAATGGGGCGGCGACAGTACCGGACTCCGCCTCGAACTCTACGACAAGCAGTACCGCAACCTCTGGCAGTTCACGCGTGACTTCGGTGTCGCGGGCGACGGTCGCGGCCGCGCGCGCGGCGCCGACCTGCTGCTGCGATGGCGCTTTGGAGCATCCTCGGGGAGTCGCATTGCCTGGAGCCTCGTCAGCTCGCGGCGGACCGACCCGAACACCGGCCGCGATGCGCCGGCACTTGGCGACGTGCGCAACTCCGTCAGCTGGATCACTGACCGTACGTTCGGTCGGCTCACTGTCAGCTCTGCACTCCGGTACGCCAGCGGTCGACCATTCACCGACGTGATCGGCGTGGCAGGCGGCGCGCCGATCTGGGGCGAACCGAACGCTGCGCGCCTGCCAGGCTACTCGCGCAGTGACCTCTCGTTCAGTTGGTACCGGCCCATCGATGCACGTCGCGGCGTGGTGCTCTGGGGCAGTGTCTCGAACCTGTTCAACCGAAACAATGTCATGCGATATCGATGGAATGCCGATTTTGAGGACCGTTTCCCCGTTCGTGCCCCCTTCAACCGATCAATCTATGCCGGCGCAACACTCCTTTACTGACCGTACTCTTGCCGCCACGCGCGCCATCTGGCTCAGCGCATTCATCGGTGGCGGCCTTTCCGCGCAGGCCTCGCCACTCACTGGCGCCGCCCGCTGGGCGGATACGGTGCGCGTGACGATCGAGCGTGCCACCATCAGTGGATCCACCACTGATCTGGCGGCCGCCGGTGCATTGGCCGATCGTGCGCTGACCGCCTTCCCGAATGACGCGTTGCTGCTGCACTATCGGGCGTACGGGCTGTATCGTGAAGCGCAGCGGGACCCCGCTCGAGGAGCGGAATCCGTTGCGCAGATCAAACGTGCGATCGAGCTGCTGGAACGATCACACGCCGTGCGCCCGTTGGCGGAGACGCAGGCGTTGCTCGGGACGTGTCTTGGTCTGCTGGCCAATGGTGGAATGGCGGCGGGTATGCGCTACGGCCCGGCGTCGAACTCGGCGCGTGAGGACGCCGCGACACTCGGACCGCACAATCCCCGCGTCCTCCTGCTGGCCGCGGTCTCAAGCTGGTTCACACCGAGGATGTGGGGTGGTGGTGAGGACAAGGGCTATGCCATGATGCAACGGGCCATCACCGAGTTTGCGACTGACGCTCCCGCACGGCCACTGCCGGCCTGGGGGCGCGCCGAGGCGCACGCGTGGCTGGGACAGATGGAGCTGAAGCGCGGGAATGCTGGCGCGGCGCGGGCGGCCTACGCGAAGGCCCTCGAACTGGCACCCGGCTACCTGTGGGTGTCGAGCGTGTTGCTGCCGGCAGTGGCCGGCCGGCCGTGAGCACGGCGCTGCGAACGGTCCGCGCACGCAGTGTGCTTACCTACATCGCAGCGTGGACGCCACTGATCCTGTTGTACACCGTGATCATTGGAAACACACCGAACCTACCCGTTGCCTCAGCGGTTGCCTCGGCCGTGCGGGCGGTGGCTCTGTTTGCGCTGCTTGGTGTGGGTGTGGTGGCCATCGGACGACGGTGGGAGTGGCCGGCGAGACCGACGGCCTCGTTGTTCGCCGCGCACGTCGCATTGGCACTCGCCTATGCGGGCCTCTGGGATCTTGCGATTGTGCTCGATATCGCAGGTGGCACGCACGCGCTCGGCGACGTCGTGGCGCAGGTACGACCGTGGATCTTCTGGCAATCGTTGATCAGCATGATGCTCTACGCGGCACTGATCGGTCTGACGTGGGCACGACGCGCGACGGAGCGACGCCTCGACGAGACGGTGCGCGCGGAGCAGGCCGACATGCTGCGTGTGCGCGCTGAATTGGATGCGTTGCGAGGAAAACTCGATCCGCACTTTCTGTTCAATACACTGCACTCGGTATCCGTACTGGTGCAACGCGATCCGGCGGCAGCGCAGGGGGCACTCGAGCAACTGGCATCGCTCCTGCGCTATGTCCTTGACAGCAAGCGTGGTGCCCGTGATGACGTGCGTCTCGAGGAGGAACTTGCGTTCGTTGACAGCTACCTGGCCCTCGAGTCGCTCCGGCTTGGCAGCCGACTTCGCGTCACGCGTGATATCGCTCCTGGGGCCCTTCAGGTGAACGTCCCGAGCTTCGCGCTGCAGCCGCTGGTGGAGAATGCGATCAAGCACGCGATCGCGCCGCGTGCTGCTGGCGGCACACTTGGGCTCACGGGCCGGGTTGATGGCAGTGTGCTGGTGCTCGAAGTGCGTGATGACGGCCCAGGTACAAGGGAAGCCGCGGCATCGAAGGGGACCGGCATCGGCATCGAGACGCTCCGTCGCAGGTTGCGTGCACGATATGGCGCGCGCGCGACGCTGGATGTCGATGGCAGTGCGGGGCATGGATTCGTGGTGACGATGCGGTTGCCGGCATGACGAACGCCGGCGACGCGATCACCGTCGTGGTCTGCGAGGATGAGCCACTGGCGCGCGAGCACCTGCACGAGTTGATCGACGCCACACCCCGACTGCGGTGCGTTGGTGAGGCGGCCGACGGCGTCAGCGCCGTCGCACTCATCGACGCCGTCCGGCCCGATCTCGTCTTTCTCGACATTCGGATGCCGGAACTGGATGGCCTCGCCGTGCTGGCACGGATCGCACATCAGCCGACAGTGGTGTTCACCACGGCGTATGACGCACATGCGGTTCAGGCGTTTGAACTTGGTGCCGTGGACTACCTGCTCAAACCCTTTGGTGCGGAGCGCTTCACCGCCACCGTGTCGCGCGCCATTCGTCATCTCGAGGCAGGTGAATCGGCGGAATCACAAGTCGGGAATCAGATGCGGAACGCGGGGCAATCGCTCGACCGCCTGTTCGCTCGTGAGGGCACCCGAATCGTACCGATTGCCGTGCGCGAGATCGACCGGCTTGAGGCTGAGGACGACTACGTGGCCGTCTACATTCGGGGCCGTCGGCATCTGCTCACGGTGACGCTGACTGCGCTGCTCGAACGCCTTGACGCCGAGCGATTCGTGCGGATCCATCGCTCACACGCGGTCAGCCTGGAGGCCATTGCGTCGATGACACCGTTCGATGCCGGGCGGTTGAGCGTCGAGCTGCGCGATGGTACGCGCATCACGGCGAGTCGCGCAGGGACGCAGGTGCTGCGATCACGGATGTTCTGATTCGTCGCGACATCGCAGGTGACAAAAAGCTCGGCAGTCGAGTATGCCGCCTGTCACCAATCTGGAGTCTCCGCGTGTCCTACTCCTCGTCGTCACGGCGCGTCTCGTGCGCCCTCGCCGTTTGCGCGGCGCTTATCGCGTGCGAGGAGGCCACGGCGCCCGATGCCGAACGCACAGCCTCCCTTGAGTCGGCCCGCGTACCCTCGGAGGTCGTCCCGCCGGCGAGTTTCGATATTCTGGCTGTGTACTGGCGCGGCGCGTGCGACGCCACCCGTCAGAGCATCGTTCGCGAATCCGCTGAGGTCCGCGTGACGGTGTTTCAGCGTTACGCTGCGCCCCCTGGCGCCGTGTGTGTACGCGCAGTCTTCCTCGATTCAGTCGTGGTGCGCATCGATCCGCCCTACACACTCCCGTTCACGGTGAGGCTGGAACGCGGTGGGGAGTCCGATACGGTGCTTGTGGTTCGGCGGCGTGCGTGATGCGTGCGACAAAACAGTGGGAGAGTGTGAGCTGTCGCTGGGAAACGGGTGGCGTTTCCCGTTCGCGGAAGTCCACGTCTGTCGCGCCAAGTCTCCAACTCTACACGCTTTGAAGCCTCTGAGAATCCTGACGGAATTCACGTCCTCATTCCTGGCAAGGAGACGGCGAGCAAATTTTTAGCCAAAGAGGCACTCTGCCGCTGGCGCAGTAAGACGGTGCGCCGCCAGACATCTTGCCAAATCTCGTATGGCAGTCACCTTTTTGCGATGTGCATCGTTGTCCCGACGTATATCCGCCAACCGACACCAACGGAGACTGTTCCATGACTCGACGACCCGCAGCTTTCGCCCTGTCGACAGCACTGCTGGCGGCTTGCGGAGGCGGAACGGTTGAAAAATCAGCAGCGGACGCCCCGCCGTCGTCGACCGTTGCGGTCAGCGGCAACACGGACGCACACGCAAGCCGCACGGGCACGACGGCCGATGCATGCCTGATGATCTCGCCTGCAGATCTTGCCGAGGTCTTCGCGCCGCGGACGTTCGTCGTCGACACGAGCGGACCGGTGTCACGCAATCAGCCTGGCACCGCGAAGACCAACACGATCACATCCTGTACCTACACGTCGGGTACGACGATGCGTGACATGATGACCATCAACCTGACGGTGGTCACCGCGCCGAATGACGCGGCGCACGCAACCGTCGAGCAGATGAAGCAGGGGGTCGCGGCTCTCGGGCTGAACGCAACGCCCGTCGACATTGCCAGCCTTGGTGATGCCGCCTACTGGGTGAACCTCGGCAGCGCGCAGCGGTCGTCCATCGCCGTCAACGTGAAGCACGCACCGAGGCAGTGGCTCACGATTGGCGAATCCTCGGCGGGCGACCGCGTTGAGGAGAGCGTCGATCGGCTCACGAAGATTGCGAGAAAGGCTCTCGAGCAGCTGTGACCTCGCGAGTACGTGCAGTTGTACTCACGGCAACGTGCCCGAGCGTTCCTGCGCCCCGCCAGGTCGTGGATCAACGCGTTCGAATGTCACGCTACGGGGCGACGATCGAGATCAGTCACCCGCAGCGTGCCGGCCCTCACGGCCTCGGCGGTGCGTTCACCTGCACCGTTCCACCCGACGTGCTGCGATACGCGATCGGCTCCCAATTGACCAGCAGGGTACCCCGACGATTCGCGTCGATGCGGCCGACGCGGACGCTCCGATTGTTCGATTCGTCGACGTCCCCGCTCGCGCGGATCGTTGAAATCACGGTGTAATACTTGTCGCGTTCGAAGATCAGCCTGCTCTGATCGTTGCGGTTTCCGACCATGGCCGTGATCATTTTCGACTCGCCCGGTGCAATGCTGCCTGAAATCGTTGCCCGTGCACTGAACGGTCCGAATGGCGCCATCACAGTTCCGAGGATTCCGGGAGAGCCCGGAACCTCACTCACACCTCCGCGACGTCGCGTCCGACCGGCAGCGTCTTCCTCCCTTCCTGCCGACAGGCTGAAGCCGACCTCGCCGCGAGATGCCCACCGCTCACGTCCTCGATTGGTCACTCTCGCCACCACAAACAACCCCCTGGCGTTGACCTGGTTACCCTCCGCCTCCGCACCGGAGCCAAGCGCGCGGGGCATGCTCAGGTCGATCGAGTCGACCACCAGATCGCTCCCCGCCACCAGCACCGTGCCTGCCTGCGCCGTGGTAGGACGAATCGGGGCAGCGGCCTGCGCGGAGAGGGTACCGGCGCTCACGATCAGGAAAAGAGCACTGCGCAACGTAGACATTGGTGTTCGCCTCGGATGGGGAATCACGTTCGGTGTGCCAGTGGACGGCAGAGACATACGGCGTTTCGCGCACGGCGTTGACTTCTACGCTAAGTGCGGGGGAGGCCCTGACAAGACAGAGCTCCAATGCTGATACGACTGGATCCTCTGCGCGCCACAGTATCTGCGTCTCTGCTCCCTCCTCCCGACGCCATCCTCCCAACGCTTTCCCTGACCAGGACCGTGGCGATCGCAGTATCTTCGCTCTGCCGCCGGGTGCCGTCCCGCCTGCTCAGCCGATTCGCGATCTTTCCGGTTCGTGCCCGTCCCCGCTGCTCCGAGGTGATGATGCGCCCGTTCGGTTTTATCCTGTTTGTCCTGTTGCCCAGCGTCACCCGTGCACAGACCGACTCCGGCACAATCAAGCTTACGTACGAGATCCTGGCCGGTGGCCGCGTCTCCTCCTCCTACCAGCTGTCACGCAGCGCCGGCGGCTTTCCGCTCCTCGCGCCGTCGCAGAGCGTGCAGCGCGGCCGCAGGGTCGCTGCTCCCGTGCGCCTCGTCGGCTGCATGCAAAACAAACGGATTGGGACCTACACGCTGGGGTTCGACGCCACCATCGGCCCCGATGGCCCCAACTTCGGTAACCCCGGCGTGTCGTTGAGCCTGCAGGTCGGCGGCTACCCATGGGACCGGAGTGTTCGGTACGCGGGCGCCGGAACCTATCCGCAGCACTTCCCTCTGGGTCCGAAAACCGAAGCAAAGTCGTGGCTCTTCCGCCCAGACGGAAAAGGCAAGCGCATGTGGGATCAGACCATAAACACCGCGGGCGGTGCGGCCTCCGTGACGATCAACCCGGATGAACGGAGTGGCTCGTTCATCATCGGTCCGTACACGGACAGGACCCGCAAATCCTGGACGGTCCGCGGCACGTTCGAATGCAGTCGCGTCATGGCAACCAGGCTCTGAGCGCTCGCCATCACGATGTCGCTCTCGCGCCGCGATTTGCTGCAGGCCACCGCGCTCGGCGTCGCCCTCGGCGTTCTGGGCTGTCGATGCGAATGGCGCGGCGCGACTGAATGAACAACCACTGGCGGAGGCGACGCCCAACCCGGCGCTGCTCGCGCGGGTGGCCTCGTTGACGGTCACCGCCCGCGGGACCGCCTTTCCTTCGGTGCTGCTCGACGTCACCGCGCGCGATGCCGCCGGCGTCGCAATCGAGGGGCTGCCGGCCTCGGCCTTCGTTTGTCAGGAAGAGGGCGCAGCGGCCTCAGCCTTGCTCCTCCGTAATCGCCGCGCGCCGCGCGTTCTGCTTCTGCTGGATGGCTCCGCGAGCTTGCCCGCCGACTTTCGTGGCTGACCGACGCTGATGCCATCGAGGAGGCCGCGCGAATACATCTGCCGAGGTCGTTCGAGTCTGGCCTGTGGCAGTCGTTGTCTGACGCGCGGACGGCAGCGGACCCTACGGTCGTCGTCCTCATCACGGACGGCAAGGCGAGCGATCAACCGCGCCCGGAGTGGCTGGCCCGCATTGCCTCCGGGCCGCCCTCCGTGCTGGTCGGCATTGGCGCGGCGGAGAAGGCAACGCTTGCGGCCCTCGCCGATGCCTCGGGTGGCGTGTCCACGAGCGCCACGACGCCGGACGCCGCCGTGGCTGCCGTGCGTCGGCTCCTTGGCGAGCGGGCGGATGCTGCACATCAGCTGCGCTATCTCGCACCGGCCAACGGGCCGTCCACCCGAGCCGTGCGGGTCACGATCGCCGGGCGGAGCGTGGAGGCCACCGCGTCCTACACCGTGCCGACTGCCACCGCACGCGTGCGCCCCGATGCCCTCGCCGGGCTCTATGTGAGCGTGGAGTCGGGGCGCGAGGTGCACCTGCGCACGCTCGCCGAAGGCGCGCCCGATGAGGTGGAGGCGGCGCTCTTCGGCACGGCCCTGCTGGCATTCGAGGGCGGTCCGCCAACCGCCGCTGCCTGGCTCGATGACGTCTTCTCCGGCATGCTCGCGCAAGAGCCGATCCTGCGCGCCATTGCCGCGAAGGACGACCGCGCACCGCTGCCGCGCTCGCGAAGGCACCGTATGCCGTTGCCGCTGAATGCTTCGCCTATCAGCCGCAGTGGCATCGCCCCAACGATGGCAACAGCTGCACCTTTGCCGACGGGCTGTCGGCGGTGCTCCTCACCGCGCGACGCCGACCCGGCAAACCCGAGCTCCGTCGCGTCGATGTGCTCCCGATGCTGCGCGTGTCCACCATCGGTGCGGATTGCGGCGCGGATACGCATCGCACTCTCGAGCGCACCGCGCGTCTGGCGCTGATCGAACAGGCGGGCTTCTCCACGTCCACGGCGGCGCTACTCGCGGGCAAACAGCTCGTGCTCGTTCCGCCGGGTCGCGCGGTCGCCACCGTCTTGCGTGATCTTGACGCGGATCAGTTGGCGCCGCTCGCGCGCATCGCCGATGCACCGGTCTGGCGGGCACGTGCGCGCCTCGTCGCGGCCGATGCGTCGGTGGCCGCATTCTGGGCCGTCACGCCGAAGAACGGCACGCTGATCGGCGTGCTCACGGATGGCAGCGGCGGCGGAGAAGTGGAGGAGATCAATGCCGTGTTCCAACGCGCGTCGACCATTCTGAACAACATCGGCGTCGCAGCCTCGATGCTCGGTGGCAGCTACGGTTTCGGCGCCTGGCTCTCCGTGGAACAGACCAAGCTCAGCAAGCTGCACGCGGCAACGCTCACCCTCGCCACCCTCGAGGCACAACCGGGCGATATCGGCAGCCTCGGCGAACTGCCCTGCTCCTTGGCCACCGGCGCGGTCGGGCGCGCGTTCGACGCAAGCAGGCTGGCATGCCATCGTTGAACCCGGCGGACGGTCTGCCCGGACGGGGCACCGGCGGTACGCCGATCGGCGGCAAGGACGTTCTGAAGCCGCCGCGTCGTCGAGCCCGCGTCCTTCAGTCGACGGCCAGGCAGGGCGCGGACCCATCACTGGCGATCGCGCCGCAGCGCCACCACCCACGAGTTGGCGGTGCGGCGCACGGCGCTGGCGAGGAGATCGATGCGCGCCGAGTAGCCATTGGCCCAGAGATGCATCGACTCCTGCCGCAACCGGCCCGGCAGGACCGCCACACCAGTCGAGTCAGTACGTCCTTCCCACTGCTCGCCGTTGGTGGCACAGGGTGGGCGAAGGCAACGCAGTCCGTTGTCGCTGTACACCGTCACGGTACGCCGACGGAGCGGAGCGCGCGTGCGCCGATCGATGAGTCGAACGCGAAGGTCGGGTTGATGTCCCGGGTGCGCCGAGTCAACCGTAGCGGAGGCTGGCGGCGGCGCGGGGCTCTGCGCCGCAACGTCCGCGGCGACCAGGCCGAGTAACCCGACGGCCATCAGGATGCGCCTCGACTGCCAGCGACTTCGTTGCATCGCGGTCTCCCTTCGCTAAAGCCGCGCCACGACCGGGGCGCACGGCGGCGCGCGCAAGCACACGAGATTCTTATCGCATCCGGATCGAGATTCCTATCACGAGAGACGACAGCGGGTCGACCTGCGCCGTCGGTTCGGCCGAGGCTGAGGTCACCAGATACTCCGTCTCCGGCCACTGGCGGAGCTCCGGACTTGGCGGCACGCTTGTAAGGCGTGTGCGGTCGATGCCGACTCCAGTCGGTGGGACGCGCGCGCAGGCCCCCTCTTTCGTCGGAGTCGCCGCATGCCGTCAATCCGCATCGTCGCAGCTGCCACTGTAATTGTCTGCATGGCTCCCATGGTGCAGGCACAGGCCAGACCGATTCGCCAGACGGCGCCGGTCGCAACCAGGGTGATCGAGGGCCCCGATCTGGTCATCGAGCATATGGGGTTGTCCCGAGGCCATATGGAGGTATCCGATCCGGGCCACAGGCTCGTAGATAATCAGAACGTGCAGACGGATTTTCTGGAGGTGGGGGTCACTTTGACCAATCAGGGGAATGTGCGGTGGTCGTCGAGCGGCACGGTGGAATACTCCTTTACGCTCCGGGACATTGTTGGCCCCTCGACACCCGCGCGAGCGGGGCGTCCATCAGGAGGGGTGAGCGTTGTCCCGCGTTCATCGAGCGGGGGCAGCACCCGTTCGGCCGTCGCGTCGGGCACGTTCCGCATTGCGCCCAGCAAGATCCTCGGAAGTATCGGGCCCGGAGAGCAGACATATGTCCAAGGTCGCGTCCTCACAGGCAGCGGGCAGACGACTGTCAGCCTCGAGCTTGGGAAGTCCTTCACTGTCACGGCGCGAATCGTCGCGGCGGGCGAGCCGAACAATGCGAACAATACTGGTATGCGCGTTGGGCGCCTGGAGAGGAAGGGTTCAGGTTACGAGATGATCTGGGAACCACTCACGATCCGGAGTGCTCCGACGGTCATGGTCAACGCGCCGAGGTAACGGCAGACGCCCAGCGTCGCTACCGCAACCTGATGCCGTCCAACTGCACGGTGAACGGCCCTTCTTTCGGGCCCGCAGCAATGATCACGGCCAGCAGGTCGTGCGCATCGGTGCCGAACTCGCTCCACGGCATGACAATCTCGCGCCACGTCCCATCCACGCTGAACGACTTGATCGTCGGCGTGTTGCCCCTGCTCTGCACGTAGACCATGAACTGATAGCTGCCACTGTCACCGCGCACCCAGAAGCGGAACTCCTTCGACGCAGACGCATCGCCGGCGACGAACATCTGCGCCTTCGGTGACCAGAGCACGCCAGACCAGGCCACAATCGTGTTGGCGGGTTTTGCTCCGACCGTGCCGCGGATCTGCAGCGACTTGCTGCTCCCTTCGGCACCACCCGCGGTGATGTCCATGGTCGTCGACGACTTGCCGCCGAACATCGCGTCGCTGGTCGTCGACCACGTGGATCCCATGCGGACGCCCATGCCCGACTCGAAGTCGCTGATCACTCCCGGCTGCAGCGCACGGCTGGCGGCGGCGCGTGCGGCGGCGATGGCGGCCGCGTACGCTGCTCGGTCAAACGCCACGCCGCCCTTCCACACACCGGCAATTGCACGCGTCGCCGCGATATCCTGTGTCGGATCACCGTCAACCAGCACCAGATCCGCGCGCAGTCCGGGTGCAATGCGCCCGCGATCCAGGTATCCGAAAGCGCGCGCCGGTGCACTCGTTGCCGCGATCAATGCCTCGACCGGCGTCAGCCCCGCGCGGACGAGCAGTGACAGTTCGAGTTGCATCGACGCGCCGTGCGCCGTGCCGGGATTGGACGCATCGGTACCGGCGAGAATCGGCACACCGGCCCGCTTCAGCTGACGGACCGTCGCTTCCGCCGCATCGTACAGTCGCGGCGGCGAGTTCGGGTTCGGCGGGAAGGTCTGCGCGAGCGCTGCGGCGCTGGTGGCATCGAGATACGGCGCCACCTGCGGGTCGCGAGCGTACGGAGCGGCAACGCCCACGTTGCTGACGCTGGCAAGGACGCCCAGTGTCGGCACCACGAACGCACCATGGGACGCTGCGAAGCGTCCGAATTCCGCATCCGGTTGCGAGTCGATGAACAGGTGTGCAAGGCCGTTGGCGCCAGCGGCAATGGCGGCGCGCGCGTCGGCGAGCGAGCCGATGTGGACAATGGCCAGCTTCTTCCGGGCGTGTGTCGCCCGGATCACCGCCGATACCACACTCGTGTCCAGCGTCGCGATACTCATGCCGTACGGCCGTCCGTCGTCGAGCACGATCTTGATGTAGTCAGATCCCTCGGCGATTCGGGCGTCGACGAAAACCTGTGCGCTGTCTGCGCGCCCGATGGTGGGAATCTCGAACCCGTACTCGGTGCCGTGCCCCTTCGGTGACGTCACCAGCGTGCCGGCCGAGAACAGGTCTGCGCGTGACGCAACGTTTCCTGCAGCCTGTTCGGCGCGCATCGTTCGCGCAAACATCGGATCGGTGAACATGTCGAGTTCCGTCGTCACTCCGAACGCCAGCGCCGCCTGCAGCGCCGTTCCGAACGCGTGAGCATGCGCGTCGATCAGGCCCGGCAGCAGTGTTTTGCCCTTCGCATCAATCTCTGTCGTCGTACCCGGTGCGCCAGCCACACGCAGTGCACGACCCACGGCCACGATGCGACTACCGCGCACCAGCACGTCCGTCTGTTCGCGCACGCGCAGTCCGTCGAAGACTCTCGCATTTCTGAACACCGTCGCCGGTTGTCGCTCGGCGGTCGC